>Ga0164290_1000072_pt1 | contig 358406 bp, 336 predicted proteins | sample Micstemetagenome_FD_108782 | JGI IMG/M metagenome (GOLD analysis project Ga0164290, IMG submission 108782) | Contaminated culture microbial community from soil near Moab, Utah, USA - Microcoleus steenstrupii SON62 (Illumina Assembly) | ecosystem: Environmental > Terrestrial > Soil > Soil crust...
CGACTTCCCCGGCGTGATGCTGAACTACGGCGCCTGCCGGCCCGACAGCCGTGGCACGCTGACGCTGCGCAGTCCCGATCCGGCGGACAAGCCGGTGATCCGGCCGAACTACCTCGACCACCCGAACGACCTGCGGATCATGCTCGGCGCGGCCGAAATCTGCCGCAGGATCGTCGCGCAGTCCCCCTTCCGCGACTTGGTGGAGGAGGAGCTGCGCCCCGGTCCGCAGGGCACGGACGAGGCGGCGCTGATCGAGAACATCCGCGCCACCGCGAGCACCGTCTTCCACCCCTGCGGCACCGCGCGCATGGGAGGCGACGAGCGAGCCGTGCTGGACCCGGAGCTCCGCGTGCGCGGCGTCGAGGGCCTGCGCGTCGCCGACGCGTCCGTCTTCCCCCTGATCCCCTCCCCCAACATCCAGCCCGCCGCCCTCATGGTCGGCGAGCGCTGCGCCGAATTCCTCCGCCGCGCCGCGTAACCCACTTCTCCCTCCCCCATTCACAGCGAGGGTCGGGACGGGGGTTCGAGGAGCAGCGCTGGCCGAGCAACCTCCAGACCACTCGCCGGAGCCACCACCCCATGACCCCCCACCGCACCGCCCTCATCACCGGCGCCGGCCGCAACATCGGCCGCGCCATCGCGCTCGGCCTGGCGCAGGACGGCTTCAACATCGTCGTCAACGGCTCCACCGACCGCGCCGCCGCCGAGCGCGTCGCCGAGGAGGTCCGCGCGCACAAGGTGGACGCCCTCATCGCCATGGGCGACGTCGGCAACCCCGCCGACTGCACCCGCATCGCGCGCGAGGCGCTGTCCCGCTTCGGCACGGTGGAGGTCCTCGTCAACAACGCCGCGCTCCGGCCGGCGAAGCCCTTCCTCGACCTCACGCCGGAGGACTGGCGCCGCGTCATGTCCGTGGACTTCGAGGCTGCGATCCATCTGTCGCAGGCGCTGCTGCCCGGCATGGTCGCGCGCGGCTTCGGCCGGATCGTCAACTTCACCGGGATGAACGCGATCCACGGCTATGCGGGCCGCGCGCCGGTCTCGGTCGCCAAGCACGGGCTCTGGGGGCTGACGAAGGCGCTTGCCAAGGAATTCGCAACCGCGGGCGTGACGGTGAACGCCATCTCGCCCGGCCCCATCGCGGCCGATGACGACGTGCCCGGTGTCGCCAATGCGCGCACGCGCTACGTCGCCAAGGTGCCGATGGGGCGCATGGGCACGCCGGACGAGGTCGCCGCCGTGGTCCGCATGCTCGTCTCCGACGGCGGCGCCTATGTCACCGGGCAGATGATCGCGGTGAATGGCGGCGCGCAGACCTGATCAGCGCGGCCCGGCCACGAACTCGCCGCCCCGCATCAGCGGCTCCACCGCGCCCGATTGCGTGATGCCGTCGAGGTCCACCTCGCCCGAGCCGATCATCCAGTCGATGTGGATGAGGGACGCGTTGGCGCCGCGCTTCGCCAGCGCCTCCATCGCGACACCCGTGCTGTCGCGGAGGCATGTGGTGTAGGCTTGGCCGAGCGCGATGTGGCTCGCCGCGTTCTCGTCGAACAACGTGTTGCGGAACAGCAGGCCGGAGGCGCTGATCGGCGAGGAATGCGGCACCAGCGCCACCTCGCCGAGCCGCGCCGCGCCCTCGTCGGTGGCGATCACCTTGCGCAGCACCTCGGCGCCTTTCGAGGCATTGGCCTCGACGATGCGCCCGCCCTCGAAGCGCACCGCGATGTCCTCGATCAGCGTGCCCTGGTAGGCGAGCGGCTTGGTGCTGCGCACCACGCCCTCCACGCGGTCCTTGTGCGGGGTGGTGAAAACCTCCTCGGTCGGGATGTTCGGGTTGCAGGTGATGCCGTTCTTCGCCGCCTCCGCACCGCCCGACCACAGGTGCCCGTCGGCGAGGCCGACGCGCAGGTCGGTCCCCGGCCCGCGGAAGTGCAACTCGGAAAAATCCTTGCCGTTCAGGAACGCCGTGCGCGCATGCAGCGTCGCGTTGTGCCGCGCCCATTCGGAGACGGGATCGGCGCGGTCCACGCGGCATGCGGCGAAGATCGCATCCCACAGCCGCGCCACGGCCTCGTCCTCCGGCAGGCCGGGGAAGACCTGGCGCGCCCAGCCCGGCGTCGCGGCGGGCACGATGTTCCAGTTGATCGCGAACCCCGTGATGAGTTCGAGCGCGGGGCGGTAGGCGATGCTCCGCGCCTTGTTCGCGCGCGCCACCCTGGCCGGGTCCTGGCCCGAGAGCAGTGTCGGATCGTCGCCCACCACCGCGAGCCGCGCCGCGCCGCCGCGGAAGGCGTCTGCCATCGCGTTGAACAGCCAGCCGGGCGCGACGTCGAAGGCGTCGTCCGTGGCGTGCCGGTAGCGGGCCAGCGCGACCTCGTCGTCGCCGATCAGCGGCGTGACGAGCGTCGCACCCGCCTTGTAGGCGTGCTCCGCGATGCGGCGGACGAGCGGCATCGCCTCGATCGGCGCGGTCATCACCAGTTCCTGCCCCTGGCGCAGGTTCAGCCCGACGCGCACGGCAAGCGTGGCGAGGCGGTCGAGCCGCGTCTCGAAGCTGGTGGCGGGCAGGGTGTCGTCGGGCATCCGGCGTCCTCAGGTGCTGTTGGTGGCAGGCGCCGCGCCGCGCACCAGGCGGCGGATCGCGGCGAGGAATTCGGGCCGGTCCCACTCCGCCTCGCCCTCCAGCCGCGCGACTTCCAGGCCGCGCCGGTCGAGGACCACCGTGGTGGGCAGGCCGCGGATGCCGAAGGCGCGGCCGACGGCGCCGCGCGGGTCGAACCACATCGCCAGGTGACGCAGGCCGGTGCGCGCGTAGAAGGGTTCGACCTGCGCGCGGCCGCCGCGGTCGGAGGAGATCGCCAGCACCTCGATGCCGTCGCGGGCCAGCGCGGCGTGGGTGCGGTCCAGCGCCGGCATCTCGGCGACGCAGGGCGGGCACCAGGTGGCCCAGAAGTTCACGACCAGGCCCCGCCCGCGGAATGCGTCGAAGCGCGTCTCGCGCCCCTCGGCGTCCTGGAAGACCAGGTTCTCGGGGATCGGGCGCCCCTCCGGCGTCTCGCGCAGCCGCGCCAGGCCGCCATCGCCGGCCGCCGCCGCTTGACGCGACGTTGCGGCGGTGGCCAGGGTCGCCGCGACCGCGGCGAGGGCTAGGCGCCGCTTCAACACGGGACGGACCCCTTCGTGGACGAGACGACGAACACCACCCAGCACTCCCTGTGGGGCGGCCGCTACGCGGAGGGCCCCGGCGCCATCATGCGGGAGATCAACGCCTCGATCGGCTTCGACCGCAAGATGTGGCGACAGGACATCCGCGGCAGCCTGGCCCATGCCGCGATGCTGGCCCATGTGGGGATCATCCCGGCGGAGGACGAGGCCGCGATCCGCCGCGGCCTGCACGAGATCGCGCAGGAGATCGAGGCCGGCCGCTTCCAGTGGTCGGAGGCGCTCGAGGACATCCACATGAACATCGAGGCGCGGCTGACCGAGCGGATCGGAGAGGCCGGCAAGCGCCTGCACACCGGACGGAGCCGGAACGACCAGGTCGCCCTCGACGTCCGGCTCTGGGTACGGGATGCGATCGACGGGCTGGACGCCCAGATCGCCGACGTGATGCGCGCTCTCTCCGACCGCGCGGCGGAACATGCGGCGACCGTCATGCCGGGCTTCACCCATCTGCAGCCCGCGCAGCCGACGACGTTCGGCCACCACCTGCTCGCCTATGTGGAGATGCTGTCGCGCGATCGCGGCCGGCTGGCGGATTGCCGCGCGCGGCTGAACGAGAGCCCGCTCGGCGCGGCCGCGCTCTGCGGCACCGGCTTCCCGGTCGACCGCCACATGACGGCGAAGGCGCTCGGCTTCGACGCGCCGATGCGCAACAGCCTCGACAGCGTCGCATCCCGCGACTTCGCCGCCGAGTTCCTCTTCGCCTGCGCGATGTGCGCCACGCACCTGTCGCGCTTCGCGGAGGAGGTGGTGATCTGGACAAACCCCTATTTCGGCTTCGTGAAGCTGTCGGATGCCTTCACGACGGGCAGTTCGATCATGCCGCAGAAGCGCAACCCCGACGCGGCGGAACTGGTGCGCGGCAAGACCGGGCGCATGATCGGCAACCTCGTCGGCATGCTCACCGTGCTGAAGGGCCTCGCGCTGACCTATTTCAAGGACATGCAGGAGGACAAGGAGCCGCTCTTCGACGCGGCGGAGAACCTCGCACTCTGCCTCGCCGCCACCGCGGGCATGGTGCGCGACATGCGCCCGCAACCGGCGCGGCTGGAGGAGGCGGCGGGTGCCGGCTTCTCCACCGCCACAGACCTCGCCGACTGGCTGGTGCGCGAGCTGAGGATGCCCTTCCGCGACGCGCACCACGTCACCGGACGGCTGGTCGCGATGGCGGAGGGCAGGGGAGTGGATCTCGCCGGGCTGACGCTCGCCGAGATGCAGTCGGTCGAGCCGCGCATCGGCGAGGGCGTCTTCGGCGTGCTGACCGTCGCGGCTTCCGTCGCGTCGCGCACGAGCTTCGGCGGCACGGCGCCGGCCAACGTCGCGCGCATGGCGGCCGAGTGGCAGGAGAGGCTGGCATGACGCGCCTCGCCACGCTCGCCGCGCTCGCGCTGATGCTGGCCGCCTGCGGCCGCGCCGGGGACATCCGCCCGCCGGGGCCCCAGGAGCAGGTGACCTTCCCGCGGATCTACCCGAGCCGTTGAGCGGCTTGGCGCCCCACGGCGCGCGCGCCTAACCTTCCCGGCAACGACACGAGGGAGGATCCGATGCGCCGCCGCGCCCTGCTCGCCGTGCTCGCGCTGCCGCTGCCCGCGCTCGCGCAATCCTGGCCGACGCGCCCGGTGCGGCTGCTGGTGCCCTTCATCCCGGGCAGCGCGCCCGACGTCATCGCGCGCCAGCTTGCCGAGCGGCTGTCGCCGTCGCTCGGCCAGCCGGTGGTGGTCGAGAACCGCGCCGGCGCCGGCGGGAACATCGGCTTCGAGGCGGGGGCGCGATCGGCGCCGGACGGCTACACCCTCGTGCTCGGCACCAATTCGCTGGTGATCAACCCGGCTCTCAGCCGCCGCCCGCTCGGTTTCGATCCCTTCCGCGACTTCGCCCCCGTCACCGTCGCCTTCGGCATGCCGCACCTGCTGATCGTGCCGCCGAACGGCCCTGTCAGCGCGGCCGCGCTGGTCGAGAGCCTGCGCGCGCGCCCCGACCAGAACTACGCCTCCGGCGGCAACGGGTCGGGCGCGCATCTGGCGGCGGAGATGTTCAAGGCGCGCGCCGGCGTGCAGGTGGTCCATGTGCCGTTCCGCGGCGCGCCCGACATCGTCAACAACGTCATGGCGGGGAACGTGCAGCTCGGCTTCCCGACGCTCTCCACCGCGACGGAGCTGGTGCGGGCGGGGCGGCTGCGCGCCCTGGCCGTCACCTCGCCGGCGCGCAACCATGCGCTGCCCGATGTGCCGCCGCTGGCCGACACGCTGCCCGGCTTCGACCTCGTCTCCTGGTTCGCGATCGTCGCACCCGCCGGCACGCCGGCCGAGGTGATCCGCCGCGTTGATGCGGCCGTGCAGGAGGCGCTGGCCGATCCCGCCTTCCGCGCCCGCGCCACGGCCGATGGCAGCACCGCAATCGGCATGGGCCCCGATCGCTTCGCGGAATTCCTGCGCGAGGAGGCGCAGAAATGGGGCGAGGCGGTGCGCATCAGCGGGGCGCAGGTGGACTGAGATGACGGTTGCGCAGAACCTTCTCGTCCTCCTTTCGGACGAGCACACGCCGCGCGCCATGGGCTGCGCCGGGCATCCCTTCGCGCGCACGCCGAACCTCGACGCGCTGGCGGCGCGCGGCACGCGCTTCGCGTCAGCCTACACGCCCTCGCCGATCTGCGTGCCGGCGCGCGCGGCGCTGGCCACCGGGCAGCCGCTGCACGCGATGGGCCGGCACCATGACAACGCCGATCCGTATGACGGCGCGGTGCGGTCCTGGCACCACGCGCTGCGCGACGGCGGGCACGAGGTGGTGTCGATCGGCAAGCTGCATTTCCGCGGCCTTCCGGGCGACGATCACGGCTTCAGCGAGGAACGCCTCGCAATGCACGTCGTGGACGGCAAGGGCGACCTGCTCGCGCTGATCCGCGACGAGACGGCGCCGGCGCGCAAGGGCGCGGCGAAGCTCTCCGCCACCGCGGGCCCGGGCGAGAGCGACTACACGCGCTACGACCGCGACATTGCCGCCGAGGCCGAGTCCTGGCTGCGCGCGAAGGCAACAGCGGCGCCGGCGAAGCCCTGGTGCCTCTTCGTCTCGCTCGTCACGCCGCATTTCCCGCTGATCGCGCCGCCCGAGCACTTTTCGCGGTTTCCGCCCGAGGTGGTCGGGATGCCGAAGCTCTACGCGCCGGACCAGCGGCCGACGCATCCCTTCCTGGCCGACTACGCGCGCACCGTCCCCTACGATTCCCACGTGCGCGGGACCGAGGACGTGCAGCGCATGATGGCGGGCTACTACGGCCTGGTGTCCTTCATGGACGAGCAGGTCGGCCGCGTGCTGCGCGCGCTGGAGGCGGCGGGGCTCGGCGACGCGACGCGCGTGCTCTACGCCTCAGACCACGGCGACAATGTCGGCGCGCGCGGGCTCTGGGGCAAATCCACCATGTACGAGGAGAGCGTGGGCATTCCCGTGATCCTCGCCGGCGAGGGCGTTCCGCGCGGCGCCGTGGTCCGCACGCCGGTCTCGCTCACCGACGTCTTCGCCACCGCGACCGAGGCGACCGGCTGCGCCGAGGCGCCTCCGCCCGTGTCCTCATCGCTGCTCGCCATCGCGGCGGGGGCCGAGGCGGATCGCGCGGTGCTGTCGGAGTACCACGCCTCCGGCTCGCGCGAGGCTGCCTTCATGCTCCGCCGCGGCCGTTGGAAATACGTGCGCTACGTCACCTATCCTGCGCAGCTCTTCGACCTCGAGTCCGATTCGGAGGAGTTGACGGACCTCGCCGCCGACCCGGCCCATGCGGCGACGCTGGCCGAGCTGGACGCCGCGCTGCGCGCCCGGCTCGGCACGACGCCGGAGGCGCTCGATGCGGCGGTGAAGTCGCGCCAGGCGCAGATCCTGGCCGCGAATGGCGGGCGGGAGGCGGTGATGGCGCGCGGCGACCTGCCCTATTCCCCGCCGCCCGGCGTGCGTCCGGCCTGGAGTTGAGCGGCCGGCCCCGCATCGGGCGCCCGGCTGCTGCCCCCGCGATTCCGCCTTCGCGGAACGGGCGCGGAGGTCTAGACCCGGCCCGATGTCACGCTGGCACACATCGGGCAGCCCCTTCGATTTCTGCCATCGCCGCGGCTACCACCACGGCAACCTGCGCGAGGCGCTGGTCGAGGCCGCGCGCCAGCTGACCGCCGAGCGCGGCCCGCACGGCTTCACGCTGGCAGAGGCGGCGCGGCTGGCCGGCGTCTCGCCCTCCGCGCCCTACCGCCACTTCAAGGACCGCGACGCGCTGATGGCGGAGCTCTGCCGGCAGGGCTTCGAGGCCTTCGGCGCGCGGCTGCGCGAGGCCACCATCGGGAAGGGCGTGCGCGAGGCACTGTCGGACATGGGCCGTGCCTATCTCGCCTTCGCGCGGGAGGAGCCGGGCTGGTACGGCGCGCTCTTCGCCTGGCGCGACCCGACGCCGCCGGCGAGCGACACGGCAGGCCCCTTCGCCGGCCTGGTCGAGGCGATCGGCCGCACCCTGCCGGAGGGGACGGACCCGCAGAAGGCGAGGCTGCTGGCTCTCGAGGTCTGGGCGATCTCGCACGGGCTGGCCGGGCTGGAGCGCGCCGGGATGCCGCCGCCCGGCTCCGGCGCGCCGACGCCGGAGGAGGTGCTGGCCGACGCGGTCGGGCGGCTGCTGCGCGCAACTTAATGTAAATGCCTTTGACATCGCTGCCGCGGCCGCATATGTGAATGTGCGTCACATGCACATGGGAGCCAGCAGCATGTCCGCCTATCCCGCGACGCCAGCGGACCTTCCCCCGGGTCTCGCCCGACGATGGGAGCGCCACCGCCGCCGCGAGATGCGGCGCGAGGCGAGGCGCGACTACTGGGCCGCGCGCGGCGGCCATCCGCTCCGCGGCTGGCGCCTGCCCGCGATGATCCTCGGCTTCATCCTGTTCTGGCCCATCGGCCTCGCCCTGCTCGCCTGGTTCCTCTGGAGACCCGCCATGTCCTGCAACACCGCCTCCCCCTTCGCCGGCTGGATCGCGCCCTGGAAGGACCGCATGCGCGACGCGGCGGGCCGCGTCACCGGCCCCGCGCCCACCGGCAACCTCGCCTTCGACGAGTACCGCGAGGGCGTGCTGAAGCGCCTCGAGGAGGAGCGGAGGCAGCTCGACGCGCAGGGCGCCGAATTCGCCGCCTTCCTGCAGCAGCTCCGCCGCGCCAAGGACCAGGAGGAGTTCGACCGCTTCATGGAAAGCCGCAACAAGGGCTGACGCCCTTCCCGAACGGGAGCGGCGGCCCTTTATTGGTGCGATGGCCGCTCCCGCACCCCAGCTCCTCCCCGACGACGCCGACCCGACCTTCGCCGAGCTGATCGCCGGCCGCCCCCACCTGACGGTGCACGCCCATGACGGGCTGACGATGGAGGAGGTGCCGCTGGCGCGGATTGCCGCCGAGGTCGGGACGCCGAGCTGGGTCTATTCCGCCGGCACGCTACGCCGCCGCTTCCGCGCGCTGCAGGGCGCGCTGGAGGAGGCGCGGGTGCCGTCCGAGATCCACTTCGCGGTGAAGGCCAACCCGAACCTCGCCGTGGTCCGCGCCCTGGCGAAGGAAGGCGCCGGCGCCGACATCGTCTCGGAAGGCGAGCTGCGGCTCGCGCTCGCCGCCGGTATCGACCCGGCCCACATCGTCTTCTCGGGCGTCGGCAAGACGCTCGGGGAACTGCGCTTCGCGCTCTCCCACCGCATCGGCCAGATCAATGCGGAAAGCGCGGAGGAGATCGGCATGATCTCCGACGTCGCGACGGAGCTGGGCGTGACCGCCGATGTCGCGCTGCGCGTGAACCCGGACGTGGATGCGCGCACACACGCCAAGATCACCACCGGCAAGAGCGAGAACAAGTTCGGCGTCGCCATCGCCGACGCGCCCGCGCTCTATGCCCGCATGGCGGCGACGCCCGGGGTCAGGCCGGTCGGCATCGCCGTGCATATCGGCAGCCAGATCACCGCGGGCGTCTCCGCCTATGCCGCGGCCTATGCGGCGCTCGCCGATCTCGTGCGGGGCCTCCGCGCGCAGGGGCTGGCGGTGGAGCGGGTGGATTGCGGCGGGGGCCTCGGGATCCCCTATCGCCACGAACCCGCGCCGAGCCCGGCGGCGCTGGCCGGCGCGATCCGCGGCGCGCTCGGCAATCTCGGCGTGAAGCTGATGGTGGAGCCCGGGCGCTGGATCTGCGGGCCGGCCGGCGTGCTGCTGACGCGCGTGATCCTGCAGAAGCACACGGGATCACGCCGCTTCGTCATCCTCGACGCGGCGATGAACGACCTGCTGCGCCCGGCCATGTACGAGGCCTGGCACGGCATCGTGCCGGTCTCGCCGCAGGACTTCGTCTCGCCCGTCTCGCCCTGCGATGTGGTGGGCCCGGTCTGCGAGACGGGGGACACCTTCGCGCGAAACCGTGGCCTTCCGCTGCTGGAACCGGGTAGCCTCGTCGCGTTCCTCGATGCGGGTGCCTACGGAGCCGCGATGAGCAGCACCTACAATGCGCGGCCGCTGGCGGCCGAGATCCTGGTGGATGGCGACCGCTTCGCGACCGTGCGCGCGCGCCAGACGCAGGAGGCGCTGCTGGCCGGGCAGTCAGTCCCCGATTGGCTCGCCGCGTGAACGGCCCGCTCGCCGCGCTGGGGCGCCGCCGCCGGCTGGCGAGCCTCGCCCTGGCCTGGGAGGCGATCTGGCCGGCGATCTGGCCGGCCCTCGGCGTGCTCGGCGTCTATCTCACCGTCGCGCTGCTCGGCCTGCCGCTGCTGCTGCCGGGTTGGGCGCGGCCGGTGCTGGCCCTCGTCTTCGCCGTGCTCTTCGGCGTCGCGCTGTGGCGCGGCGTGCGCGGCTTCCGCTGGCCGGGCACCGACAGCGCCGATCGGCGGCTGGAACGCGCATCGGGCCTGCCGCACCGCCCGCTCGCCGCGCTGGCCGACCGGCCGGCGACGAAGGACCCCGTCGCCCAGGCGGTCTGGGAGGTGCATCGCGACCGCGCCCTGGCCTCGGTGAAGGCGCTGAGGGTCGGCGCGCCGAAGCCGGGGCTGGCCCGGCGCGACCCGATCGCGCTGCGCGCCGCGGTCGGCCTCTCGCTGCTCGCGGCGCTGGTCATCGCCGGGCCGGAGGCGCCGGAACGGCTGCGCCGCGCCCTGCTGCCACCTGTCGCCGTTGCAGCCCTGCCGCCGCCCTTGCGGCTCGAGGCCTGGGTGACGCCGCCCGCCTATACCGGCGCGGCGCCGGTCTTCCTCGACCCGGCCGGCGGGTCGGTGACGGTGCCGGCCGGCAGCCGGCTGCAGGTGGCGCTCTCGGGCGGCATCGGCGGCGTGCCGGACCTGCTCCTCGGCGAGGCCGCGAGCCCCTTCCGCGCGCTCGATGCGCGGTCCTTCGGCGCCGAGGCGGTGCTGGAGGGCGGCGCGCGGCTGGTGATCCGGCGCGACGGCGCCGAGGTCGCGGGCTGGACCCTGACCGTCCAGGCCGACCAGCCGCCGCGCGCCTATTTCGCCGATCCGCCCGGCCGCGCGCCGCGCGGGCTCGCCACCCGCCTGCCCTGGCGGGTCGAGGACGATTGGGGCGTCGCGTCGCTGATCGCCGAGATCCGGCTGAAGCCGCGCCCGAACGCCGCGCCGCATGAGATCGAGATTCCGCTGCCCTCCGGCCAGCCCAAGACGGCGCGCGGCGTCTCCGGCCCCGATCTCTCGGCGCATCCCTGGGCGGGGCTCGAGGTGGAGATCGTGCTGCGCGCCCGTGACGGCGCGGGCCAGGAGGGTTTGTCCGAAACCGCCACCCTGACCCTGCCGGAGCGCAGCTTCACCCATCCCGTCGCGCAGCAGCTCATCGCGCTGCGCAAGGCGCTGTCGGTGGACCCGAACGGGCGCGCCGAGGCGCGGCGCGAGCTGGACCGCATCGCCGCAGCGCCGGAGGCCTTCGAGCACGACACCACCACCTATCTCGCATTGCGCGCCGCGCGCCACCGCCTGATCCGCGACCGCCGCGCCGAGGCTGTGTCGGAGACCCAGGAGATCCTGTGGGAGACGGCGCTCGCGCTGGAGGAAGGCCGCGCCGACCGCACCGCGCGCGCCCTGCAGCAGGCGCGCGAGGCGCTGCGCGAGGCGCTGGCCGAGGCGAACCGGCAGCTCGAGGAGGCGCGCCGCAACGCGGAGCGCCGCGAGGAACGCCGGGACGCCGAGCAGCGCCAGGGCGAGCGCCAGGAGGGCGAGCGCCAGGACCAGCCGCAGAACGAGCAGCAATCCGAACGGCAGCAGCGCGACGCCGAGCAGCGCACCGAGACCGAACGCCGCATCCAGGAGCTGCGCGACGCGATCCGCCGCCACCTGGAGGCGCTCGCTGAACGGCTGCAGCGCGAGAATGCGGAGGCGATGCCCTTCGATCCGCAGAACCGGCTGATGGACCGCCGCGACCTCGACCGCCGCACCGACCGCATGCGCGAGGCGAACCGCCAGGACCGCACGCAGGACGCCGAACGCGAGCTGGCGGAGCTCGAGGAGATGCTGCGGGGCCTCGAGGAAGGCCGCACCGCCCGCAACGAGCAGGGGGAACGCCGCCGCCAGCAGCGCCAGCGCGGCGAGCAGCAGATGGGCGTCGTGCAGGACATGGTGCAACGCCAGACCCGCATGCTCGACAGCGGCCACCAGCGCGCCGAGGCCGAGACGCAGCGGCGCGAGGCGGAACGCCGCGCGCAGCAGCAGCAGAGCCGCACGCCCTGGACCCGTCCCACCCCGCAGCAGGAGCAGCAACAGCAGCAGCAGCGCGCCGAGGCCGAGGCGCAGTCGCGCACGGAGGCCGCGCGCGAGGCCCGCACCCAGCGCGCGCTCCGTCGTGCGCTCGGCGAGGTGATGCAGCAATTCGGCGACCTGGCCGGCGAGGTGCCGCCCCAGCTCGGCCGCGCCGACCAGGCGATGCGCGAGGCGCAGGAACAGCTGCTGGAGAACCGCGACGCCCGGCCGGCGCAGCAGCGTGCGATCCGCGAGCTGCAGGAGGGCGCGCGGCAGATGGCACAGCAGATGCAGCGCCAGTTCGGCCAGCAGGAGGGCGAGGGCGAGGAGGAAGGCGACGAATCCGGCGACATGATCGGCGAGGGCCAGGGCCAGGGCGAAGGCCAGGACCAGGCGCAGGACCAGGGCCCGGGCCGCGACCCGCTCGGGCGGCGCACGCGCGAGGCGCCGGGTGCGCAGGATGCCGGGTCCGACACGCGCGTGCCGGACGAGGCCGAGCAGCTCCGCACCCGCCAGCTGCAGGAGGAGCTCCGCCGCCGAGGCGCCGAGCGGGGCCGGCCGCAGGACGAGCTGGACTATATCGACCGCCTCTTGCGTCGTTTTTGAGACGTCCGGAAGGCGATCTTCGGCGACCGCGACGGTTGCGATGCACGCGAGAGGCGAAAAACTGTTGCGTAATAGTTAACAGGGCGGCATGGTCCCTGCGCCGCGCCCCTGGCGCGGCGCACCCGCGAGGCGGCGCTCATGCTCCAGACCAAGATCCCGCATGTGACGATCACCGAGACGCCGCCGCCCGGCGCGCTCGCGCAGGTCGTGGCGATGCAGGCCGCCTGGTATGCGCAGCACTGGGGCTTCGGCCTGCCCTTCGAGGCGAAGGTGGCGGCCGAGGTCGGCGACTTCGCCCGGGCCCTGCCGCACCCCGACTGCGGCGTCTGGATCGCCCAGGGCGGCACGTATGGCGGCACCCAACGCGGCTTCCCCGGCCCCTCCGTAGCCGGCTCCATCGTCATCGACGGTCGGGCGGCGCCGGAAGCGCGGCTGCGCTGGTTCTTCGTGGACGAGAGCGTGCGCGGCGGCCTCGGCCGCCGCCTGCTCGGGAACGCGCTGGCCTTCTGCAGGGCGCGCGGCTTCCGCGAGGTCTGGCTGACCACCTTCGCCGGCCTGCACGCGGCGCGGAGCCTTTACGAGGGGGCGGGCTTCCGCCTGACGCATGAGGCCCGGGACCGCAGCTGGGGTGTCGAGGTGCAGGAGCAGGAATTCCGCCTCCGCCTCGGCTGACCTTCATGCAAGCGGACGAAGGTTTCACCTTAGTCCGCCTCATGCGGCGCGCCCTCGCGCGGGCCGGAGGCCAGGCTTCTTCTCCGCCCGGCCTCAGCCGGGGCCGGCGCGCCCCGGACTGCGTTCGATATGCGCCGGGCGGCGCTGAGGCGGCGCCTGGTCGGCGGCGAGCACGCGCTCCGCCGGCGCGTCCAGCTCGTAGCCGATCCCCGCTTCGCCGCCCGAAAGCCGGCCCTCGCCGCCGACCGAGCGCGGCACCAGCCGTTCGATCAGCTGCCGCCCGAAGCCCTCATGCGAAGGCAGGCTCGCCGCGGGACCGCCGATCTCGCGCCAGGCAAGGCGGAAGCGACCCTCGGTCACGCGGCATTCCACCTCGACCCGTCCGCCCGGCAGCGACAGCGCGCCGTGCTTGGCGGCGTTGGTCCAGAGTTCGTGCAGCAGCAGCACGAGCTGCTGCGCCGCGCCGGCGGCGAGCATCGGGTCCTCGCCGACCAGGCGAACGCGTTCCGCGAAGGGCAGGCGGGAGCCGTGCAGCGCCTCGCCCAGCGTCAGCCCGCGCCACTCGCCGCGCGCGAGCAGGTCGGTGGCGCTCGCCATGGCGCGCAGCCGTTCCGTGAGCGCGGCCTTGGCCGCCGCCGGGTCGCCGCCTTCTGACAGCGTGCGCGAGACGAGCGCCTGCGCGACGGCGAACATGTTGCGCGTCCGGTGGTTCAACTCATCGATTACCACGCGCAGCCGCGCCTCGGCGGCGTCGCGCCCGGCGAGTGCTGCGGTGAGCCGGCGCGCCGTCACGTCGAACCAGGCGGCGATGGCGAGCGTGGCGAGCAGGACGGTGGCCGCCGAGAAGCCGATCGCCAGGCCGCGCGCGACCGCCGCCTCGCCCGGCGCCTCCGCCGGCCAGTGCTCGACCAGCAGTGGCCGGCCACCGAAGGCGATCTCGGCGCGCGTCACCGGCAGATGCGGCGCGGGTGGCGCACCGGCTGCGAGCAGCACACCGGCCTCGGCCGCGGCGGCATCGGTGATGGCCATGCCGAGCGCAACCTGCGGCTCGGACGTCAGCGCCGCGCCGACCAGGTTCCGGAACAGGTAGCTGAAGCCGAGATAGCCGATCGGCGCCCCCTCGGCCGCGCGGAACACCGGCACGTAGAGCACCAGCGCGCGCTCGCCTGGCACCTGCACGAGCTCGAGCGGCGCCGTGGCCGCGGCGTCGCGGCGCGCCTCCGCCGCGTCGAGCGCCGCCCGGGCCGGCGGCACCGCGCCGAGTTCGAGCCCGAGGGTGAGCCGGTTCGTCGGCGTCGCCGGCAGGATGTCGAGCACCGGGAAGATCACGCGCTCCGGCGGAAGCTCCGCGATCGGCACGCGTCCCGGGCCGAGGAAGGCGGGCGGCACGCCGCTTCCGGCCAGCGCACGCAGGGCGGCGTCGCGATAGGCGGGCTCGACGCGCGGCGCCCAGACGAAGGAGGTGATGTCGGGCACGACCGCCAGCAGCCGCGGGTCCACCCCGGCGAGCGCGCCCGGCATGACCGGTTCGGACGGCTGGAACATCGCTGCCACGGCGCGGGCCAGGCTCTCGCGCGTGCCCAGGTGGTCGCGCAGCTCCGCCACGCGCGCATCCGCCGCCTGCTCGAAGCGCAGCTGCTCGACCTCGCGCGCGTCGAGCCACGCACGGTGGCCGACCCAGGCGGAGACGGCGAGGCCGAGCAGGGCGACGACCGCCAGCAATAGCCGAGGCGCGGCGCGCGGGACGGGCAGCACGCGGTTCCCTGTTCCGTTCGGTGGCAAATTGGACCGCTGAAGGTCGGGCGCAACGTCCTTTCCGCGACGGTCCGGCTGATGCCATCGTCACGAATGTGCAGGCGCCGCGTGGCCGCGCCGCCACGGTGCAGCCGCGGATCGTCATGTCGGGGCGGGATGTCTCGCGCGATACGCGCATATCCGGATAGGATGCGCAAGCGGTTCGTTCCACGACGGCGGCAGGAAGCGGCGGGATGTCAGGCAGCGATCTCTGGCCGAGGCAGGCCGGCAGTCAGGGCACCGGCTCCGGAGGGGCCGGCTGGCTGTTCCTGGCGCTGCTGCTGGTGCTGCCGGTCGGCTTCTTCGGCGTGCCCGCGATCAAGGAACGGACCTCCTCGCCATGCCTCGGGCTCGAGAAGCTGACAGTGCGGACGGCGCTGGAGCTGCCCGCCTCGGCGGATGACGGCTTCCGCGGTCCCATGGTGCAGGTGATGGCGAATACGCTCCGCCGCGCCGGCCTTGACGGGTCGGCGGGCGCGCGGGCCGCCGGGCGGCTGCAATCGGGCATGCCCTCGGCGCTCGGTTGCCTCTTCGGCCACTGGCAGGTGACGCTCTCCCCGGCGGACAGCGTGCCGGTCTGGCTCGCTGCGATGGACCGCTGAGCCGGCGTGGGCGGGCGACCGGCCACCGCCGGCCTGCGTTGCCGCAGGATCGGACGGAAGGACGGGGCGGCATGCGGAGCGGCGATCTCTGGTCGGGCCAGGGCGAGGGCTATCAGCGGAGCCGACGCCGGTCGCGCCGGCGCTGGCTGCTGCTTCCGCTGGCCTTCGCCCTGACCGGCGCGGCGGTGTTCCTCTGGCCGGCCTGGGACGAGGACGCCCCCGGCGCCTGCGCCGCGCTGGAGCGGCGCGTCGTGCGCGTCGCCGCCGAGACGGCGCCCCCGGCGGCACGGGCCGCAGCGCGCGCGCTGGCGCGGCGGACGCTCGACGGACGGCTCATCTCCCCGCTGGTCGCGGAACGCTACCGCTGGCTGCCGACGCCGATGGGCTGCGCGCTCGCCTGGTGGCGACTGCGCTGGGATGGGGCGGAGGCGTTGCCCTGGGTCGCGGGGCTGCGGCGATAGGGGCGGCATGCCGGCCCGTGGCGCCGGGCTGCCCGGCGCGTCAGCGTGCCGCGAGATGCGCGAAGGCGCGCGCCAGCTCCTCGTAGATCGGGCGCTTGAACGACACCGCGAGCGACGGGATCTCCTCGAGCCGCGCCCAGCGCCAGGCGTCGAATTCGGGATGCGGGTCGGCGTCGAGGCGGATGTCGGCATCGGTGCCCGTGAAGCGCAGCGCGAACCACCTCTGCCGCTGCCCGCGGTAGCGCTGCGCGATGCGGAAGCCGCCCGCGGCGAGATCCGGCGGGAAGTCGTAGTGCAGCCAGCCGGGATGCTCGGCGAGGATTTCCGCCTTGTCGGTGCCGATCTCCTCCGCGAGCTCGCGCAGCACGGCGATGCGGAGGTCCTCGCCAGGGTCCACGCCGCCCTGCGGCAACTGCCAGCCGCCCGCGGCCCCCTCGGCATTCGGCATGCCGGCGCGGCGCGCCACCAGCACAAGGCCGGCGCCGTTGAACAGCAGCGCGCCGACGTTGTCGCGATAGGGCTTTTCGCTCACCGCCAGAGCGCCCGGATCTCCGCGAGTGTCGCGGCGGTGGAGGGCTGCAGCGCGGTGTCGCGTCCTTCCAGCGCGGCGAGGATCGGCCCGGTCAGCTGCTTGCCGAGCTCCACCCCCCATTGGTCGAAGGGGTTGATGTCCCAGAAGGCGCCGAGGCAGGCGACCTTGTGTTCATAGAGCGCCACGAGCGCACCGAGCGCGCGCGCATCGAGCCGCGGCAGGAGGATCACCGCGCTCGGCCGGTCGCCGGGGAAGGCGCGGTGCGGCGCGAGGCGCTCCACCTCCGCCGCGTCCATCCCGGCTGCGGTCATCTCGGCGCGCGCCTCGGATTCCGTGCGGCCGCGCGCCAGCGCCTCGGCCTGGGCAAGCGCGTTGGCGAGCAGCTTGCGGTGGCTGTCGGCGGCGCCGTGGTCGGGCCCCGCCACCAGGACGAAATCCACCGGCACCGGCGTGGTGCCCTGGTGGATCAGCTGCATGAAGGAGTGCTGCGCATTGGTGCCCGGCTCGCCGAACACCACCGGCCCGGTCGGCATCGCGACCGGCGCGCCGGCGACGGTGACGCGCTTGCCGAGGCACTCCATCTCGAGCTGCTGGAGATGCGCGGGCAGCCGCGCGAGCCGCTCGTCATAGGGCAGCACGGCGCGCGCGGGATAGCCCAGCGCATCCACGTGCCAGACCTCGGCGGCGGCGAGCAGCAGGGGGAGGTTCTCGGCCTCCGGCGCCGACAGGAAATGCTCGTCCATCGCGCGGGCGCCGGCGAGCAGCCCGGCGAAGGTGTCCCAGCCGCAGGCGAGCGCGATCGAGAGCCCGATCGCCGACCACATCGAGAAGCGGCCGCCGACCCAGTCGCGGAAGCCGAAGACGCGGTCGGGCGCGATGCCGAAGGCGGCGGTGGCGGGGAGGTTGGTGGAGAGCGCGGCGAGATGCGCGCCGGCCGCCGCCTCGCCCAGCGCATCCGCGAGCCAGCCGCGCACGAGATGCGCATTGGCCATCGTCTCCTGCGTCGTGAAGGTCTTGGAGGCGACGAGGACGAGGGTGGTGCGCGGGTCGAGCCCGGGGCGCATCGCCTCCCACGCATGCGCGTCCACATTGGCCAGGTAATGCGCGCGCATCGGCATGCCGTGCCGCCACAGCGCGCGCGTCGCCATGGCCGGGCCGAGGTCGGAGCCGCCGATGCCGATGTTCACGACATCGGTGAAGCGTGTCCCGCCGGCACCGGCGATGCGGCCGTCATGCACCGCCGCCGTGAAGGCGCGCATGGCGTCGAGGGTGCGGTGCACCTCGGCGGAGGCGTCCTCCGCCCCGGTGCGGAAGGTCCCGGGCGGCGCGCGCAGCGCCAGGTGCAGCGCGGCGCGGCGCTCCGTCGCGTTCACCGCCTCTCCGCGCGCCATGGCGTCGCGGAAGGCCGCGACGCCGCGCGCGCGGGCGAAGCCGAGCAGCGCGGCCAGCACCCCCTCCGTCAGCGAGGTGCGCGACAGGTCGAGCCTCAGCCCCGCGCCCCGCCAGGTCATCCGGGCCGACCGGCCCGGGTCGGCGTCGAGCCGGGCCCGTATCGCGGCGGCATCCGGGGCGGCGGCGAGCGCGCGCACCGCCTCCCACGCCGCGGCGGCCTGCGGCGCGGCACCGGTCTGGGTCATGCGGCGGCTCTCCCGGAACGAAACGCGGCGACAGGTCGTGCGGCGCCCGACGATATCTGGTTACATACCGCCCGGTCGGGGGACTGCGAAGGGAGCGGGATGGTCGCGGGGGCACACGGAACGGCGAGCCGAGGTGGCGCAGGCCACCGGCTGACGCTCGCCATGGCCGCCTTCGCGCTGCTGGCGACGGTGCTGTTCGTGCGCGTCATGCTCGCCGACCGCGCAGCGACGCTGGCGGATGCGCAGGGTGATGTCGCGAACGCGGCCGCCCTCCTCGCCGAGCATGCCGACCGGACGCTCCGGGTCGCCGAGCTGACCGCCGCACGCGTCGCCGACCTCGTTGCGGAGCACGGGACGGAGGCGCTGCGCGACGGGCGCGCGGCCGAGCTCGTCGCGGCGGACGCCGCGGCGCCGGAGGTCGGGTCCATCTGGGTGCTGGACGCGACCGGCCGGATCGTCGCCTCCTCCCTCCTGCGGCAGCCGCCGCGTGTCGACGTGTCGGACCGCGACTATGTCCGCGTGCTGCTCGATGGCGAGGCCGACACGATCTCCGCGCTCATGCGCAGCCGCCCCGACGGGCTGTGGTTCTTCGGCTGGGCCCGCGCGGTGCGGGTGGACGGGCGCCTGGTCGGCATCGTGAAGGCGGCGCTGCATGCCGAGGATTTCGCCGGCATCGGCCAGCGCCTCGGCCTCGGGCCGGGCGCGGAGGTGACGCTGCAGCGGCGCGACGGCACCGTGCTGATGCAGTGGCCGCTGCCGGCGACGGAGCCGGTGCCGCGCGGCATTCCGCGCGACACCGCGGAAGGCGTCGGCGAGGAACGCGGGCCGGACGGGGCGGAGCGGCTCGTCGCCTGGCGGGCCGCGCCGACCATGCCGGTGATCGCCCAGGCCTCGGTGTCCTGCGACGAGGTGCTCGAGCCGTTCAAGGCGCGGCTGTTCCGCGGCTCGGTCCTCTTCGTGCTCGGCATGGCCGTTGCCGGCTGGCTCGCGGTCGCCGGCCTCGCGGCGGAACGGCGCGAGGGAGAGGCGCGCTGGGCGGCCGAGGAGCGCGGCACCGCGCTCGAGACGCTGCTGCGCGAGCGGCTCGGGCTGCTCGCCTCGCTGCAGGAACGCGAGGCGCGGCTGCGGCTCGCGCAGGGAGCGGGCGGGCTCGGCCTCTGGGACCTCGACATCGCGAGCGGGCATCTCGCGCTGGATGGCGAGGTCTTCGAGGCCTGGGGGCTGCCTCCCTCCCAGGGGACGGGCCGGCACGCGACGACGGGGCGCAGCGTGCTGCGCGCCATCCATCCGGCGGACCGGCGCCGCGTGATGGCGGCGGTGGCGCTGTCCTGGCGCAGCGGCGTGCCGCTCGACACCGCGTTCCGGATCGGCACGGGCGAGGCGGAGCGCTGGATCGGCGTGCGCGCCGAGCCGCGCGGCCATCTGCGCCCGACGGAGCGGCTGCTCGGCATCGCCCTCGACGTCACGACCCGGCACCAGGCGCAGCAGGCGCTGCAGGACGCGAAGCTCGGGCTGGAGCAGCGCGTGGCGGAGCGCACCGGCGCGCTGGCGCAGGCGAATGCGCGGCTGCGCGAGGGCGAGGCGCGCTTCCGCGGCCTGTTCAACGCCACCTTCCAGTTCATCGGCCTGCTCTCACCGGATGGCACGGTGCTGGAGGCGAATGCGGCGATGCTGCGGCTCGGCGGCGCGCGGGCCGTGGATGTGACCGGACTGCCCTATTGGGCCGCGCCGTGGTGGCCGGACGAGCCGGCGGTGCAGGGGCTACTGCGCGGTGCGGTGGCGGACGGCGCGGCGGGACGCTTCGTGCGGCGCGAGACGGAGATGCGCGACGCCTCCGGGCACCGGCTGACGGTCGATTTCTCGGTCACGCCGGTGCGCGACGAGGACGGGCTCGTGTCGCTCCTGGTGGCGGAGGCACGCGACATCTCGGCGCTGAAGGCCGCGCAGGCACTGCTGCACGAGGCGCAGAAGATGGACACGCTCGGCCAGCTCACCGGCGGCGTGGCGCACGACTTCAACAACCTGCTGATGGCCGTCCTCGGCAACCTCGCACTCGCCCGCAAGCGCGCGGCGCCGCACGGGCCGGAGCTGATGCGCCACCTCGATGCCGCGACGCAGGCTGCCGAGCGTGGCGCGACGCTGACCCAGCGCCTGCTGGCCTTCGCGCGGCGCCAGGACCTGAAGCCGACCGCGGTGGATCTCCGCGGCCTGCTGGTCGGGCTCGATCCGCTGCTGCGCCGGTCCGCCGGTCCGCTCGTCAGCGTCGAGGTCAGCGCGCCGGAGGGCCTGCCGCCGGCGCATGTGGACCCGCTCGCGCTCGAGCTCGCGCTCGTGAACCTCGCGGTGAATGCGCGCGACGCGATGCCGGAGGGCGGGCAGCTCAGCGTCCGGGCGGTGCTGGTGGAAGGTCCGGGTGCCGCCGGCCTGGCGGAGGGGCGCTGGCTGACGATCGCGGTGTCGGACACCGGGACGGGCATGGACGAGGCGACGCTGTCGCGCGCGGTGGAGCCCTTCTTCACCACCAAGGGCCCGGGGCACGGGACGGGGCTCGGGCTGTCCATGGTGCATGGGCTCGCCGCGCAGTCCGGCGGCAGGCTGGTGCTGGACAGCGCGCGGGGCCGCGGCACGACGGCAACGATCTGGCTGCCTGCCTCCTCGCTCGTGCCGGCGCCCGCCGCCGCGCCGCGCTGGGACGTGCCGGCCGAGACCGGCCGCGGACTCGTGCTTGTGGTGGATGACGAGGCGCTGGTGCTGGAGAGCACCGCGGCGATGTTGCAGGAGCTCGGCTACGAGCCGCTGCCGGCCGAGAGCGGGGAGGCGGCGCTGGCGCTGCTGCGCGCGCAGCCCGGGATCGTCGCCGTGCTGACCGACCATGCGATGCCGGGGATGACCGGCCTCGTGCTGGCCGAGCGCATCCGGGCGGAGCGGCCCGGCCTTCCGGTGATCCTGGCCACCGGCCATGCGGGCGCCTGGGCCGATGCGCCGGGCGCGCCGCCGCGGCTCATGAAGCCGTACGGGCTTGGCGACCTCGCGACCGCGCTGCGCGGCGTGCTGGCGAAGGCGGCGTGACCCGCGGCTGACGGGCTGCGGGCCCGGGGCCGGCCGCCTGGCCGCCGGCCTCGCCGGCCTCGGCCATCGCCGGCTCCTCCAGCACGGCGAGGAAGCGTCGCGCCCAGACCGCGGCGCTGCCGCTGCGCACCGCCGCGTCCATGCCACGCCAGCGGGCCAGCCTTTCCTCAGCCGGCATGGCGAGCGCGGCGTCCAGCGCCTCCGCGATATCGTCGGGGTCGAGCGGGTTCACCAGCAGCGCGCCGTCGAGCTCGACCGCAGCGCCGGCGAAGCGCGACAGCACGAGCACGCCCGGATCCTCCGGGTCCTGCGCGGCCACGAACTCCTTGGCGACGAGGTTCATCCCGTCGCGCAGCGGCGTGACGAGGCCGATCCGCGCGAGCCGCATGTAGCCCGCGAGCGTCGGACGTGCGACGGCGCGCGTGATGTAGCGGATCGGCCCCCAGTCGGGCTCGGCATACTGGCCGTTGATGCGACCGACGCTCTCGTCGAGCTCGCGGCGCAGCGCGCGGTAGGTGGCGACGTCGCCGCGGCTGATGGCGGCGACCTGCAGGAAGGTGACCTTGCCGCGGTGGCGCGGGAAGCGCTGCAGCAGCTTGCCGAAGCCCGCGATCCGCTGCGGCAGCCCCTTGGTGTAGTCGAGGCGGTCGACGCCGATCGCAAGCGCGCGGCCGGCCAGGCTCTCGCGCAGCTGCGCCACCTCGCGCGTACGGAAGCGGCGCGCGGCGAGGTTGGCGAAGCCGGCCGCGTCCATGCCGATCGGGAAGACGGCGACGCGGGACGCGGCCTCGTGCTCGCCGGCGCCGGCGAGCGCGCCGCGCAGGTTCTCCGCGTCGTCCTCGGTCTGCATCCCGATCACGTCGAGCGCCGCCATGGCGTGCAGCACCGCGTCGGCGTTGGGCAGGCCGAGGAAGACCTGCCGCGGCGGGAAGGGCACGTGCAGGAAGAAGCCGATGCGCTGCCGGCAGCCGAGGGCGCGCAGCTCGGCGGCGAGCAGGAACAGGTGGAAGTCGTGCACCCAGACCGTGTCGTCCGGCCGCAGCATCTGCGCGAGCGCGGCGGCGAAGGCGGCGTTGACGCGCCGGTAGCCGATCCAGTCCTCGCGCGAGAAGCGAGCGATGCCGAGGCGGTAGTGCAGCACGGGCCACAGCGCGTCGTTGGAGAAGCCCCGGTAGTAGTGGCGGTAATCGGCTTCCCCCAGGTCGAGCGTCGCATAGAGGGTGCGCCCGGCCTGCACCTGGTTCGGCGTGGTCCCGGTCTCCTGCGCGGTCGCGCCGGACCAGCCGAACCACAGCGTGTCGCGCCGCGCCAGCGCATCCTTCAGCGCGACGGCGAGCCCGCCCGCCGTCGCGCCGCGCTCACGCGGGTCGGGCACGCGGTTGGCGACGACGACGAGGCGGCTCATGCCGCGAGCCGTGCGAGCCAGTCATGCAGCCGCGCCGGCGTGCCGAAGGCGTCCTGCAGCCGCAGGCCGAGGCCGCCCGCCGCGCGCGCCGCGGCCATGCCGGCCTCGTCGGTGACGTCGTCGCCCACGAAGACGGGGCGGCGGCCGGCGAAGGGCGCGCGTGCGAGCAGCATGTTGACCGCCGTCGCCTTGGACACCGCGGCCGGCTTGATCTCCCACGCCATGCGGGCCGGCAGCAGCTCGAAGCGCGGGTCCTCGGCGACCAGCGCCTCGAGCAGCGACCGCAGCGCCTCGCCGGCATCCGGGGCGAGGCGGTAATGCGCCGCGAAGCCATGCGCCTTCGGCTCGACGAGGGCGCCCGGGAAGCCCGCCGCGAGCGCCTGGACGCGGGGGCGCCAGTCGGGCGGCGGCTCGGCGAGGCGGATGCGCTCCGGCACGGTGCCCGGGACGAAGCGGATGGCGGCGCCGTGCTCGCCGGCGAGGGCGAGCGGGACGGGCAGGAAGGCCTCAAGCTCGGGGATGGTGCGGCCGGACACGATCGCCAGCGCGCCGCCGAGCCGCGCCGCCAGGCGCAGCAGCAGCGGCGGCAGCCCGGGCGGCACCTCCACCGCATCTGGGCGTGGGGCGATGTCGACCAGGGTGCCGTCGAAGTCGAGGAAGAGCGCCGCCTCCCCCGTATTGATCGCGGACGCGTCCATCGCCCCGGCAAATGGTCCTTGCGGCGCCGGGTTCGACCGTCTCGCGGCACTGTGCGCCGCTTTCGCGGGATGACGTTGGCGCGACCGGCGCCGGTCGCGCCCCTTGCCCGAAGCCGGCGACGCGCCGGGGCGCGCCGCCGGACCGCGTTCAGAAGCCCGGGCGCACCGTGACGGTCGGGGCGGGCTGCACGATCGCCGGCTGCTGGACCACGGGGGGCTGCTGCGGCACCACCACGGTCGCCTGCTGCGGCGGGCGCTCGCGCTCGACATAGGTGCAGGCGCCGAGCGCGAGCGCGACGGCTGCGAGCATCAGGGGCGTACGCGTCATGCAATCCTCCTCCGGCATGGGTTCGACCCCTGGTTAACTGCCGCGCATGCGGCGCGTGTCCCGGATGGGGAATGATATTCGCGTGACGCGGACCGATCCGGGTCGCGCATGGCTGCGGCGCCCGCGCGCCACGGGCGTTGAAGGCGCAACGGGCCGGTGTCCTGCCGCTTCGTCCCGTCGGCTCGGCCGATGACGTGAAGGGAGGCGCAGGACATCGGAAGCAAGGACCGGTGGCCGGGGCGCGAGGGCCGGGGGGCGTCGCGCGACGGACAGCCGGTCCTGCCCGGATGGACGCCATTGGAGGCCGGCATGAAAGCCATTCCCGCGCTGCTGCTCGCAACGACGCTCGCACTTCCCGCTTCGGCGCAGGAGCGCGCGACGGGCAGCGTCACGGTCGATCGTCCCGCGCCGCCGCCGCGCGGCGTGGTCGTGGAGCAGGACGGGCGGCCGCTGACGGGCGTGGTCGGCCCGGGCGGCGCGGTGGACATACGCGGCGCGAATGTCGTGGTCGTGGAGGAGACGCCGCGTGCGACGCGGCTCACCGTCCGCAACGACGTGCTGTTCGACTTCGACCGCGCCGAGCTCCGCCCCGAGGCCGCGGAGGCGCTGCAGCGCGTGGCGGAGATCATCCGCCAGAGGTCGCCGCGCGCCGTGCGGATCGTCGGCCATACCGATTCGGTCGGAGGCGAGGGCTACAATCAGGCCCTGTCGGAACGCCGCGCCGCGAGCGTGCGGCGCTGGCTGTCCGAACACGCGGCCGGCCTCCCGCCGGTGCGCGCCGAGGGGCGCGGCGAAGCGGAGCCGGTCGCGCCCAATGTGCTGGAGGGCCGCGACAACCCGGAGGGCCGTCAGCAGAACCGGCGCGTCGAGGTGCTGCTGGAACGCTGAGGCGGCGCGCCGGGACGGGCGCGGACCGTCCGGGCGCAGGGGCCGGAGGACGCCGCGGTCGCGACGCCCGGCGTCATTCGGCCGGCGGCGTCTCCTCCGGCAGCTGCCAGAGCGCGAGCGCCGGCGGCAGCACGCCGACGAAGAGCCAATGCAGCAGGGCGGATTGGCGCGTCACGAGATCCGCCTCCCAGGCCAGCACGGCAGCCACCTGCACGACGAGGAGCCAGACGACGGAAACGAGCAGGGCCCGGGTTTCGAGATCGAGGCGGGAGAGCGCTTTCTTCACGGCCTGGCCTGTCCGATGCTGTCCGGCGGGATCGCTGACCGCAGGATCGTATACACGATTTTGTGATCACGTCCAGGCGGAACCGGGAGCATGCGATGCGGGAACACGGGTCGGATCGGCCGAGGACGGTCGTGAACCGCGCCGAAGGCGCCCATTTCGACGCCGGCCTCAGGAGCTTCTTCGCCTATCGCGACCTCGGCGTGCGCGAGGCGACGCGGGGCGCATTCGGGGCCCATGTGATCCGCGCCGTGCCGGGCGAAGGTGCGGCGCCGCGCTGGCATCGGCACGATCTCGGCTTCCAGCTCGTGCTCGTACTGCGGGGCTGGGTGACCTTCGAGTACGAGGACATCGGCGAGGTGACGCTGCGGGTCGGCGATTCGGTGCTGCAGCCGCCCATGGTGCGCCACCGCGAGGTCGCGCATTCCGACGACCTCGAGCTGCTGGAGGTGACCGCGCCGGCGGCCTTCGGCACGCTGGATGCCGAGCCGGGGCCGGCTCCGGCGGTTCCACTGGCCGGCGATCCGTCGTAGGTCTTCGCCTCCTGGCCCCTGTGGCGGAACGGTAGACGCAGGCGACTCAAAATCGCTCGCCCGAGAGGGTGTGGGAGTTCGAATCTCCCCGGGGGCATTCATCCGCGTGACCGCGCGACCGGGCCGTGGCGGGGGCCGCCATCCTGGCGGTGCGCACGTCAGCGCGGCAGCGAGCTTCCGAGCGTGCTGAACGAGGTGTTCAGGTTGTTGCCCACCAGCTGAAGCGCGGTGATGCACAGCACGATGATCAGCGCGGCGATGACACCGTATTCCACGGCGGTCACGCCCCCACGGTCCTTGCGCACCGCTCCCAGCATGGTCGTGAGGCGACGGGTGAACGCTTCCAGCATCGTTGGTCTCCACTCGGGGCGTGGTCGGGGCCCTCTGGACGGCGCCGGGTCTTCCGGCTGGACGCAGCAGCTTTAGCTTGCTGGAAGTTAATGCGACGTTGCCGGGCCGGGGGCGTCGTCGCCGGAAGGCGGTGCGTCCGGCGCTGTCGAGGTCAGCTCGAACAATCGTTTGCACAGACCGCTTGACGGCGCCCCGCGCGGCCGCCTAGCTCGCCGCCGAACGCCGAGGATCCGACCCGCATGACGCCGCCCGCCGACGCAGCCCACCCCGCAGGCGCGGAGGCCCGTGCGCTGCGCTTCGCCGCCTTCGGCGGGCCGGAGGTGCTGTCGGTCGGCCGTGTGCCTCTCGGCGCCACGGCGGAAGGCGAGGCGCTGGTCGGCGTCCGCGCCGCCTCCATCAACCCCTCCGACGTGAAGAACGTCGCCGGGCGCATGCGCCAGACCGTGCCGCCGCGCACGCCCGGGCGCGACTTCGCCGGCGTGGTGCTGGACGGTCCCGCGGAGTGGCGCGGCGCCGAGGTCTGGGGGACGGGCGGCGACATCGGCTTCACCCGCGACGGCAGCCATGCGGAGGTGCTGCGCGTGCCTGTCGCGGCGCTGGCGCGGAAGCCCGCCAACCTCTCCTTCGCGCAGGCGGCGTCGGTCGGCGTGAACTACGTGACGGCGCTGCTCGGGCTCGACTACGCCGAGCTGAAGGCGGGCGAGACGCTGCTGGTGATCGGCGCGACGGGCGGCGTCGGTGGCGCGGCCTGCGGCATCGCGGCCGGGCGCGGCGCGCGGGTGATCGCGGCCTGCCGCGGCACGCCGCCGGCGGACGCGCCGGCCCGCCACGCGACGCGGGAGTTCCTGGACCTCGAGACCGCCGACCTCGCCGGCGCCATGGCGGAGATGACCGGCGGCAAGGGCGTGGACGTCGTCTATGATTGCGTCGGGAAGCCTGGCCTGACCGAGGCGGCCATCGCTGCCCTCGGCTTCCGCGGCCGGATCATCGCGATCGCCGGCACGCCGGGCGAGGCGGTGCGGCTGGAGTTGATCCCCTTCTACCGCCGCGAATGCCGCCTGATCGGCCTCGACAGCCTCAAGCGGAAGGCGGCGGATTGCGCGCCCCTGATGGACACGCTGCGACCGGGCTTCGAGACCGGCGCCTACCCGCCGCCCGCCATCGCCGAGCTCGTTCCGCTGTCGCGCGGCTCGGAAGGCTATGCGGCGGTGGCGCGCGGCACGCGAGGGCGTATCGTGCTGGACATGCAGGGCTGAACGCCCGCTGAGGAGGGACGTCATGGCCGACGGCCACATCACCTACACCAGCGAGAACCTGACCGGCGCGGTGCTCGAGCGCATCCGGCCCGACGCCGACGCGCGCGTGCAGCAGGTCATGACGGCGCTGATCCGCCACGTGCACGACTTCGTCCGCGAGGTGGAGCTGACACCCGAGGAATGGGAGAAGGGCGTCGCCTTCCTCAGCGAGCTCGGCCGCTGGTGCGACGACAAGCGGCAGGAGGTGATCCTGCTGTCGGACATCCTCGGCGTCTCGATGCTGGTGGACGCGATCGCGCACCGCACCCATGCAAGCGTGAGCGAAACCACCGTGCTCGGCCCCTTCCACCGCGAGAACCCGCCGCGGATGCAGAACGGCCAGAACATGTCGCCGGGCGTCGAGGGCGAGCCTCTCGAGGTCGAGGTGCGGATCTGCGACGAGGCAGGCGCGCCGCTCGAGGGCGCGCAGGTGGATGTCTGGCACACCTCGCCGGAGGGGTTCTACGACAGCCAGCTCGGCGACGAGCACAGCATGCGCGGGCGCTTCGTGACCGGGCCCGACGGCGTGGTGGCCTTCCCGACCGTGATGCCGGCAAGCTACCCGGTGCCGCATGACGGCCCCGTGGGGCGCGTGCTGGAGGCGATGGGCCGCGGGCCGATGCGGCCGACCCATGTGCATTTCTGGATCAAGAAGCCCGGCTACCGCGACCTGATCACCCACATCTTCAAGGATGGCGACCCGTACCTGCACGAGGATGCGGTGTTCGGCGTGAAGGCGAGCCTCGTCACCGACTGGGACGCGCCGAAGAAGGACGGCAAGCCGGCGAAGCTCGCCTACGAGTTCCGCATCCCGAAGCTGGACGCCGCCTGATGCCGCTCTTCCTGATCCATTGCACGCAGCGGCCCGACGGCCAGGCGATCCGCGACGCGCATTACGACGCGCACCGCGCCTACCTGCAGGCCAGCACGGTGGACATCAAGCTCGCCGGGCCGATGGTGGAGGATGACGGCGTGAAGCGCATCGGCAGCGTCTTCATCGTGGAGGTGCCCGACCGCGCGGCGGCCGAGGCCTTCTCGGCCGGCGATCCCTTCGCGCGGAACGGCCTGTTCGAGCGGGTGACCATCACCCGCTTCCTCGACATCACGCGCGGCAAGCCGGCCTTCGGGCCGCCGAAGGAGTGAGCGCCATGCGCCGGAAGTACATCCTCACCTGCGCGGTGACGGGCAACATCACCACGCCCGAGCAGACGCCGCACCTGCCGATCACGCCGCAGCAGATCGCCGATGCGGCAATCGATGCGGCGAAGGCGGGCGCCGCCGTGGCGCATATCCATGTCCGCGACCCGGAGACGGGCCGGCCCTCCATGTCGCTCGATCTCTACAAGGACGTGGTGGACCGGATCCGCGGGAGCGGCACCGACGTGGTGATCAACCTCACGACCGGCCCCGGCGGCCGCTTCGTGCCGGACCGCGAGAACCCGCGCGTCGCCGCGGCCGGCAGCACGCTGCTGCCGCCCGACCAGCGGGTCGCGCACATCGTCGCGCTGAAGCCGGAGATCGCGACGCTCGACCTGAACACCATGTGGTCGGGCAGCGCGGTGGTGATCAACGCGCCGTGGTCGGTCACGCGCATGGCGGAGCTGATCTATTCCGCCGGCACGATCCCCGAGCTCGAGGTCTTCGATTCCGGCGACATCGCGCTGGCCAAGCACCTCATCGCCGAGGGCGTGCTGAAGGGCCCTTGCCTGTTCCAGGTCTGCATGGGCATCCGCTGGGGCTTCGACTGGAACCCGGAGACGCTGAACTACGCGCGCTCGATCATTCCCGCCGGCCATCCCTGGGCGGCCTTCGCCATCGGGCGGATGGAGTTCCCGATGCTCGCGCAGACCTGGCTGCTGGGCGGCCATGTGCGCGTCGGGCTCGAGGACAACATCTACCTCAACAAGGGCGAGCTGGCCGTCAGCAACACCGTGCTGGTGGAGCGTGCCGTGCGCATCCTGCGCGAGTTCGGCGCAGAGCCGATGACGGCGGCCGAGGCGCGCGCGGAGCTGTCGCAGGTCGGGGGCTGGAGCCGGTGATGGCGTCCAACCGCGGCGTTCTCGTCGTCACCGGCGCCGGCCGCGGGATCGGTGCCGCCATCGCCAAGGCCGCGGCCGCGGATGGCTGGGCGGTCGCGGTGAACTATGCCCGCGACGCCGACAGCGCGAACGCCACCGTCCGCGCCATTGAGGCGGCCGGCGGCACGGCACGCGCGATCCAGGCCGACGTGATGACGGAAGCCGGCATCGCCGCGCTGTTCGAGGCCGCCGATGCGATGGGCCGCGTGAAGGGCCTGGTGAACAACGCCGGCGGCAGCGCCGAGGCCCGCATCGCCGACATCACCGCCGCCGACTACGCCCGCATGATGGACGGCAACCTGCGCACCACTGTCTTCTGCTCGCGCGAGGCGGTGCGGCGGATGGCCACGGACCGCGGCGGGGACGGCGGCGCGATCGTCAACATCGGCAGCCGCGCCAGCGTGCTCGGCGGCCAGCCCGGCCGCGTGATGTACGCCGCCGCGAAGGGCGCGGTGGACGGCTTCACCGCAGGCCTGGCGAACGAGGTTGGCAAGCTCGGCATCCGGGTCAACTGCATCCGGCCCGGCGTGATCCGCACGGAAAGCCACGAGCAGCGCGCTGGCGCCGAGCGCCTGAAGCAGATCACCGCGCCGATCGCCCTCGGCCGCCCGGGCGAGCCGGAGGAGGTGGCGGCGCTCGCCGTTTTCCTGCTGTCTCCGGCGTCGTCCTACATGACGGGTGCGCTGGTGGACATCGGTGGCGGGCGCTAGCAAGCTGCAACGAAGAAGACCTGACTTGGGGAGCATGACGTCATGAGCATCACCCGCCGCCTGCTCGGCGCCCTCGCGCTCGGCGCGCTGCCGCTGGCCACGCCGGCCCTCGCACAGAGCTTTCCGAACCAGCAGATCACCATGGTGATTCCCTTCGGCGCCGGCGGCCCGACCGATATCGTCGGGCGCATGCTGGCCGAGGTCATGGGCCGCGACCTCGGCCACCCCGTGGTGGTGCAGAATGTCGGCGGCGGCGGCGGCACCATCGGCGTGCAGCGCGTGGTCTCGGCGCGCAACGACGGGCACACCATCCTCTACACCAACATCGGGCTGGCGACGCAGCCGACGCTCTATCGCCGCCTGGCCTACAACCCGGTGACGGATCTCGAGCCCTTCGGCCTCGTCACCGCGACGCCGATGGTGATCTCGGTGCGGCCGAACTTCCCCGGGCAGACGCTTGCCGACTTCCTGACCTTCGCGCGGGAGCGGCGCGACGGCGTCAACCTCGCCAATGTCGGCCTCGGCTCCGCGAGCCAGCTCTGCGGCACGCTGCTGCAGGCGGCGCTCGGCATCAACTTCACTCCGGTCGCCTTCACCGGGTCGGGCGCTGTCTTCCCCGAGCTGATGGCCGGCCGCCTCGACGTCTATTGTGACCAGACCACCTCCTCGCTGCCCTTCGTGCGCGAGGGCCGCATCCGCGGCCTGGCGATGACCACCGCGACACGCCTGGCGCAGGCCCCCGAGATCCCGACCGCGGCCGAAGCTGGCCTGCCCGGATTCGAGGTCGGCATCTGGCACGGCATGTACGCCCCGCGCGGCACGCCGCAGCCGGTGATCGCGCGCCTCAACGCGGCGCTGCGCGTCGCGATCCAGGATCAGGCCGTGGTGGCGCGGCTGAACGACCTCGCCAGCCCGCCGGAGCCGCTGGCCCGCGTGACGCCGGAGGCGCACCGCGCCCACCTCACGGCCGAGATCGAGCGCTGGCGCCCGATCCTGCAGGCCGCTGGCCAGTTCGCCGACTGAGCGTGCGCAGCAGCAGGGAAGGCACCCAGATGAGCGGGATCACGCGGAGGACGGCCATGGCGGCGGGCGCTGGCGTGGCGGTGTCGGGCATGGCGGGTGCACAGGCGGTCCAGCCGCTGCGCGTCGTCGCCTTCGCCGGCGCGTCGAACCTGCCGATCTGGGCGGCGCAACAGCACGGCATCTTCGCGCGCCACGGGCTCGAGGTGACACTGGAGCTGACGCCGAACTCGCGCGCGATGGCGTCCGATCTCTATGCCGGCCGCTTCGACCTCGCGCTGACCTCGATCGACAACATCGTCGCCTACAATGAGGGGCAGGGCGAGGCGCAGCTGCCGGGCCCCTCCGACTTCGTCGCGCTGTTCGGCGTCGACAACGGCATGCTGAGCGTCATGGCGCAGCCCGACATCGCCGATGTGGGGGCGCTGCGCGGCCGGCAGGTCTCGGTGGATGCGATGACCACGGGCTTCGCCTTCGTGCTGCGCGAGATCCTCGGCCGCGCGGGCATCGCCGAAGCCGTCGAATGGGTCGCGGTCGGCGGCGGCGCGCAGCGCCTCGCCGCGCTGCGCGACGGGCAGCAGGCGGCGACGCTGCTCAACACGCCGCTCGACCTTGCCGCGGAGGCTGCGGGCAAGCGCCGCCTGGTGCGCGCGGGGGACGTGATCGGGCCCTACCAGGGCATCTGCGCCGCCGCCCGCCGCGGCGTGGTGACGGACCGCCGCGCCGCGCTCGTCGCCTTCACCCGCGCCTTCCGCGAGAGCGTGGCCTGGCTCGACGCCAACCGCGCCGAGGCCGCGGCGATCCTGACCGCCCGCGCGCAGATGCCGCCCCCCGTCGCGGCGCGCGCGGCGGAGGCGCTGCTGGACCCTGCGAACGGCATCTACCGCGACCTGCGCATCGACGAGGCGGGGCTCCGCACCGTGCTCGCGCTGCGCAGCCGCTTCGCCCGGCCGCAGCGCGAGCTGAACGACCCGTCCCGCTACTTGGACCTCTCGGTCCGGCGCGAGGCGCTGGGCTGACCGGCGGCGGCGCGCCGGATGGAGGCGTTCTTCTCCTCCGGCCGCGTCGCCGATCTCATCCTGCTCGTATTGGCTGCGGAGGCGGCGCTGCTGCTGGCGTGGCGGCGCCGCACCGGCCATGGACCCGTGCCACGCGCCGTGCTCGCGCTCGTGCTGCCGGGCGTCGCGCTGGTCCTCGCGCTGCGCTTCGCCCTGACCGGCGCCCCGTGGGGCTGGGTCGCGCTTGCGCTGCTCGCCGCCTTCGCGGCGCATCTCTTCGACGTCGCGACGCGCTGGCGGGGCTGAGTCGCGCCCCGCGGCGGATCAGGCGAGGACGTCCGCGGGGCAATCGCGACGCAGGCTGTCGCCGAGCTCGCGCCCGAGCCGGTCCGCATCGGCCGCCGTCCCGCACAGCTTGCGCTTGAGCAGGAAGGACCCGTCGGCGCGCGCGACGAGGCCGGTCAGCTCCACCGACCCGTCGGCGCGGAGCTTCGCATGCCCGCCGATCGGCGTGCGGCAGGACCCGTCGAGCTCCGACAGCAACGCGCGTTCCGCGCGGCTGGCGATCGCGGCTTCCGGATCCTCGATGATCGAGAGCAGCTCGCGCAGCTCCACGTCGTCGGCGCGCACGGTGACGCCGACGATGCCCTGGCAGGCGGCGGGGACCATCACCTCCGGGTCGAGCACGCTGCCCGCTTCGTGCTCCATCTCGAGCCGGCGCAGCCCGGCGAGCGCGAGGAGGGAAGCCTGCGGCCCACCCTCGGCGCGCACCTTGGCCAGCCGCGAGCCGACATTGCCGCGGATCATCTCGACCTGAAGGTCGGGGCGCGCATGCAGCAGCTGGCTCTGGCGCCGCACGCTCGCCGTGCCGACCAGGGCGCCGCGCGGCAGGCAGGCATAGGGGTCCTCGGCCGTCGCGGCGTTGCACTCCGGCCCGAGCACGATGGCGTCGCGGCTGTCCTCCCGCCGCAAGGTGCAGGCCAGCACGATGCCGGGCGGCAGCTCGGTCTCGAGGTCCTTCAGGCTGTGCACCGCGAAGTCCACGCGGCCGTCTGCGAGCGCCTCGTGGATCTCCTTCGCGAACAGGCCCTTGCCGCCGATGTCGGCCAGGCGCTTGTCCTGGACGATGTCGCCGGAGGTCGCGATCTGGTGCTCCTCGAAGGCGTTCACCTCGCGCAACAGCGGGCAGACCTTCGTGATGAGCGCGAGGAAGTGCCGCGTCTGCCAGAGTGCGAGCGGCGATCCGCGCGTGCCGACCTTGAGCGGCAGCGTGCGCGAGGTGCCGCGCCGGTGCGGGCTGCCGACGCCGGTCGGCCGGAGGCCGTTCAGCGGGGCGTCGAGGGAGGAGAGCTTCATGCCGGGTCAGGCTCCGGTGGTCTTGGCGCAAGCGGGCATGGTCAGGCCCGCGCGAAGCCGAAGAGGTGGGCGAGGTCTTTGAAGAAGATCTTCACGTGCGCCATCGGATCGCGGCGCACGAGTTCCTTGTTCATGTAGCTCTGCCAGGTCAGCCGCTGGACGTCCTTGTCCTCGCAGATCTTGACGAACTTCTCGCGGCGCTTGTCCGAGGAGTACCAGAAGTACTGCATGATCCCGAGGATCCAGAAGACGCGGCCGTGCTGCTTCATGAAGCGCTTGCGCGCGAGGCCGAGCGCGGCCGGGTTGCCGCTGCGGCAGAACTCCTCCGCCGCGTCGGCCGCGAGCCGTCCGCCGAGCATGGCGTAGTAGATGCCCTCGCCCGAGGCCGGCGCGACGACGCCCGCAGCGTCGCCTGCCAGCAGCACGTCGCGGCCGTTGTCCCACTTCTTCAGCGGCTTCAGCGGGATCGGCGCGCCTTCGTGGCGGATGGTGCGGACCTTGTCGAAGCCGGTCGCCTTCCGGAGATCGGCGACCGAGCCGCGCAGCGAGAAGCCCTTCTGCATCGAGCCGGTGCCGATGCTGACCTTGTCGCCATGCGGGAAGATCCAGGCGTAGAAATCGGGCGAGAGCTTGCCCTGGTAGTACACGTCGCAGCGGTTGGCGTCGTAGCTCGACACCTGGTCCGACGGCGCCTCGACGATCTCGTGGTAGGCGAAGACGCATTTCACCCGGTCGGCGCCGGGCACGGCCTGCTTGCCGACCCCGCTGCGCGCGCCGTCGGCGCCGATCACCAGCCTTGCGCGCACGCGCTCCGGCGCCGCGCCGTCCGGCGCGCCCTTGGCGCGGTACTCCACCACGGCGACGCCGTCCGGGTCGCGCGACAGCGTCTCGAAGCTACCGGTGGCGCGCAAGGCGCCGGCCTCGGCCGCGCGGGTGCGCAGGAACTCGTCGAAATCCTCGCGGTCCACCATGCCGACATACCCGCCGGTGTCGATCGGCATGTCCACTTCGTGGTCCCTCGGCGAGACCATGCGCGCGGAGGTGATGCGCGCGACGAGCAGGTGCGGCGGGATATCGAAGTCGCGGATCAGCCGCGGCGGGATCGCCCCGCCGCAGGGCTTGATGCGCCCGGCCTTGTCGAGCAGCAGCACGGAGCGGCCGTTGCGCGCGAGGTCATGCGCGGCGGTGGCTCCCGACGGACCGCCGCCCACCACCACGACATCGAAGGTGTCGGTCGTCATGCCGTGTTCCTTCATCAGGATGCCGCCGGCGCGGCGTTGCGGAAGGCGTCGCGGCGCCCGGCCTCCTGGCCGATGCGCAGCGCGAGCGCCGCGGAGGCGAGGAACAGCGCGGCGTCGACGAGGAACACCACGCCGTAGCCGCCCGTGACGCTGCCGGTGACGAGACGCCCAAGGTCGAGCAGCACCGTGCCGAGGAAGCCCCCGAGCCCGAAGGCAATGGCCTGCGCCGCGCCGAACATGCCCATCCGCACGCCCTCGCGCCCCGGGCGGCCGGCGTTGACGAGCTGCATCATCGCGGCGATGGCCGCGGCGGCGAAGGCGCCGTTGGCCACCCCGAGCGCGAAGAAGGCGCTGCGCAGCGGGAAGGCCTCCGGCGCGCGATAAGCGAAGGCGAGGCCGACCAGGATCGAGAAGGCCATGAGGCAGCCCACCACGATCCAGCCGCGCAGCGCCCGGATGCCGCCCTTGGCGACGCTGCCGACCACCGCGATCAGGATCATGCCGGCCAGCACGCCGCCATGCTGGACCGAGGACATGCGCGTGGATTCGCCGAGCGTCATGCCGAAGACGGCGCCGGCGAAGGGCTCCAGGATCAGGTCCTGCGCGCTGTAGGCGAGCATCGAGACGAAGACGAAGAGCGTGAAGTGGCGCGCCACCGGTTCCGCCCAGACCTCGCGCAGCGCGTCGAGGAAGGCGGCCGGCGCGCGCTCCGCCCGCTCGGCGGCGCCGGGCCCCTCGATACCGGCGACGGCGAGGAGGCTGACGAGGAAGGCGATGACGGAGACGCATGCGGTCACGGCGACCAGCCGCTCCGGCGAATAGGGGTCGAGCAGGCGGCCCGTGGTCGCGGTCGTCACGACGAAGCCCGCGATCATCATGATCCAGACGATCGAGGCCGCGGCCGGCTTCCGCGCCGGCGCGACGCGCGCGGCGAGCAGGACGAGGAGCGAGGTGCCCGCCGCGCCGACGCCGAGGCCGACCAGCAGGAAGGCCACGACCGCCAGCGCGATCCCCGGCACCAGCGCCGTCCCCATCCAGGCCGTCGCGACCGCGGCGAGGGTGCCGCCGAGGCCGAGCACCGCCATGCCGCCGACGATCCAAGGCGTGCGGCGCCCGCCCTGGTCCGAGCCATGGCCGAGCCGCGGGCGCAGCATCTGCACGGCGTAGTGCAGCGCGACCAGCGCGCCCGGCAGCGTCGCCGGCAGCGCATGCTCCACCACCATGACGCGGTTCAGCGCCGCCGTGGTCAGGACCACGATCGCCCCGAGCGAGGTCTGGACAAGCCCGAGGCGCAGGATGCCGAGCCAGCCGAGGGAGGGTCGCGTGCTCATGGTGCCAGCGCCACCGCGCTTGCCATCATGCCGGCGACGTAGAGCGTGACGCCGGCGCCGTTGTACCAGGGCGCCAGGCCGCGCGGGTCGCGCAGCCACTTGCGCATGGACAGCGCCTGCAGCGCCAGCACCGCCGCGACGATGCCGCCCGTGACCGTGTGGCTCCAAGCCAGCAGCAGCGCCACCACGGCCGCCTGCGGCACCGCCATGACCCAGCAGGCGGCGAGCGCCGCACGCTCCGGCCCCAGCATCACTGGCAGGGACCGCAGGCCGAAGCGGCGGTCGCCCTCGATCGACTTGAAGTCGTTGATCGTCATGATGCCGTGTGCGCCGAGGCCGTAGAGCACCGCGACCGCGACCACCTTCGGATCGGGCGCCAGGCCGGACAGCACGGCGGCGCCCGTGATCCAGGGCAGCGCCTCGTAGCTCAGGCCGCAGGCCAGCGGGCCCCAGATGCCGCTCCGCTTCAGGCGCAGCGGCGGCGCGCTGTAGATCCAGGCTAGGACGCAGGCGAGCAGGGTCGCCGCGAAGCCCCAGGGGCCCAGCAGCCAGCCGACCGCGAGCGAGACGACGGTCCAGGCGACCGCGACGTAGAGGCCCCAGCGCCCCGGCATGCGTCCCGACGGGATCGGCCGGTGCGGCTCGTTGATCGCATCCACATGCCGGTCGAACCAGTCGTTCACCGCCTGGCTCATGCCGCAGACCAGCGGCCCGGCGAGCAGGACGCCGAGGACCGCATAGGGCCAGCGATCCGACAGCGAGGCGCCGGACGCCACGATGCCGCAGCCGAAGGCCCACATCGGCGGGAACCAGGTGATCGGCTTCAGCAGCTCGAGGATCGCGGAGGGCGCCGGCAAGGTGCGGACGGGCGCGGCGGGGGCGGCGTGGTCGGACATGCGCTCAGCCCTCCCCGTCGTCGCCGCCGAGGTCGCCGAGGCCGTAGCGCCGCAGCTTCACATAGAGGCTCTGCCGGCTCAGCCCGAGCATCTCCGCGGCCGAGGCCCTGTTGTCGCCGGTCAGCTCGAGCGCCGCCTCGATGCAGAGCCGCTCGATCGCGTCGGTGGCCTCGCGCACCAGGTCCTTCAGCGGCACGCGCCCGATCAGTTCGGTCAGCTGCTCGACCGAGCGCGTGGCGCCGTCGCCGAGCCTTGCGGGCGGGCGCACGCGCGGGCCGATGTCGCGGATCGAGAAGCCGTAGCAGGGCTGGCCGCCATGCAGCACGGCGACGCCCGAGATCTCGCACTCCGTCTGCCCGCCGAGCTCGCCCCGGAGCGTGCTGGCGTAGAGCCGGACGGAACCGCGATTGCGGAGCGTCGCCAGCAGCACCTCGAACTCGACGCCCTGCCGGCCGAGCCAGCGGTCGAGGCCGGTGCCGCGCGCCTGCTCCTCCGACGTCAGCTGCGCCATGTCGAGGAAGGCGGCGTTGGCGGTGAGGATGCGGCCTTCGCTGTCGGTCACGACGAAGCCGTCGGGAACGCCGTCCACCACCTTCAGGAGCTTCGTGCGTGCCTCGGGCGTGCCGGCCGGGTCATGCGCCGCGCCGGCGACCTCGAGGCGGACGAGCACCAGCAGCCCGCCTTCCTGGCGGAAGGTGGAGGCGGACACCGTGACCTCCGGCCCGTCCTCGGCCAGCCTCACGCGCAGGTCGTCAACCCGCCCGGCGCTGCGCAGCGTGGCCAGCAGGCCATGCAGCGCGGCGCGGTCCTCGGCGAGGAAGGCCTCGGGCAGCGGACGGCCTGTCAGGCGCCGCGCGCCGCCTGCGAAGAGGCGCTGCGCAGAAGGGTTCGCTTCCAGCACCCGCTGCGTCTCGGCGTCCAGGACCAGCAGCGGGTCCACCGACATCTGGAACAGCAGGCGATAGCGGGTCTCGGCCTGGCGGAGTCGCGAATAGTCGCGCTCCATCGATTGCTGCACCTCGACCAGACGCTGCTGCAGGTGCGACAGCGGGCGGAGGTCGCGGCCGAACACCACGCGCCTTCCACCACGGCCGAGCGGCGCGACGGAGCAGAGCATCGGCAACGCCGCGCCCTCGCCGGCGACGTAGTTCACGTGGCGCCAGCGCGGCGCGTCGGGCGGTTCGCGGCTGCCGAGCAGGGCTTCGACCTTCGTCCGGCTGTCGCGCGCGACGATGTCCACCCAGGGGCGTCCGAGCCAGGCATCGGCCGCGTCGAGGTCGCGCGCGAGGTCGTCGCTGCCGAAGCCGAGGTCACGGATCGCGCCCCCCTCGTCAAGCACGAGCGCGAGATCCGCCGACGCCACGACCAGACCCGCTGCGGCATCCGCATCGAGCTGTCCAAGCGACATTCGTGGGTTCCTGAACGCTTTCACGCGGCATCCCGTCCTTCGTGCCCGGGGACCCCATCGTCAAACCGTCCTCCTGGTGCGCAATCGTCAGCAAACTGACAGCAGGCGCGTCCGTGCCGACGCTCAGTCATGCCTCCTGTACGAGGAGCGCGAGCAGGGTTTCCGCCTTCAGCACCGCCTGCTGGCCGTCCGAGGCGGTCGCATCGGCGCCGACGAGCGCGGCGAGCTCCGGACGCTCGGCGAAGAGCTGGCCGCCCACCATCACGCCGAGATGCGGATTGCGGGAGGCGCGGCGGATCTCGCGGATCAGCTGAGCGAGGGTGTCGAGCCGGGTCTCGCAGGACAGCGAGAAGCCGACCATGCTGAACCACTGCTTCCGCGCGGTCGCGACGAGCTCGCGCGCCGATGCGCCGGTGCCGCTGCACACGTCCCAGCCCTGCCGGCGGAAGAACTCGCCCACCATCAGCAGGCCGAAGCTGTGCTGCTCGCCGGGCACGGGGGCGAGCAGGATGCGGCGCTCCGTGTCGCGCCGGCCGGGACGCGGGCCGAAGGCGTGGCTGTTCTCGAGCACGATCTGCTGCAGGCAGCAGAGGCCGATCGTGACCGAGGTGAAGTCGCAGCGATCCTCCTGCCACATCACGCCGAGGCGGCGCGCGACGGGCGCGAGCAGCTCGAGGTAGATGCGCTCGAGCGGGAGGTTGCGGGCGCGCTGCTGGGCGACGAGGGCGCCGGCGCCGGCGAGGTCGCCTCGCAGCACGGCGTTCACCATCGCCTCGACCTCGTCCGCGCCGGGACCGGGCTGGTCGGCGCCGTCGCGCGTGACCGCGCCCGAGCTGTGCCGCGCGAGGACGAGACGTGGGATGACCTCGGATTCGAGTGCCCGCGCGAGCAGCGCGACGCGGCGGCGCTCCGGCGGCGTGCCACGATCTGGCGCGTCGCCGAGATCGAGGCCGAAGCCCCCATAGCTGGCCGGTATGTCGGCCGCCTCGCGCAGCGCCGAGGCGGATTGGCTTCCACTGTCGGTCATGTCGGCCAGCGGCACTCCAGCGACCAGGGGTGTCGAGGGCATTGGCCTCTCCCGCCATTGACTGTCACGCCAGCGCGCCGGCTCTGTCAATCCCGATTTACGTCAATGACGCTTGACACTCGTCGCGCTGACTCACTAGCCTTCCTCTAGGAAGCGCGACGTGGGGAGAGAGATGAACACCTTTTCCGCCCCCGCCGCCGGTCCGGCCCTCATCGACGGGGTCCTGTCCGGCGATCTGCCGCCCTGCCGGGCGGCCGACCTCGCGCAAACGACAGCGGACTTCCATTGACCGGGGGTTGTCAAGCAATGCTTACAGCGCGCCGCCTCGCTGGTCTTCTCGACACGCTCGACGCCTCGCCCTGGGGCGCGGCGGCCGGCAGGCGCGTGGGGAAGGCGGATCAGGGCACGCCGCCGCTCTACACGCCAGCGGAGCGCGTGCGCCGCGATGCCTCGCCCTGGACGCTCGTGCAAGGCGTGCTCGCGCCGATCCAGTTCGTGGTGTTCCTCGTCAGCCTCGGCTTCGTGCTGAACTACCTCGCCACCGGCGAGGGATTCGCGACGGCGACGGCCTCCGTCGTGATCAAGACGATGGTGCTCTACACCATCATGATCACCGGCTGCATCTGGGAGAAGGAGGTGTTCGGCCGCTGGCTCTTCGCGCCGGCCTTCTACTGGGAAGATATGTTCTCGATGCTCGTGCTGGCGCTGCACACCGCCTATCTCGCGGCGGTCTTCGCGGGCATCGGTGAGGCGCACGGCCAGATGCTGCTCGCCCTGGCGGCCTACGCCGCCTACGTCGTCAACGCGGCGCAGTTTGTCATGAAGCTGCGCGCCGCGCGCAAGCAGGAAACCCGTGTGGCAGGCGGGATGCACGCCGCATGAGCCTGGCGACCTCGCCAAGCACCACCGGCTGCGCGACGCCGCCCGTCCTGCGCGAGCGCGGCCAGCACGAGGTCTTCTGCGGCCTGACCGGCATCGTCTGGCTGCACCGGAAGATCCAGGACGCCTTCTTCCTCGTCGTCGGCAGCCGCACCTGCGCCCACCTGCTGCAATCCGCCGCCGGCGTGATGATCTTCGCCGAACCCCGCTTCGCCACCGCCATCATCGACGAGCGCGACCTGGCGGGCCTGGCCGACTGCAACGACGAGCTCGATCGCGTCGTGACGCGGCTGATCGAACGGCGCCCCGACATCCGCATGCTGTTCCTCGTCGGCTCCTGCCCGTCGGAGGTCATCAAGCTCGACCTCTCCCGCGCGGCGCAGCGCCTGTCGGGTCGCTTCGCACCGAAGGTGCGGGTGCTGAACTACTCCGGCAGCGGCATCGAGACGACCTTCACGCAAGGCGAGGATGCCTGCCTCGCCTCCCTCGTGCCGGAGATGCCGGCGGAGCCTGGCACGGCGCGGTCCCTCCTCGTCGTCGGCGCGCTGGCCGAGGTGGTCGAGGACCAGATGCTGCGCCATTTCGCGGCCCTCGGCGTCGGCCCTGTGCGCTTCCTGCCCGGCCGAAGCGCGGCGGAGCTGCCGGCGATCGGCCCGGGCACGCGCTACCTGCTGGCGCAGCCCTTCCTCGGTGACACGGCCCGCCTGCTGGAAGGCCGCGGCGCCACCCGGATCGCGGCACCCTTTCCGCTGGGCGCCGAGGGCACGACGCGCTGGCTGCGCGCCGCCGCCGAGGCCTGGGGCACGCCGGAGGCCCGCATCCGCGAGGTGACGGAAGCAGGCGAGATCCGGGCGAAGGCCGCCGTCTCGCGGCACCGCGCGAAGCTCGACGGACAGTCGATCTTCTTCTTCCCCGACAGCCAGCTCGAGATCCCGCTGGCGCGCTTCCTCTCGCGGGAGCTCGGCATGCGGCTGACCGAGGTCGGCACGCCCTATCTCCACCGGGCCCATATGGCGGAAGAGATCGCGCTGCTGCCCGAGGGCGTGCAGCTCTCCGAGGGCCAGCATGTCGAGCGCCAGCTCGACCGCTGCCGGGCGGCGAAGCCCGACCTGACGGTCTGCGGCCTGGGGCTGGCCAATCCGCTCGAGGCCGAGGGCTTCGCGACCAAGTGGTCTATCGAGCTCGTCTTCACCCCGATCCAGGGCTACGACCAGGCCGGCGACCTCGCGGGCCTGTTCTCGCGGCCGCTCGACCGGCGCACGCGGCTGGAGCTCTAGGCCATGCAGCTCGCCGTCTGGACCTATGAGGGACCGCCGCATGTGGGTGCGATGCGCGTCGCGACCGCGATGCGTGGCGTGCACTACGTGCTGCACGCGCCGCAGGGCGACACCTACGCCGATCTGCTCTTCACCATGATCGAGCGGCGGGCCGCACGCCCGCCCGTCACCTACACGACCTTCCAGGCCCGCGACCTCGGCGGCGACACGGCGGAGCTGTTCAAGGCCTCGGTCCTGGACGCCTTCGAGCGGTTCCGGCCGGAGGCGATGCTGGTCGGCGCTTCCTGCACGGCGGAGCTGATCCAGGACGATCCGGGGGGGCTGGCCAAGACCCTCGGCCTGCCGATCCCGGTCGTGCCGCTCGAGCTGCCGTCGTACCAGCGGAAGGAGAACTGGGGCGCGTCGGAGACCTTCTACCAGCTCGTCCGCGCCATGGCCGGCCCGCATGCGCCGCCGCCGGGCACGAAGAAGGAGCCGCGCCCGGCCGACCGGGCGCCGCGCTGCAACCTGCTCGGTGCGACGGCGCTCGGTTTCCGCCACCGCGACGACGTCGCGGAGGTCACGCGGCTGCTCGGCGCGATGGGCGTCGAGGTGTCGGTCTGCGCGCCGCTCGGCGCCACGCCCGCCGACCTCGCGCGTCTCGGCGAGGCCGATTTCAACGTCGTGCTCTATCCGGAGATCGCCGGCCAGGCGGCGTCCTGGCTCAAGCGCAGCTTCGGCCAGCCGAGCACGGCGGTGGTGCCGATCGGCGTCGGCGCGACGCGGCGCTTCGTGGCCGAGGTGGCGGGCCTTGCCGGCCTCGCCGCGGTGCCGGACGAAACGGCGCTGCGCCTGCCCTGGTACTCGAAGTCGGTGGACAGCACGTATCTCACCGGCAAGCGCGTCTTCGTCTTCGGCGACGCCACCCACGCGATTGCCGCGGCCCATGTCGCGCAGCACGAGCTGGCCTTCGAGGTCGTCGGCCTAGGGTCCTACTCGCGCGAATTCGGGCGCGAGATCCGGGAAGCTGCGAAGGGCTACGGCGTCGAGCCGCTGATCACCGACGACTACCTCGACGTCGAGGGGGCGATCACGGCGCTGCAGCCCGAGCTCGTGCTGGGCACGCAGATGGAGCGGCACATCGCGAAGAAGCTCGGCATTCCCTGCGCCGTCATCTCGGCGCCCGTGCATGTGCAGGACTTCCCGGCCCGCCACTCGCCGCAGATGGGGTTCGAGGGCGCGAACGTCCTGTTCGACACCTGGGTTCACCCGCTGATGATGGGTCTGGAGGAGCATCTGCTGACGATGTTCCGCGAGGATTTCGAGTTCCACGATGGTGCGAAGCCCTCGCACCTTGGTGGCGGCGCGCAGGTCGCGCCAGAGATGGGCATCGGGGCGGCGCCCGCCGCGCAACCCCTGCCCGCGCCCGCAGCGGTGACTCCCCACGCCGCTGCGGGCGACTCCATCGCCTGGGGTCCGGATGCCGAACAGGAGCTCAAGAAGATTCCCTTCTTCGTGCGCGGCAAGGCTCGACGCAACACCGAACGCTTCGCCGCCGAGCGCGGCATCGCGACGATCACGCTCGAGACCCTGTATGACGCCAAGGCCCACTATGCCCGCTGACGGAAGCATCCAGGTCGCAAGCCGCGGCGCCGGGCAGTCCTCCGGGCGCGGCATGCGTGTCGTCGTCGTCACCATGGACAGCCACCTCGCCGGCGCCATGCTGCACGCCCGGGGCGACCTGCGGCGGGAGATCCCGGGGCTCGAGCTCAGCGTGCACGCTGCCGACGAATGGGGGAGCGATGCAAGGGCGCTGGCCGAATGCCACGCCGACATTGCGGCGGCCGACATCGTCATCGCCTCGATGCTGTTCCTCGAGGATCACATCAAGGCGGTGCTGCCGGCGCTGGCGGCGCGGCGCGACGGCTGCGACGCGATGATCTGCATGCTCTCGGCCGGCGAAGTGATGAAGCTCACGCGCATCGGCCGCTTCGACATGGGCGCCGAGGCCAGCGGCATCATGGGCCTGCTGAAGAAGCTGCGGGGGGCGAAGAAGGGCGGCGCGTCGTCCGGCAAGGGACAGATGCGGATGCTGCGGGAGCTGCCGCGGCTGCTGCGCTTCATCCCCGGCACCGCGCAGGACGTGCGGGCCTACTTCCTCGCGCTGCAATACTGGCTGGCGGGCTCGCGCGAGAACCTCGGCAACATGGTCCGGTTGCTGGTGAACCGCTACGCGGCCGGGCCGCGCTCGGGGCTGGCCGGCTCGCTGAAGGTCGCGCCGCCGGTGCACTACCCGGAGGTCGGCCTGTATCATCCGACGCTCCCGTCGCGCGTAACGGAACGGCTGGATGACCTGCCACGCGGTGGGCGGGCGGGCACGGTCGGGCTGCTGGTGATGCGCAGCTACGTACTCGCGGCCAACGCCGCGCATTACGACGGTGTGATCGCGGCGCTGGAGGCGCGCGGCCTGCGCGTGATCCCCGCCTTCGCTTCCGGCCTGGACAACCGCCCGGCGGTCGAGAGCTTCTTCGTGAAGGACGGCGTAGCGGCGGTGGATGCGGTCGTCTCCCTGACCGGCTTCTCGCTCGTCGGCGGCCCCGCCTACAACGACAGCCACGCGGCGGAGGAACTGCTGGCGCGGCTCGACGTGCCCTACATCTCGGCCCATCCGCTCGAGTTCCAGACGATGGACCAGTGGCAGGCCGACCCGCGCGGGCTGCTCCCCGTGGAGGCGACGATGATGGTCGCCATCCCGGAGCTCGATGGCGGCATCTGGCCGATGACCTTCGGCGGCCGCCGCGGTGCGGATGCGGATGGCGGCGGCGACCGCGACATGCACCCTCATCCGGAACGCGCGGCGCGGCTGGCGGATCGGGTGGCGCGCCTGGTTGCGCTGCGCCGGTCGGAGCGTCCCGAGCGCAAGGTCGCCATGGTGCTGTTCAGCTTCCCGCCCAATGCCGGGAACATCGGCACGGCCGCCTATCTCGGCGTCTTCGAATCGCTGCACAACACGCTCCGCGCCATGGCGGCAGCCGGCTACTCCGTCGAGGTGCCCGACAGCGCGGATGCGCTGCGCGAACGCATCCTGCACGGCAACGCATCTCAGTTCGGCGCGATCGCCAACGTCGCCGCACGGATCGGCGCCGACGACCATGTCCGGCGCGAGCCCTACCTCTCTGACATCGAGCGGCAATGGGGCCCGGCGCCCGGCCGGGCGCAGTCGGATGGCGCCAGCATCCACGTGCTCGGCGCGCGCTTCGGCAACGTCTTCATCGGCATCCAGCCCGGCTTCGGCTGGGAAGGCGACCCGATGCGCCTGCTCTTCGAGCGCGGCTTCGCCCCGACCCACGCCTTCAGTGCCTTCTACCGCTGGATCCGCGAGGATTTCGGCGCCCATGCCGTGCTGCATTTCGGCACCCATGGCGCGCTTGAATTCATGCCCGGCAAGCAGGCGGGGCTGTCCGCCGAGTGCTGGCCCGACCGGCTGATCGGCGAGTTGCCCAACTTCTATCTCTACGCCTCCAACAACCCGTCGGAGGGGATGCTGGCGAAGCGCAGGGCGGGCGCGGCACTGATCTCCTACCTGACGCCACCGGTGGCGAATGCGGGGCTCTATCGCGGGCTGCTCGACCTGAAATCCTCGCTCGACCGCTGGCGTGGGCTGGATCCGGAGTGCGACCCAGCGGTGCGGCAATCGCTGGCGGAGCTGGTGCAGGCGCAGGCCGCCGCCGTTGACCTCGGCGAGGCAGAGCCGGCCTGGCAGGCCGACGACCTGGAAGGCCGCGTGGTGAAGCTGACCGCGGCGCTGCTCGAGCTGGAATACACCCTCATCCCGCACGGGCTGCACGTGATCGGCGAGGTGCTGAACCGCCAGCAGCGGGCCGAGACGCTCGACGCCGCCGGCGTGACCGATCCTGCGGAGCGCGCTCGGCTGGACGCGCTGCTGGCGAGCGACCCGGAGCTTCCGGCGATCCTGCACGCGCTCGATGCCGGCTACATCCGGCCCGCGCCGGGCGGCGACCTGCTGCGCACCACGGCGGTGCTGCCTACTGGCCGCAACCTGCACGGCTTCGACCCCTTCAAGATCCCCTCCGCCTTCGCCGTGCGCGACGGCGCCCGCCAGGCCGACCGGCTGCTGGCGCGCCACGCCGCGGAGGGCAACGGCCTGCCGGAGACGGTGGCGATCGTCCTCTGGGGCACCGACAACCTGAAGACCGAGGGCGGGCCCATTGCCCAGGCGCTGGCGTTGATGGGCGCCGAGCCGCGCCACGACAGCTATGGCCGCGTTTCGGGGGCCAAGCTGGTCCCGCTCGAGCAGCTCGGCCGGCCGCGGATCGACGTGATGGTGACCCTCTCCGGCATCTTCCGCGACCTGCTGCCGCTGCAGACGAAGCTGCTGGCCGAGGCCGCGCTGCTCGCCGCCGAGGCCGACGAGCCGGTGGACCAGAACTTCATCCGCAAGCACGCACTCGCCTTCCAGGCACAGCATGGCGGCGACATCCAGGGCGCGGCGCTGCGGGTCTTCGGCAATGCCGACGGCGCCTATGGCTCCAACGTCAACGGCATGATCGATGCCGGCGTCTGGACCGACGAGGACGAGCTCGCCGAGACCTATGTCCGCCGGAAAGGCTTCGCCTATGGCATCGACGGCAAGCCGGCGCGTCAGGACAAGGTGCTGACGCATCTGCTGGCCAGTGTCGAAGTCACCTACCAGAACCTCGACAGCGTCGAGGTCGGGCTTACCAGCATCGACCAGTATTTCGACACGCTCGGTGGGATCAGCCGCGCCGTCCGCCGCGCCCGCAACGGCGCCGAGGCCGCGGTCTATGTGGGTGACCAGACGCGCGGCGAGGGTACGATCCGAACGGTGGCCGAGCAGGTCGCGCTCGAGACCCGCACCCGCGCGCTCAATCCGAAGTGGTTCGAGGCCCTGCTTGCGCATGGCTACGAGGGCGTGCGCCAGATCGAGGCGCAGGTGACCAACACCATGGGCTGGTCGGCCACCACCGGCCAGGTGGCGCCCTGGATCTACCAGCAGCTGGCCCAGACCTACATGCTCGACCCCGAGATGCGGGCGCGCCTCGCGAAGCTCAATCCGACCGCCTCGGTGAAGATCGCGAACCGCCTCATCGAGGCGCATGAGCGCAATTACTGGCAACCGAGCGAAGAGACCATCGAAGCCCTGCGCCAAGCCGGCGAGGAGCTCGAGGACAGGCTCGAAGGCATCGCCGTGGAGATGGCCGCGTGACCGTGATCATGAGACCACCGCCGAATTCCAGCGTCTCGCGGCTCGGAGACGGAGAAGGCAGCGTGCAGGTGCACGCCGATTCCGTCGCTAAGATCGATGGCGCGACCGTCTTCGCCATCTACGGCAAGGGCGGCATCGGCAAGTCGACCACCAGCTCCAACCTCTCGGTCGCCTTCAGCAAGCTCGGCAAGCGCGTGCTGCAGATCGGCTGCGACCCGAAGCACGACAGCACCTTTACCCTGACGGGCAAGATGATCCCGACGGTGATCGACGTGCTCGACGGCGTCGGCTTCCACGCCGAGGAGCTGCGGCCCGAGGACTTCGTCTTCGAGGGCTACAACGGCGTCCTCTGCATCGAGGCGGGCGGCCCGCCGGCCGGCACTGGCTGCGGCGGCTACGTGGTCGGCCAGACAGTGAAGCTGCTGAAGGAGCACCATCTGCTCGAGGAGACGGACATCGTCATCTTCGACGTGCTCGGCGACGTGGTCTGCGGCGGCTTCGCCGCGCCCCTGCTGCATGCCGATCGCGGCCTGATCGTGGCCGCCAACGATTTCGACAGCATCTTCGCGATGAACCGGATCGTGGCCGCCATCAAGGCGAAGTCGGCGAATTACGGCGTGCGGCTCGGCGGCGTCATCGCCAACCGGTCGAAGGACACCGACCAGATCGAGAAGTTCAACGCCGTCTCCGGCATGAAGACGCTGGCGCATTTCCCCGACCTCGACGTGATCCGCCGCTCGCGCCTGGCCAAGAAGAGCCTGTTCCAGATGGACGAGAGCGTGCCCGACGTGAAAGCGGCGCAGGACGAGTACCTGCGCCTCGCCGCCAGCCTGCTCGCCGGCGTCACGCCGCTCGAAGCCGCGCCGCTCAAGGACCGCGAGATCTTCGACCTGCTGGGGTTCGACTGATGCCCACGGCCACCTACCAGACCCGCCGCGGCGAGCTGCACGAATACTTCGACCGCACGGCGATCCGCGCGTGGGAGAGGCTGACCTCCGACGCGCCGGTCTCCGGCATCCGCGCCACGGTGCGCGCAGGCCGTGATGCGATGCGGGCGACGCTGCTCTCCTGGCTGCCGGCCGACCTCACCGGCCGGCGCGTGCTGGATGCCGGCTGCGGCACCGGCGCGCTGGCGGTGGAGGCGGCGAAGCGGGGTGCCGAGGTCGTGGCGGTGGACATCGCGCCTGGACTGATCGAGATCGCCAGGCAGCGCAGCGGCGAGGCCGCCGGCCCCGGCCGGATCGAGTTCCTCGCCGGCGACATGTTCGACCCGGCGCTCGGCCGCTTCGACCACGTCGTCGCGATGGACAGCCTGATCCACTACGCCCCGCAGGACACGGTGCGCGTGCTGGCCGGGCTGGCGGAGCGCACGGACCGTTCGCTCGCCTTCACCTTCGCGCCACGCACCGCGCTGCTCTCGGCGATGCACGCCGCCGGCCGCTTCTTCCCGCGCGGCGACCGCGCGCCATCCATCGTGCCAGTGGCGGAGGCGAAGCTGCGCCGCCTGATCGCGCAGGACCCCGGCCTCCACGGCTTCGCGGCCGGCCATCATCGCCGGATCGCCTCCGGCTTCTACACCTCGCACGCGATGGAGCTCGTGCGGCGATGAACGCGATCGAGGCCCGCATGGCGCGCATCTGGACGAAGGTCGGCAGCAACCTGCTGCCCTTCGCCGATGCGGCCTCGGCCGACCTGCCCTGGTCGCGCCTGCTGCGCCTCTCTCTGTTCCAGATCTCCTGCGGCATGACGGCGGTGCTGCTGATCGGCACGCTGAACCGCGTGATGATCGTGGAGCTGCACGTCGCCGCCGGCCTCGTCGCGACGATGCTGGCGCTGCCGCTGGTCTTCGCGCCGCTGCGCGCGCTGATCGGCTTCAAGTCGGACAACTACCGCTCGCTGCTCGGCTGGCGGCGGGTGCCCTACATCTGGCTCGGCACCATCGTGCAGTTCGGTGGGCTGGCGATGATGCCCTTCGCGCTGATCGTGCTGTCGGGCGACACCTGGGCGCCGCCCTGGGTCGCACAGGTCTCCGCCGCGATTGCGTTCCTGATGGTCGGCGCAGGCATGCACACGGTGCAGACGGTGGGGCTCGCGCTCGCAACCGACCTCGCTCCGCGGCAATCGCAGCCGAACGTGGTTGCGGTGCTGTCGTTGATGCTGCTGCTCGGGATGGTGCTGGCGGCCGTGGTCTTCGGCCTGCTGCTCGCCGATTTCAGCCAGATCCGCCTGATCCAGGTGATCCAGGGCTGCGCCGGGATGACGCTGATCCTGAACTTCGTCGCGATGTGGAAGCAGGAGGCGCGCGATCCCTCCCGCACCAGGGGCTCGCAGGACGGCGACCCCGGCTTCGCCGAGAGCTTCCGTACCCTCTGCGCCAGCGGGCCCTGGAACCGCCGGCTGCTGGCGGCGGGCCTCGGCTTCGCGGGCTTCGCGATGCAGGACGTGCTGCTCGAGCCGTATGGCGGGCAGATCCTCGGCCTCGGCGTCGGCGCGACCACCGGGCTGACGGCCCTTCTCGCGGGCGGCAGCGCGCTCGGCTTCGTGGCCGGTGCGCGATGGCTGTCGCAGGGGGCGGATGCACACCGCCTCGCCGCCTACGGGTCGCTGATGGGGATCTTCGCGTTCGGCCTCGTGATCCTGTCGGGTCTTGTCGCCTACGCGCCGCTCTTCGCGCTTGGCGGGCTGTGCATCGGGCTGGGCGGCGGGCTCTTCGCCCACGCCACGCTCACCTCCTGCATGCGGGTCGCGCCGCCGCACCAGATCGGCCTGGCGCTCGGCGTCTGGGGCGCGGTGCAGGCGACTGCGGCCGGCGTCGCGATCGCGGCCGGCGGCATCATCCGCGACGTGGTCAGCGGGCTCGCGGTGCAGGGCTCGCTCGGCGAGGCGATGACGAGCCCGGCCACCGGCTACGTCGTCGTCTACGCAGCCGAGATCGCGCTTCTCTTCCTCACCCTGGCCGTGGTCGGCCCGCTCGTGCGCGGCACGGGCGCCACCCGCACCCGACCGCAACACGAGCCCGGCGCCGCCGGGCCCGCCCCGAGTCTGCCAAGCTTCTGAGGGATCAACGGAGGTCCGCCATGCAACCCATCCCACCCACCTCGGTCTTCCAGGACATCGCCGCACTCTCGCTCTACGCCTTCTACGCCTTCTTCCTTGGCCTCGTGCTGTGGCTGCACCGCGAGGGCAAGCGAGAGGGCTACCCGCTGATCTCGGACCGCGAGGGCCGTGACCTGCGCGCCCCGATCGAGGGCTTCCCCGCGACGCCCGATCCGAAGACCTACATCCTGCCGCATGGCCACGGAGCGGTCAGCGCGCCGGGCCCGCGCGCCGAGCGCGACATGAACGGCATCCTCGTCGCCTACGATCCCTTCCCCGGCGCCTCGCAGGTGCCGCTGGTGGACCCGATGCAGGCCGGCGTCGGCGCGGCGTCCTACGCGCTGCGCGCCGACACGCCCGACCTGACCTGGGACGAGGCCGACCCGAAGATCGTGCCGCTCCGCGCCGCGCCCGGCTGGACGGTCGCGGAGGAAGACCCCGAGATCCGCGGCCGGCCCGTCTTCGGCCTGGACCGGAAGGTTGCTGGCACGGTGGTCGATCTCTGGGTGGACAAGTCCGACGTGCTGCTGCGCTACGTCGAGGTCGAGGTGGCCGGCAGCGGCAAGCGCGTGCTGATCCCGCTGGGCCTCGTGCGCTGGAGCGGTGAGGGGCCGGTGATCTGCGACACCGCCACCTGCGCCCAGATCGCCGCGGCCCCCACCACGGCGCATCCGGAACGCGTCACGCTGCGTGAAGAGGACCGCATCAGCGGCTACTTCGGCGGCGGCGAGCTCTACGCGCTGCCCGGTGACAGCGAGTCCTTCGTATGACCAAGGACACCCGCCCCGGCTTCTACGAGCACGACGTCGAGCCCATTCCCGGGCTCCCTGCGCCGCTGCCCCAGGGCGAGGCGATCCTGTGGCAGGGCAGGCCCGGCTTCAGCGGGCTTGCACGCCGCGCTCTGCACCTGCGCTGGATGTCGGTCTACTTCATGCTCCTCGCGCTCTGGCGCGGCGCGGCGCTCGCGCTCGACGGCGCCGACGGGCTGGAGGTCGCGCTGGGCGCCGGCTTCATCCTGCTGCTCGGCGCGGTGCCGATGGGGCTGCTCACCCTCTATGGCTGGGCCTCCGCGCGCATGACTCTCTACACGATCACCACGCGCCGCGTGGTGATCCGGACGGGCGTCGCCTTGCCGATGAACGTCAACATCCCCTTCGCTGTGATCGGCAGCGCGAGCGTGGCGCAGCATGACGACGGCACGGGGGACATCGCGCTGGCGGTGATGAAGCCGCACCGCGTCTCCTGGATGGCGCTGTGGCCCTACACGCGCTCCTGGCACATGTCGCATCCGCAGCCGACGCTGCGTGCCGTGGCGGAGCCGGAGAAGGTCGCCCAGGTGCTCGGCCGCGCGCTGGCGGTGGCGGCGTCCATGCCGGTCCGTGCCGTGGCGCAGCCCGTGCCGGACCGCGTGCCGCAGCCCACCGCCGCGGCGGCGGCCTGAGGAGGGCGCAATGGAAGAGACGCTGCCGCGCCGCTTCGTCGTCTCCCGAGGGCTGCTGATCGGCACCGGTGCGGTGGTGGCCGGGACGCTGGCGCTGGCCACGATGGGCCACAAGGCGCCGGTCAATCCGGCGACGACGGGCGCGCAGCCGCTGGCCACGCGCGACATCCGCTTCGCCGACCGCGTCGATGGCGCGGTGGTCGTCACCGATGCCCGCAGCGGCGCCGTGATCGAGGTCTTCGTCGGCGAAGAAGGCTTCGTGCGCGGCGCGATGCGTGGTCTGATGCGCCAGCGCCGCGTGGCGCAGATCGGGCCGGACGCGCCGTTCCGGCTCAGCACCTGGCCGGATAACCGGATCACCCTGCTCGACACGGCGACGGGCAACGCGATGGAGCTGCACGCTTTCGGCCGGACGAATGCCGAAGCCTTCCTGAAACTGCTCAACACAGAGGAGCGATGACGCCATGACGGACCACTGGGGAGTGGGCCGGGCGATCTTCGGCGGAAAGACGGTCGAAGTGCCCTGCACAGTGGAGATCGAGCGGACGGCGGACTACTTCTTCGCCAACGCGATTCCCGAAGGCATAGAATTGCGTCCCGGCGACCGCGTGCTGGTGCACGGCGCGCCGGACCACGTGGCCTTCGGCGAGAAGCTCGCCTTCGAGACGACCGCGACCGTCTACCTGGCCGGCCCGGTCGAGCGCTTCTGGACCCAATGGTCCGCGCTGTTCGAGCTGACCGAGCTCTATCATTGCGGCTTCGAGCCCAAGGAGGTGGCGGCATGAACGCCATCACGCCGGGCGGCCGTCCGTCCAGCTCCTCCGAGAGCACGAAGATGGCGCTGACCGAGACGGTGCTCTCGCCGCGCTTCTACACCACCGATTTCGCCGCCATGGACGCGATCAGCGTCGAGCCGGTGCGCGAGCAGTGGGACCGCCTGATGGCGGAGTTCCACGCCGACCCGAACAAGGGCCACTTCATCCGCACCGAGGAATTCGACGCCTTCGACATCGAGACGCTGCCGCCGGAGCTCCAGAAGGAGTTCCTGGAATTCCTCGTCAGCAGCGTGACGGCCGAGTTCTCCGGCTGCGTGCTCTACGCCGAGATCAAGAAGCGCGTGAAGAACCCCGACATGAAGGACCTGTTCGGGGTGATGGCGCGCGACGAATCGCGCCATGCGGGCTTCATCAACGACACGTTGAAGGACATGAATGTCGGCGTGGACCTCGGCTTCCTGACGAAGGCGAAGAAATACCACTACTTCCAGCCGAAGTTCATCATGTACGCGACCTACCTGTCCGAGAAGATCGGCTATGCGCGCTACATCACGATCTTCCGCCAGTTCGAACGCCATCCGGAGCTGCGCATCCACCCGATCTTCAAGTGGTTCGAGAAGTGGTGCAACGACGAGTTCCGCCACGGCGAGGCCTTCGCGCTGCTGATGCGCGCCAACCCCGACCTCGTGCGCGGCCGCAACCGCTACTGGGCGCGCTTCTTCCAGCTCGCGGTCTTCGCGACCATGTTCGTGCGCGACCATGCGCGTCCCGAATTCCACAAGGCGCTCGGCATGGACGCGACCGAGTACGACATGCGCGTCTTCCGCATCACCGAGGAGATCTGCCGCCAGGTCTTCCCCGACACGCTCGACGTGGACAACCCGGCCTTCCTGAAGAACCTCCAACGCCTGAACGCGATCGCCGAGGCGCTCGGGCGCGCCAAGGCGCAGGGCGGCGTGGTCGGCGGTGCCAAGCGCGTCGCGCTCTCCGCGGCGGCCGCGGCGGTGTTCGGGCGGCTCTACCTGCTGCGCCCGCGCCGGCACGCGTTGCCGGACGACGCGCGGCTCTCGCCGGCCTGGTAGGGGAGGGGACGCGCCCGCATGGCCGACCTCTGGCTCCCGGCTCTCGTGACGCTGCTCGTCTGGTGGTTCAGCACCGGGCTGATCATCTACCTTGACGGGCTGCGGCGGGAGACCTTCCGCTGGACCATGCTGGGCGCGACCTCGCTGCTGCTGGTGGGGCTCGCCGGGCTGCACATGGTCGCCTGGGATGCATCGGCGGCCGGGGCGTGGCTTGGCTTCCTCTGCGGCGTGCTGTGCTGGGCCTGGATCGAGATCGCCTTCCTCACCGGCCTCGTCACCGGACCGCGCCGCACGGCCATCCCGCGCAGCACGCGCGGCTGGCCGCGGCTGCGGGCGGCGGTGGCGGCGATCCTCTGGCACGAGATCGCCATCATCGTGCTGGCCGCGGTCATCGTCGCGCTCACCTGGGGCGCGCCGAACCAGATCGGCACCTGGACCTTCATCGCCTTCTGGGTGATGCGGCAGAGCGCCAAGCTCAACGTCTTCCTCGGCGTCCGGAACCTGTCCGAATCCTTCCTGCCGGACCACCTGCGCTATCTCGAAAGCTTCTTCGCGCGCCGCCCGATGAATCTGTTGTTTCCCGTCTCCGTCCTGGCCGGCGTGGTGGGCTGTGGGCTGCTCGTGCTGGCGGCCATCGCGCCGGACGCGTCGCGCCACGAGACCATCGGCTTCACGCTGCTCGCGACCCTGGTGGCGCTCGGGCTTCTCGAACACATCTTCATGGTCATGCCGGTTTCGGCGGACGGGCTGTGGAAGTGGGGCCTCGCCTCGCGCCAGACCGCCGCGCCGGCCGTTGCGAAGGAGGAGGGGCGGACGCGTCCCTCCACTGCTGGATGAATGGGTCGGTTTTGATCACGATCAATCGCGCCGCCTCGCCGCTCTGCGAGGATGCCGTTCGCGCCGCGCCGCCGCGACACGGCACCTGCCGGGTGGCGCCAAAGGACCAGTGGGGGCCAGCATGAACTACGAGAGCTTCTTCCGGGCGCAGCTCGACGGCCTCCGGCGCGAAGGGCGCTACCGCATCTTCGCCGACATTGAGCGCCAGCGCGGCGGCTTCCCGAAGGCGATCCGCCACGACGCGGGCAAGACGCGCGAGGTGACGGTCTGGTGCTCCAACGACTATCTCGGCATGGGCCAGCACCCGAAGGTACTCGCCGCGATGCACGAGGCACTGGACCGCTACGGCGCTGGCGCGGGCGGCACGCGCAACATCTCCGGCACCAACCACATGCATGTCCTGCTGGAGCAGGAGCTGGCGGATCTGCACGGCACGGAAGCGGCGCTGCTGTTCAATTCCGGCTACATGTCGAACTGGGCGACGCTCTCGACTCTCGCATCGCGCATGCCGGGCTGCGTCATCGTCTCCGACGAGATGAACCATTCCTCGATGATCGAGGGCATGCGGCACAGCCGGGCGGAGCGGCGGCTGTTCAGGCACAACGACGTCGCCGACCTGCGCCGGATCCTGGCCGAGCTGCCGGCGGACTGCCCGAAGCTGGTCGCCTTCGAATCAGTCTACAGCATGGATGGCGACATCGCCCCGATCGCGGCGATCTGCGACGCGGCGGATGAGTTCGGCGCCATGACCTATTGCGACGAGGTGCATGCCACCGGGCTCTACGGCGCGCGCGGCGGCGGCATCACGGAACGCGACGGTGTCGCGCATCGCCTGACGGTGATCGAGGGCACGCTCGCCAAGGCCTTCGGCGTGATCGGCGGCTACATCGCCGGCTCCGCCGCCATGGTGGATTTCGTCCGCAGCTTCGCCTCGGGCTTCATCTTCTCGACCGCCCTGCCGCCCGCGGTCGCCGCCGGCGCGCGTGCCGCGATCCGGCACCTGAAGGAGAGCCAGGTGGAGCGCGAGGCGCTGCAGGAACGCGCGCGGACGCTGCGGCGCCGGCTGGACGAGATCCACGTCCCGCACCTCGATAACCCGAGCCACATCGTGCCGGTGATGGTCTACGACCCGGTGCAGTGCAAGCGGATCAGCGACATCCTGCTGGATCGCCACGGCGTCTATGTGCAGCCGATCAACTACCCGACCGTCCCGCGCGGGACGGAGCGGCTGCGCATCACGCCGGGCCCGGTCCACACGGATGCCGACATGGACCACCTGGTCGCGAGCCTGGAGGCCGTCTGGTCGCAGTTCAGCCTGAGGCGCGCCGCCTGATGGATGCCGCCGGACCCCGGGGAGGGGGTGCCGGGGGCGACCAGGGGGCCGCAGCCGCACCGAGGACGTCGAAGCGCAAGGCGCCTGCGAAGCCTGCGCGCCTCGTCTTCCCCTTCTCCGCCATCGTCGGGCAGGACGAGATGAAGCTCGCCCTGCTCATCGCCGCGGTGGATCCCGCCGTTGGCGGTGTCATGGTCTTCGGCGACCGCGGCACCGGCAAGTCCACCACGGTCCGCGCGCTGGCGGCGCTGCTGCCGCCGATGAAGGCGATCGCGGGCTGCCCCTTCTCCTGCGACCCGGCGAAGCCCGCAGGTGTCTGCGACGCCTGTCGCGTCAGCGCCCGGCGCGTCGCCGTCACCGTGCCCGTCCCCGTCGTGGACCTGCCGCTTGGCGCCACCGAGGACCGCGTGACCGGCGCGCTCGACATCGAGCGCGCGCTGGCCGAGGGCGTGAAGGCCTTCGAGCCCGGCCTGCTCGCCCGCGCCCATCGCGGCTTCCTCTACATCGACGAGGTGAACCTGCTGGAGGACCATCTGGTGGACCTCCTGCTCGACGTCGCGGCCTCCGGCGAGAACGTGGTGGAGCGCGAGGGCATCTCGGTCCGCCACCCCGCGCGCTTCGTGCTGATCGGCTCCGGCAACCCGGAGGAAGGCGAGCTCCGCCCGCAGCTGACGGACCGCTTCGGCCTCGCCGTCGAGGTCCGCACGCCGAAGGACCTGCCAACGCGGATTGAGGTGGTGAAGCGCCGTGACGCCTTCGACCGCGAGCCGAAGCGCTTCGTCGCGGCCTGGGCGAAGGAGGAAGCGGCGACACGCAAGCGCATCCTCGCCGCGCGCCGCCTGCTGCCGCGGGTGAAGGTGCCGGAGGCGACGCTGGAGGCCGCGGCGCAGCTCTGCCTCGCGCTCGGCACCGATGGGCTGCGCGGGGAGTTGACGCTGATCCGAACGGCGCGCGCGCTGGCCGCGCTCGACGGCGACGCCGTGGTGACGGTCGCGCATCTGCGCCGCATCGCCGCACCTGCGTTGCGCCACCGCCTCCGGCGCGACCCGCTCGACGAAGCCGTCGCCGGAACCCGCGTGGAGCGCGCCCTGGCCGAGGTGCTGCCGCTTTGAGCCTCGAAGCGGGCCCCGGGCCCGCGGTGGACGCCGCGGCGGATGCGACGCGGGCCGCGCTGCTGCTTGCCGTGGATCCCGTCGGCCTCGGCGGCGCCGTGCTCCGTGCAGGCCCCGGTCCGACCCGCGACGCCTGGCTGGCGACGCTGCGCGCCGCGCTGCCCGAGGCCGCTCCCTGGCGCCGCCTGCCGCTTGGCGTGCCGGACAGCCGGCTGCTGGGCGGGCTCGACCTCGCCGCGACCCTCGCCGCCGGCCGACCCGTCGCGGAGCGCGGCGTGCTCGCCGAGGCCGATGGCGGCGTGATCGTCGCCGCCATGGCGGAGCGGATCGAGAGCTCGACCGCCGCGCGCATCTGCGCCGTGATGGATCTTGGTGAGGTCGCGGTGCAGCGCGAGGGCCTTTCCGCCGCGCAGCCCGCCCGCTTCGGCCTGGTCGCGCTGGATGAGGGCGTGACGGCCGAGGAGGTCGTGCCTGCGTCGCTGCGCGCGCGCCTCGCCTTCCAGCTCGACCTGAACGCCCTGAAGTCAGCGCCGGCCGCCGCGGCCGACGCGCGCGGTGCGCGCGCCCTGCTGCCGCTCGTGACCGCCGACGACGCCCTGGCCGAAGCCCTCTGCACCGCCGCCGCCGCGCTCGGCGTCGAGGATCTCCGCGCGCCGCTCTTCGCGCTCCGCGCCGCGCGCGCCGCCGCTGCCCTCGACGGACGGTTCGCCGTGACGCGGGATGACGCGAACCTTGCCGCGCGTCTCGTCCTCGCGCCCCGCGCCACGCGCCTGCCGGCATCGGAAGAGGACCAGCCCGAACAGCCGCCCGACCCGCCACCGCCCGATGCGCCGGAGAACAAGGACGCGCCCGACCGCGGCCCCGACCCGAAGGAATTGCAGGAGATGCTGGTCGCGGCCGCGCAGGCTGCCCTGCCGCCCGGCCTGCTCGAGGCGCTGCAGCTGCGCGAAGCTGCCCGCCGGCGCCAAGGCGCCGAAGGCAAGGCCGGCGCCCGCAAGGACCAGGCGCAGCGCGGCCGTCCGGTCGGCACCCGGGCCGGGCAGCTCCGCTCCGGCGCCCGCCTCGCGCTGGTGGAGACGCTGCGCAATGCCGCGCCCTGGCAGCCTCTCCGCCGGCGCGAGCGCCCGCAGGGCCCGCCCATCCAGGTGCGGCGCGAGGACATCCGCCTCCGCCGCTTCCGTCACAAGGCCGGCACGACGGCGATCTTCGTCGTGGACGCCTCCGGCTCCGCCGCGTTGCACCGGCTGGCGGAGGCGAAGGGCGCGGTGGAGATGCTGCTGGCCGATTGCTACGTCCGCCGCGACCAGGTCGCGGTGGTCGCCTTCCGCGGCAAGGGCGCCGAGGTGCTGCTGCCGCCCACCCCCTCCCTCGTGCGCGCCAAGCGCAGCCTCGCCGGCTTGCCGGGCGGCGGGCCGACGCCGCTCGCCGCAGGTCTCGACGCCGCCGCCACGATCGCCGCGGAGGCCGGCCGCCGCGGCCGCACGCCGCTGCTGGTCCTGCTCACCGACGGCCGCGCCAACATCGCCCGCGACGGCACGCCAGGCCGGCCTGCCGCGGAGGGGGACGCGCTCGCCGCTGCGGCACCCATCCGGCTCGCCGGCATCCCCGCCCTGCTGGTGGACACCGCGCCGCGCCCGCATCCCTTCGCGAAGCGCGTGGCGGAGGCGATGGGCGCGCGCTACCTGCCGCTGCCGGCCGCCGACGCCGCGCGGCTCTCCGGGGCGGTCGCGGCCGCCCGGCCCGGCACGTGACGCAAGATGCCGGACCGGCCCAACTGGGAGCATGACGGGCGCGACTGGCCCAACCGCGAGGCCAGCCGCTTCGTCACCGCCGGCGGGCTGCGCTGGCATGTGCAGGTCGCCGGACAGGGGCCCGACCTGCTGCTCGTCCACGGCACCGCCGCCGCGACGCATTCCTGGCGCGGCCTGATCCCGCGCCTCGCCGCGCGCTATCGCGTCATCGCCCCCGACCTGCCGGGCCACGGCTTCACCGAATTGCCGCCGCCGGGTCGTCTCTCGCTGCCGGGCATGGCCACAGGCCTCGCTCATCTGCTGCAGGCGCTCGACGCGAAGCCGGTGCTGGCGGCCGGGCATTCCGCGGGCGCCGCGATCCTGCTCCGCCTGGCGCTGGACGGCCGCATCGCGCCGGGCGCGATCGTCTCCCTGAACGGCGCCTTGCTGCCGCTTGGCGAGCGCCATGCCGCCTTCTTCACCAAGGCGGCGCGGATGCTCGCCTCGCTGCCCTTCGTGCCGAACCTCATGGCCTGGCGCGCCTCCAACCGCGCGGTGGCGGAACGCCTGCTGCAGGACACCGGCAGCCGGATCGAGCCGCGCGGCGTCGACCTCTACGCCCGCCTGTTCCGCCACACCTCGCACGTCTCCGCGGCGCTCGGAATGATGGCGAACTGGGACCTGGTCCCGCTGCTGAACGACCTGCCGCGCCTCAAGCCCCGCCTGGTGCTGGTGGTGGGCGAGCGCGACCGGACCATCCCGGCCGCCCAGGCGGAGCGGGTGCGCCAGCGCCTGCCCTCGGCGACGATCACGCGCCTGCCCGCCCTCGGCCACCTCGCCCATGAGGAGCGGCCGGAGCAGCTGGCCGAGCTGCTGCTCGGGCTGGGTGCCGATTCGGGCTCGCCATCCGTGTCAACCGTGCCTTACAGTCGGGCCGGTTGAGCCCCGGATGCCGTGACGCCCGAAGCCCCCATGTCGCCCGCCGCCCCCGACACCACGCATGCCGACATGGCGGCCTGCCGGACGATGCTGGCCGGCGGCTCGAAATCCTTTGCCGCCGCGTCGAAGCTGCTGCCGCGCCGCGTGGCGGAGCCGGCGACCGCGCTCTACGCCTTCTGCCGCGTTGCCGACGACATCATCGACGAGGGCGGCGGCGCCTGCGCGCTGGCGGAACTCCGCGCCCGGCTCGATGGCATCTATCTAGGCCGGCCTGCCGCGCACCCTGCCGACCGCGCCTTCGCCCGGGTCGTCGCCCGCTTCGCGATCCCGCGCGCGCTGCCGGAGGCGCTGCTCGAAGGCCTCGCCTGGGATGCCGAGGGGCGGCAATGCGCGGACGAAGCGGCGCTCGAGGCCTATTCGGCCCGCGTCGCGGCGGCCGTCGGCGCCATCATGACGCTGCTGATGGGCTGCCGCGACAGCCAGGCGATCGCGCGCGCCTGCGACCTCGGCGTCGCGATGCAGATGACCAACATCGCCCGCGATGTCGGGGAGGATGCACGGAACGGCCGGCTCTACCTGCCGCATGACTGGCTGCGTGCCGAGGGCATCGAGCCCGCCGATTTCCTGGCCGCGCCCGTCTTCACGCCCGCCCTGGGCCGGGTCGTGGCGCGCCTGCTGCGCCGCGCCGATGCGCTCTACCGGCGCGCCGAGGCCGGCATCGCCGCGCTCCCGCGCGACTGCCGTTCGGGCATCGCCGCCGCGCGCTTCGTCTATGCCGAGATCGGGCGGCAGGTGGAGCGGCAGGGGCACGATTCCGTCTCGCGTCGGGCCGTGGTGCCGAAGCATCGCAAGCTGCGGCTGATGGCGCGCAGCCTGGCGCTGGTCGGGTTCCGCGCCGCCGACCTCGCCGCGCCCGCGCTGCCGGGCACGCGCTTCCTGGTGGAGGCGGTGGCGGCGATGCCGGCCGCCCCTACCGCTCCCACCGCCTTCCGCGACCGCGTGACCTGGGCGGTGGAGCTCTTCGACCGGCTCGACGCACGGGAAGGCGTCCCCCGGCAGGCCCGCCCGCAGCCGGCGCTCCTCCCGCAGCCGCGCGGGAACGCGGCAACGATGTCGCCCGAGCGCAGCGGCTTTCCCGCACAGCCACGCCGCGCGGAGCTGCCGGCCGGCCGGGGCATCGGCTCGCGGCTGGTCTGGGCCGCGGAGCTGTTCGGCCGGATCGACGAGCCGGACGGCGTCTCGTCTGTCAGGTCAGCTTGACACACATCAAGGTCGATTTCGCCCGACACGGGTGAGGATGCGTCCAGGCCGGCATCCCGGCGGGAGCGTCCCCCATGCGCATCGTCCTGATCCACCCGAACTACCATTCCGGCGGCGCCGAGATCGCCGGCAACTGGCCGCCCGCCTGGGTCGCCTACCTCGCCGGCTTCCTGAAGCGCGAAGGCTACACCGACATCGTCTTCATCGACGCGATGACGAACCACCTGACCCACGACCAGGTGCGCAACCGCCTGCTCGAGCTGAAGCCCGACGTCATCGGCGCCACCGCCATCACGCCTGCGATCTACGAGGCCGAATCGCTGCTGAAGCTGGCGAAGGAGACCTGCCCGGACGCCGTGACGGTGCTCGGGGGCATCCACGGCACCTTCATGTATCCGCAGGTGCTGACCGAGGCGCCCTGGATCGACGTTGTGGTGCGCGGCGAGGGGGAGCAGGTGCTGCTCGACCTCGTCCGCTGCATCGACGAAGGCCGCTGGCCGGCGGAACGGGAAGGGGTCAAAGGCATCGCCTTCGCGCGCGACGGCGAGATCGTCGCCAACGCCGCCGCGCCGCCGATCGCCGACATGGACCGCATCACGCCCGACTGGGGCGTGCTGGACTGGTCGAAATACATCTACATCCCGATGAACACGCGCGTCGCCATCCCGAACCTGGCGCGCGGCTGCCCCTTCACCTGTTCCTTCTGCAGCCAGTGGAAGTTCTGGCGCGACTACCGCGTGCGCGACCCGAAGAAGGTGGTGGACGAGATCGAGGACCTGGTACGGAACCACGGCGTCGGCTTCTTCATCCTCGCCGACGAGGAACCGACCATCCACAAGAAGAAGTTCGTGCAGTTCTGCGAGGAGCTGATCGCGCGCAACCTGCCCGTGCTCTGGGGCATCAACACCCGCGTCACCGACATCCTCCGCGACGAGGCGCTGCTGCCGATGTACCGGAAGGCGGGGCTGATCCACGTCTCGCTCGGCACCGAGGCGGCGGCGCAGCTCAAGCTCGACCTCTTCAACAAGGAGACGACGGTCGCGCAGAACAAGCGCGCGATCCAGCTGCTGCGCGAGAACGGCATCGTGGCGGAGGCGCAGTTCATCGTCGGCCTCGACAACGAGACGCCGGAGACGCTGGAAGAGACCTACCGGATGGCGCTGGATTGGGATCCGGACATGGCGAACTGGGCCATGTACACGCCCTGGCCCTTCAACGACCTCTTCAAGGAGCTCGGCGACAAGGTCGAGGTGTTCGATTTCTCGAAGTACAACTTCGTCACGCCGATCATGAAGCCCGAGTCGATGGACCGCGCGACGCTGCTCGACCGGACCATGAACAACTACCGGCGGTTCTACCTGCGCAAGGCGTTCCTGGGTTACCCCTGGATCAGGGACAAGGTGCGCCGGAAATACATGCTTGGCTGCCTCTGGGCCTTCGCGAAGTCGGGCTTCCAGCGGACCTTCTACGACCTCGGCAAGGTCGGGTACTGGGGGCCGCAGTCGAAGAAGAACGTGGACTTCCATTTCGACGAGACGCGCACGCTCGACGCGCAGTCGGCGAAGGCGCCGCACAACGCGATGTGGAAGACGATGCACCGGCCGAAGGCGAAGCTGCCGGCGGCGAATGCGGCCGCAGCGGCCAAGGCCTGCGGCGGCGGCACCGACCAGCTCGAGGAGAACGACGAGCGCGCGCGGATGGAGCCCGCCGTTGCCGCGCAGGTGAAGGCCTGTGGCGGCGGCACGCAGCAGTTGCCGGAATCAGTCCAGGCGCCGGCGCGGGACTGAGCCCTTTCTCCTTTCTCTCCCGCTCGCGGGAGAGAAAGGGCGAGGGTGTTCGCACGCGAGCCAGCCATGGACGGAAGCCTGCCGACCACCGCCCGCATCGGCCCGAACGCCGTGACGCGCCTGGCCGAGGCGCTCGGCCCCGACCGCGCGCGCGACGTCTTCGGCGCGGCGGGCCTGTCGGCGCGCCTCGCCGAGCCGCCCGGCCGCATGGTGCCGGAAGGCGAGGTCGTCGCGCTGCACCGCGCCGCCCGCGCCTGCCTGGGCGAGCCCGCGGCCGACGCCGCCTCGCGTGAGGCGGGCCGCCTGACCGCGCTCTATCTCCTGGCCAACCGCATCCCGCGCCCGCTGCAGGCCGTGCTCAAGCGCCTGCCCGCCGGCCTCGCCGCGCGCATCCTGACGAAGGCCATCGGCAACCACGCCTGGACCTTCGCCGGCAGCGGGCGCTTCCGCGTGGTCCATGGGCGACCGATGCGGCTTGAGGTGGAGGGCGGCCCGATCCCGCGCGCCGGCGCCGCCGACCACCCCGTCTGCGGCTACTACGCCGCCACCTTCGAGACTCTGTTCCGCGCCCTGGTCAGCCCTCGCACGCACGTCGCCGAGGTCGCCTGCGAAGCCACAGGCGCCCCCGCCTGCGTCTTCGAGTTGCGCTGGTGACTCTCCCTTCCCCGTTCACGGGGGAGGGTTGGGGTGGGGGCCAGCTTCGAAGCTCGCCGGCAAGGCCCGCAGCTTCGTTCCGTCTTACCGCACCACCATCCGGTACAGATGCCAGGTCGCATGCCCCAGCACCGGCAGCGCGACCGCCAGCCCCACGAACAGCGGCAGCGACCCGGCCAGCAGCACCACAGCCACGACCAGCCCCCACGCCATCATCGGCACCGGGTTCACCACGAAGGCGCGCACCGAGGTCGCGACCGCCCGCCCCAGCCCGCCATCGCGGTCGAGCAGCATCGGGAAGGACAGCGCCGTCAGCACCAGCACCGCCGCCGCGAACACGAACCCCACCGCATTGCCGAGCACGATCAGCCGCGTCCCCTCCGGCGTGCCGAACACCGCCGTCCAGGCATCGGTCCCTGGCGGCAGCGTGCCGACCGTCGCGTGCCACACCGCATCCGCCGCCCAGATCCAGGCCAGGAAGATCCCGACCAGCACAAGCCCGAGCGCGACGATGTCGCCGAGCGCGGGCGAGCGCAGCACGTCGAAGACGTTCGCCGCGCTCGCCGGCAGCCCGCGTTCGCGCCGACGGCTGATCTCATACAGCCCGAGCGCCGCGATCGGCCCGACCAGCGCGAAGCCCGCCGCCATCGGGTAGAACAGATGCATCACCTCGCGCCCCGCCGAGAGCGTCGCCGCCACCAGCCCGATCAGCGGATAGAGCACGCAGAGGAACACAAGCTGCGTCGGCGCCTGCAGGAAGTCCTCCCATCCGCGGCGCAGCGCGGTGCCCAGGTCCGATAACCCGATCCGCCGCACATCGGGATCGGCCGTCGCGCGGGCGGTCGAGGTGGTGATGACGTCGGCCATGCACGCCTCCTTGTGGTGCGGAGCGCATCCGGCCGGGCGTGGCCGGGGCCTCGCGCCGAACAGTTGGGCGCACCACACGCGCGGTTGTCTCACGAAGCAGAGAGCTGCCGCGCCGCGGAAAGCGGTTGACTTGTGTGTCAAGAAAGACTGACACTTTGGCCCGACAGGACCGCGTGACGGTCCGGCCCTGCGCGACCTGGCGCGGGGCGTCGGCCAGGGAGTGTCCGCATGGACGTCGCCGCGCGCATCGAGGCCAGCCTCGCCGATGCCGTCCTCCTGGCCGAGGCGACCGGCGCGCCGCCTCGTCTCGCCGCAGCGATGCGTCACGCCGTCTTCCCGAAGGGCGCGCGGATCCGCCCGCGCCTGACCCTCGCCGTGGCCGCCGCCTGCGGCGACGACCGCCCCGCGCTCGCCTCCGCCGCCGCCGCCGCGATCGAGCTGCTGCACTGCGCGAGCCTCGTCCATGACGACATGCCCTGCTTCGACGATGCCGAGACGCGGCGCGGCAAGCCTTCCGTGCACCGCGCCTATGGCGTGCCGCTCGCGGTGCTGGCGGGGGATGCGCTGATCATCCTCGCCTTCCAGATCCTCTCCCGCGCGACGCCCTGCGCGCCCGAGCGGCTCGGCCCCGTGCTGGCGGCCGTCGGCGACGGCGTGGGCGTGCCCTTCGGCATCGTCGCTGGCCAGGCCTGGGAGTGCGAGGAACAGGTCGATCTGTCCGAATACCAGCGCCAGAAGACCGGCGCCCTCTTCGCCGCCGCCGCCGTCGCCGGCGCCGCCGCGGCCGGCAATGCCGAGGCCGAGGCGTGGCGCCTGCTCGGCGACCGGCTCGGTGAGGCCTACCAGGTCGCGGACGACCTTCGCGATGCGGTGGAGTCCGAGGCGACAATCGGCAAGCCGGTCGGGCGTGACGCGGCCCTCGGCCGTCCGAGCGCGGTCGCGGCCTTCGGCCTCGGCGGTGCCGTCGCCCGGCTGCGTGATTTGTCCGAATCCGCTGTCGCCGCCATCCCCCCATGCCCCGGCCAGGCGATGCTGCGCTCCCTGATGCTGCAGGAAGCGGGGCGGCTCGTGCCCCGAAGCCTCGCCACCGCGGCATGAGCGCCTCCGCCGGCCTGGACGCGCCGGTGCAGCCGAGCTGGCGCGACCGCTTCCGCGCCTGGCGCGAGGGGCTGACCGCCTCGCCCGGATTCCGCAGCTGGGCCGCGGGCTTCCCGCTCACGCGGCCCTATGCGCGGAAGCGCGCGCGGGCGCTGTTCGATCTCTGCGCAGGCTTCGTCTATTCGCAGGTGCTCTTCGCCTGCGTGCGGCTGCGGCTCTTCGACCTTCTCGCGGACGGGCCGGTGGAGGAGCACGTGCTCGCCGCCCGCTTGGATCTGCCGCCCGAAGGCGCGGTCCGCCTGCTGCGGGCGGCCGCGTCGCTCGAGCTCGTCGCGCAGCGCGATGACGGGCGCTGGGCGCTCGGCCCGCTCGGCGCCGCGATGATCGGCAATCCCGGCATCGCCGCGATGGTGGAGCACCACGCGCTGCTCTACGCCGACCTCGCCGATCCTGTCGCGCTGCTGCGCCGCCCGCGCGGCGGCAATGCGCTGTCGGGCTACTGGGCCTATGCTGGCGCCGAGGCGCCGCACGCGCTCGGGCGTGAGCGCACGGGCGATTACACGGCGCTGATGGCCGCCTCCCAGCCGATGGTCGCGGAGGAGGTGATCGCCGCCTACGACTTCCGCCGCCATCGCTGCCTGCTCGACATCGGGGGTGGGTCGGGCGCCTTCCTCGCCGCCGTCGCGGCCTCGGCGCCGGATCTGCGCCTGATGCTCTTCGACCTGCCCGCGGTTGCGGAGCAGGGGAGGGAGCGCTTCGCGCGCCTGCGGCTCGAGGGTCGCGCCACCGCGCATGGCGGCGACTTCGAGGGTGACGCCTTTCCGCCAGGCGCCGACCTCATCAGCCTCGTGCGCGTCCTGCACGACCACGACGACGAGGTGGTGCGCACCCTGCTCGCGCGGGTCCGCGCCGCGCTGCCGCCCGGCGGCCGGCTGCTGATCGCCGAGCCGATGTCCGGCACCGCCGGAGCGGAGCCGGCGGGCGACGCCTATTTCGGCTTCTATCTCCTCGCGATGGGCCGCGGCCGTCCGCGCACGCCTGCGGAGCTGCAGGCGATGCTCGCCGAGGCCGGCTTCGCCGCCTCTCGCCTCATCCCGACGCGCACGCCGCTGCTGACGCGCGTGCTGGTGGCCGATGTCGCGCAAGCCTGACGAACTGGTGTCAGTTTAGCTTGACAGAAAATGCTGTCAGGATAACCTGACGGCTCGAAGTCGACACACCGAACCACCCAACGGAGCACCGTGGACACCCTCGCTGTCGTCCTTGAAGCACCTGAGCGACTTGCGCTCAGCCGTCTCGACCTCTCCGCCCCGGGCGAGGAGGACGTGGTGGTGGATGTCGAGTGGAGCGGCATCAGCACCGGGACGGAGCGCCTTCTCTTCACCGGCCGCATGCCGCCCTTCCCGGGCATGGGATACCCGCTGGTCCCCGGCTACGAATCCGTCGGTCGCATCGTCCAGGCCGGCAACCGGGCCGCGCGCCGTGTAGGCGAGCGTGTCTTCGTGCCGGGCGCACGCTGCTTCGGCCCTGTGCGGGGACTGTTCGGCGGCGCGGCGCGGCGTCTCGTCGTGACCGGCGCCAAGACCGTGCCGGTGGAGGAGTCGCTCGGCGACCAGGCGGTGCTGCTGGCGCTCGCCGCGACCGCGCAGCACGCCATCGCGCCAGCTGTGACGCCGCCGGATCTCATCGTCGGCCACGGCGTACTCGGCCGCTTGATCGCGCGGATTGTCGTCGGCATGGGTGCGCCGCCGCCCACGGTGTGGGAGCTGAACCCGCAGCGGGCCGAGGGCGCCCGCGGCTACGCCGTGGTCGCGCCGGACGACGACACGCGGCGGGACTATCGCTGCATCTGCGACGTCAGCGGCGATCCGACGCTGCTCGACACGCTCATCGCCCGCCTCGCGCCCGGCGGAGAGGTGGTGCTGGCCGGCTTTTACAGCGCGCCGCTCTCCTTCGCCTTCCCGCCCGCCTTCATGAAGGAGGCGCGGATCCGCGTCGCCGCGGAGTGGCGAGAGCCCGATCTCGCCGCCGTGCGCGGCCTGATCGCCGATGGACGGCTGCCGCTCGACGGTCTCGTCACCCATCGGCGCGACTACGCCTCCGCGCAGGAGGCCTACCGGACGGCTTTCGAAGATCCGGGGTGCCTGAAGATGGTCCTCGACTGGAGGAACTGCCAATGAACGCCCCCGCCGGGTTCCCGCCGTCCCGCGATCCCCAGGCCTCGATGGCCGAGAAGCTGCGCCAGGAGGCGGCCGAAGGGCCCGACCCGGTGCACACCGAGCCGCCCAAGAAGCAGACCCAGATCATCGCGATCTACGGCAAGGGCGGCATCGGCAAGTCGTTCACGCTCGCGAACCTCAGCTACATGATGGCGCAGCAGGGCAAGCGCGTGCTGCTCATCGGCTGCGACCCGAAGAGCGACACGACGAGCCTGCTGTTCGGCGGCAAGGCCTGCCCGACCATCATCGAGACGAGCAGCCGCAAGAAGGCTGCCGGCGAGCCGGTCGCCATCGGCGATGTCTGCTTCAAGCGCGACGGCGTCTTCGCGATGGAGCTAGGCGGGCCGGAGGTCGGCCGCGGCTGCGGCGGGCGCGGCATCATCCACGGCTTCGAGCTGCTCGAGAAGCTCGGCTTCCATGAATGGGATTTCGACTTCGTCCTGCTCGACTTCCTCGGCGACGTGGTGTGCGGCGGCTTCGGCCTGCCGATCGCCCGCGACATGTGCCAGAAGGTGATCATCGTCGGTTCGAACGACCTGCAGAGCCTCTACGTCGCGAACAACGTCTGCTCGGCGGTGGAGTATTTCCGCAAGCTCGGCGGCAATGTCGGCGTCGCCGGCCTGGTGGTGAACAAGGACGACGGCACGGGCGAGGCTCAGGCCTTCGCGCAGGCGGTCGGCATCCCGGTGCTCGCCGCGATCCCGGCGAACGAGGACATCCGGCGCAAGAGCGCCAACTACGAGATCGTCGGCAGGCCAGGCGGGGAGTGGGCCCCGCTGTTCGAGGCGCTCGGCGTGCAGGTGGCCGATGCGCCGCCGCTGCGTCCGACCCCGCTGACCCAGGAAGGGCTGCTCGGCCTGTTCAAGGGCGACGTGGTCGGCCGCGGCGTGGTGCTGCAGCCCGCGACGCAGGACGACATGCGCGCCGCCGGCGCCGTCGCGAAGCCGTCGCTGGAAGTGGTCTACGAGGGCGCCTGACGGATGGACACGCTCCCTCCCAAGGCCGTGCCCGAAGGCTCCGGATGCCATGGCGGCCGCGAGACGATGGAGGCCGCGGCGCGTGCCGCCGGCAAGTCCGAGACGATGGACCGTCTCGCCAAGGACTACCCGCGCGGCCCGCACGACCAGCCGCAGAGCATGTGTCCGGCCTTCGGGTCGCTCCGCGTCGGGCTGCGGATGCGCCGCGTCGCGACGATCCTCTCGGGCAGCGCCTGTTGCGTCTACGGCCTGACCTTCACGAGCCATTTCTACGGCGCGCGCCGGACGGTGGGCTACGTGCCCTTCAACTCCGAGACGCTCGTCACCGGCAAGCTCTTCGAGGATATCCGCGACGCCGTGCACGAGACGGCGAAGCCCGAGGATTACGACGCCGTCGTCGTCACCAATCTCTGCGTGCCGACCGCCTCCGGCGTGCCGCTCGAGCTGCTGCCGAAGGCCATCAACGGCGTGCGGATCATCGGCATCGACGTGCCGGGCTTCGGCGTGCCGACGCATGCCGAGGCGAAGGACGTCCTCGCCGGCGCGATGCTGCGCTACGCGCGGCTCGAGGCCGAGGCCGGCCCGGTCGCACGCCCGCGCAATCTGGTCGAGGGCGAGCGCACCGTCGCGCTGGTGGGCGAGCTCTTCCCGGCCGACCCGATGGGCATCGGCGCGCTGCTGGCGCCGATGGGCCTCGGCCTCGCGCCGCAGACGCCCGCACGCGAATGGCGCGACCTCTATGCCGCGCTGGACTGCGTCGTCGTGGGTGCCGTGCATCCCTTCTACACCGCCTCGATCCGCGAGTTCCGTGCGGCGGGACGCCCGGTGGTCGGCTCCGGTCCCGTCGGCGTCGAAGGCACTGCGGCCTGGATGGACGCCATCGCCAAGGCGGCGGACGTCCCTGCCGCGATGCTCGACGCCGCCAAAGCGCGCATGCTGCCGGCGATCGGGGGCGCGCTGGCCGCCGCGCCGATCAAGGCGCGGATCACCGTATCCGGCTACGAAGGGTCGGAGCTGCTGGTCGCGCGGCTGCTGGCCGAGGCTGGGGCCGAGGTGCCCTATGTCGGCACCGCCTGCCCGCGCACCGAATGGTCGGATCCCGACCGCGAATGGCTCGAGGCGCGCGGGACGCATGTGCAGTATCGCGCCAGCCTCGAGCAGGACTTGGCGGCGATGCTGGATGCGAAGCCGGACCTTGCCGTCGGCACCACGCCGCTGGTGCAGAAGGCGAAGGAGCTCGGCATTCCCGCGCTCTACTTCACCAACATGGTCTCCGCGCGGCCGCTCTTCGGGCCGGCCGGCGCAGGATCGCTCGCCGGAATCGTGGCAGCGCAGACGCGCGGCGCCGAGCGCTTCACGCGCATGGTCTCCTTCTTCGAGGGCGTCGGCACGGCGGACCGCGCCGGCTACGGCTTCAAGGACAAGCCCGAGGAACCGGCCGGATTCCGTGATCGCCAGCGCAAGCTGCGCGCCGCGAAGGCAAAGGCCGAAGAAGCGGTGGGCACCTGACGATGCTCGTCCTCGACCACGACCGGGCCGGCGGCTACTGGGGGGCGATCTACGCATTCTCCGCGGTGCGCGGATTGCGGGTGGTGATCGACGGCCCGGTAGGCTGCGAGAATCTGCCCGTCACCTCGGTGCTGCACTACACGGACGCGCTGCCGCCGCACGAGCTGCCGATTGTCGTGACGGGCCTCGACGAGGACAGCCTCAGCCAGAACGGCACGGAGCCGAACCTCAAACGCGCCGCAGCGACGCAGGATCCCGACCTGCCAGCGGTGGTCGTCACCGGCTCGATCGCCGAGATGATCGGCGGCGGCGTGACGCCGCAGGGCAGCAACCTGCAGCGCTTCATCTGCCGCACCATCGACGAGGACCAGTGGCAGGCCGCGGACCGGGCCATCATGTGGCTCTGGACCGAGTTCGGTGCCCGCGGGCGGAAGGTGCGCGCGCGCAACCCGAAGCTCGGGACGACGCCGCGCGTCAACATCATCGGGCCGATCTACGGCACCTTCAACATGCCGTCCGACCTGGCGGAGATCCGGCGTCTGGTCGAGGGCATCGGCTGCGAGGTGAACCTCGTCTTCCCGCTCGGCAGCCATGTCGAGGACATCGCGAAGCTGCCGGATGCCGACGTCAACATCTGCATGTACCGCGAGTTCGGCCGCAAGCTGTGCGAGGAGCTGGACCGGCCCTGGCTGCGGGCGCCGATGGGGCTGTTCGCGACCACGAACTTCCTGCGCAAGCTCGGCGAGCTGACCGGATTGGATCCGGAGCCTTTCATCGAGCGCGAGAAGCACACGACGATCAAGCCGCTCTGGGATCTGTGGCGGTCGGTCACGCAGGACTTCTTCGCCAGCGCGTCCTTCGCGGTCGTGGCGACCGAGACCTATGCGCGCGGCCTGCAGCGCTTCCTCGGCGAGGAGATGGGCGTGCCCTGCGCCTTCGCCTTCGCCCGCAAGGCCGGCGAGAAGCCGGACAACGCGGCGGTGCGCGAAGCACTGAAGAAGACGCCGCCGCTGGTGCTCTTCGGCTCCTACAACGAGCGCATGTATGCCGCCGAGCTGAAGAGCCGGGCGATGTACATCCCGGCGAGCTTCCCGGGCGCGATCATACGGCGCGCCACCGGCACGCCCTTCATGGGCTACGCCGGCGCGACCTATGTGGTGCAGGAATATTGCAACGCGCTGTTCGACGCGCTCTTCCACATCCTGCCGCTCGGCACCGACCTCGACCGTGTCGAGGCGACGCCGGCGCGCGCGCCCGAGCCCTGGGACGACGAGGCCGTCAGGATCCTCGACGAGCGCGTGGAGGCGGAGCCCTTCCTGCTCCGCATCTCCGCCGCGAAACGCCTGCGCGAGCAGGTGGAGAAGGCCGCACGCACTGCTGGGGAGCAGCGCGTCACAGCGGACCGTGTCGCACGCACGCTTTTGGAGAGCGTCGCATGAGAGCGGTTCCCCAGCGATCCCGGACTTCGGCGCCATCGGGCAGTGTCTGCCCCGTGGTGCCGTGGAACGGGTCCGCCATGGCGGTTCGCCGCCTGGCAAACCCCGCCGCGGGGCTCTGCGCGGTAACGGCCGAAAGGCCAATAGGAGGCTCGATGGATGGCCGAAGGTTCGCGAACCGGCCTGACTGAGGGCGAAGCGCGGGAGATCCACCGCCTGTTGATCCAGGGGTGGGCTTTCTCCGTCTTCGCCTCGATGGGCGCCCACATCCTCGTCTGGCTGTGGCGTCCGCTGGTCTACGGAAACTCCGTGGTCCCGCCGGACTGGCGCTTCTTCTGACCAACGGACGAAGGAGAACGGTCCATGCATAAGATCTGGATGGTGGTTGACCCGCGGCGCTCGCTGTTCCTGGCGATGGTCGCGGTCATCACGGTGGCGGCGCTGATCCACTTCGTGGTGCTCAGCTCGCCGCGTTACTGCGACCACCTCGGGTGGTGCGCGACTTCGCCGACCTTCACCCCGGGCCAGCCCGTCGGAAGGTAGCGGAGATCGCGATGTCGCTCCGCGGCAGTGGACGAGGACGACGAACCCGCTGGGCCTCCGCATCACCTGATGCGGAGGCGCCGCGGTGCGGCGGGCCTCGCCCGCTGCCGGGGACGACGAAGGGTTCAGGCAAGTCGTTGCCTGGCCAGGATGGGAGCCTCAATCCATGGCGATGCTGACCTTTGAACAGAAATACAGGGTCCGCGGGGGCACGCTGGTCGGCGGCGACCTGTTCGACTTCTGGATCGGACCCTTCTGGATCGGGTTTTTCGGTGTCACGACGGCCTTCTTCACCTTTCTCGGCACCGGCCTGATCCTCTATGGCGCGGCGATCCAGGGGACGTGGAATCCCTGGCTCATCAACATCGCGCCGCCCGATCTCGCCTACGGTCTGCGGCTCGCGCCGATGCGCGAAGGCGGGCTGTGGCAGTGGATCACCTTCTGCGCGATCGGCGCCTTCGTCTCCTGGGTGCTGCGCCAGGCCGAGATCTCGCGGAAGCTCGGCATGAGCTACCACATCCCGGTGGCCTACAGCGTCGCGGTCTTCGCCTACATCACGCTGGTGGTGATCCGCCCGCTGCTGATGGGGGCCTGGGGCCACGGCTTCCCGTACGGCATCTGGAGCCACCTCGATTGGGTGTCGAACGTCGGCTACCAGCACCTGCACTTCCACTACAACCCGGCGCACATGATCGCGGTGACCTTCTTCTTCACCACGGTGCTGGCGCTGGCGCTGCACGGCGCGCTGGTGCTGTCGGCCGCGAACCCGCCGAAGGGCGAGGTGATGAAGGCCGCCGAGCACGAGAACGCCTATTTCCGCGACCTCATCGGCTACTCGATCGGCACGCTGGGCATCCACCGCCTCGGCCTGTTCGTCGCGCTGTCGGCGGGCTTCTGGAGCGCGGTGTGCATCGTGATCAGTGGTCCGTTCTGGACCCGCGGCTGGCCCGAATGGTGGGGCTGGTGGCTCAACCTGCCGATCTGGCGCAACTAGGCCGAAAGGACGGGACAGATGACGGCCTTCGTCCAATACCAGAACATCTTCACGCGGATCCAGGTCCGGCCGCCGGCACCCTATGCGGGCGTCGTGCTGCCGGCCGTGGACCTCGCCCGCGAGGGCACGCCGCGCTTCAACCACCTGTTCGGCCGCTTCGGCGACGCGCAGGTCGGGCCGATCTACCTCGGCATGCTCGGCGTGCTCTCGATCGTCTTCGGCACGGTGGCCTTCGTGATCATCGGGCTGAACATGCTGGCCTCGGTGCAGTGGAACATCATCCACTTCGTCCGCGACCTCTTCTGGCTCGCGCTCGAGCCGCCGCCGGCGCATTACGGGACGCGCATCCCGCCGCTGCGCGACGGCGGCTGGTGGCTCGTCGCCGGCTTCTTCCTGACGGTGTCGGTGCTGCTCTGGTGGGCGCGGACCTATCGCCGGGCGCGTGCGCTCGGCATGGGCACGCATGTCGCCTGGGCCTTCGCGGCGGCAATCTGGCTGTACCTGGTTCTGGGTTTCATCCGGCCGCTCGCCATGGGCAGCTGGAGCGAGGCGGTGCCCTTCGGCATCTTCCCGCACCTCGACTGGACCGCGGCCTTCTCGATCCGCTACGGGAACCTCTTCTACAACCCGTTCCACGCGCTCTCGATCGTCTTCCTCTACGGCTCCACGCTCCTCTTCGCGATGCATGGCGCCACGATCCTGGCGCTGGGCCGCTATGGCGGCGAGCGTGAGCTCGAGCTGATTGCGGATCGCGGCACGGCGGCCGAGCGCGGCATGCTCTTCTGGCGGTGGACCATGGGCTTCAACGCCAGCTTCGAGAGCATCCATCGCTGGGCCTGGTGGTTCGCGGTGCTCTGCCCGCTCACGGGGGGCATCGGCATCCTGCTGACCGGCACGGTGGTGGACAACTGGTATCTCTGGGCCGTCGAGCGCCACTTCGCGCCCGCCTACCCGCAACTCTGGGCGCCGGTGCTCGATCCGACGCTCGCGCAAGGAGCCGCGCGATGAGGCCTCTGAAGCTCAGCTACACCGCCCAGGCGCTCATCGTCCTGGCGGGGCTGCTGGTCCTGCTCATCGTCTTCATGACCTTCGAACGGCCGCCGGTCCGCACCGCGCAGATCGGCTTCCGCGGCACGGCCATGGAGCAGCTCCAGAATCCCCGGATCGCGCAGCAGGTTGCGGCGCGCAACGTGGTGCCGGAAGCACCCGAGGCGGCCGACACCGACGGGGACAAGGCCAGGGACCTGTACGAGAACGTGCAGGTCCTTGGCGAGCTCAGTGCGGCGCAGTTCGGCCGCATCATGGTCGCGATGACGGAGTGGATCGTCCCGCAGCAGGTGCGCGACGCCGGGAATGGCTGCAGCTACTGCCACAACCCGGAGAACATGGCCTCCGACGAGGTGTACACGAAGGTCGTGGCGCGCCGCATGCTGCAGATGACGCGGACCATCAACGCCGACTGGTCCGCCCATGTGCAGCAGACCGGCGTCACCTGCTACACCTGCCATCGCGGACAGCCGGTGCCGGCCGCGGCCTGGGGGCGCCTCGAAGGGATCGACAACCGTGCGGGCCTTGCCGGGCCCACCGGCCAGAACCGGCCGGCGGCGGTGGCGAACAACTCCTCCCTGCCCTTCGACCCATTCACGCCCTTCCTGCTGCGTGAGGACGACATCCGCAACATCAGCCGGACGTGGCATCCCGGCACCAACCCCGACGATGTGCGCATCACCGAGTGGACCTACTCCCTCATGGTGCACATGTCGCAGGGCCTCGGCGTGAACTGCACCTTCTGTCACAACAGCCGCGCCTTCGCGAGCTGGGAGCAGAGCCCGCCGCAGCGGTTGACCGCCTGGCACGGCATCCGCATGACCCGCCTCATGAACAACGAGTACATCGAACCGCTGACCCCGCTCTGGGTGCGCAACCCGCGCGGGCCGGCGGAGCTGCAGACGAGTCATGCGCGGCTCGGCGTGCAGGGCGATGCACTCAAGGTGAACTGCGCGACCTGCCACCAGGGTGCCAACCGCCCGCTGCTCGGCGCGCCGATGCTGCGGGACTATCCGGAGCTGAACCTCGTCTCCCGCGGCCCGCTGCGGACGACGGAGGCACCCGCCCCGGCCGGGGCGTCGCGCAACTAGGCGGCGCCCGACCGATGACACGCGCGCGGCCGGCATGCCCTTGCACGGGTTTGCCGGCCGCGGCATGTCCGGCACCTGCCCATGTCGTCCCTCGCCGCCTATGCCGGACTCTTCGCGGTTGCGCTCGGGGCGGCGTCGATCCTTCCGATGCAGTCGGAGCCGGTGCTGGTCGCCCTGCTGCTGCTGGGCGAGCAGCCTGTCTGGACACTTGTCGCCGTGGCCAGCGTGGGGAACACGCTCGGCTCCTGCGTCAACTGGCTGCTCGGCCGCTGGGTCGAGCGCTACCGCGATCGCCGCTGGTTCCCGGTGCCGGCCGAGAAGCTCGCCAGGGCCGAAGGCTGGTACCATCGTTGGGGCCGCTGGTCGCTGCTGATGAGCTGGGCGCCGGTGGCAGGCGATCCCCTGACCGTCATCGCGGGCGTGCTGCGGGAGCCCTTCTGGTCTTTCCTGCTGCTGGTCGCGATCGCCAAGACCGGCCGCTACGTCGTGCTGACGCTCGCCACGCTGGGGCTGACCTGACGTCAGCCTGCACGCGGGCGGAAGGAGTGACATGCTCGACTCGATGAGCGACCCGCGCCCTCATGCGGTGGTGATCGGCGCCGGTTTCGGCGGGCTTGCTGCTGCGGTGCGCCTCGGTGCGCGCGGCTGGCGCGTCACCATCGTCGAGAAGCTCGATGCGCCGGGCGGGCGCGCCTACGTGTTCCGGCAGGACGGCTACACCTTCGACGCCGGCCCAACGATCATCACCGCGCCCTACCTGCTGGAGGAGCTCTGGACGCTCTGCGGCCGCCGCATGTCGGACGACGTGCAACTGCGGTCGATGGACCCGTTCTATCGCATCCGCTTCGACGACGGCACGACCATGTCCTGCTCTGCCGATCCGGCTACGACGCGGGCCGAGGTCGCGCGCATCGCGCCGGAGGACCTGCCCGGCTTCGACCGGTTCATGCGCGACAGCGAGGCGATCTACCGCGTCGCCTTCGGCGAGCTGGCCGACGTCTCCTTCCATAAGATCGGCACGCTCCTGAAGGCGGTGCCGGACATGGTTCGGCTGCAGGGCTACCGCACGGTGTTCGCCAAGGTCGGCGACTACTTCAACAACCCGAAGCTCCGCATCGCCTTCAGCTTCCACCCGCTGCTGATCGGTGGCAACCCAATGACCACCACCGCCTACTACTGCCTCATCGCGCATCTCGAGCGCATGCACGGCGTGCACTATGCGATGGGCGGCATGGGCGCGCTGGTCGCCGGGATCGCGGGGCTGGTGGACGGCCTCGGCGGGCACATCCGCTGCAATGCGGAGGTCGAGGAGATCCTGGTCGAGAACGGCCGCGCGGCCGGCGTGCGGCTGGCCTCGGGCGAGCGGATCCGGGCCGACGTCGTGGTCTCCAACGCCGATGCGGGCTGGACCTATTCGAAGCTGCTCGCACGCCATCCGCGACGACGTTGGACCGACCGGAAGGTGGCGCGCGCGCGCTATTCGATGAGCCTCTTCGTCTGGTACTTCGGCACGACGCGCAAGTTCGACGACGTCTATCACCACACCATGGTGCTCGGGCCGCGCTACGAGGGGCTGCTGAAGGACATCTTCACCCGCAAGCACCTGGCGGACGACTTCTCGCTCTACCTGCACCGGCCGACCATGACCGATCCGTCGCTGGCGCCGCCGGGCTGCGATGCCTTCTACGTGCTGTCGCCGGTGCCGCATCTCGGCAGCGGCGTGGACTGGGCCGAGCGCGCGGAGCCCTATCGTGCGGCGATCCAGAAGCGCCTGCAGGACACCGTGATGCCGGGCCTCGGCGACTGCATCGCGACCTCGCGCGTGCTCACCCCGCAGGATTTCCGCGACCGGCTCCTGTCGGTGAACGGGGCCGCCTTCTCGCTCGAGCCGCAGCTGTTCCAGAGCGCCTGGTTCCGCCCGCACAACAGGTCGGAGGAGGTGGAAGGGCTCTACCTCGTCGGCGCCGGCACGCATCCCGGTGCGGGCGTGCCCGGCGTGATCAGCTCGGCGCGGATCCTCGACCAGCTCGTGCCGGAGGGCGCCGTCTACCGGCGCTGAGCGTCACGCCGGCACGGGCAGGGCGATGCCGCGGCGCAGCCCGCCGGCGCGGTCCTCCAGCAGCCGCGCGGCGGCGAGCCGGCCGGACATCGCGGCCATCGGGATGCCGGCGCCCGGATGGACGGAGCCGCCCGCGCAGTAGAGGCCGGGGACCCGCGTGACGGCGCCGGGCCGCGCGAAGGTGCCGGTCGCGCCGTGCCCGGCACGGCCGTAGAGAGCGCCGCCGCTCCCTGGGAACAGCCCCGCGAAGCCGGTCGGCGTGGTCGGGACGGCGTCGGCCTCGGGCAGGCCGAGCTCCAGGCCGCAGGCACGCAGGAGGTCGAGCGTGCGGCGTGCGAGGTCCGGCAGCTCGGGCCCGAAGTCGCGCCGGTCACCATCCGGGGGCGCGTTGATCAGCAGCAGCAGGCGCTCGGCCTCACGCGGCGCAACCTCGCCCGTGCCGCGGTCCTGGGCGCAGATGTAGACGGTGGGTGCAGCGCAGATGCCGCGGCGGCGGAAGATCGCGTCGAACTCCTCGGCGTAGTCCTCGGCGAAGAAGACGTTGTGGTGGACCAGGGGGAAGCCCGCGGTCGGCACGCGCGCGCACCAGGTGACGGCGGAGAGCGAGCGCGCGGCATCCGGCGTGTCGGACACGGCGGGGCGCGCGGCCTTGCCCAACATGCCGCGCGCCAGCGCCGCGACGTCGCCGTTGAAGACCACGGCATCGGCCTCGATCCGCTCGCCATCGGTCAGGACCACGCCGGCGGCGCGGCCGCCCTCGACGCGGATCTCCGCCACACGCGCGCCGAAGCGGAAGCGCGCCCCTTGGCGCTCGGCGAGACCCTGCAGCGCCTCCGCGACCCGCACCATGCCGCCGCGCACCAGCCAGACGCCGTCCTGCTCGACATGCGCGATCAGCATCAGCGTCGCCGGCGCGAGGAAGGGCGAGCAGCCCGTGTAGGTCGCATAGCGCCCGAAGAGCTGGCGCAGCCGCGGGTCTCGGAAATGGTCGCCGAGCGCGCCCCACATGTTGCGCCAGGGCGCGGTCCGGACCAGCGCGTCCAGCCGCCGCCAGCCGACACGGTTGACGAGGTCGAGCGGCGAAGGCCGTTCCGCCGCGATGAAGGACCCCACGAGGGTGCGGTGGATGTCGCGGGAGCGGGCGCAGAAGTCGAGGTAGCCCCGGGCCTCCGTCGCGCCCGCGAAATCGCCGATCGCCTCCGCGGATCGCGCGATGTCGGCGAAGAGGTCGAGCCGGCCACCGGTGCGCCAGGCGTGCCGTGCCAGGATGTCGGCGGGAACGAGGTTCAGGCTGTCCTCGATCCGCTCGCCGGCCTCGGCGAAGAGGCTCTCGAAGATCCAGCGCATCGTGAAGACGGTCGGGCCCGCATCCACGCCGTTCACCTGGCGCATCTTGCCGCCCGGCGCCGCGGCGCGGTCCAGCACCGTCACCTCCGCGCCGCGCCGCGCGAGGTCCACCGCGGCCGCCAGCCCGCCCATGCCGGCGCCGACCACCACCACGCGGTCGCGCCGGCGCGCGGGCAGCGCGCCGTCCATTCAGGCAGCCTGCACGGCGCCCGCGCGCCGCAGCCGCGCCGCCCGGTCGATCGCCAGCCGGTGCCAGATGATGATCACCAGCCCGACCGAGAGCGGGATCGCCCACATGACGGGGTGCAAGGCGAGCTCGGGGAAGACCCGCACCGAGCCGAAGGCCATGAAGGCCGTGTAGACGGAGATGCCGGCCCCGACGAGCGCCTTCACATGCTCCTTCAGCCAATCCTCGCGCGTCGGGTGGTCCTTCGCGAGGAACCAGAGATTGGTGGCGCCGGTCGCGACGCCGACGACGGCCAGCCCGATCAGCAGCTTCTCGCCCATCAGCCAGCCCTGCGCGGCGCAGTTGACCGAGGCGCCGATGGTCAGCCACTGCAGCGCATACATCACGGGCGTGCGGTTCAGCGCCTGGCGGCCGCGATGCCGCACCAGCAGCCAGCCATACCAGGTCAGGTTGATCGTCAGCACCGCGGCGCAGAGCATCAGGTGGCCGAAGAAGCCGCGCACGAAGACCTCGTCGAAGCGGCCTTCGAGCTGCGGATGCGTCCCCAGCGGATCCCAGAGCGACAGCAGGCTCATCGCCAGCGCGAAGAGGCCGGTGCAGAGCAGGGCGATGGTGAAGACCTGGCCCCACTTCCGGTGGTTCACGCCGCCCTTGCGCCCGATCACCGGCACCCAGAACGCGATCGCCCCCGTCGCGCCGGTCAGGATGTGGGCGATGACGAGGGTGTGGAAGAGCAGCAGCTCCATCGCGGCGCTCCGTCGGCTCGGGGTGACAATGCCACTTGACACTTCCGGGTGTAAAGCCGCCGAATCGGGCACGTTTCGTGAGGCCGGCACACCAGGCGATGACCGATGCTCCGGTAATGGAGGACGCAGCCCACAGCGCCGGTGCGGGCGGGTGGCGGCCCTTCACGCCGCCCTACACGCCGCCCTGGCCGGCGCTGCCGTCGCTGGTCCGCGCGATGCTGCGCGGCGACGGCGACCTGCTCTCGCTGCTGCCGGCCGAGGCCTATCACATGAAGATCGGCCCGCTCGGCTATTCGCGGCGCTCGATCGTCGTGGTGAACGAGCCGGCAATGGTGCGGCACGTCCTCTCCGACCCGGAGGGGATCTTCCCCAAATCCGACCTGATGGTGCATGCGCTGGAGCCGCTGATCGGGGACAGCATCTTCGTCTCCTCGGGCGCCACCTGGCGGCGCCAGCGGGAGATGATCGACCCGGCGCTGTCGCTGATGCGCGTGAACCGCGCCTTCCCGCAGATGGGGGCCGGCTGCGGGCATGCGGAGGCTGAGTACGACCGCCACGCGCGCGACGGCTCGGCCTTCAGCCTCGATCTCGCGATGAGCCACCTGACGGCCGACATCATCTGCCGCACCGTCTTCACCACCACCCTTCAGACCCGCACCGCGCACGACGTCTTCGACGCCTTCACCGAATTCGAGCGCCGCGTGGCGCAGGTGGAGATCAAGCGGCTGATCTGGGACAGGGCCTGGACGAAGGCGCCGCAGAAGGCGCCGGTGCTGGAGGCCTGCGCGACCATCCGCGCGCGCATCGGCGAGATGCTCGACACCCACCTCGCCGCAGGCGCGAGCTTCGACGACATCGCGCAGGGGGTGATCGAGGCGCGGGACGACCTGGGTGGCAAGGCCTTCACGCGGGAGGAGCTGATCGACCAGCTCGGCGTGCTGTTCCTGGCCGGGCACGAGACGAGCGCGAGCGCGCTGACCTGGGCCTTCGCCCTGCTCGCGACGCAGCCCGCCCTGGTGGCGCGCCTGCGCGCCGAGGTGGAGGAAGTGACCGGCGGCGGCCCGATCGAGTTCCACCACATCAAGCGGCTGACGCTGACGCGAAACGTCTTCCGCGAGACGCTGCGGCTCTATCCGCCCATCACCTTCCTGCCGCGCGTGGCGAACGAGGCGACGGCGCTGAACGGCTACCGGCTGAAGAAGGGGGCGCTGGTGATGGTCGCACCCTGGGTGCTGCACCGCCACCGCCTCTACTGGAAGGACCCGAACCGCTTCGACCCGGACCGTTTCCTTCCGGAGCGGGAGGGCGAGATCACCTCCGGCGCCTACATCCCTTTCGGCATCGGCCCGCGCATCTGCGCCGGTGCCGCCTTCGCGACGATCGAGGCGACGCTGCTGATCGCGCGGCTGTTCCGCCGCTACGACTGGCGGTTGGTCGCGCCCGAGCGGATCCGACCCGCTGCGCGGCTGACCACGCGGCCGGTGGAGCAGGTGATGGTCACGGTGGCGCCGGCGTGACGCGATGAGCACCGTGCTCGTCACGCTCGGCCGGCTGCCGAAGGCGCTCGACCTCTGTCGCAGCTTCGCACTGGCGGGCTGGCGCGTGGTGGTGGCGGAGCCGCATGCGCGGCACCTGTGTGGCGCGTCGAACAGCGTGACGCGCAGCCTTCGCGTGCCGGCCCCCGCCGAGGGCAAGCGCGCCTACCTCAAGGCGCTGGCCGAGATCGCGCGCTTCCACGGCGCGCAGCTCGTCGTGCCGGTGTCGGAGGAAGCGATGCATGTCGCCTTCCTTCCGGCGCTGCTGCCTGACCTGCCGGTCTTCGCCATGCCGCCGGGCACGATGCTGGCGCTGCATCACAAGGGCGGCTTCGTCGAGGCGGCGCAGGCGGCCGACGTCGCGGTGCCGGAAACGCATCCGCTCGGCAGCGACGCCGCCGCGGCAATGGCGCGCGAGGGGCGCGTCGTGGTGAAGCCGGCGCATTCCGCGGCTGGGCGCGGCGTGCGCGTGATCGATCCGGGGCAGGCGCTGCCGCCTGCCGATTCGGGCGAACCGGCGGTCGTGCAGCGCTTCCTGCCGGGACCGGAGTACAGCTCCTGTTCGATCGCCCGCGGCGGCAGGGTGCTCGGCACGGCGATCTATCGCGGCGTGCAGTTCGCCGGCTCCGTCGCCGTCGCCTTCGAGCGTGTGGCGCATGCGGAGGCGGAGGCCTGGATCGCGCGGATGGTGGCCGCGCTCGGCTGGACCGGCTTCATCTCCTTCGACATGCGCGAGGACGAGGCAGGCCGCATCCACGGCATCGAGTGCAACCCACGCACGACGAGCGGGCTGCATTTCTTCCGCACCGCCGATATCGCGCCCGCGATCCTCGGCGCGCGCGACGAGGTCCGGATGCGGGAGGAAACGCGGCTGCAGCAATTCTGGTCCTGCCTGACCGAGACGCAGCTCGCGGCGTTCCGGCGGGAGAAGGCAGCGCTCGGGCACCTGCGGGGCCTGGTGACGACGCGCGACGTGACCTGGGCGGCGCGCGACCCGATGCCGCTGCTGACCATGCCCTGGACCGCCTGGCCGATCCTGCGCGAGGCGGCGCACAAGCGCGTGCCCTTTGGCGAGGTGGCGACGCTGGACGTGGCGTGGTTCGAGGGGGAGCGGCGCGCGGGAGAGGGGGCGTCCGGTCGCCTCAGTCCCGCGGAGCGGGACAGCGTCGCGGTCGAGCGACCTACCTGAGGGGCCGCGGCACCCGGAAGGGCAGCATCGTGTACATGAGCGGCGACCTGAAGCGGTCCAGCGACAGGCTTTCGTGCACCGCCGGCGCGTCCCGGCCGAGCAGCCGCGTGTGGATCTCGGAGCGCGAGTAGAAGGGCGCATCGGTGAGCGTGCGCACCACCCGCGCCGGGCCATCCGTCCGCGTCGGCCGGCGCAGGCGCCACAGCGTGCGCGGCAGCTCGGCCGGCGGCGGGGGGGCGAAGTCGGTCAGCGCGCCGTCATCGGTGGCGCGCAGCGCGAGCGAGATCTCCGACCCGTCGCGCCGCTGCGCGTTGTAGAGGATCGCCGTCGCGTCCGGCAGCATCGCGCGGCACCAGTCCCATTCCCGGAAATCCTGCTCGAGCGGCGCGGCGCCGGCGTTGGTGTCCAAATAGGCGGCACCCGACCAGCGCAGTGCGGGGCTTTCCAGCTCCACCTCGACGCGGGAGCGCGGCGCGATCGGCTGCCATTCGTGCCGCCCGTCGGAATCCAGCACGAAGCGCCGCGTGGAGAGCGCGCGCGGATGCAGCCGCACGACGCCGCGCAGCCGCGAGGGAAACGGCGCGGTGACCTCCTCGATCCGAACGGTCAGCGTCGTGCCGTCCCAGTGCAGCCCGCTAGGCCCGATGCTCAGCGAGGTCGCGTCGCGGCGGAGCGCGTGGCGGCGGCGATCCGTCATCGCCCAGCGCGAGGGCGTGCCGTAGAGCACCACGTTCAGGCAGCAATGGTCGTGCGGGTCGCCGCCCGTGCCGCCATCGGACAGCCGCGCCAGCGCGTACCATGGCGAGAAGACGGTGCCGATGAAGGCGATGATCGTGATGCCGTGCTTTCCGTCATCCGACAGCGCGTCGAGGTACCACCAGCAATAGCCGCGCCGCGCGACCGGGCGGTCGAAGCGCCAGCCAGCCATGCGGTCGGCCTGCGGGCCGGTCGTCGCGCCGGGTTCGGCGATGCTCGTGCTCATCCTCGGTCCTCGATCACCCGTGCGGCGGCGTGGCGGCCTGACAGCGCCGCCATCGCCACGCCCGCGCCGGGATGTGCGCTGCCGCCCGCCAGGTACAGTCCCGGCAGCCTGGTCCGCGCGCCGGGCCGGCTGAAGGCGGCCTGCCAGCCATGCATCGCAGGCCCATACAGCGCGCCGCCCCCGCCGGGGAACAGGCGGTCGAAGCCAGCGGGCGTCGTCACGACCTCCGCCCCGCGCGCGATATCGAAGCCGGCGCGTGCGAGGCGTGTGAAGGCCACCTCGCCGCAGCGCGCGACGGCGTCCTCGGGGAGCGGGCGCAGGTCGGCGCGGGCCGGGGCGTTCACCATCACCAGCAGCCGCTCCGGCCCGTCCGGCGCCTCGCCATGGTCCTGCGCCCAGAGCGTCACCGTCGGCGTCGTGGGCAGGCGGCCGCGATAGCCGATCTCGGCGTATTCGGCGATCGGGTCGTCGGCATGCACCACGGTCTGCCGCGCAGCCTCTCCGCCGATCCGTGCGCGAAGCGCCCAGGTGACGGCGGAGAAGGAGCGGCGTTCCGGCGCCAGCCGATCCACCGCGCCGGCGGCCCCGCGACCGAAGCGGCCGGCGGCCAGCGCGCCGGCCTCGGCATTCAGCACGACGGCGGCGGCCTCGACGGTCTCGCCATCGGCCAGCCGCACGCCTGCGGCGCGGCCGCCAGCCACCAGGATTTCGCGCACCTCCGCGCCATAGCGAAACACCGCGCCGCGCGCCCGCGCCAGCGCCTCCAGAGCCTCCGGCAGCCGGGCCATGCCGCCCGCGACCGACCAGAGGCCGGCCATCTCGACATGCGCGATGAGCATCAGCGTCGCCGGCGCCTGCAACGGCGAGGATCCGACATAGGTCGCGACGCGCGCGAAGACCCCGCGCAGCCGCGGATCGGGAAAATGCTCGCCGAGCGCGTCCCAGAGCGCCGTGAAGGGCGAGGCGCCGAGCAGACCCCGCAGCCCAGCCTGCGCCGCCAGCGCCAGCGCGCCCGGCCGCGGGGCGCGCAGGTAGGGCCCTTCCAGGGCGTGGTGGATGCGCGCGGCGCGCTCGCGGAAGGCCCGGTAGCCGCGGGCGGCCGCCGCGCCGGCGAAGTCGCCGATCGCCGCCTCCGCCGCACCCGCCTCGACGGGCAGGTCGAGCCGCGCGCCGTCCATCCAGGCATGGCGGCCGAGCATCGGTTCGGGCCGCAGGGTTAGTCGCGCGGCGAGACTGTCGCCCGCTTCGGCGAAGACGGACTCGAACACGTCGCGCAGGGTCAGCAGGGCGGGGCCGGCGCCGACCGCGACGCCATCCACCTCCACCTCGCGGATCTTGCCGCCGGGCCGCGCTGCGCGCTCCAGAACGAGCACGTCCCGGCCGCGCGCGGCGAGCAGCGCCGCCGCGACGAGGCCGCCCATGCCGGCGCCGATCACCACCACTGGCCGGGTCCGCGGGGCCATGGCCCATGAAGGCGGCGCACCTCGGTGGTGTCAAGCAGACCTGACACACGGGCCCGGCGCCGCACACGGCCCGACGAACACATGTCCAAAAATTGTGCCTGCTTCATCGTGTAATGGCAGAGTCGTGCGTGAAAAGCGTCGTTTCGCATTGACGTCGCGACCCCGCGGCAGCAGATGACGTTAAGGTACGAAGGACTCGGACGACGCGCCGCCCAGGGGCGTCGGGCGCCGGTCCGGCTGCGATACCCGGGAGGCTTCGCTTGATGCGCGCCGCGATCACCCAGCCGGACGTCACCCTCGTCCTGGACTGGAACGGGGTCATCCGCGACGCCTCGATCTCCTCCGCCATCGCGAAGGGTGGGGTCGAGGAATGGGTCGGGCGCGACTGGGCCGAGACGCTCGGCGATGTCGGCTCCGAACAGGTCCGGCGCATGGTCGAGGATGCCCGCGATCGCGGCGTCTCCGCCTTCTTCCAGGTGACGCAGCGCTTCCCCTCGGGCCTCGAGCTGCCGATCGAATACACCACCGTCCGCCTCGGCAGCCGCGACGGCCTCATCGCCGTCGGCAAGAGCCTGCTTGCCGTGCAGGAACTGCAGAGCCGCCTCGTTGCCGCCCAGCAGGCGCGCGAGCAGGATTACTGGAAGCTCCGCGAGATCGAGATGCGCTCGCGCCTGCTCTTCGACGCCGCATCGGAAGCGGTGCTGGTCATCTCCGCCGCCGATCTCCGCATCATCGAGGCGAACCCGGTCGCGATCCGCGAGCTCGGCTTCGCCCCGGGCTGGGATTTCGCCCGGGAGGTCGCCCCGCGCGACCGTGCCGCTTTCCAGGAACTGCTCGCCCGCGCCCGCGAGCAAGGCCGCGCGCCGGGCGTCCTGCTGCATCTCGGTGCGACCGACCGCGCCTGGCTGCTCCGCGTCTCGCCGATGGCGCGCGAGAGCGGCCCCGCCTTCCTCATCCAGCTCGCCCCCGCCACGCCGGAGCCCGGCCGCGCCCTGCCGCGCGCCGTGCCGCCGCGCACCGACGAGCTGCTGGAGGCGCTGCCCGACGCCTTCGTCGTCGCCGATGCGGATGGCCACGTGCGCCGCGCCAATCGTGCCTTCCTCGATCTCGTCCAATGCGGGACGGAGGCTGCCGTGCTCGGCGACCCCCTCGGCCGCTGGCTCGCCACGCCGGGGGGGGATGCGGCCGTGCTGATGCGGACGCTGCGCGAGCATGGCGAGGTCCGCTTGTTCACCACGACGCTCACGGGCATCTTCGGCAGCGAGGTGACGGTCGAGATCTCGGCCAGCGCCAGCAGCAGGGGCGGGCCGCTTGCCATGGGTTTCCTGATCCGGGACGTGACGCGCCGCGCCGCGTCGCCGCCCGCCATGGATGGCGAGCTGCAGGCCGCGCTGGCCGAGGTGCTGGGCGAGATGGGCCGGCTGCCGCTGCCCGTCCTCGTGCGGAACACCGCCGCCGTGGTGGAACGCGCCTGCATCGAGGCGGCGCTGCGCGAGGCGAACGGCAACCGCACCGCCGCTGCCGATGCGCTCGGCCTCAGCCGGCAGAGCCTCTACGCCAAGCTCGAGCGCTATGGGCTGCACGAAGCGCGCGAGGCCGACGAGGAGATCGCGGGTTGAGCGAGGCGGGGTCCACCCGCGATCCCGGGGACCTCGCCGTCGACATGACGGCCGAGCGCAGGCCCGGCCCGGCGCCGGAACCCGCCTTCGGCCAGGCGGATCTCGCCGATTGCGAGCGGGAGCGGATCCACCTGGCCGGCTCGGTCCAGCCGCACGGCGCCTTGCTGTTGGTGCGCGAGCCCGACCAGACCGTGATCCAGGCCAGCGCGAATGCCGGCGCCATGCTCGACCTGGACGGCGTGCTGGGCCTGCGGCTCCGCGACCTCGGCGGCGACCTCGCCACGGCGATCCTGCCGCGCACGCTCGAGCTGCTGGACGGCGCGCCGACGACGCTGCGCGTCACCGCCGGCGCCGGGAATGCCGCCTTCGATGCGATGCTGCACCGGCCGCCGGGCGGCGGCCTCGTCGTCGAGCTGGAGCCGGCGCAGCCGCAGCCCGACATCGCCCGGCGGGTCGAGGCGGCGCTGCAGGCCTTCCTGTCCTGCTACGCGCTGCGCCAGCTCTGCGAGGAGGCGTCGCGGGTCTTCCGCGAGATCGCCGGCCATGACCGCGTCATGGTCTACCGCTTCGCCGAGGACGGCCATGGCGAGGTCGTCGCCGAGGCGCGGCGGCCGGACCTCGAATCCTATCTCGGCAACCGCTACCCGGCCTCCGACATCCCGCAGGTCGCGCGGCGGCTCTATGAGCGGAACCGGCTGCGCGTGGTGGCCGACGTGCACTACGAGGCGGTGGCGATCGAGCCGCGGCTGGACCCGCTGACCGGCGGCGAGCTCGACCTGTCCTTCTCGACTCTGCGCAGCGTCTCGCCGATGCACCTGCAGTACCTGAAGAACATGGGCGTCGGCGCGACGATGGTCGCCTCGATCATGGTGGGGGGCAGGCTCTGGGGCCTCGTCGCCTGCCACCACGAGACGACGCGCCGGCCCCCGCTGGCGGTGCGCGCGGCGGCGGAGCTGCTGGCCGAGGCGCTCGGCACCCGCATCGCCGCGCTCGAATGCTTCATCCAGGCGCAGGCCGAGCTCTCCGTCCGCCGGCTCGAGCAGCGGCTGGTCGAGGCGATCTCGCGCGAGGGCGATTGGCGCGCCGCGCTGTTCGACAGCCCGGCGACGCTGCTCCAACCGCTCGGCGCCGCCGGCGCCGCGCTGCTGTTCGAGGGTGGGGTGCAGGTGCTCGGCGAGGTGCCGGCGACGTCGCAGCTGCGCGCGCTGGGCGAGTGGCTCGACCGGCAGCCGCGCGGCCTCGTCCAGACGCATTCGCTGCGGCAGGCGGCGCCGGGCCTCGATGCCATGACCGCCGTGGCCGCCGGCATCATTGCCGTGCCGCTCTCCGCCGCGTCCGGCGAGTACCTCGTCTGGATGCGGCCGGAGCAGCGACGCACCCTCGTCTGGGGCGGCGACCCGAACAAGCCGGTCGAGATCAGCGAGGACGGGAGCCGCGTTTTGACGCCGCGCCGGTCCTTCGCGAAGTGGCACCAGCTGGTGGAGGGCTGCGCGGAGCCCTGGTCGGCGAAGGACATCGCCACCGCGCGGCTGATCGGCGATTGCGTCGCCGACGTGGTGATCCAGTTCCGCTCCGTCCGCATGCTGATCGCCGAGGAGCAGATGTCGCAGGTGCGCCGGCAGGTCGCCGTGTCGGAGCAGCCGGTGCTGATCTGCGACGCGCGCGGCGGCATCGCGCTGGTCAACGACGCCTTCGACCGGCTGCTGCCCGGGCTGCGCGGCGCGCGGCCCCGCCGCGTCGACGAGCTCGCCCCCTTCTTCGCCCACCCGGCCGAGATCCGCCGCCGCCTGCAGGAGCTGGTGGAGAACCGGCAATCCTGGAGCGGCGAGGTGCGGCTGGCCGATGACGACGAGGAAGCCGGCCGCCCGATGCTGGTGCGCGCCGACCCGGTCTTCTCCACGCCCGACCGCGTGCTCGGCTTCGTGCTGCTGTTCAACGATCTCGGCGAGCGCAAGGCGGCGGATGCCGCGCGGCGCCGCTTCCAGGACGTGATCGCGGAGATCCACCGGTCGCGCGCCGGCTGGCTCGACCGCCACGCCGACATGGTGTTCCAGGGCATCCTTGCCTCCCTCGTCGAGAACGCGCAGCTTGCCGCGCTGGAGATCGCCGAGGGGGTCGAGGTCGGCCGCATGCCCGAGATGCTGGAAAGCGTGCGCGCTTCCGTCTCGCGCACCACAGAAGTGCTGGAGATGCTCGCCCGCCAGCTCGGCACGGAGAAGCTCGAGCGCTGGGACGATGCCTGACGGCATGACCGGCGGCGCCCGCGTGGCGCTGCGCGCGGCCACCGAGGCCGCGCATCTCCGCCTGCACGCCATCCCCGCCTTCGAGGCGCTGGCCGAGGGGCGCATCACGCGCGACGAATATGCAGCGCTGCTGCGCCGCAAGCTCGGCTTCCACGCGGCACTCGAGGCGCGGCTGGCGGAGGCGCCACCGCTCGCGGGCTTCGGCGTGGACCTCGCGGCGCGGCGGCGATCCCACCTGCTGCGCGCCGACCTCGCCTGGCTCGGCGCGTCCGACGATGCGGCGCCCGCGCCGCTGCCGCGCTACGACACCGCCGCAGCGGCGCTCGGCGCGCTCTACGTCGCGGAGGGCTCGACGCTCGGCGGGCGGCAGCTCGCCCGCGCGCTGGACGCGATCCTGCCGCCGGGTGCCGATGGGCGCCGCTTCCTGCTCGGGCACGCCGAGCGGCATGGCGAGATGTGGCGCGCCTGCTGCGCCGCGATCGAGCGCTGCGGCGCCGAGCCCGGCGCGCTGCCGGAGATGGTCCGCGGCGCGCTCGACACCTTCGCCGCCTTCGAAGCCTGGTTCGCCGGGACCGAGGCCTGCACCTGATCGCTCAGGCGGCGGCACCCTCGAGCCCGTTGCCACCGTAGAGCCACGCCAGCGTGTCGCGCCATTCGGCCTGCGACTTGGCGCGCATCACCGCGTCGCGCAGCGCGGCATGCGCGCCGGCGGGGTGGTAGACATGCTCGCCGATCGCGCGCGACAGCAGCTGGACGCGCGCCGTTCGCAGCACGCGGCGCGCGTTGTAGGCGGGGAGGGCGCGCTCCGCGTCGCCGTCATGCGCCGCCATCTCATGCGCGAGGCAGACCGCGTCCTCCATCGCCATGCAGGCGCCCTGCGCCATGTATTGCAGCATCGGATGCGCGGCATCGCCGAGCAGCGCGACGCGGCCCTCCGTCCAGCGCTCGACCGGCTCGCGGTCGCAGAGCACCCACAGCTTCCAGTCGCGCCCATGCCGGATGATCGACTGCGCCGTCGGGTGCACGTGGTGGAAGCCGGCCAGCACCTCCGCCTCGCTCGCCGGCTTGCCGGCGACCGGCTCCGGCGCGTCGTTGTGGTAGGTCACGACGAGGTTGAAGGTCTTCCAGCCCTGCAGCGGGTAGTGGACGATGTGGCACTTGGGCCCGGCCCAGAGCGTCGCGGCGTTCCAGCGCAGGTCCTCGGGCATCCGCTCCGTCGGGATGACGCTGCGGTAGGTGGTGTGGCCGGAGACGCGCGGCGGCCCGTCGCCGGCCAACTGCCGCCGGATGTTGGACCACAGCCCGTCCGCGCCGATCAGCGCCGCGCCGCACACCGCCTCCCCGTTCGCGAGGAAGGCGGTGACGGAGGCGCCGTCCTGCGCGTAGCGCACCACCTCCGCGCCGGTGCGCAGTGCGACGCGCGGATGCGCCTCGCAGGCCTTGAGGAAGACGCCGTGCAGGTCGCCGCGGTGCACCACGCCATAGGGATTGCCGAAGCGGGCGCGGAACGCCTCGCCGAGGTCGATGTGGCAGATCTCCTCCGCGGTCAGCGCGTCCATCAGCCGAAGGCGCTCCACGGTGATCGCCATGCCACGCGCGACCTCCCCGATGCCGAGAGCGTCGAAGCAGTGGAAGGCGTTGGGGCCGAGCTGGATGCCCGCGCCGACCTCGCCGAGCCGCGATGCCTTCTCCAGCACCCCCACCGCGAAGCCCGCCCTGGCGAGGCCGAGCGCGGCCGCCAGCCCGCCGATGCCGCCGCCGGCGACGAGGATCGGATCGCGTTGCATGCCCCGATCCTCGCCCCCCGTCCCGCGCTGTCAATCATCGCGCGGCCCCGTATATGGGCGGGGATGGACCACGAGACGGAACTGGCGAAGGTGAAGGCGCGCATCCGCGCGCTCGCGGCGCGCACGGTGGAACGCGGCTGTTCCGAGGCCGAGGCGATGGCCGCCGCCGCCAAGGTGGGCGAGCTGCTCGAGGTCTATGGCCTCTCGATGTCGGAGGTCGAGCTGCGCGAGGAGGCCTGCATCCAGCGCGTGCTCGTCTTCGACGACCCGCGGCGTCAGGCGATGGGCCGGCTGTTCCCGGCGCTGCTCCGCTTCACGGAATGCCGCGGCTGGACCGTGGGACGCGCGGATTACGTGATCTTCGGCCTCGAGCCCGACGTGCAGATGGCGGAGTACCTCATGCAGGTGATCGCCGGCGCGCTCGCCTTCGAGGAGGCGCGCTACCGCGGGGGCGGCGACTATGCCGCGCGGGTCGCGCGGGGCGGGCGGAAGCCGGCCTCGGCCAAGGCGCAGGCGGCGCTGCGCAGCTTCCGCATCGGCTTCGCCGACCGCGTCGCGGCGCGGCTCGAGGAGCTCGGCAGTCATCGCCGCGCGACGGAAGCGGCGGCCGTGGCCGAGGCGGTGCGACAGCGAACGGGCGGCACCGCGCTCGTGCTGCTGAAGGAGCGCAAGATCGAGCAGGAATTCCGCGGCCTCGGCGTGCGGCTGCGCACCGTCACGCGCAGCGCCGCGATCCGCGACCGCGGTGCGTATGGCCAAGGGCGCGAGGCAGGCGGCCGCGTCGGGCTCGATCGCCCCGTCGGCAGCGGCGCGACGGCACGCCTGCCGCGTCGATGAGAGGGGGGCGATGAGCCGGGGCGATCCGCAGGCGCGCCGGCTCTACGCCTGGGAGGATGCGGTGGTCGCGCCGCGCGACCGGAGCCTCGTCCCCTTCGCGCGGCTGCAGGCGCTGGTGGACCATGTCTGGGCCGAGGAAGGCCGGCGCTGGCCGCCCCGCGTGCGCCCCTTGCCGCGGCAGGCGCGCCGCACTGTCGCGCGCGCCACCCGAACCGCCATCGAATGCCCGCCCGAGCTGCCGAGCTGGGTGCTGCTGCACGAGGTCGCGCACGCGCTGACCGCCGATGTGGACGGCGTCGGTGCCGGCCACGGCCCGGACTTCGTCGCCGCCTACCTCCGGCTGCTGGAGCGCCATGCGCGGCTCGACCGCGCTGTGCTCGAGGCGACGCTGGCCGAGGCCGGCATCGCCTGGAGCCGCGGGGCGGCTCAGCGCTGAGCCTTGCCTTCGGCCTTCCGCAGCGCCTCGAGTTCCGCCGTCAGCCGCTCCACCTCGGCCTGCAGCGCGGCGATGCGAGTCGCCTCGCCCGGCTCGGCCAGGTCGGCGTTCGGGCGGAAGGGGGCGAAGAGCGTCATGGCGCGCTCCATCATCGCCACGTTCTGCTTGCCGATCTCCTCGAGTCCGCCGAAGGGGTTGAAGCCGCCCATCGTCTGTTCGACGGCGCGCCGCACCTGGTCCTGCTGGCGCGAGAAGGCGCCCATCACGTTCTCCAGGTAGCGCGGCACGAGCGACTGCATGCTGTCGCCGTAGAAGCCGATGATCTGGCGCAGGAAGGAGGTCGGCAGCAGGTTCCGCCCCTTCGCCTCCTCCTCGACGATGATCTGGGTGAGGACTGAGCGGGTGATGTCCTCGCCCGACTTCGCGTCATAGACCACGAAGTGCCGACCCTGGCGGACCATCTGGGCCAGGTCCTCCAGCGTGACGTAGGAGGAGGATTCCGTGTTGTAGAGCCGCCGGTTCGCGTATTTCTTCACCACGACGGGCGGGCTGGTCGGGGTTTCGCCCGCCTCCGCCGGGGGGTGGGTCGTGTCGTGTGACATGCTCTGCCTTCCGCGCGGCCGTCCCCGCCGCCTGGGATGGATGCTATCATGGGCCGCGCTGCGGTGCGAAACATCGGATGTGGATATCTCGCGCCCGCCGCATCGCATCCCGCCCGGCGACGGGCTAGTCATGGCGCATGACGGGGGAGACGCCCGGGCCGGGGGACGAGCTCGACCGGCTCGCCGAGGACTGGATCACGCTCTGGCAGACCGAGATCGCGGCACTCGCCGCCGACCGCGAGGCGGCGGAGGCCTGGGCCGCCGCCGCTGCCGCCTGGGCCGCCATGGGGGCGGCCTGGATGCGCGCCGCGACGGCGCCGCCCTTCGCCCGGGCCGTGCCCTGGCCGATGCCGGGCGCCCCGCATGACGGCGCCCCGCCGCGGGCCCCGGCCGCTGCCGCTCCACCTGATGCTCGGCGCGAGCCGGGGGTGGGTGGCGCTCGCCGCGACGATGCCCTCGCCCACCGGCTCGCCGAGCTGGAGCGACGCCTGGCCGATCTCGAGGGCGGGCGGGGCGGAACGGGCGCGGATCCTCGCCCGCCTCGCGGAAGGCGCCCACGCGCCTGAGGCCTTCCGCGCGGCGATCCTGCGCCGGCTGCTGCGGGAGGACCGTGCGCTGGTGGCCGGCATCGCGGCCTATCGCCGCCACCCCTGGCGCCGCGACCTGCCGGACCCGCCCACCATCTGGTCCGAAGGGGGCTCGCGGCTGCTGGACTATGCGCCCGGCGCGGCCGGCCCGCCGGTGCTCTTCGTCCCGTCCCTGGTCAACCGCGCCCATGTGCTCGACCTGACGGAGCGCGCCTCCCTGCTCCGCTTCCTGGCGCGGGAGGGCGTGCGGCCGCTGCTGCTGGACTGGGGCTGGCCGGGCGAGGCGGAGCGCGGCTTCACCCTGACCGACTACGTGGCGGGCCGGCTGGAACGCGCCCTCGCCGCGCTGCCCGGCCCCGTCGTGCTGGTCGGCTACTGCATGGGGGGGCTGCTGGCGCTGGCCGCGGCGCTGCGGCGGCCGGCCAGGGGGGACGGGGGCGTCGCCGCGCTCGGCCTGCTCGCCACGCCCTGGGATTTCCACGCGACGCCGGAGGACGCGTCCCGCGCCGCCGCGATCGCGGCGCTGCTGCCGGGGCTCGAGCCCGTGCTGGACGCGACCGGGACGCTGCCGGTGGACGTCATCCAGGCGCTGTTCACCGGGCTCGACCCCTTCGGCGTGGCGCAGAAGTTCCGCGCCTTCGCCCGGCTCGACCCGGCCTCGCCCCGCGCCGCGCTCTTCGTCGCGCTGGAGGACTGGCTGAACGACGGCGTGCCGCTGGCCGGGCCCGTCGCGCGGGAGACGCTGGGCGGCTGGTACGGCGCCAATGCCCCGGCCCGGCTCGCCTGGCGCATCGCCGGGGCGGTGGTGGACCCCGCCGCCGTCAGCCAGCCGGCCTTCGTGGCCGCCCCGCACCGCGACCGGATCGTCCCCCCGGCCTCGGCCCGTGCGCTGGCCGCGCGGCTGCCCGCCGCGACCCTCCACGCGGCGGAGGCCGGCCATATCGGCATGGTGGCCGGGAGCGGCGCCGAAACGGCGCTCTGGCGTCCGCTGCTCGCATGGCTGCGCGGCTTGTAGCGGTCGCTGCGCCGCACCAAACTGCCGGCTGGACGCCAGATCCAACGAGGAAGGGCCACGCTCCCATGACCGACATCGTCATCGCCTCCGCCGCCCGGACCCCCGTGGGGTCCTTCAACGGCGCCTTCGCCTCGCTGCCGGCGCATACGCTGGGAACCATCGCCATCCAGGCCGCGCTGTCGCGCGCCGGCGTGAAGCCCGAGGAGGTGGACGAGGTCATCCTGGGCCAGATCCTGACCGCCGGCGCCGGCCAGAACCCGGCCCGCCAGGCGGCGGTCGCCGCCGGCATCCCGGTCGAGCGCACCGCCTTCGGCATCAACCAGCTCTGCGGCTCGGGCCTGCGCGCGGTGGCGCTCGCCGCCCAGCAGATCGCCACCGGCGATGCGGCGATCATGGTCGCGGGCGGCCAGGAGAGCATGACCCAGGCGCCGCACTGCGCGAACCTGCGCGCGGGGCAGAAGATGGGCAGCCTCGAGATGGTGGACACCATGCTCCGCGACGGCCTGATGGACGCCTTCAACGGCTACCACATGGGCAACACCGCCGAGAACGTCGCGCAGAAGTACCAGCTGACGCGCGAGGAGCAGGACCGCTTCGCCGCCGACAGCCAGCGCAAGGCCGGCGAGGCGATGAAGGCGGGCCGCTTCAAGGACGAGATCGCGCCCGTCACGGTGAAGGGCCGCAAGGGCGACGTGGTGATCGAGAACGACGAGTACCCGAAGCCCGAGACCACCTTCGAGGTGCTGCAGAAGCTCCGCCCCGCCTTCAACAAGGAGGGCACGGTGACCGCCGGCAACGCGTCTGGCATCAACGATGGCGCCGCGGCCGTGGTGGTGATGAGCGCGGCGGAGGCGTCGAAGCGCGGCATCACGCCGATGGCGCGGATCGTGTCCTGGGCGACGGCGGGTGTCGATCCCTCCATCATGGGGACGGGCCCGATCCCGGCCAGCCGCAAGGCGCTGAAGAAGGCCGGCTGGGACATCGCCAGCGTGGACCTGATCGAGGCGAACGAGGCCTTCGCGGCGCAGGCCTGCGCGGTGAACAAGGATCTCGGCTGGGATCCGGCGAAGGTGAACGTGAATGGCGGCGCCATCGCGATCGGCCACCCGGTCGGTGCCTCCGGCGCGCGAGTGCTGAACACGCTGCTGTTCGAGATGGCGCGCCGGGGTGCGAAGCGCGGCCTGGCCACGCTGTGCATCGGAGGCGGCATGGGCGTCGCGCTGTGCGTGGAGCGCGACTGAGCGTCCGGGTCGGTTGAACCCTCTCCCGCTCGCGGGGGAGGGGTTGTCCCGGTGCCTCCTAGCCTCCCGCATCCGTGACGTCCGTCACAACTTGCGCGGGTGCCATTCTTCCCCCCTGAGCCACCCCGGCTCAGGGAGGGACACCAGCATGACCGAGCTTCGCTTTGCCCGCCGCGGCCTGCTCGCCGCCGGCGCGCTCGCCGCGGCCCCGGCGCTCGCGCAGCGGCGCTTCGGCGACGACGCGCCGCCGCAGCGCTACCCCGATCCGGACATCGTCACCCTCGACCCGCGACGCTTCAACGCGGCGCTCGGCAACAGCGCGATCCGCCGCCTGCACACCGGCATGCAATGGGCCGAGGGCCCCGCCTGGCACGCCACCGGCCGCTTCCTGATCTGGTCGGACATCCCGAATGACGAGGCGCTCCGCCTGACCGAGGAGGACATGAAGGTCAGCCGCCGCTTCCGCAGCCCGGCCGGCTTCTCCAACGGCAACACCTTCGATCGCGAGGGGCGCCACATCGCCTTCCGCCACCTCCACCGCGACGTGGTGCGCTACGAGCCGAACGGGCGTGTCACCGTGCTCGCCGCGCGCGGGCCGGACGGGCCGTTCAACGCGCCGAACGACGGCGTCGTGCACCCCGAGGATGGCAGCCTCTGGTTCACCGATCCCGGCTACGGCGCGCTGATGAACTACGAGGGCGAGCGCGTGCCTGAATCCGCCAACTCCCCGCGCCCCTTCATCAAGGAGGCGATCTACCGGATCGACGCGGGGAACGGCCAGGTGACGAAGGTCGCCGACGAGCCCTTCAAGCCGAACGGGCTCTGCTTCTCGCCCGACTACCGCACGCTCTACGTCGCCGACACCGGCGCCAGCCACTACCCGGAGGCGCAGCGCATCATCTGGGCCTTCGACGTGGACGGGCCGCGGCTGCGCAACCCGCGCACCTTCGCCTCGATGTCCTTCGAGGGGAAGAACGGCATGGCCGACGGCATCCGCGCCGACGAGCGCGGCAACATCTGGTCCTCCGCCGGCTGGGTGGGCGACGGCTATGACGGCGTGCACGTCTTCGCCCCCAATGGCGACCGCATCGGCCAGATCAAGCTGCCGGAGATCTGCTCCAATGTCTGTTTCGGCGGCGCGCGCCGGAACATCCTCTTCATGACGGCGAGCCAGTCGCTCTACGCCGTGCCGGTGGAGACACGCGGCGCGCATTTCTGCTGAGGAACGGTCGGGATCGGGGCGCACCGGCCGGCGTTGCATCGCGCAACCCGGCCGGGAGCCTGCCATGAACGCCACCCTCGACCGCCATGCGCCGCAGGCGCTGGCGGTGCTGCGCATCGCCACCGCCCTGATCTTCATCCTGCACGGCACGCAGAAGCTGTTCGGCTTTCCGGCGCCGCCCGGCTCCGGCCTGCCCGCCGTGGGCTCGCTGTTCTGGATCGGCGGCGTGCTGGAGCTGGTGGGTGGCGCGCTGGTGCTCGTCGGGCTGTTCACGCGGCCGGTCGCCTTCGTCCTGGCCGGCATGATGGCCGTGGCCTACTGGATGTTCCACGCGCCGCGCGCGCTCTATCCGGTGCTGAACGGCGGCGACGCGGCGATCCTCTACTGCTTCGTCTTCCTGCTGCTGGTCTTCACCGGCCCCGGCGCCTGGAGCCTGGACGGCGAGAGGCGCCGCACGGACACCGTGCCGGCCTGACGCGGTCAGCCGTTCAGCAGCGCGTCGATCTCCGCCTGGGCGAGGTCCGACGCGCCCGTCGCCCCGACTGTCCGTAGCTCGGTCCGCACCTCGACCCGTGGCGCGGTGGGCGCGGCCGTGGGCGAGAGCGTCCGCAACGCATCCTCCACCTCCTGCAGGTGCTGGATGGCGCGGCGGATGCGCTGGCCCGTCAGGTCCTGGAAGGCGCAGGCCTCGAAGATCGCGTTCACCCGCTCGACCATCGCCGGCGCGGCGGCCGCATCGCGCCCGCCAGCGACCCAGTCGCCGATCGCCTCCGCCGCGTCGAGGATGGTGGCCGCCGCGGCCTCCGTCGCCTGCACCACCGCCTCGAGTTCGACTCCGCTGTTGCGCGTCGCGGCGGCCGGCACGGCGACGAGCTGCGCGATCTGCGACTGCACCCGGCCAAGCTCCGCCGCGATCCGCGTCTCGCCCATGTCGGCGAGCTCCACGCTGGCGTGCAGCTCGGCGCTGAGCTCCGCGATGCGGCGGTCCACGAAGCCGCGCAGCTCCACGAGGTCCTGCCGCAGCGCGGCGCAATCACAGGCGGTCGGGCAGGGCTCCATGGCGCGGAGGTCGCACGCCGCGCATGAACGCGGCGTTGATGCGCGGCCCCTTCAGCCCGCGGCGCTCGCGAGCACGCGGCGCCGCACCGCCACGGCGCCCGCCGGCATCGCGGAGAACAGGTCCTTCTCCGCCTCCACGATGAAGACGCCGGCGATGCGCGGGCAGAGCAGCCGCCCCGTGCGCTCCACCGAGGGTGCGACGGAGCCGACCCAGCGCAGGCCGTAGGGCGGCACGAAGAGCGCCGCTTCGCGCCGCTCGGCGCGGAACAGGTGGCGCGCCAGCAGGCGCTCGATCTGGCCGCGCGAATAGGGCTGGCCGTGGCCGAAGGGGGTGCGGTCCATATGCGCCCACATGCCGACCCGGTTCGGCACCACCAGCATCAGCCGCCCGTCGTCGTTCAGCACGCGCCAGACCTCGCGCAGCAGGCGCCGCGCATTCTCCGCCGCTTCCAGCCCGTGGACGAGCACGACGCGGTCGAAGCTGCGGTCGGCGAAGGGCAGTTTCTCCTCCTCCGCCAGCAGGGTCGGGCAGGCGGTCACGTGCCGTTCGTGGGACCCGTTCAGATGTCCGGGCACGAGGGCGACGCGGCGATAGGCCTCCGGCCAGAGCCCCATGTAGGGTGCGGTCCAGCCGAGCCCGAGCACGGACAGGCCGGGCAGCCGCGGCCACAACGCGGCCATCCGCGCGGCGACCAGCCGCGCGGCCGTCTCCCCGCCGCGTGAGCCGTAGAAAGCGGCGAGCCCGTGGACCTCCGTGCTCATGGGGGTGATATAGGCGATCCGGGCCGCGGTTGGGACGGCTCCGGATCCGAACGGGGCCAGGACCGGCACGGGGCGGAGACATTCAACCCACGCGGGAGGCAGGCATGGCGTTGCGGGTCGAGGCGGTTCCCTGCCTCCAGGACAACTACCTCTGGCTGTTGAAGGACGGCCCGACCGGGGCGGTCGCGGTCTGCGACCCGGGCGAGGCCGGGCCAGCGCTGGCGGCGCTCGAGGCCGGCGGGCGGCTCGACGCCATCCTGCTGACGCATCACCACGGCGACCATGTCGACGGCGTGGCCGCGCTGAAGGCGCGCTACCCGGAGGCGAAGGTGGTCGGCGCCGCGCTCGATGCGCACCGGCTGCCGCCGCTGGATGCCGTGGTGAAGGAGGGGGACAGCGTCCCGCTCGGCGCCGCGCGGGCCGAGGTGCTGCACCTGCCCGGCCACACGACCGGCCACATCGCCTTCCATTTCGCGGCCGACCACGTGCTGCTCTGCGGCGACGTGGTCTTCGCGCTGGGCTGCGGCCGCCCGCTGGAGGCGGGGGGGATGGAGGCGCTGTGGCACTCGCTGCGCCGGGTCGCGCGCATGCCGGGCAACACGCGGCTCTGCTGCGGGCATGAGTACACCGAGTCCAACGCCCGCTTCGCGCTGCACCTGGATCCCGACAACGCCGCGCTGAAGGCCGAAGCGGAGGCTGCAGGCGCGTTGCGTGCGGCCGGCCGGCCGACCGTGCCGACGACGGTGGCGCAGGAACTCGCCGCCAACCCCTTCCTGCGCGCCCGCGACCTCGCGGAATTCACCGCGCGCCGCGAAGCCAAGAACCACTTCAGGTGAGAGAGGCGTCCAGCCGATGATGAAGCTCCTCTACAGCCCGTCCAGCCCCTTCGTGCGCAAGGTGATGGCCTGCGCCATCGCGCGCGGCATCGACAACCGGATCGAGGCGGTGCCGACCGACCCGCATTCCTCGCCCGAGGCGCTGCTCAAGCTGAACCCGCTGTCCAAGATCCCCTGCCTGATCACCGAGAGCGGCGAGGCGATCTACGACAGCCCGGTGATCTGCGAGTATCTCGACTCCATCGGCGAGGCGAACGCGCTGTTCCCGACCTCCGGCACGCATCGCTGGGTCCGCATCTCCACCATGCACGCGCTGGCGGACGGCATCATGGACGCGGCGGTCGCGCGCCGCATGCGCTTCGGCAAGCCGCTGGACGCGACGCGCGAGGCGTTCCTCGCGCGCCAGAAGGCGGCGGTGGAACGCGGCCTGGCGGCGCTCGAAGCCGATCCGCCGGGGGGGCTGACCGACATCGGCGCGATCGCGGTGGGCTGCGCGCTCGGCTACCTCGACTTCCGCTTCGCCGACGAGCCGTGGCGCGCCGCGCATCCGCGCCTGGCGTCGTGGTTCGCGCAGGTGTCGGAGCTGCCGCCGATGGCGCGCACCGCGCCGCCGAAATCGTGACCCTCGGGGCGTGAACCTGCTGGATCCGACGCTCGGCGCGGGCGCGGTGATCGCCGCGCTCGGCCTCGCGCCGCATCCCGAAGGCGGGCACTACCGCGAGGTCTGGCGGGACGCGCCGACGGGCGGCGGGCGCGGCGCCGGCACGGCGATCCACTTCCTGCTGGATACCGGGAAGCGCAGCCACTGGCACCGCGTGGACGCGGCCGAGCTCTGGCTGTGGCAGGGCGGCGGGCCGCTGGTGCTGTCGCTGTCCTCGGACGGGCGGCAGGTGGAGCGCGAGGTGACGCTCGGCCCGGATCTCGGCGCCGGGCAGGCGCTGGTCGGCGTGGTCCCGGCGGGCTGGTGGCAGGCGGCGCGGCCGGCGGCGGATCGCTGGTGCCTCGTGAGCTGCACCGTCAGCCCGGCCTTCGACTTCGCCGGCTTCGAGCTGGCGCCGCCGGGTTGGGAGCCGGGGCGATGAGCACCTCTCTGGCATGGGACGAGCGGTACAGCAGCGGCGAGTTCCAGTTCGGGGAGGCGCCGAACCGCTACCTCGAGGAGCTGCGCCCCTGGCTCGCGCCGGGGATGCGCGCGCTCGCGCTCGGCGACGGGGAGGGGCGGAACGGCGCCTGGCTGGCGGGGCAGGGGCTGGTGGTGACCTCGCTCGACTGGTCTCCGGTCGGGATGGCGAAAGCGGCGCAGCTGGCGGCGCGGCGCGGCGTCGCGCTGCGCACCGTCGTCTCGGATGCCGCGGCCTGGGACTACCCGGATGCGGGCTTCGACCTCGTCGCCTGGATCTACCTGCACCTGCCGCCGGCCGACCGCGAAGCGGCGGCCCGCGGCGCGCTGCGCGCGCTGGCGCCGGGCGGGCTGCTCGCGCTGGAATGCTTCACACCCGCGCAGGGAGGCCGCCGCAGCGGCGGGCCGAAGATGCCGGAACTGCTCTGGTCGCGCGCGATCGTGGAGGAGCTGTTCGGCAGCCTCGAGGTGCTGGAGTTGCTGGAAGGCACCGTGCATCTCGACGAGGGCCCGCGCCACCAGGGCCCGGCGGAGGTCGTGCGCGCGCTGCTGCGCAAGCCGGGCTGATCAGCGCGCCCGCGCTGCGATGAAGCCGCCGCCGGCGACCATGAGCGTCGCCAGCGCGACGCGCCACGACATCGCGCCCTCGCCGGCCGCGATCAGCAGCAGCGTGGAGGCGACCGGCACGGCATAGGCGAGCGTGCCGAGGAGCCGCGGGTCGCCGCGCTTCATGCCGACATCCCAGAGGAAGAAGGCCGCCCCGACCGGGCCCAGGCCGAGGCCGAGCACCGCCAGCCACTGGCCCGCATCGGGCGTCGCCGTGCGCTCGAACAGCAGGTGCAGCACGCCTGCCAGCGCAGCGGTCGCCAGGCAGAAGCCGGCCACTGCCTCGGTCGGCACCCGGGCGAGGCGCGGCGTGCCCGCCGTCACCGAATAGACCGCCCAGACCACGGCGCAGCCTGCGGCCGCGACAAAGCCCGGAATGGCTTCGGGTGGGAAGCTCGCGCCCGGCCCCACGATCAGCGCGCAGCCGGCGAAGCCGAGACCGACGCCGGCCAGGCGCGCCGGCCCGAGCCGCATCCCGCGGATCGGTGCCGCGAGCAGCACGATCAGCAGCGGCCAGAGATAGTTGATGAGGTTCACCTCCACCGCCGGGGCGAGGGCGAAGGCGGCGAAGTAGAGCGCGTGGTAGCCGAACAGCCCGCCCACGCCATGCGCCCAGGCGAGCGGCGGTTGCGCCAGCGCGTCCGCCCGCCCGCGCGCGAGCACGACGACGAGCGCCACCGTGCCCCCGACCGCGAAGCCCATGGCCGTCAGCTGAAGCGGCGGGATGCCGGCAGCGAGCCGCGAGAGCAGCGCGAGGAAGGCCCAGAGGATCAGCGCGCCGCAGCCGGCGAGCGTGGCGGGAGACATGGCGGCGCGTCATAGCCGCCGCGCCCGAACCCGCCCAGCCGCGGTGGCGTTGCGCCCCGCATGAAGGGTAGCCCGCGCAGCCTCGTCCTCTCCGCCGCCAGCCGCGCCACGGGCTGGTGGATGGGGCATGCGGCCAATGCGGTGCGGCAGGCCCAGTCCGCCTGGCTGAAGGCCGCGACGAAGACGGCGGCGCCGAAACGCAAGCCGCGGAAGGCCGCCAAGAAGCGCTGAGCGGCTAATCGAACTGCGGATCGACCGGGACGCGCAGCGCCTCGGCCAGGCGGTTCGTCTCGTTCGCCATGCCGACGATCGCCAGCAGCTTGCCATACTGGGCGTCCGTCATGCCCTTGGCGCGCGCCGCGGCGGTGTGGCTCGCGGTGCAGTAGGTGCAGCCATTGGTGATCGAGACGGCGAGGTAGAGCATCTCCTTCACCGCCGGATCGAGCGCGCCGGGCGCCATCACCTCGGACAGGCTCTCCCAGGTGCGCCTGAGCGTCGGCGGATGGACGGCCAGCGCCTTCCAGAAGTTGTTGACGTCGGCGACCCCGCGCGCCGCCTTGATGGCGTCGAAGACGGCGCGGGCCTCGGGCGTGGCCTGGTCGTACTGCACGAGCTTCGGCATGCGGGGTGTCCTTCCGTTGCGCCCCGCATGCTGCCGCGCGGCGCGCGCGACGTCAGCGGTTGGTGCGGCCGGTGCGGTCCCGCGGCAGGGCGTTGCCGATGCCGGGGTCGTTCATGACGTCGCCCTCGAAGGTGTTCTCGCCCTCGATCGCCGCCGGATCGGTGCCGCGGCCGAAGGTGCCCTTCGAGCTCCCGATGCCCGGGTTGCGCTCGTCGTCGGAAGGCGGGCGGGGCGTGTCGGCGCCGAGGCCGTCCTTGCGGTCCGCCTCGCCCTTCGGGTGCTTGTTGCTGCTCATGGCCAGCCTCCTCGGTGGAAGGCAGGGCAACGGCTGAGCGCGGCGGCTGTTCCCGTCAGCTCGGCAGCGGCTTGTAGGGCAGCGGCCGCAGGAGCGAGCCGTAGAGCGTCACGTCGCGCCACACGTCGCCCGTGACATAGGGATCCGCCGCCCAGAAACGTTGCGCGGCGGCGTGGTCCGCGTGGCGCGTCACCGCGATGGAGCCGATCATGCCGCCATCCGGCGCATCAAGGATCGCGCCACCGAAGAGCAGCGTGCCCTCGGCCGCGAGCGGCCGAACCCGCTCGAAATGCGCCGCGCGCGCCGCGAGGCGCCGCGCCGGCGCTTCCGCATCCGACCCGTCGTACGCGATCAGGACGGTGTGGCTGCGCGGTCCCGGCATGGCGCTGCCGGGCGAGGGCCAGGGCGCATAGGGCAGCGGCGCGATGCGGAAGGGCATCACCTCGACGCGTCGCCAGACCTCGCGCGCGAAGGGCTCGCGGCCGAGATAGGCGTCCACGCCCGCACGGTCCGGCACGTCGAGCACCATGAGCGAGCCGAGGCCCCGCGCCGCCTCGTCATGCAGCGGCAGGCCGAGCGCGAGCCGCCCGGCCTTCGCTTCGTCCGTGATGAACGCGACATGCGCATCCCGCGCCGCCATCCGCCGCATGGGCGCGCCCGCATCGTCGCCGTCAAAGGCCAGGATTACATAGGCCATGCGCGCTTCCCCCAAAGGGCTACGGCACCAAGCGATGGACGCCCCACTGCACCCGTCCGCCCCCCGGTGCCCTGTCGCGGCTTTGCCGCGACAGGATGAACCTCCAGTGCAGGATCAGCGCCAAACCGGGGCCCCCATGACAACGCGAAGCGTTGTCATGCGGAACTAATACATATGCTGACCGCCATTGATGGACAGCGTGGAGCCGGTGATGAACTCGGCCTCGTCGGCGGTCAGGAACACCACGCCGCGCGCGATGTCCTCGGCCTTGCCCAGGCGGCCGATCGGGATGCGGCCGATGATCTTCTGCAGCACGTCCTCCGGCACCGCGCGCACCATCTCGGTGTCCACGTAGCCAGGCGCGACGGCATTCACCGTGACATGGTTGCGCGCGCCTTCCTGGGCGAGCGCCTTGGTGAATCCGTGGATGCCCGACTTCGCCGCGGCGTAGTTCACCTGGCCGAGCTGGCCGGCCTGGCCGTTCACGCTGCCGATGTTGACGATGCGGCCGAACTTGCGGGCGTTCATGCCGTCCCACACCGCCTTGCACATATTGTAGCAGGAGCCGAGGTTCGTATCGATGACGTCGTCCCACATCTGACGGGTCAGCTTGCGCATCATCGCATCGCGCGTGATGCCGGCGTTGTTCACCAGCACCTCGATGGGGCCGACCTCCGCCTCGATCCGCTTCACGGCATCCTGGCAGGCTTCGAAATCAGCGACGTTGAACTTGTAGCAGGGGATGCCGGTGCGCTCGGTGAAGGCCTTCGCCGCCTCGTCATTGCCGGCATAGCTGGCGACCACCTTGCGGCCGGCTGCCCCCAACGCCTCGCTGATCGCGGCGCCGATGCCGCGTTGTCCGCCAGTGACGAGTGCCACGCGTGCCATGTTCTCGCGTTCCTTCCTTGGTGTCCCGTGCCGGTGCGGCGCAGCGCGCCTCCCGGCGCCATCCTCGCAAGCCCGCGCTGTGCAGGCAAACGCAGGGATGCCGAAGCCGAACCGGCGGCGATTTGACCTGGATCAAGGAGCCGCGACGGGCGCCGCCCTATTGTGAGGCTGTCCCGAGGCGCTCAGGCGCCGCACGGACGTTCCTGGACGTTTCCTCCCTCAACTCTCCCCGGCGGGCCTCCCGCCGGGGGTTTTTCGTATGCAATCTTCGGTTGATTGTCGCGAAGAGTCTTTGTGCCTTCACGCCGCCGTGATCAGCGTGCCAATCAGCGGCTGCGCGCCGCTGTTGGTGCGTCGTGGATTTTTCAGTGTGGGACACGGCATATGGCGAAGCGGAACAGCGAGAAGACCGGCACCGCGATCGTCGCCGAGGTGCCCCAGGACCGTTCCGCCCTGCTGATGATGCTAGCCTATGTGGAAGCGGAGTGCCGGCGGCTCGGCAACGAGGACGCGGCCCGTCACGCGGCCATGGCTGCCGCGCTGGTGCCGGGCGCCTGCGCCCCGTCCGGCGCCAGCCTGCACTGACCGGGGCTCAGCCCCGCCGCAGCAGGAACAGCCCCTGCTCGCCGAATAGGTTGGCGAGCCAGGGCGAGCGCTTCCAGGGCGAGTAGAGACCCTTGTCGTCCACCGCCAGCCAGCGCTCGACCACGTAGCCTTCCATCTCGCACAGCGCGAAGAAGTCGCGGATCGTGCAGGGGTGGATGTTCGGCGTCTCGTACCACTTGCGGTCCCAGGTCTCGTTGTCGGGCATCCGCCCCGTGACGAGCAGCTTCCACCGCAGCTGCCAGTGGCCGAAATTCGGGAAGGAGACGATGGCGTGCCGGCCGATGCGCAGCATCTGCCGCAGCACCTCGCGCGGGCGCTCCACCGCCTGCAGCGTGCGGGAGAGCAGCACGTAGTCGAAGGCGCCGTCCGGGTAGTGGGCGAGGTCGGCGTCGGCGTCGCCATGGATCACCGGCAGGCCGGCGGCGACGGCTTCGGTGGCCTCCGCCATGTCGATCTCGATGCCACGCGCATCGGCGCCCTTCTCGCGGATCAGGTGCTCGATCAGCGCGCCGTCGCCGCAGCCGATGTCGAGCACGCGCGCGCCCGGGGCCACCATCTCCGCGATCAGGCGGAGGTCGAGCCGCATGTTCTTGGCGACGAAGCGGATGTCGGGCGGCGCGTCGGGCATCAGGCGCCGACCTTCTGCGCCGCGCCGCGCAGGAACCCCCCCAGCGCGCGGTGGAACACCGGCTCGTCGAGCAGGAAGGCGTCGTGGCCCTTGTCGGTCGCGATCTCCACGAAGGAGACGTTGGCCGCCGCGGCGTTCAGCGCGCGCACCAGCGCGCGGCTCTCCTCCGTCGGGAAGAGCCAGTCGGAGCTGAAGGAGGCGACGAGGAAGCGCGTCGCGCCGCCGCGGAAGGCGGCCGCGACCTCGCCGCCGTGTTCCGCCGCCAGGTCGAAATAGTCCATTGCGCGGGTGATCGTCAGGTAGGAGTTGGCGTCGAAGCGGCGGACGAAGGTCGAGCCCTGGTAGCGCAGGTAGCTCTCCACCTCGAAGACGTCTTCCAGGAAGGTGAGCGCCGAGGCGCCGCGCAGCCGCCGCCCGAACTTCCGCCCCAGCGCAGCCTCCGACAGGTAGGTGATGTGCGCGACCATGCGCGCGACCGACAGGCCCTTCTCCGGGATCCGGCCATCCTCCCAGTAGCGGCCGCCCTTCCAGTCCGGGTCGCCATGGATCGCCGCGCGGCCGACCTCGTGGAAGGCGATGTTCTGCGCCGAGTGGTAGGTCGCGGTGGCGATCGGCGCGGCGGCGACGACCATGTCCGGGTAGGTCGCCGCCCATTCCAGCACCTGCATCCCGCCCATCGAGCCGCCGACCACGGCGAGCAGGCGGGGGATGCCGAGATGGTCCACCAGGCGCTTCTGGGCGCGGACCATGTCGCGGATGGTGACGTTCGGGAAATCCGTGCCCCAGGGCCGGCCGGCAGGGCGGCCTTCGGCGTCCGTCATCTCCTCCGGCGGGCCGGAGGAGCCCATGCAGCCGCCGAGCACATTGGCGCAGAGGACGAAGTAGCTGTCGGTGTCGATCGGCCTGCCGGGGCCGACCACCGCCTCCCACCAGCCGGGCTTGCCGGTCAGCGGGTGCGTCTCCGCTACATACTGGTCGCCGGTCAGGGCGTGGCAGACCAGCACGGCGTTGCTGCGCGCCGCATTCAGCTTCCCATAGGTGCGGTAGGCGACCGCGAGCGGCGCCACCACCGCGCCGCAGTCGAGCGCGAGCCCGTCCCCGAACAGGACGCGCTGGTGTTCGATGGGCTGCAGGGGCGCGAGCGCCTCGGTCATGCCTTTGCCGGTCATGCCTATGCTTCGGGGCGCGCAGGAATAGGCGCGCCGGCCGCCCCCGGCAACCGCGACGCGGAGGGAACCGCCCCGCCGCCTTGGCGTGCCGCCCGGCCCGCTCTATGGAACCGGACCGTCCCATGCCCGACACCTCGCCCCCCGCCGCGCCCGCCCCCGACCTCGCCGCGCTGCGCGGGGAGATCGACCGGCTGGACGATGCGATCCACGACCTGCTGATGCGCCGCGTCGAGGTGGTGGCGCGGCTCGCCGCCAGCCGCGCCAAGGGCGACGGGCCGGCGATCCGCCCGGGGCGGGAGGCGGTGATCCTCCGCCGCCTGCTCGCCCGCCATGCCGGCCCGCTGCCGCGCGCCGCGCTGGTCCGGCTGTGGCGCGAGCTGCTCGGCGCCACCACCACGCTGCAGGCGCCGCTGACCGTCGCAGCCTGGCTGCCGGATGCCGGGATCGAGGTGCTGCGCGCCCATCTCGGCATGGCGGCGCCGGTGACGCGCTGCGCCGACGACCTCGCCGCGCTCGCCGCCTTCGCCGAGGGGCGCACGGCGCTGGTCGCGCTGCCGCCGTCGGGGCGATGGTGGCGAACGCATTATCCCTCGAAGCTCTTCGTCGTCGCGCGCCTGCCCTTCTTCGGCGGCGCCGAGGCCGTCAGCGGCACCACCGTGTTCCTTCTCTCCCCGACGCCGCCCGATCCCTCGGGCGAGGACCGCAGCCTGGTCCGGCTGCCGGCGCGCGCCGAAGCGGCGCTGTCGGCGGCGGGGCTGGCCGGGGCCGGGCTGGCGCGGGCCGACGACCTCGTCCTGGTCGAGGTGCCCGGAGTGATCGCGCCGGGTGACCCGCGGCTCGCCGCGCTCGGCGCCACCATCCTCGGCAGCTACGCCGCTCCCCTCACCGCCTGACCTGCAAGGCCCCTCCATGTCCGTGATGCCGCGCCCGTCCATCCTGTCGGTCGAGCCCTATGTCGGCGGGGAGTCGAAGGTCCCGGGCGTCAACCGGATCATCAAGCTGTCGTCCAACGAAGGCGCCTTCGGCCCGCCGCCCGGCGCCGTCGCCGCCATCGCGCAGGCCTCGAGGGAGGCGCACCGCTACCCGGATGGCGGCGCGACGGCGCTGCGCGAGGCTATCGGCGCGCGCTTCGGCCTCGACCCGGCGCGGATCGTCTGCGGCAACGGCTCGGACGAGCTGCTGTCGATGCTGATCGTCGCCTATGGCGGCGAGGGCACCGAGCTGATCATGTCGGCGCATGGCTTCATGATGTACGACCTGACCGGCCGCTGGGCCGGCTGCCGCGTCATCAAGGTGCCGGAGAGGAACCTGACCGCCGACGTGGACGGCATGCTGGCCGCGGTCGGGCCACGCACGCGGCTGATGTTCCTGGCCAACCCGAACAACCCGACCGGCTCCATCCTGCTGCAGTCCGAGGTCGAGCGGCTGCGGCGCGAGCTGCGCGACGACGTGCTGCTGGTGCTGGACTCGGCCTACGCCGAATACGTCACGCGGCCGGACTACGACCCCGGCGTGAAGCTGGTGGACGCGACGCCCAACACGGTGATGTGCCGCACCTTCTCCAAGATCTTCGGCATGGGCGGCATGCGGCTCGGCTGGTGCTACGCGCCGCCCGCGATCGTGGACGTGCTGGGTCGCGTGCGCGGGCCCTTCAACGTCAACGCCGCGGCGATGGCCGCCGGCATCGCGGCGCTGGCGGAACCGGGCTGGGTCGAGATGTCGGTCGCGCACAACACCGAGCAGCGCGGCAGGCTGGAGGCGGCGCTGACCGCGGCGGGCCTCAAGGTCTGGCCGAGCGAGGGCAACTTCTCGCTCGTGGATTTCGGCAGCGCGGAGCGTGCGAAGGCGGCCGACGCGCACCTGCGCGCGCGCGGCCTGATCGTGCGCGCCATGAGCGGCTACGGCTTGCCCCAGACCCTTCGCGTGACGATCGGCACGGCCGAGGAGAACGCGCTGGTGATCGACGCGCTGGTGGACTTTTCCCGAGTTGCCTGAGCCCGCAGACAACCAGGGGAAGACGCCCCTGTTCGACAGGCTCTGCCTGCTCGGCGTCGGTCTGATCGGCAGCTCCATCGCGCGCGTCGCGAAGGCGCGCGGCGACATCGCCCGCACGGTCGTGGCGCATGCCAAGACGCCGGCGACGCTTGAGCGGGTGCGGGAGCTCGGCATCGTCGACGTGGTGGAGCCCGATGCCGCCAAGGCCGTGCAAGACGCGGATTGCGTGATCTTCTGCGTCCCCGTCGGCGCCTATGCCGAGGTGATGGCGGCGGTCGCGCCGCACCTGAAGCCCGGCGCGATCATCACCGATGTCGGCTCCACCAAGGGCAGCGTCGTGCGCGACCTCTCGCCCCTGCTGCCGAAGGGCGTGCATCTGGTGCCCGCGCATCCGATGGCGGGCACCGAGCATTCCGGCCCTGATGCCGGCTTCGCCGAGCTCTTCGAGGGGCGCTACTGCATCGTCACGCCCCTGCCCGACGGCGACCCGGGGGCGGCTGAGAAGGTGCGGGAGTTCTGGCGCCGCTGCGGCTCCATGATCGAGACGCTGGACCCGGCGACGCATGACAAGGTGGTCGCGATTGTCAGCCACCTGCCGCACCTTATCGCCTTCACCATCTGCTCCACCGCCGACGACCTGGCGGAGGAGACGAAGGAGGCGGTGCTGAAATTCGCCGCCTCCGGCTTCCGCGACTTCACCCGCATCGCGGCGAGCGATCCCACCATGTGGCGCGACGTCTTCCTCAACAACCGCGAGGCGCTGCTCGAGATGCTGGCGCGCTTCACCGAGGACGCGCATGCGCTGGGCCGCGCGGTCCGTTGGGGCCAGGCGGAGTACATCGAGGACCGGATCAAGCGCGGCCGGAAGATCCGGCGCGGGCTGATCGAGCGGAAGCAGGCGTAGGTGACACTCAGGCGCCCCCACCCCCTGCCACCCCCGAAGGCGAGGTAGGCAGGCGCTTCGCTGGCAAGGTCGGCATCTCCCTCCCCCGTTTACGGGGGAGGGTCGCGGTGGGGGGGGCGCGCTCCCCGCGTCGTCTTACGATCGCTCCCGCGATGACCTGAAGCACTCCTTCCAGGTTCTCCGTCACCTCGTTGTTGCAGACATGCAGCATGCACCAGCCTGCGGATCGCATCGCCTCGTCGCATCGCCTGCATCGCCGTGCTGCCCGCCATCCACCTCGACGACGAGGCGCAGCTCGACGCAGGCGAAGTCGGCGATCCAGGGCGGGATGGCATGCTGGCGCCGGAAGGTGCCGCCGAGTGCATCACCGCGGAGGCCCTTCGAAAGCCTACGTTCGGCCGGCGTCATGTCGCGACGAAGGAAACGCGCGCGATCGCGCAGACCGTGGTCGCGCATGATGGTCCCCCACCCCGACCCTCCCCCGTGAACGGGGGAGGGAGCTACCGCGCCGGCTCCACCGGCGTCGCCGGCACGCCGGCGGCCTCGATCGCGGCGCCCGCTTCGAGCAGCAGGTCCTCGCGGTAGCGGCCGGCGAGCAGTTGCACGCCGACCGGCGTGCGTCCGACCAGGCCCGTGGTCACCGCCAGCCCCGGCAATCCCATCAGCGGCAGGCCGACCTGCGTCAGCTGCGCCTCGATGATGCGCCGGAAGGCCTCCGGGCTCTCGACATCGGACTGGTCGGCGAAGGGCAGCTCGGCGCTGACCGGGCAGAGGGCGATCGGATACGTCTCGAAGAAGGTCATCCATTGCCGCACGAAGCCGACGCGGGCCTGCAGCGCGTCCATGAAGCCGAAGAGGTCGGGCTCGGGACACAGCGCCTCCATCTGCGCATAGACGAAGCTCGCATCCGGATCGCCTTCCGCCGCGAAGGCCTTGTTCAGTCCGCGCCGGCTCTCCGCCAGCCAGAGCATCGCCTGCAGCTTCGCGGGTTCGCGGAGCGGCGGGAGCGGCACATCCTCCACCGTCCAGCCGGCGCGTTCCAGCCGGCGCGCGGCGTCGCGCAGCGCGGCCTCGACCTCCGGCACCGTGGGAATGCCTTCGGGCTTCACGCAAAGCGCGACCCGCTTGGGCGCGGGCGGGCCGGACATGAGCGCGTCCACCCACCAGGGCTCGCGGACATCGCGCGTGCACATCGCCTCGAAAGCGAGCTTCACGTCCGCGATGGTGCGCGCGAGCGGGCCGCTCACGGCCATTAGCTGGCCGCCGATGTGCCGATCCGGCAGCGAGGGGTTCCAGGCCGGGATGCGCCCGAGCGTCGGCCGCAGCCCGTGGATGCCGCAGGCGTAGGCGGGGTAGCGGATCGAGCCTCCGATATCGGTGCCATGGCCGACCGCGCCGATGCCCGCCGCGGTCGCTGCGGCCGCGCCGCCCGAGGAGCCGCCTGGCGTGATGCGCGGATCCCACGGGTTCCTCGTATGCCCGTGCAGCGAGTTGCGGCAGAACCAGCGCAGCGAGAAGGCCGGCGTGTTGGTGCGGCCGAGGATGACGGCACCTGCCTTGCGGAGATTCGCGACGACCGGATTGTCCTCGGTCGCGCGGTGGTCCTTCTGCAGGCGCAGGCCGTTGGTGGTGGCGTAGCCCTTCTGGTCCACGTTCACCTTGATGGTGACCGGCACGCCGGCCATCGGCGGGTCCTCGCCGCGCGCGATCGCGGCATCCACGCGCGCGGCCTCGGCCAGCGTCTCCTCCGGCCGGTGGTCCACAACGGCGTTGATCGCCGGGTTGGCGGCGTCGAGCCGGGCCAGCGCGTCGCGGGCGACCTCCGCGGCACTCGCCTTGCGGCTGCGCACGAGGGCCGCGATCTCGGTCGCGGGCAGGCGCCAGAACTCGGTCATGCTTGGTCCTCCGGGCGCGATGCTCCGCGCGCGCAGGCCCTGCGTCAACGCTGACCGAAGCTCGGCTCGCGCTTCTCCAGGAAGGCCGCCTTGCCTTCCGCGTGGTCCTCGCTCAGGAAGCAGAGCGTCTGGAAGTGCCTCTCATCCTCCAGCGCGCGGTCCAGCCCCTCGGCCAGGATGCGCTTCGTCAGCGCGATCGGCAGCGCGGCCTGCGCGGCGAGGAAGCGGGCCTTCCCGCTTGCCGCCGCGAGCGCGCCGCCCTTCGGCACGATCTCGTCCACCAGCCCGATCCGCTCCGCCTCGCGCGCGTCGAGCCCCGTGCCGTAGAGGAACATCTGCCGCGCGCGGCCGCTGCCGATGCGGGCCGGCAACGTGAAGGGCAGGCCGAGATCGGCGATCAGCCCGACCTTGCCGAAGCCCGCCATGAAGCGCGCATCCTCGGCGGCCACGATCGTGTCGCTGGCACAGGCAAGCGAGAGGCCGGCGCCGACGCACCAGCCTTCGACGGCGGCGACGATGGGGATGCGGCCCGCGACCATCAGGCGGATGATGCGGTGGGTGCGGCGCATCCGCTCGCGCCCCGTCTCGGCATCCGTGACGTTCATGCCGGAGATGTCGCCGCCCGAGCAGAAGGTGCCGCCCGCGCCGGTCAGCACGATGGCGCGGACCGCCGCATCGCCTTGCGCGGCCTCAAGGATGTCGTGCAGCGCCTCACGCAGAGGCACGGCAAGCGCGTTGCGCCGTGCCGGGTAGTCGAGTGTCAGCGTCAGCACGCCGGCGTCGCGCTGCTCCGCCACGCGCATGCCGGGCGCGCCCTCAGCCATCGGTGTGGAGCCGGGCGCCAGTTTTCGCCTGGACATCCGCCAGCGACAGGCCCGGCGCGATCTCCTTCACCACGAAGCCGCGCCCCGGCACGACCTCCACCACGGCGAGGTTCGTATAGACCCGCTGCACCGCGCCGGTCGCGGTCAGCGGGTAGGAGCAGCGCTCCACCAGCTTCGGCGCGCCGTCCTTCGTCGTGTGCTCCATCGTCACCCAGACGCGCTTCGCACCTGCCGCGAGATCCATGGCGCCGCCGACCGCGGGCGCGCTGTCATTCTCGCTCGTCGCCCAGTTCGCGATGTCGCCGCCCTCCGCCACCTCAAAGGCGCCGAGCACGCAGAGATCGATATGGCCGCCGCGGATCATCCCGAAGCTGTCGGCGTGGTGGAAGAAGGACCCGCCGGGCCGCAGCGTCACCGGCTGCTTGCCGGCATTCACCAGCCAGGCATTGACCGCGTCCTTCGCCGGCGCGGGACCCATGCCGAGGATGCCGTTCTCGGAATGCAGGATCACCTCGCGCTCCGCCGGGACGTGATCGGCGACGGTGGTCGGGATGCCGATGCCGAGATTGACGAACCAGCCTTCGGGGATGTCCTGCGCGACGCGCGCGGCCATCTGTGTGCGGTTCCACATGGTGCCGTCTCCTCAGGTCCAGGGCGCGCCGCGGCGCACCTGCACCACGCGGTTCACGAAGATGCCGGGCGTGTGGATGGCGTCCGGCGCGATCTCGCCGAGCTCACGGATGTGGTGCACCTGCGCCACCGTCAGATCCGCGGCCGTGGCCATCACCGGATTGAAGTTCCGCCCGCTCTCCCGATAGGTGAGGTTGCCCCAGCGGTCGCCCTCCCAGGCCTCGACCAGCGCGACGTCGCCCTTCAGCGCGTATTCCATCACATGCGGGCGGCCTTCGAAGTCGCGCACCTCCTTGCCTTGCGCGAGCTTCGTGCCCGCGGCGGTCGGCGTCCAGAAGGCGGCGATGCCGGCGCCGGCGGCGCGCATCCGCTCGGCCAGCGTGCCCTGCGGCACGATCTCGAGCTCCAGGCGGCCGGCGCGATAGAGCTCCTCGAAGACGGTAGAGCCGGCCGAGCGCGGGAAGGAGCAGATGATCTTGCGCACCCGCCCAGCTTCCATGAGCTTCGCCAGCCCGACCTTGCCGGCGCCCGCGTTGTTCGCGACGACGACGAGGTCGCGCGCGCCCGTCTCGATCAGCCCCTCGATCAGCTCGTCGGGCTGGCCGACGGCGCCGAAGCCGCCCATCAGCACGGTCGCGCCGTCCTTCACGCCGGCGAGCGCCTCGGCGATGGACTGGACGATCTTGTTGATCATGCGGCGCGATCCCTCCGGCGCCGGGGTCTAGCCAGCAGCGGCCTCCGGGTCCAGGGGACCGAAGCGGAAGCGGCCATTGCCGACCACCACCACGTCCCGCTCCACCGCGCGGGCGCGGAAGGCGGCGCCGTCCGGCTGCCGCCAGATCTCGGTCCGGATGGTCTCGCCCGGGAAGACGGGGGCGGAGAAGCGGCATTCCATCCGCCCGAAGCGGCCCGGATCGCCGCCGCAGGCTGCCTTCAGCAGAGCGCGACCGACGACGCCGAAGGTCGCGAGGCCGTGCAGGATCGGCCGCGGGAAGCCCGCCTTCGCCGCGACCCCGGGATCGCTGTGCAGCGGGTTGTGGTCGCCGTTCAGGCGGTAGAGCAGCGCCATCTCCGGCCGGGTCGGCAGGTCAAGCGTCAGGTCGGGCGCGCCTTCCGGCTCCGGCTCGGGCTTCCTCGCCGGCCCGTCCGGCCCGCCGAACCCGCCATCGCCGCGCAGGAAGGTGGTCTGCTCGAGCGTCGCCAGCCGCGCCCCCGTCGCGGCATCCAGGATCGCGCGCTCTGTGTAGAGCAGCGCCCCCTTGCCGGCGCCGCGGTCCACCAGGCCGGTGACGCGCGAGCGCCCGATCACCTCGCCCTCAACCGGCAACGCCGCGTGGATCGTCACCGCCTGCTCGCCATGCACCAGGCGCAGCGCGTCCACGCCGGTGGCCGGATCGCGCAGCCAGAAGCCGGGATAACCGAGCACCACCGCCATCGTCGGCAGGGCGCGCATCGCAGCGCCCTCGGTGACGAAGCGCAGCTCCGCCGCGTCCATCGGATCCTGCCCGCAGCCGAGGCCCAGCGCGTAGAGCGCGGCATCCTGCCAGCGCAGGCGCTGGCGGATCTCCGGGATCGGGAAGTGGCGGAGCGTCTCGTAGTCGACCGGCATCAGGCGACCTCGATCAGGGCGTCGGCGGCGAAGGCGCCCTGGCCGTCCGGCAGCACCATCAGCGGGTTGACCTCCGCCGAGCGCAGGCGCGGCCCGGCCGCGGCGCCGAAGCGCGACAGCGCCGCGACGGCGCGCGCGAGCGCGGCGACATCCGCCTTTGGGCGCCCGCGTGCGCCGTCCAGCAGCGGGAAGCCGCGCAGGCCGCGGATCATGGCGAGCGCGTCGGCTTCGCTCACCGGGCAGCGGCGGAAGGCGACATCCCGGAAGACCTCGATGAAGACGCCGCCGAGGCCGACCATCACCACCGGCCCGAAGACCGGGTCGCGCACCACTCCGACCGCCATCTCCACCGCGCCGCGCAGCTGCTTCGCGACCAGCACGCCCTCGACCCGCGCGCCCGGTGCGCGCGTCGCGGCGCGTGCGAGGATGGCGGCGAAGGCGCGCCGCACGGCCTCGTCATCCGCGAGGTCGAGGATCACGCCGCCGATCTCGCTCTTGTGGAGGACATCGGGCGAGAGGAGCTTCGCGACGACCGGGACGCCGATCCGCCGCGCCGCCGCCACGGCTTCCTCGGCGCTGGTGCAGGCTGCCTCGGGCACAGCGGGCAGGCCGGTCGCGGCGAGGATGCGCTTCGCCTCCGCCTCGTTCGGCGTGGCGCCCGGCAGCGTGACCGCCGGCAGTTCCCGCGCGGGCACCGGGTCCCGGGCGAAGGCCTCGCCGAACCTGCCCATCGCGGCGAGCGCGACCACCGCGCGCGACGGATCCTCGAGCACCAGGAAGCCGTCCGCCTCCCATTCGCGCACGCGCTCCGGTCCCGCGAGGATCGAGAGCAGGAAGAGACGATCCGGGTGGCGGTCCAGCACGCCCTTCAGCTCGGCGCGCAGCCGCGGCGCCATGCTCGGGCTGCCGCCCCAGGCGGTGAAGAAGGCGATGAGGCTGGCGTAGCCGCCGTCGCGCGCCATACTCTCGGCGAATTCGCCGACGACCTTCATGTCGTTGAAGGCCTGCGCCGTGCAGTCCACCGGGTTGCGCGGGCTGGCGAAGGGCACCAGCGCCTTCAGCCGCGCCTGGGCATCGGCCGGCATCTCCGGCAACGGCAGCCCGGCGGCTTCCGCCGCGTCGGCGATCAGCACGCCCGCGCCGCCCGAGATCGTCACGACGCCGAGCGTGTTGCCGACCGGGTAGATGCGCTTCTGCGCGACGTAGCAGACATCGAGCAACTCCTCCGTCGTGCGCGCGCGGTGCACGCCGAGCTCCGCCAGCACCGCGTCCAGCACGCGGTCGTCTCCCGCGATGGAGGCGGTGTGGGACTGCGCCGCCGCTTCCCCCACCGCGCTGCGCCCGACCTTCATCATGGCGACGGGCTTCCGCGCGCGACGTGCCGCTTCGAGCGCGGCGACGAAGCGGGCGCCGTCGCGGATGCCCTCGGCATAGGCGGCGATGACCTCCACCTCGTCGGAGACCGCCATCCACTCGATGATGTCGGCGAGGTGCAGGTCGGCCTCGTTGCCGGTGGTGACCAGAACCGGCACGCCGATGCCGCGGTCGCGCGCAGCGGCGAAGAGGTGGCTGCCATAGGCGCCGGACTGGCTCGCGATGCCGACGGTGCCGGGGCCGGGCCAGCCATCCTTGACGCTCGCCGAGAAGATCGGGAAATGGCCGTGCGGCGCGTTGAACAGGCCGAGGCAATTCGGCCCGAGCAGCCGCATGCCATGGCCACGTGCCGCAGCGACCAGGCGGTCCTGCATCGCGACGCCTTCGGCGCCGATCTCGGCGAAGCCGGCGGTGAAGACGATGCCGGCACGGCAGCCGCGCGCGGCGAGCGCCGCGACGGCGCCGATCGCCGCCTCGCCCGGCACCGCGATCACCGCCGCCTCGGGCGCTTCCGGCAGGCTTGCCACATCCGCGAAGGCGGGCAGGCCCTGCACGGTCGCGCGGTTCGGGTTGACGGGCAGGATCGGGCCCGCGAAGCCGCGCGCCTTCAGATAGGCCAGCGGCCGCCCGCCGATCCGCGTCGGGTCGTCCGAGGCGCCGACGATGGCGATGCTGCGCGGCTTCAGCAGGCTGTCCAGCGGATGGCTCATGCGCGGCAGGGAACAGCCCGCGCGCCGGGCGCGCAAGCGGTGGTCAGAGCGGCCGCGCCGGCACGCCCCCGACCCGCGCCCCGGCCGCGACCTCCTCTGTCACCGCTGCGCCGGCGGCCACCACCGCGTCCTCGCCGATGACGACGCCGGGCCGCGCGACGGCACCGGCGCCGACCAGCACGCGCGCGCCGACGCGCACGAAGCCGCAGAGCACTGCGCCCGGGGCGAGATGGGCGGCCTCGCCGAGCACGACATCGTGCTCGACGATTGCCCCGGTGTTCACGAGCGCCAGCGCGCCGAGCACCGCCTCCGGCCCCACCGTCGCGCGCGCCATCACCTGCGCGCCACGGCCCAGCCGCGAATGCGCCGACACGAGCGCCGCGGGATGCACCAACGCCGGCAGCGTGAAGCCTTGCGACTGGCACAGCGTGCCGAGTCGCGCCCGCGTCGCGTTGTCCCCGATGGCGACCGCGGCCTGGTCCAGCCCCTCCGCGCGCAGCCGAGCCAGCTCCGACACCGCGCCGAGCCAGGGCGCGCCGAGCACGGCCCCGCGCGCGCCGTCATCCAGCACGCCCGCGACCTCCGCGCCCATCGCGCGCAGCGTCTCGATCACCGGCTTCGCATGCCCGCCGCCGCCGAGGACCAGGATGCGCATCACGGTCCGCGATCAATTCATCAGCACGGGATCAGCGCTGGCGGCCCGCAAAGCGGGCCGTCGTGCCAAAGGCACGCCTTCGGCGTGACGCCGCGAACGCGGCCCACGCACAAACCACCAGTGCCGCAGGCACGCCAGTGGCCTGCGCGCAAGCCAAGCGCGCGGAGGCGCGCGCCGGCGCTTGAGGCTCCGCCTCAAGCGCCGGGGGAGACGATCATGCAGGCGCCGCGGCCGCGCAGGCGGTCGCAGGCCTGGTCTGCCGCGGCACGCGAGTTGAAGCCGACGATGCGTGCCCGGAACAGCGGCGCGCCGCCGCCCGCCGCGCGTTCCACCACCGTCCGCGCGCCGAGCACGCCGATCGAGTCGCGCGCCTGCTGCGCGGCGTTGCGCGCCAGGTTCTCGGAGGCGAAGGCGCCGACCTGCACGCCCCAGGCGCCGCCCACCGCGATCGGGGCGGGTGCGGCGGGCGCGCGCGGCGGCACCGCCAGCGTGCCGGCCTGGGCCTGCGGGATCAGCGAGAAGCCCCGCCCGGCCGGTGCCGGCGCCGCGGCCAGCGCGCGCGGCGCCGCGGGGGCGGGCAGCGGCTCGGCGCGGATCGTGCCCGGGTCGCCGGGGCTGGTGATCGGCTCCATCCGGGTCACCGCGCCGATGCTGAAGGGCCGGTCGCCCGGGCTCTCGATCGGCTCCATGCGGCGCTGGAAGTCGCCGAGGCTGGTGATCGGCTCCATCGCCACCACCGACCCGGCCGAGGCGAGCTGGGTGCGCACCGGCGCCGGAACTTGCGCGAAGGTGCTGCCATCCGGGATCGGCTCCATCCGCACCACCGGGCCGGGCGGCAGCTGCGCCACCTGGATGCCGGGGTCTGCCTGGCGCCGCTGCTCGCGCAGCGCGAGCATCGTCGCGGTGTCGCCGCGCCGCGGCCCGCGCGGGATGTCGAGCGGGATCTCGGCCGCTGCATAGACCTCCGGCGCGGCGCGGTTGGTCGGGCTCACCCCCTGGATGCGCGGCCCGATGCGCGCGACGTAGTTGCGCGTCTCGTCCGGCAGCCCGCGGCCGCCCCAGAGATAGTCCTCGAGCCGCCGCGGCCCCGCATTGTAGGCGGCGAGGAAGGCCGGCGCCCCGTAGAGCTCGTACATCTGCCGGACATAGGCGGTGCCGGCCATCAGGTTGTCCCACGGATGGTAGGGGTCGGAGCCCAGCCCGTGGCGGCGCTGCAGCTCGGCATAGGTGCCGGGCATCACCTGCATCAGCCCCATGGCGCCGACGCGGCTGGTGGCGCTGGCGCGGCCGCCCGATTCCTGGCGCATCACCTCGCGGATCCAGCGCTCCGGCACGTCGAAGCGCTGCGACGCCTGGCGGATCCACGGTCCCCATGGATCGTGCGGCGGGCCGGGCGGATCGTAGCTCGCGGGGCGTTCCCATCCCGCGCCGGAGGATTGGATCGTGGGCTGCTGCGTCGTGCCGCAGGCGGCAAGTGCCGCCAGCAGCGCGCAGGCAACAACCGGCCTGGCGCGGCGCGCAGGGCGGGACCGGGTCATGCTCGCACTCCGTCGGTTGCCGGGAACCGGAGTTCCGAGGCCCGCCCCCCCTGCGCATCCCCGCTCCCCTGCGGCGGATACACACCGGGCCAACCCCGATCCCGTCCCGTGCGTTACGCAAGCAAGTCACGCGAGAAGGGCCACCGGCCCTCAGGCGCCAAGGCAAGTCCAGGACCTAACCCACTAACCTAGCGTGGGGTGGATAGGCAAGGACCGGATCATGGCGCCGCGAAGGCAACGAGAGCCGGCAGTGTCCCCTGCTCGCACCGGATCGTGAAAACGGCTAGGCTGCACGCGACCTGCACGGCCGCGTCCGCGCCCTCCGTCCGGAGATCAAGACATGACCCCGAAGCGCCTGCCGATTCTCCTCGGCCTCACCCTGCTCGCCCTCGTGCCCGCCTGCGCGCCGCAGAACACCGGCACGACCGTGCCCGGCTATGCCCTTGGCAGCGCGGCGAGCGTCTCCTTCGGCACGATCGTCGGCTCGCGGCCGGTGCAGGTGGCCGGGCGGCAGGGCGGTGTCGGCACGCTCGGCGGGGCGGTGGCCGGCGGCCTGGCCGGCAGCTTCATCGGCGGCGGCTGGCGCGAGAACGCGATTGCCGGCGTCGGTGGCGCGATCCTCGGCGGCCTGGCCGGCAGCGCGCTCGAGCGCGGCGTCACCGGGGGCACCGCGATCGAGTTCATCGTGCGCGAGGATCGCGGCGGCGACATCGCGGTGGTGCAGACGAACGAGGAAGGGCTGCAGGTCGGCGACCGCGTGGTGGTCAGCCGCGGCGACCGCGTGCGCCTGTCGCGCGCCGCCGGCGGCCCGGCGCCCGGCTTCGCCCCACAGGCCGGCTTCGCGCCCGGCGGTGGCTTCGCACCCGCCGGCGGCTTCGCACCGGGCGGCGGGTTCAGCGGCGCGCCGCTCGGCCAGCAGAAATAAGCGCTACTCCGGGCTGACCCGGAAGCGCATCAGCCGCACCGCCCAGTCGCCTAGGCCGGGCGGCGCCAGCGCGAGGATTCGCAGCAGCCAGCCGAGCGGGGCCGGGAACACCGCGCGCCCACTGCCGCGCAGCAGCGCGCGATGCGCCCGCGCCGCCGCGGCTCCCAGCGACATGCCCATCGGCTTCGGCCCGAGGAACCGCGCGCCCATATCGCTGTCGAAGAAGCCCGGGCAGATCACCGTCACGCGGATCCCGCGCGGGCCGAGCGCGGCGCGCAGCCCCTCGCCCCAGGCCAGCAGGCCCGCCTTGCTCGCGCAGTAGCCGGCGCAATCCGGCAGCCCGCGCAGCGCCGCGACCGATGCGACCAGCCCGACCGCGCCGCGCCCACGCGCGAGCATGCCCGGCAGCAGAGGCCCGACGAGGTGCATCGCGCCGAGCAGGTTGACCTCCACCTGCCGCGCCGCCGCAGCGCCCGTCTCCGGCGTGCCGTCGGGCGCGGTGCCGAGGGAGGTGCCGGCATTCGCGATCACGAGCTCCACCGGCCCAGCCGTCTCGAAGGCCGCGAGCGCCGCAGCCAGGGCCTCGGCGTCGCGCACGTCCAGCGCGGCAACCTCAACCTGCGCGCCGCGCGCCGCGCAGTCCGCGGCCACCGCGCGCAGCGCCTCCGCCGACCGCGCGACCAGCAGCAGCCGGACACCCGGCGCGGCGAAGCGCCGCGCGAGCTCGGCGCCGAGCCCGCGCGAGGCGCCGCTGATGACGACCGAGGCGAAGCCGCTCACCGCAATCCCCGTAGCCGCGCCACCGCCCGGGTGAGCAGCCCCTGCGCCGCGCGCAACCGCCCCCGACGGCCCGGCGGGAAGAGCTCCGGCCGGTCAAGGCGCTCGATCAGGACCTCCGGCGGACAGGGCAGGGCGGTGACGGGGTCCACGCAGCGCGGATAGAGGATCAGCGCGCCGGCGACGAGCTCATCGAGGGCGAGGCGCCGGCGCGGCCGCGGCGGCGCGGCGCGGTCCTCCGTCAGGCCCCAGCCCGCGTAGAAGGGGGTGCCCCAGCAGGTGACGGCGACGCCGCGCAGCAGCGCCTCGAAGCCGGTCAGCGAGGTCAGCGTGTGAACCGCATCCACTCGCGCGAGCAGCGTGTGCATCGGCGCCGTCACCACGCCGTCCGCGAGGCCGCGCAGCGCCGCTGCCGGCATGCGGCCGCGCCGGAACCCCGCGGCGATGTCGGGATGCGGCTTGTAGAGGATGAAGGCATCCGGCTGGTCCGCCCGCACGCGCCGCAGCAGCTCGAGGTTCGTCCGGATCGCGCCGCCGCCGCAGCGCACGGAGGCATCGTCCTCCACCTGCCCCGGCACCAGCACGACGCGGCGTCCCGCGGGTGCGGCGATGTCGGGACCTTCGCCGCGCAGATTGTACTTGGTGATCCCGCGCTCCACGATCGCCGCGCGCAGCGCCGCGGCGCGGGCCAGCAGCGGCGGCGGGAAGGGCGCGGTGTTCAGCAGCCGCTCGAGGTCGCTCTCGCGCGCCGGATCGTAATACGGGCCGCGCGTGTCGAGGGCGAAGGACGCGCCCGGCCGGAAGGCCGCGCCCAGCCCGGCGGAGCGGATGAAGCCGTCCTCCAGCCAGAGCAGCCCGACCCCGGCCACCTCGGCGCGCGCGCGCAGCTCCGCGGGCGCCGAGGCGCTCCAGGCCAGCAGCGCGCCGCCGCGGTCGCGGGCCGCGGCGATGGCGCGCCGCGCGCTTCCGCTGAACACCGGCGGCGTGGACGCGCCGAGCAGCGCCGTGACCCCCTCGCGCTTGTAGGGATGCATGCCGAGGCAGGCGGCGACGCGCCGCCCCTCCCGCGCGCGCGCCGTCCACAGCTCCAGCAGGTCGAGCGCCTCGCCGAGCCCGCAGGGCGCCTGGCGGAACGGGTCGGCGCAACGCGTCGCGGCGAGCAGCGCGGCCCAGCTCGCGAGCGGATCGGCCCCGGCGAGCGGCCCGTCCGCGACGCGCACCCCGGCCGCCAGCGCCAGCAGCGCGAGCTCGCGCGACGCGCCGTGGATCTCGGCGGCGATGTCGAGCAGCGTCCAGGGATCGAGCCTCAGCGCGCCCGCCGGCGCCGGCGCGTCCGGCCGGAAGGGGTCGCAGGCCCGGATCACCGGAGATCCGGTCTCGCGCACATCCTTAACGTCCCCGAGCACGACCGCGGCGCTGCGCGGCGCCAAGCCGAGCGAGGCGCCGCCCGGATCCGGCCAGCCGATCCCGCCGATGCGCCGCGCCGCGAGGCTGGCCAGCAGCGCCGGCAGCCCGGGCCCCGGTTCGGTCTTGCGCGCCAGCGCCGCGCCGAGAGGGTCGGGCGCGTCGCCCGTCACCACGGCCACGGGCACCTCCCGGCCGCCAAGGCGGGGCGGGCTGAACGGACCGAGCGCGAAGGGCACCGGGGCTGCCTGCGGCCCGGCGCGGAGCGTGCGCCCGGGCCAGAAGACCGGCAGGTGCGGCCAGCGCGCGAGCAGGCCGGCGGGCAGGATCACGTCGGTCGGGGCGGCTTGGTCCGGCACGACGGCAGACTACGCGACGCCGGCCACGACCGGCAGCGGTGCCGCAACCCGCGCGTGGATACCGTTGCGGTTGGTCATACCATTTTGCGCCGACATCACGCTTCCGCTAGGGTCCGCCGACATGACCCACCCCCCCCGCAGCCTTGTCCGGGACGGACGGAGCCGACCGGCCTGCTGGCCGTGCCTGGCGGGGCGCCCCCTCGCGCTCGCCGCCGCTGTCCTGCTCGCCGCCTGTGCGGGCGGCGCGCCCGCAGGTCCGGGCCCCGTGGCCGCCCCCGACTACGCCGCGCCGGCCGACCCGATCGCCGCCTTCGCGGCCGGCGCGATGCCCGGCGCGCAGAGCCGGATCGTCCTGTCCGATGGCCAGCCGGCGAATGTGCGGCTGGTGCGGCGCTACCACGCCGCGAGCGGGCGCGAATGCCGCGAGGTGCTGGTCGGCGCCGGCATGTCGCAGCGCGCGCAACTCGTCTGCCAGGGCGAATCGGGCTGGGCCTCGGCGCGCCCGCTGCTGCCTGGCGCGGCCGCGGGACGGCCATGACCGGCGCGGGCCGGGTCGGCGATCCGGACGGCCTTTCCCGCACGCTGCGCGGCGCGCGCCTTCAGCTGCGCGTCATCCAGGCCCTGATCCTGCGCGAGATGCAGACGCGGTTCGGGCGCAACCAGCTCGGCTTCCTCTGGCTCTTCCTCGAGCCGCTCCTGCTGGCCGGCGCGATCGCGACGGTCAGGTGGGCCTTCGCGCCCACCAACCCCTATCCGGGGATCCCGGTCTTCGTCTTCGCCCTGGTCGGCTACCTGCCCTACTTCACTTTCCGCGCCATCGTCTCGCGCGCGCCGGGCACGCTGCAGGCCAACATGACGCTGCTGTATCACGCGCAGATCAAGCTGCTCGACGTCGTGCTGGCGCGGCATGCGCTGGAACTCGCGGCTATCGTCACGATCATGGCGATGATCGTCGCCGGGGTGGCGATCTGGGCCGAGCTGACGCCGAACTCCATCCCGATCCTGCTGATCGGGCTCGTGCTGCTGTTCCTCTTCGCGCACGGGCTCGGCCTCTGCGCCGCGGCGGCGGCGGCGGCGTCCGAGATCGCGGAGCGGCTGATCCACCCGCTCGTCTACCTCTCGCTTCCGCTGTCCGGCGCGCTGGTGGCGCTGCACTCGCTCGACCCCAGGATCCGTGCCGTGCTGCTGTGGAACCCGCAGGCGCATATCCACGAGATGGTGCGCGAAGGATTCTTCGGCCACCTGCTGCCGAGCTACTTCAGCATCGGATACGTCGCCTTCTGGGTCGCGGTCGTGAACCTGCTCGGGCTTGCCGCGCTGCGCGCGGTGCGGCCGCGGCTCGAGTTCTAGGCGGCGCATGATCCTCCTCGACGGCGTCAGCAAGTTCTACCAGGTCCGCGGCACCGGCCGGCGCTGGATCCTGCGCGACACCACTGCGGTGATCCGCCCCGGCGACCGGGTCGGCATCCTCGGCCGGAACGGCTCGGGGAAGTCCACGCTCATCCGCCTGCTCGGCGGGGTCGAGTATCCTTCCAGCGGCACGATCGAGCGGCGCATGACCGTGTCCTGGCCGCTCGCGCACGGGATCGGCGTGCATTCCGCGCTCACCGGCGCCGACAATGCGCGCTTCGTCGCGCGGCTCTACGACCTCGAGCCCGAGGAGCTGGTCGCCGCGGTGGACCACTTCGCCGAGCTCGGCAGCTACATGGACATGCCGGTCGGCACCTATTCGGCCGGCATGATGTCGCGCCTGCTGCTCGGGCTTTCCATGGCGATGGACTTCGACTGCTACCTGATCGACGAGGCGACGAGCGTCGGCGACCATCGCTTCATCGAGCGCACGCAGGAAGCGCTGGAGACGCGGCTGAAGGAGCGGGCCCTGGTCATGGTCAGCCACAGCGCCGCCCACATCCGCAGCTTCTGCCGCACCGCCGCCATCCTGCATGACGGCTACCTGACCTTCTTCGAGGACCTCGATGAAGCTATCGCCACCTACGAGGCCCTCTGAGTCGCTGGCGGCGAGCGGCGTCACGCCGCCCGCCGGCCGGCTCCCGCCGCCGCCGACGCGGCGCCGACGCGGCTCGTCCATCGGGCGCTGGTTCGCGCTGCTCGTGCTGGTGCCCACCACCATCCTCGCCGCCTACTACGCCTTCGTCGCCGCCCCGATCTACGAATCGGAGGCGCGCTTCGTCGTCCGCAACCGCGGCCCCGTCGCCTCCGCCGGCAGCGCCGCCGCGCTGGAGGGGCGGGGTGGCGGCATGGCCGGCGCCTTCGCCGCCTCCCGCCCCGGCATGGAGGAGGCGCGCGCCGTGCTCGCCTATCTCGACAGCCACGCCGTCGTCGCCGCGGTCCGGCGCGACACCGACCTCGTCGCGCTCTGGCGCCCGCCGGCGGCCGACGCGCTGGCGCGGCTGTGGTGGGCCGAGCCGCAGGCGGAATGGCTGCTCTGGTACTGGCGCCGCCGGGTCGCGGCGGAGTTCGACCCGGAGACGTCTGTGCTGCGCCTGCGCGTGCAGGCCTTCCGTCCGGAGGATGCGCAGGTCCTGGCGCAGCGCCTTCTGCAGGCGTCGGAGTCGCTGGTGAACACCTTCACCGCGCGCTCCATCGCCGACACGCTCCGCGCCGCGCAGGAGGATGTCGAGAAGGCCGAGGCGCGCGTGCTCGCCGCGCGGGAGGCGGTGATCGCCTTCCGGGAGCGCGAGGCGGCCTTCGACCCGCAGGCCAGCGCCGCCGGCGCCATGGCCTCCATCGCGGCGCTGAACAACGCCCTCGCCCAGGCGCGGGCGGAGTTCGGCGAACGGCGCGCCTTCATGCGCCCGGACAACCCGCAGCTGCAGATCCTGCAGAACCGCATCGCATCGCTGCAGCTCCAGATCTCGACGGAGCGCCAGCGCGTCACGCGCGGTGACGAGGCGCTGACCGGGCAGGTCGCCGCCTATGAACGCCTCGACCTCGAGCGGATGCTCGCCGACCGGCAGCTCGCCTCCGCCGTCACCTCGCTCGAGCAGGCGCGCTCGGACGCGATCCGGCAGCAGGTCTTCCTCGTCCGCGTGGCCGATCCGCACCTGCCGGAATGGCCGCTCTACCCGCGCGGCGTCTTCAACACCTTCACCGTCTTCCTCAGCCTCTCCGTCCTGTTCGGGATCGGCTGGCTGCTGGTGGTCAGCGCACGCGAGCACGCGAACTGAAATGTCCCTGCGATCCTTCCGATTCTGCTGCCTTGCACTGGCGGGCCTGACCTTCGCGGCCCCGGCGCTCGCCCAGTTCGCCCCGCAGGGCCGCGCGCCCGCGCGCGCGCCGGTGGCTCCGCCCGCCCCGATGCCCATGCAGCCCGCCCCGCTCGCCCCGGGCGGCGCGGCGCAAGGGGTCGAGGGCCTGCTCGAGCGCAACGACCCGATCAGCGTCCGGCGCCAGGGCACCGCGACCGCAGCCGAAGGCGGGCCGACCGCGGTCGGGCCGCTCGGCGATCCCGGCCGCATGGCCGGGCCCGCCACCGCGGTGTTCGGCGCCACGCTCTTCACCCGCGGCATCCCCGCGCCGACCGAGGCGCCGAACCCGAACTACGTGCTCGGGCCCGGCGACCGCGTCTCCATCACGGTCTGGGGCTTCGTCGAGGGCAACGTCGTCGCGCCGATCGACAATGACGGCAACGTCTTCCTGCCCCAGGTCGGGCCGATCCGCCTGGCCGGCACGCGGGCCGGCGACGTGCAGCGCGTGGTGGAGGCTGAGGTCCGCCGCATCTACGCCCAGCAGGTGCAGGTCTATGCGATGGTGATGTCCACCGGATCGGTGGGCGTCTTCGTGACCGGCTTCGTCCGCCTGCCCGGCCGTCACCTCGGCTCGGGCTCGGACAGCGTCATCGACTTCCTCGCCCGCGCCGGCGGCGTCGATCCCGGCCGCGGCTCCTACCGCGACATCGTGGTACGGCGCGGCGGCCGCGACATCGCGCGGGTGGACCTCTACCGGTTCCTGCTGACCGGCGGGCTCGCCGACCTCTCGCTGCAGCAGGGCGACACGATCATCGTCGCCTCCCAGGGCGCGATGGTCGGGGCCGACGGCGCGGTGCGCAACAACTTCCTCTTCGAGGTCTCGGGCCGCACCATGGCGGGCGCCGAGCTGCTGCGCCTCGCGGCGCCGCTGCCATCGGCCACCAACGCGGTCATCCGCGGCACGCGGAACGGCCAGCCTTTCGCCCGCTACGTCACCGTGCGCGAGCTCGCCTCTCAGCAGCTGATGGACCAGGACACCGTCAGCTTCATCACAGACGCGCCCGCGCCGACGGTGCGCGTGAGCATCGAGGGCAGCCGGATCGGGCCGTCCGTGCTCATCGCCTCGCGCGACGCCACGCTCTGCACCCTGCTCGACCATGTCGAGGTGGATCCAGGCCTCGCCAACACGCGCGGCGTCTTCCTGCTGCGCCCTGGGCTCGCGCAGCAGCAGCAGCGCACCATCAACGAGGCGCTCGACCGGCTGGAACGCCAGCTCTTCCTCAGCGTCTCCGCCACGACGGGCGTCGCCGAGGTGCGGGCGTCGGAGGCCAACCTCGTCGCCAACTACATCCAGCGCGCCCGCCGCACCCAGCCCGAGGGGCGGCTGGTGGTGATGGACCGCACGGGCCGCTGCGCCGACATCCGCCTGCAGGACGGCGACACGATCGTCATTCCCGAACGCGTCGAGACGGTCCTCGTCTCCGGCGAGGTGCGCGCGCCGCAGGCGGTCGTCTGGCGCGCGAACATGACGGTGGCGGAGTTCATCCGCGCCGCCGGCGGCTTCGCCGAGCGCGGCGAGGAGAATTCGGTGATGATCCGCCGCGCCAGCGGCGAGCTCGTCCTGGAGCCGACGGAGCCGCCGCAGCCGGGCGACGAGCTGATCGCGCTGCCGCGGCTGGATCCGAAGAACTTCCAGCTGACGCGCGACCTGTTCAACCTGATCTTCCAGTCGGCGCTCTCGGCGCGGGTCTTCTTCAACTGAACGGGGCGGGGCGGCGCTGCCGCCCCCTCACGCGACCTCCGGCCAGACCAGGGCGAGGGTTTCGAGGAAATCGAGTCGCGCCCCCGCATCATCCGGCGCGCAGGCCATCACGGCCACGACGCCGATGCCGGTCTCAGGCGCCGGATCGTCTGGCGGCGGCGTGACCTCGATCGTCACCTCCGCCGCGGCGCCCGGCTCGGCGATCTCCAGCGCGGCGACGAACCGCGCGCCGGGCTCGACCGCGATGGCCCGGCGGAGCCCGCGGCCGAGCTGCAGCACCACCCGGCGCGCCGCTGGCGCACCGCACAGCGCGATCTGCAGGCGGAGCGGCCCGGCCACGCCCTCGGGCAGCGGCAGCCTCAGCAGCGCGCGGCCCGGCCGCGTCCGGCATCCCTCCGGCTCCGGCGCATGCCAGGCGGCGCCGGTCCGCAGCATCTCCGCCCAGGCCGCAGCGGGACTTGGGCGGGAGGAGGTGCCCGCGCGCAGGTCGTGCACCGTGCCGAGTGGCGGCGCCGGCACGATCGCGCGCGGCTCCGCCGGCGCCTCCGCCAGCGTTTCGAGCAGCCCATCGGCCACCGCGCGCCAGCTGCGGAGGGCGAGCCCGGCCGCGATCCGCGCCTCCTGCGCCGCGCGGAACGCCGCGTCGAAGGCCAGCCGCTCGACGACGGCAAGGAATTCCGGCTCGCTGCCCGGGGCGTGGTGCAGGGCGAGCCCCTGCCCGGCTTCCAGCAGAGCCGGGATCGCGGGCGCGACCACCGCCTTGCCCGCGGCGAGCGCTTCCGTCACCGGCAGGCCCCAGCCCTCGTGGCGCGAGTGATAGATCGTGAAGAGCGCGCCCTGCCGCAGCGCGGCGACCGTCGCGTCGGACGCGTCGGCGATCCACACCGCGTGGCTGGCGAGGCCCGGCGCGTCCCGCAGCAACGCAAGCGCGTGGCGGGCGCCGAATCCCGCGCGTCCCGCCAGGACCAGCACGGGCCACGCCGCGCCATGTCGGCGCCAGCCGGCAAGCCAGGCGTTCAGCACGAAGAGATGGTCCTTGCGGCTCTCGATCGTGCCGACGAAGAGCGCATAAGGCTGCCCGGCCCGCAGCGCGGTGGGTGGCTCGGGCGGCTCCGCGGGCGCGGTCGGCGTCGCATCCGGCCGCATCAGGCGCACCGGTGCGAGGGGAAGGCCCGGCAGGTCGCGCGCCGCGACGCGCAGCATCTCGTCCCGTGTCGCCTCGGACACCGCGAGCAGCAGGTCGGCCTCGATCGCGAGAGAGGCGACCCAGCGCGCAAAACGCGACGCGGCCGCGGGGTCGCTGTGCTCCGGCGCGGTCACCGGCCCGACATCATGCACCAGCGCCGCGTAGCGCAGCCCGGTCCGCGCGCGGGCCATTCGCACCGCCTGGTGATAGCCCGCCAGCTGCCAGGAGGTGCCGAGGTTCACCAGCCACTCCACATCCGGCGCCGCCAGATCCGGCGCGGCATCGAGCATCGCGCCGACCTCGCCGAGCGTCGCGCGCCAGGTCGGATCCGCGGGATCCCCGCCGGCACGCGCCAGCGCGCAGAGCCTCCGGAAGGCCGCGCGCGGCAGCTCGCGCCAGGCGCCCCGCTCGGGCCGGAACACCACGAAGCGCAGCGCCGCCACCGCCGTCTCCGGAGCCAGCAGCGCCGTGCCGAGCTCCATCTGGATGCGCTGGATGCCGCTCGGCGCGCGATGCGTGCCGAACCAGGAGAGCAGGTCGGACACATCGAAGGCGAGGCGCGGATCGCCGAGCAGGCTAAAGCCCGCCGCCGCGTCCTCCGACGTCTCCACTCCGGCAGCGGCCAGCACGACCAGCTCCCGCCAGGCAGCGTCCCCCGCCGAGTCGAGGTCGAGCGCGCGCGCATAGGCGGCGCGGGCGGCGGGCAGGTCGCCGGCCAGCTTGAGAGCATGGCCGATCTGCAGCTTCGGGTCGGCCTCGTCGGGCCGCAGCGCCGCCGCGCGCCGGTAGCTGTCAAGCGCGGCAGACGGGTCGCCGGCTTCCTTCACGCAATGGCCGTGCTGGATCCAGATGGCGGCATCCTGCGGGTCGCGCGCGAGCCAGGCAGCGTAGAGTTCCGCTGCGCCGCGCCAGTCGCCCGCGTCGCGCCGCGCATCGGCGTTCGCCAGCAGGCTGCCCCGCTCTCCCGCGCCCGGCTCCATGGCGGCGCCGGCCACCGCGCCGTCAGCTGCGCCCGTAGGTGTCCTCGAAGCGGACAATGTCGTCCTCGCCGAGATAGGGTCCCGACTGCACCTCGATGATGGTGAGCGGGATCATCCCGGGATTCTCCATCCGGTGCACGCAGCCCAGCGGCAGGTACACGCTCTCGTTCTCGCGCAGCAGGATACGCTCCTTGTCGCGCTCCACGATCGCCGTGCCGCCCACCACCACCCAGTGCTCGGCGCGGTGGAAATGCTTCTGCAGGCTGAGCTTGGCACCGGGACGCACGGTGATGCGCTTGACCTGGAACCGGTTGCCGAGCGCGATGCCCTCGTAGCTGCCCCAGGGACGATAGACCTTGCGGTGCTCCGTCGCCTCCTTGCGGCCGGCCGCCTTGAGCTGGTCCACCAGCTTCTTCACGTCCTGCGCGCGGTCGCGCCGGCAGGCGAGAACCGCGTCATCGGTGACGACCAGCACCACGTCCTCGAGCCCCACAACCGCGGCGAGGATGCCTTCCGAGCGCACCAGGCAGTTCCGTGCGCCGAGCAGCGACACCGGCCCGCTCGTCGCGTTGCCCGAAGCGTCCTTGGCCGAGATGTCCCAGAGCGAATCCCAGGCGCCGACATCGGACCAGCCCGGGTCGCAGGGCACCACGGCGGCACGCTCCGTGCGCTCCATCACCGCGTGGTCGATGGAGATCGACGGCGCTCCCGCGAAGGCGGCGCCGAGCCGGACGAAGTCGAGGTCGCGCGAATCGCCCTCGACCGCCGCACGCACCGCCGCCAGCACGGCCGGCGCATGCGCCTCGAGCTCGGCGAGCAGCGTGCGTGCCGTCGCAACGAACATGCCGCTGTTCCAGAGGTGCCGCCCGCCCGCGACGAAGCCCTGCGCGGTGGCGGCGTCCGGCTTCTCGAGGAAGCGCACGACCTCGCGCGCCGCGTGGCTGCCTGCCGCCGCACCCGCGATGTCCGCGCCCGCCTCGATGTAGCCATAGCCCGTCTCGGGCCGGGTCGGGCGAATGCCGAAGGTGGCGATGCGGCCGGCGCGGGCGGCCGTGGCGGCGGCCTCGAGCGCGCCGAGCAGCGCCGGCACGTCCGTCACCGCGTGGTCGGCGGCGAGGATCCACAGCACCGCCTCGGGTTGCGCGTCGGCCACGATCACCGCAGCGGCCGCGATCGCCGCGGCGGAGTTGCGCGCCGTCGGCTCGAGCACGATCTGCGCGCCCTCCGCCCCTGCCTCGCGAAGCTGCTCGGCCACCAGGAAGCGATGCGCCTCGTTGCAGACCACCATCGGCGGGGCGAAGCCCGGGCCCCGCGCGCGCGCGGCCGTGTCCTGCAGCATCGTCAGCTTCGAGGCGAGCGGCCAGAACTGCTTCGGATAGGCCTCGCGCGAGACCGGCCAGAGCCGGGTGCCGGTGCCGCCCGAGAGGATGACGGGCACGATTGGAGCGGTGGAGGCGGACGACATGATGCGGTTCCCGGTCGCGGCTGGGCTCGACGGGCGCGGGTATGTCGCAGGGTTGTGGAAATTGAAAGGCAGGGCCTGCCCCCTCTCGGCCCCCTCCACTCAGCGCCCGGCCGCCAGCGCGACCTGCTGCGGGCTCGGCTGTAGGCTCTGTTGAGGGCTTCACTGGGGGATCGGCAGCCCCGCCACCGTCGCCTCCGCCGGCATCGCCCGGTCGCGCCCGGTGCGCTTGGCGGCGTAGAGCGCGGCGTCCGCCGCTTCGATCACCCGGCCCATCTGCTCGCCATGCTCGGGCCAGGCGGCGACGCCGATGGACACGGTCACCGCTGGCAGCGTGCTGTCGGGCCGGTCGCGCAGCGATCGCACCAGCGCGCAGATCTCCTGCGCCCGCGCCAGCGCCTCCACCGCCGTGCAGTCGGGCATGAGCACCACCAACTCCTCCCCGCCATAGCGGCAGGCGACGTCCATCCGCCGCAGCCTTGCCTGCAGCAGCCCGCCCACCTCGCGCAGCACCGCATCGCCCGTCGCGTGTCCGTAGCGGTCATTGACCTGCTTGAAGTGGTCGAGGTCGAGCATCATCACCGCGACCGGGGACCGCCGGCGTTCGGCATGCGCGAGGATCCGCTGCAGCGTCTCCTCCAGGAAGCGCCGGTTGTAGAGGCCCGTCAGCTCGTCGCGCAGCGCCTGGTTGCGCAGCTTCTCGCGCAGCGCGAGGTTGGCGAGCGAGAGCGAGACGCCATCCGCCAGCGCCTGCGCCAGGTCGAGCCGGCCGGCGAGCTTCGTCCCCCCGGCGTCGTCGAAGAACTGCAGCACCCCATAGACCTCGCCGCGCGCCTGCATCGGCACGCAGAGGCCGCAGCTACGCTCCTCTCCCGCATGGTCGCAGCGCAGCCCGTCGCCCGCGGCGCGCCCATGCGGCCGGCCCCGCTTCAGCGCCCAGCAGTCATGCGGCGCGAAATGGTCGGACATCCGCTCCGGCAGGCCCGCGCCCCAGTTGCCAAGCGTGTCGAGCCGGTCGCGCGAGTTGCTGAAGACGTGGAAGGCGCCGCCGACATCGGGCAGCAGTTCCTCCGCGGTATGCGCCACGACGCGCCTGATGTCGTCGGAGGAGAGGCTGCTCTGCAGCAGCTCGCCCATGCGGAACAGCGTCGCGACCTCGCGGCCCCGCCGGTCCATCTCCTCGCGCGCCCGCTCCGCCGCGGCGCGGCGCCGGGCCAGCATGGCCAGGACGACGAGCAGGAGCAGGAGCATGGCGAGGGAGGACCCGCCGATCAGCAGCAGCCCGATCACCTGTCCCTCGCGCAGGCGATGGTCGAGCAACGCCATCTCTCCCTCCACGACCTGCCGGAACTCGCCCAGCACGTCGTGGATGCGGCGTACCGCGGCGAGGCCGCCGTTGCGGGTCACCACCTGCCGGGCCGGCTCGACGCCCTCCCCGTCGATCGCGGCATGGGCCTGGTCGCGCACGCGCAGCATGTGCTCGAGCGACGCGTCGAGCGGCGGCAGGCCGCGTGCCAGCAGCGCCGGTTCCAGCCGCGCCACCAGCTCGCGCCCCTGCTCGCGCAGCGCCTCGCCGCTGCGGACCGAGGCGTCGCGGTCCTCGATCCGGCCCGACAGCATCCAGTTCCGCACCGAGACCTGGCTCTCCGAGACCAGCAGCTGCAGCCGCTGCGCATCAGCGAGCTCGCGGTGCAGCGCGACGTTGCGGTCCTGCTGCTGCGTCAGGTGCCGGTTGCTGGCGAAGGCGGCGACCGCGCCGAGCGCGGAGACGGACAGGACGGCTGCCGCCAGCAGGCCGGCCTGCAGGTTGCGCCGGCGGCGCTGGCGAGGTTCGGGGCGGGACATGCCTCCTATGTCGCAACCTTCCGATTGGCGGATCGTTAACCCGCGCCGATTGCCGGCCCACCACGTCCCGGTCTAGGCCTGCTGCACGCGCCGCGGGGACGCCCGAAGCCCTGACGGCCAATGGGAGACGTCGCCATGACCGCCCTCGAGGCGCGCGCTGCCGCGCGCATCACGCCCCCCCGCCGCGCCGTGCTTCTCGGCCTTGGATCCCTGCTCGCCGCGCCCGCCGTGCGGGCCCAGGGCACCCGCTTCCCGGACCGCCCGATCCGCCTCCTCGTTCCCTGGGCGGCCGGCGGCACCACCGACATCCAGCTGCGAGCCCTCGGCGAACAGGCGTCCCGCCGCCTCGGCCAGCCGGTGATCATCGAGAACCGGCCCGGCGCCGGCGGGGTCCTCGCCGCGCAGCAGCTTCTGCAGGAAAGGCCCGACGGGCACGTCTTGGCGCAGATGCCGATCAGCGTCTTCCGCCATCCGCAGATGGCGCAGCGGGCGCTGTTCAACCCGCTCGAGGACTTCACCTGGGTGATCCACGTCACCGGCTACCTGTTCGGCACCGTGGTGCGCGCCGACGCGCCCTGGCGCACGCTCGCCGAGTTCCTCGACTACGCGAAGGCCAATCCTGGCCGCGTCAACTACGGCACGCCCGGCGTCGGCACCTCGCTGCACATCACCATGGAGCAGATCGCGGGCGCCCGCGGGATCGACTGGACGCACGTCCCCTTCCGCGGCTGGGCGGAGAATGCGCAATCCCTGCTCGGCGGCCAGATCCAGGCCAGCGCCGACAGCTCGGGCTGGGCCGACCTCGTGCAGGACGGGCGGCTGCGCCTGCTGGCGGTCTGGACGGCGGAGCGCGCCAAGCGCTTCCCGAACGTGCCGACGCTGCGCGAGAGCGGCCTCGACATCGTCTCCGCCTCGCCCTACGGGCTGGCCGGGCCGAAGGGCATGAACCCCGAGCATGTCCGCGTGCTGCACGACGCCTTCCGCGAGGCGCTGTTCGACCCCGCCCACATCGCGATCCTCGACCGCTTCGACATGGCGCCCTGGCACCTCGGGCCCGAGGAGTACGCCACCTTCGCCCGGCGCCAGTATGCCGAGGAAGGCGCGATGATCCGCCGCCTCGGGCTCAGGCTCTGACCTGAGCGACGCGCATCTCCGTCCCGGCGACGACCTGCGGCACCGCCTGCCCGCGGCGGGCTGGGACGGCGCCTACCTCGCCTTCGCCGACCCGGTCTGTCAGGGCCCGGTCGGCGAGGAAGAGCTCATGGCCTATCTCGGCCGGCGCGCGCGCTTCGTGGCGGCGCATTACGGCGCGGCGCTGGGGGAGGCGCGGCTGCGACTCGGCGCCGAATACGCGGCGCTGAACGGCCTTGCGCGGTTCGACCGCGTCCTGCTGTGGTTCGAGCATGACCTCTGGGACCAGGCCGCGCTGATCCGCGTGCTGTCGCTGCTCGCCGAGCGACGCGGCCTGGACGGTTGCCTGTTCCTGATGCCCGCCGACGGGCTGCGCAGCTTCCCCGAGTTGCCGGACGCCGAGCTCGCCGAACTCCCTCCCGTGCCGCTGACCCGGCGGCAGGTGCAGGCGGGCGCCGAGGCCTGGGCCGCCTTCGCCGCCGAGGATCCCCGCCCGCTCGATGCGCTATGGCGCCGAGCGTTGCCGCTGCCGCATCTCGCGCCGGCGCTGCGGCGGCACCTGCAGGATCTGCCCTGGACGACCGACGGGCTGTCGCTGACCGAGCGCCTGCTGCTCCGCGCCGTGGCGGACGGCGCGGACCGGCTTCCCGCCGCGCTGGCGGCTGTCAGGGCGGCGGACCCGGTCTTCCACCTCACCTACCTGATGCTGCGCGACCATGCCGCGCGGCTCGCGGAGGGGCCGCGCAGGCTGATCGAGCCGGGCGAGCCCTGGCGTCTCTCGGCGCGCGGCCTCGCGGTACTGGCGGGCGAGGCGAGCCACGTTCCGGCGCCGCGCTTCCAGGGCGGCGTCACGGTCGGTCCGCAGGCGCCCTGGCGCTGGGATCCCCGCTTCGGGGGCGTGGTGGAGCGCTAGACGGGGGCCGGGCCGACAGGCGGGGCTCCGGCATGTCACGCGGTGGTCGCGCTGCGGGCCTCGTCGGCCGGCTCCGCCACGGGGAAGCGCAGCAGCGCCAGGGTTCCGCGGCCCTCCGCCCCGGGGTGTCGGTCGAAGCGCCCGCGCAGCTGCGCCGCGAGGGCACGCAGCAGCCGTGTCCCGAGGCCCGCATCACGCGGCGGCGCGGCGGGCGGGGCGCCGTCCAGCTCGCCCTCCGGCGGCAGGCCGATGCCGTCATCCTCGACCCGGAGCGCGAAGCTGCCATCCTCGCGCGTGAAGCGCACAGTCACGAGCCCCGGGCGATCCTCGGGGAAGGCGTACTTCAACGCGTTCGTCACCGTCTCGTTCAGCACGAGGCCGAGCGGCACGGCGCGCTCGGCCGAGAGGTTGTGCGGCTCCGCCACCGCCGTCAGCCGCACCGGGCGAAGACCCTGGCCGAACTGCGCCGCCTCGATGTCGGCGCAGAGCCCCTGGACGAAGTCCCGCGTGCAGATCCGCGGCGCATCGCCGTGCTCGAGCCCCTCGCCGAGCGTCAGCCGTGCATGCACGCGCGCCAGCGCCAGCGCATGGTCCGCGGCCTCCCGCAGCGCTTCGCGCGCCGCGGCGGATGGGGCGACGCGGGCGCGCAGCATCAGCAGCCCGACCAGGGCGCCCAGGTCGTTGCGCGTCCGGTGGTGGAACTCGCGGAGGATGAGGCTGCGCGCGCGCTGGGCGCGGCGCAGCTCGGCGGCGGTGGTTTCCGCCTCGCGCAACGCATGGTGCAGCGCCTCGATCACCGTCGCGGTCACGACGCCCACCGTGACGAAGGAGGCGAGCGAAATCCAACCCGCCGCATTCCCGACCGCCGGGCCGGTCGGCGGCAGGTAGAACCAGGCGCCGAGCGCCGCGCCGAGCGCGGTCGCGACATAGCCCGACCCGCTGTCGAACAGCGCCGCCGAGAGCAGGACGGCGAGAAGCAGGTGGGCCAGCGGGCCGCCGGTCTGCGGCACTTCCACCGCATGGCGCAGACCGAAGATGACAAGCACGATCCCGGCCGCGCAGAGATAGCGCAGGGGGACGGGGATGGATCGCGTGCGGCGGAACAGGGGCGCAAGCAGAAGGCGGCTCGGCATAGGCGACCAACGGCCCGCCCCCATGCGCGGTCACGGGCTGGCGGAGTCGTGAACCGCTCAGCGCCCTTGCCGGAGCGCGCCGAAGAACAGGCGCAACAACTCCGCGGCCTCGCCCTCGCGCACGCCGCCGATCACCTCCGGCGCGTGGTGGCAGGTGGGCTGGGCGAAGAAGCGCGGGCCGTGCTCCACCGCGCCGCCCTTCGGGTCATAGGCGCCGAACACGACGCGCCGGACCCGGAAGAAGCTCGTCGCCGCCGCGCACATGGCGCAGGGCTCGAGCGTGACCCAGAGCGTCGCTTCGGGCAGCACCTTCTCGCCGGCCGCCGCCGCCGCGGCGCGCAGTGCCAGGACCTCGGCATGCGCCGAGGGATCGCGCCGCGCCTCCACCTCGTTGCCGGCCCGCGCCAGCACCGCGCCGTCGGCCCCGGTCACCACGGCGCCGACCGGCACCTCGCCGCGCGCCGCCGCGGCGCGCGCCTCCGCCAGGGCCATCTCCATAGGGCTCATGCCGCGTGCTTGCCGCGACACGGCGCGCAGGTCTAGCAACACGCATGGCCACCCGACCGATCATCGGCGTCACCCTGGATGCGGAACCGGCCGGCGGCTGGTCGAAGCTGCCCTGGTACGCGCTGCGCCAGAACTACTTCTCCGCCGTCATCGCCGCGGGCGGCCTGCCGGTCGCGCTGCCGCACCACCCCGACCTCGCCGCCGACTACCTCGACCGGCTGGACGGGCTGCTGGTCACGGGGGGCGCCTTCGACGTGGACCCGGCGCTGTGGGGCGGCGGGCCGCCGCATCCGAAGGTGACGCTGAAGCCCGGCCGCACCGATTTCGAGCTCGCCGCGGTGCGCGCCGCGCTGGCGCGCGACATGCCGGTCCTCGGCATCTGCGGCGGGCAGCAGCTGCTCGCGGTCGCCTTCGGCGGCACGCTGATCCAGCACATCCCCGACGAGGTGGAGGGCGCCCTGGCGCATGAGCAGCCGAACCCACGCACCGAGCCGGGCCACGAGGTCGCGGTGGAGGGCGGCACCCTGCTCGCCTGCATCGTCGGCGCGAAGCGGCTGGCGGTGAACAGCGCCCATCACCAGGCGGTCGCGACGCCGGGCCAGGGCGCCGTGATCAACGCCCGCGCGCCCGACGGCGTGGTGGAGGGCATCGAGCATCCTGGCCACCGCTTCGCCCTCGGCGTGCAGTGGCATCCCGAATACACCGTGGACCCGCGCGACCCGGCGATCTTCGAGGCCTTCGTGCGGGCGGCCGCGCGATGAGCGACGAGGAGGACGGGCCGCCCGGCGGCGACGATCCGAAGGCCGGCGAGCGCATCGCCAAGTGGCTCGCCCGCGCCGGCATCGCCTCCCGCCGCGACGCGGAGAAGCTGATCGCCGAGGGCAAGGTCAAGCTCAACGGCAAGAGCGTCGAGACGCCCGCGACCTTCGTCGCCCCAGGCGACCGCGTGACCGTCGAGGGCAAGCCGGTCGCGGCGCCGGAGCGCACGCGGCTGTTCCGCTACCACAAGCCGGACGGGCTGGTGACGACGCATCGCGACCCGCAGGGCCGCACCACCGTCTTCGAGAAGCTGCCGCCCGGCCTGCCGCGCGTCGTCTCGATCGGCCGCCTCGACATCACCTCCGAGGGGCTGCTGCTGCTTACCAACGACGGCGAGCTCGCACGGCGGCTCGAGCTGCCCTCCAATGGCTGGCTCCGCCGCTACCGCGCGCGGGTGCACGGGCCGCTCGACGAGCGCGCACTGGCGGGCCTCGCGCGCGGCATCACCATCGAGGGCGTCTCCTACGGCCCGATCGAGGCCGGGCTCGACAGCCGCCAGGGCGCCAATGCCTGGCTGACGATCAGCCTGAAGGAGGGCAAGAACCGCGAGGTGCGCCGCGTGATGGCGCATCTCGGCCTGCAGGTGACGCGCCTGATCCGCATCGCCTACGGCCCCTTCCAGCTCGGCGTGCTGCCGCGCGGCGGGGTGGAGGAGGTGCATCCGCGCATCCTCCGCGACCAGCTCGGCATCGGCGAGAAGCCGAAGCGCCACCGCGCCGGCGGCGCGCCGGCCGAGCCGCCAGCGTCGCCGAAGCCCCCGCCCAAGCCAGCCGGGCGCGGCCGCAGCATCCCGCGCGCGCGCAACGCCGAGCCGCGGAGGCCGCGTGCGAATCGTCGCCGGCCGTCACCGCGGACGTAGCCTCTCCGCGCCCCCGGGGCAGGGGACGCGCCCGACCGCCGACCGCGTGCGCCAGGCGCTCTTCGACAGCCTCTGGCACGCGCCCTGGGCGGGGCGGGAGAGGGTGGAGGGCGCGCGCGTGCTCGACGCCTTCGCCGGCACCGGCGCGCTGGGGCTGGAGGCGCTGTCGCGCGGCGCGTCGCACGTCTCCTTCATCGAGCAGGACCGCGCCGCGCTCGCCGCGCTGCGCGCGAACATCGCGGCGCTGCGGGAAGGCGACGCCACGCGGGTGATCGCCGGCGACGCGACGCGCCCGCCGCGCGCGGCGGCACCTTGCACGCTGGTCTTCCTCGACCCGCCCTACGGCCAGGAGCTGGTGCCGCGCGCGCTCGCCGCGCTCGGCGCCGCCGGCTGGATCGCCTCCGGCGCGCTGGTGGTCGCCGAGGTCGGGAGGACCGAACCGCTCGACCCCTCCGGCTACGGGCCGCTCGAGGAACGCACCCACGGCGCCGCCCGCCTCGTCATCCTAAGCGCCCCCCCTCTTCTCCCCGCCCCGGTTACGGGGGAGGGGCGGGTTGGGGGTTCGTAAGTCAGCGCGTCGATTCCCCGGCGCCGCGTCCCTACCCTGCCAGATACGCGCCCAGCTCCTCCGCCTGCTTGCCTGTCCAGGCCCACAGCCGGTCACCATGCGGCACGTCCACGAAGCCGAAGCGCCCATGCGCCGTGCCGTCGCGCGCCACGCAATGCCGCTCGAAGGCCGCGAGGTGGTCCTTCTCGGTCGCAACCCGCGTCCCGCCGCCGCGCACCGCCACGCCGTCCCGCGCCGCACGGCCGATCTTGATCAGCGCGCGGAACTCATAGCCGGTGAGCAGCAGCGCCTTGTTGCCGCCCGCCCAGCTTCCCTTCGCCCCGCGCCACGCCCCGCGCGCCGCCTTGAGGAAGCCCTCCAGGTCGTCGCGGCGCGACGGGAAGGACGGCCAGACCGGGAAGCTCGCCGCCCAGCCCTCGGCGACGAGCGACAGGTTGAAGGTGCGGCGCCGCGGCGAGGTCACGGGCAGCTTCTCGCGCGCCGCCTTCTCGAGATACGGCGCGACATAGGCGAGCATCCGCCCGCGCCCATCCACCACCTCGCCGGCCGGGATCACGGCGAGCTCGCCCTTGCCGCCATCGGTGACGTCGTCGCGCAGCGCGCGCAGCCGTGCCGTCGCCGCCTCCGCCGCCGCATAGTGACGCACCGCGCCGCCCGCCGCGCGGGGCGCGAAATACGCTGCGAAGCCGACCGGCAGCCGGCCCTTGCGCTCGAGGCCGCGCAGCACCTCCATCGCCGCGTCGAGCCGCGCCTGCGCCACCCTGGGCGCACCGCCGAAATTCGGCTTCTCCGGCGTGTCCACCGACACCAGCCGGAAGGGCAGGTTGAGGCGCATCGTGTCGCCGTCGCCGGTCTCCGCCCGTCCGGGCGCCGGCAGCACCACCTTCGCCTTGGCCGGGTTGAAGGTCGGGATCGCCATGGCCGCCTCCGCGCTGGGCGCGGCAGGCTGGCATGCACCGCGGCGCCTCCGCAACAATCCCGGCGCTACCCCGGCCCGTCGAGCATCACGCCGAGCCTCGCATAGAGCTCCCGCAGCCGCGTCGCGTAGCGTTCCGCGCCGAAGCTTGCCGCCTGCGCCGGGCCCTTCGCCGCGAGCGAGGCGCGCAGCGCCTCGTCGCGATCGAGCGCCTGGATCGCCTCCGCCATCGCCCGCGTGTCGTAGGGATCGACCAGCAGCGCCGCATCGCCCGCCACCTCCGGCAACGAGGAGGTGTTCGACGTCATCACCGGCGTGCCGAGGTGCAGCGCCTCGATCACCGGCAGGCCGAAGCCCTCGTAGAGCGAAGGGAACAGCATCGCGCGCGCGCCGCGGATCAGCCCCGTCAGCAGCCGGCCCGGCACGTAGTTGATCAGCACCACCTTGTCGCGCAGCCGCCGCGTCATGCCCTGCACGCCCTCGACCGGGCCGCGCGGGACGAAGTCGCGCCGGTCATCCTCGTAGAGCAGCCCGAGCTCCTGGTGGGAATTCCAGGCCTGCTTGCCGCAGATCACCAGCGGATGCTCCGAGCCCGACGCCAGGTAGGCCTCGATCAGGCGGCCGACATTCTTCTTCGGCTCGATCGCGCCGAAGAACAGGAAGTAGCGGCCCCATTCGAGCCCGAAGAAGCCTTCCAGCTCGCCGCGCACCAGGGCTTCGGGCTTGAGCGTCGCGCGGTCCGGCAGCTCCACCGCCTGGCCGGTGTTCGTCACGCGGTCCTCCGGCACGCCGAGCAGCGAGGTGATGTCGCGCTTCGACGCGTCGCTGACCGTCACGATGTGGTCCGCGCGTGCAGCGATGCCGCGCACCGTGCCGAGGTAGCGCCGCTTGTTGTCGAGCGTGGTGAAGGGCAGGCGCAGCGGCACGAGGTCGTGGATGGTGTAGATGTTCCGGGCACCCGGCACCTGCAGCGGCACCGGATAGGTCCAGTGCATCACCGCCGGCGCTCCCGGCAGCCGAACCGTGCCGAAGCGCCCGCTCGCGCCGAAGCCGAGCACGGCGGCGCGGTAGAGGCTCGGCACGTTCCAGATCCGGTCGAAGGCGGGCAGCCGCGCCTCCAGCCCCGCCGTCTCCACGCTGCCGATCGGCACCGGCACCGCCTCCACGCCGCGGCGCAGCCGGATCATGCGGAAGAAGTCGTCGAGCGGCCGGCGCCAGCCGGGCAGGTCGCCGCGCGGATCGAAAAAGGTCACCTCCCGCAGCAGCCCGTCGCGGCCGGAGGAGGAGCGGTGGCCGTAGAGCACGCCGACCTCGGCGCCGAGCGCCTGCAGCCGCCGCGACAGGCCGCGCGCATAGGTCGCGACGCCGGTCCCCTGCTCGAGGGCAAGGTTGTAGCCGTCGATCGCAATGAGGGGTTTCGTCACGCTTTCCTCACGATACGCCCGCGTGAGTTGTCTTCACGCGCAACCATCGCGCGAAAGGACTCTGGCCCAAGGCGCCGAGCCGCGTCATGCTGCGCGGCATGAGCGAGGGGGACGCTTCGCGGCTCGACGCCAAGGTCGCGCCCGATGCCGCGTTGGAAGAGGCGCGCGCAGGTGGCGCCGTGCTCCTGCTTCGCCTCGCGATCCTCGTGCTGCGCGTCGCTGCGGCGCTGCTCATCGCGACGCCGCTGGCGCTGCTTGGCTGGGCGCTGCTGCGTTGAGGGCGCGCCAGCCGATATCGCGACGGCAGAACCCACCCGGCCATCTGATCGCGTCCACCGCGGCATAGGCTGCGTCGCGTGCCGCAAGCAGCGTCGCGCCGGTTGCGCCCACCGCCAGCACGCGGCCGCCATCCGCCACCAGTGCGCCGTCCTCCCGCCGCGCGGTGCCGGCCTGGAAGACCTGCACGCCCGGGATCTTCGCCGCGTCCTGCAGCCCGTCGATCTCGGTGCCCTTGCGCGGCGTGCCCGGGTAGCCCTCGGCGGCCATCACCACCACCAGGCTGTGATCGCTCTCCCAGCGCAGGTCGAAGCGCGCGAGCTCGCCGTCGCAGGCGGCCAGCAGCGCGGGCAGGAGGTCGGAGCGCAGCCGCAGCATCAGCGCCTGGCATTCCGGGTCGCCGAAGCGGACGTTGAACTCGATCAGCTTCGGGCCGTCGGCCGTCAGCATCAGCCCCGCGAAGAGCACGCCGCGGAAGGGCGTTCCGCGTCGCGCCATCTCCACCAGCGTAGGGCGGATGATCCGCGCCATGACCTCGTCGCGCAGCGCGTCCGTGAAGACCGGTGGGGGCGAATAGGCGCCCATGCCGCCGGTGTTCGGCCCGGTGTCGCCCTCGCCGACGCGCTTGTGGTCCTGCGCCGCGGCAAGCGGCAGCGCCGCCGTGCCGTCGCAGAGGGCGAAGAAGGACACCTCCTCGCCCAGCAGGCACTCCTCGATCACGACGGCGGCGCCGGCCGCGCCGTGAACGCGGCTCTCCATGATGTCGGCAATCGCGGCCTCGGCCTCGGCGGTCGTCGCCGCGACAACGACGCCCTTGCCCGCCGCCAGCCCATCCGCCTTCACCACGATGGGCGCGCCGCGCTGTTGCACGTATCCGCGTGCCGCCGCCGGATCCTCGAAGCGCGCCCAGGAAGCGGTCGGCACGCCGGCCGCATCCGCGACCTCCTTGCAGAAGGCCTTGCTGCCCTCTAGCCGCGCCGCCGCCGCGCTCGGCCCGAAGCAGCGGAGGCCCGCCGCCGCGCAGGCATCCGCCAGGCCGAGCGTCAGCGGCGCCTCCGGCCCGGCCACGACCAGATCCACCCGGTTGTCGCGCGCGAAGCCGACCAGCGCCGCGATGTCGGTGGGACCGATCGCCACGCACTCCGCGACTTCCGCGATGCCCGGATTTCCCGGCGCGCACCACAGCTTCGTCAACAGCGGCGAGGACGACAGGGCCCAGCACAGCGCGTGCTCGCGCCCTCCGCCGCCCACCACCAGCACCCGCATGACAGCGCCCCCGCAACGACCACGACACGTGTTCCGCGCGGGCCCGTCCTAGCATAGGGTCCGGCCATGGACACCACGCCTCCCGCTGGGCCTCCCGCTGGGCCTCCCCCTGGGCCCCCTCCGGTCTCCAATGTCCCCGAGTTCAGCGTCTCCGAGATCTCCGGGGCCGTCCGCCGCACCCTCGAAGGCGCCTTCGCCCGCGTGCGCGTGCGCGGCGAGATCACCGAGTGCAAGCGCTACCCCTCCGGCCACATCTACCTGTCGCTGAAGGACGAGACCGCGAAACTGGAATCGGTGGTCTGGCGCACCGCCGTGCCGCGGCTCTCGGTGCAGCCGGAGAACGGCGTCGAGGTGATCGCCACCGGCAAGCTCACCACCTATGCCGACCGGTCGAAGTACCAGCTCGTCATCGACCGCCTGGAATATGCCGGCGAGGGCGCGCTGCTCGCGCGGATCGAGAAGCTGAAGGCGCGGCTCGCCGCGGACGGCCTCTTCGACGAGGCGCGCCGCAAGCCGATCCCCCTCCTGCCGCGGATCGTCGGCGTGGTGACCAGCGAGGCCGGCGCGGTGATCCAGGACATCCGCACCACCATCGCCCGCCGCTTTCCGCGCCGCATCCTCCTCTGGCCCGTCCCCGTCCAGGGCCAGGGCGCGGCGGAGCGCATCGCCGCCGCCATCGCCGGCTTCGGCGCGCTGCCGCCCGACGGTCCGATCCCGCGCCCCGACGTGCTGATCGTCGCCCGCGGCGGCGGCAGCCTCGAGGACCTGATGGCCTTCAACGAGGAGGTGGTGGTCCGCGCCGCCGCCGCCTGCCCCATCCCGCTGATCAGCGCCGTCGGCCACGAGACCGACACGACGCTGATCGACTTCGCCTCCGACCGACGCGCGCCCACGCCCACCGCCGCCGCCGAGCTCGCCGTCCCCGCCCGCACCGAGCTCCTCGCCGCCCTCGACCAGACCGGTGCCAGGCTGCGCGGCGCCGCGGCGCGGGAGCTGCGGGCGCGGGAGACGATCCTGCTGCGGCTGGAACGCCGCCTGCCCGATATCCCCGCCCGCGTGCTGGACTATCGCCGACGCCTCGACGAAGCCGGCGAGGGTCTGCCCACGGCGCTCCGGAGTGCGGTGCGCGCGCGGCGAGAGGCGCTGGCGCCGCTGATCGTGCCGCATCCCCGCACCGGCCTCGCCGCGCGCCGCGCGGCGCTGGCGTTGCTCGACAGCCGCGCCGCCGCCTTGGCCGCCCGCCGCATCCAGCGCGCGCGCGGCACCGCTACGCTGTCGCGCTTCTCCGCCGCGCCGGTCGAAGCGCTGATCCGCGAGCGCCGCACGCGCCTCGACGGCCTCTCGCGGCAGCTGGAGGCGCTGTCCTACAACGCCGTGCTCGCGCGCGGCTTCGCCATGGTGCGCGACGCGAATGGCGACCCGCTGACCCGCGCCGCCGCCGTGGCACCTGGCGCGAAGCTCTCCATCGCCTTCGCCGACGGCGCGGTCGCCGCCACCGCCGAAGGCGAGGCGCCGAGGCGCAAGCCGAAGCCCGCCGACAGCCAGGGATCCCTGCTGTGACCGAATGCTGCGACCCCGGCCCGCGCGACTTCGCCTGCATCGGCCTGCCGGGGCTCGCGCGCAGGAGCCTGCTCGCCGCGCCGGCGCTGCTGCTCGCCCGCGCCGGCCTCGCACAGGAACTGCGCGGCGAGCCCGCCCAGGGCGGCTTCCTCGTCGGCCGCGCCGCGCCCGGCACGCGCCTCGCCCTCGATGGCCGGAGCGTCCGCGTCTCCTCGGAGGGCCATTTCGCCTTCGGCTTCGGCCGCGACCACGGCCCCAGCGCCAACCTCGCCGTGACGCAATCCGGCCGCACCGAGACGCGGTCGCTGTCGGTGCGTCGGCGGGAGTGGGACATCCAGCACATCACCGGCCTGCCCCCCGCCCAGGTCACGCCCGACGAGGCCGCACTCCGCCGCATCACCGCAGAGCGCGAGCGCCTCGGCGCCGCCCGCGCGGTGGACAGCCCGCTGACCTACTTCGCCGAGCCCCTCGCCTGGCCCGCCCGCGGCCGCATCAGCGGGATCTTCGGCAGCCAGCGCGTGCTGAACGGCCAGCCGCGCCAGCCGCATTACGGCCTCGACGTCGCCGGCCCCGTCGGCACGCCGATCAGCGCGGCGCTGGCCGGCCGCGTGTCGCTCTCCGGCGACTTCTTCTTCTTCGGCCAGCTGCTCGTGCTGGACCACGGCCACGGCGTGAACACCCTCTACGCGCATCTGTCGGAGCGCCTGGTGGCCGAGGGCGAGGCGGTCGCGCGCGGCCAGCCCATCGCGAGGATGGGTGCCACCGGCCGCGTCACCGGCCCCCACCTGCATTTCTCGTTGTCCTGGTACCAGCTCTGGCTCGACCCCCAGCCCGTCCTGCCCAGCTAGCCTGCTGTATCCCTCGCCCGCACGCGGAGGGCTCGAGCATCGACGCACGCCACCCGCCGGAACACACCACCACGCCAGGCGTTCGCCGCCCGGACCGGAGACTCCCCGAATGCCCGACACCTACGCCACCTACCCCAGCCTGCGCGGCAAGCCCGTGCTCATCACCGGCGGCGCCTCCGGCATCGGCGCCGAGATGGTCGCGCATTTCGCCGCACAGGGCGCGCGCGTCGCCTTCCTCGACTTCGACGCAGAGAACGGCGCGAAGGTCGCGCAAGCCACCTCCAGCCTCTTCATCCAATGCGACCTGCGCGACATCGCCGCGTTGCGCGACGCCATCGCGCGCATCCGCGCCGAGATCGGCGACATCCTCGTGCTGGTGAACAACGCCGCCCGCGACGACCGCCACCCGCTCGACGAGGTGGAGCCCGACTACTGGGACGAGCGCATGGCGACGAACCTGCGCCACATGTTCTTCTGCGCCCAGGCCGTCGCCCCCGGCATGCGCGCTGCGAAGTCGGGTTCCATCATCAACCTCGGCTCGGTGAGCTGGATGAAGGCGCAGGGCGGCATGCCCGCCTACACGGCGGCGAAATCCGCCGTGCGCGGCCTCACGCGCGGGCTCGCCCGCGACCTCGGCGGCGATGGCGTCCGCTGCAACGAGGTCGTGCCCGGCTGGGTCTTCACCGAACGCCAGGAGAAGCTCTGGGCGACGCCCGAGAGCGTGGAGGCGACGCTCAAGGCACAATGCCTGCACCGCAAGGTGATGCCGCCCGACATCGCGCGGATCGTGCTGTGGCTCGCCGCCGACGACAGCGCGATGGTCACCGCGCAGTACTTCGTCGTCGACGGTGGCGCCGTGTGAGGCGGGGAGGGCGGCCCGGCCGGGCTAGGCCGCCCCGAACTGCGCCTCGTGCAGGGTGCGGTAGATGCCCTTCGCGGCCAGCAGCGCGCCATGCGTGCCCTGCTCCGCGATGCGGCCATCCTGCACCACGACGATGCGGTCGGCGTCGCGGATCGTCGCCAGGCGGTGCGCGATCACCAGCGTGGTGCGGCCGCGCGCGAGCTCGGCGAGCGCGGCCTGGATGGCGCGCTCCGTCTCCGTGTCGAGCGCGCTCGTCGCCTCGTCCAGGATCAGCACCGGCGGGTTCTTGAGGAACACCCGCGCGATCGCCAGCCGCTGCTTCTGCCCGCCCGACAGCCGCACGCCGCGCTCGCCCACCACCGTGTCGAGCCCACCGGGCAGTGCCGCGACCAGCTCGTCGAGCCGCGCGCGTCGCGCAGCCTCCAGGATCTCGGCGTCGGTCGCCCCGAGCCGGCCATAGGCGATGTTCTCGCGGATCGTGCCGGCGAACAGGAAGGTGTCCTGCGGCACGATCCCGATCTGCCGCCGGAGGCTGTCGAGCGTCAGGTCGCGGATGTCGTGCCCGTCGATCGTGATGCGCCCCGCATCCGCCTCGTAGAAGCGCGGCACGAGCGCGCAGAGCGTCGTCTTGCCGGCGCCCGACGGCCCGACGAGCGCGACCGTCTCGCCCGGCGCGACCGACAGCTCCACCCCGCGCAGCACCGGACGGTCCGGGCTGTAGCCGAAGGTGACACCCTCGAAGCGGAGCGCGCCGCGCAGCGGCGGCGCGGGCCGCGCGCCGGGGCGGTCCACGATGTCGGGCTCGATCGCCAGCAGCTCGCGGTAGCGGCGGAAGCCGGCGATGCCCTTGGGGTAGGTCTCGATCACCGCGGCGATCTTGTCGAGAGGGCGGAACAGCACGCCGACGAGCAACAGGAAGGCGACGAAATCGCCGACGCTCATCGCCCCGCGCACGATCAGCACGGAGCCGGCGAGCATCACCACGACCTGCACCAGCCGCAGGCCGACATAGTTCAGCGTGACGCCCGACGCCATGATGCGGTAGCCGTCGAGCTTGGTGCGGCGATAGCCCTCATTGTCGGCGGCGAATAGGCGGCGTTCCTGCTCCTCGTTCGCGAAGGCCTTGACCACGCGGATGCCGCCCACCGCCTCCTCGATCCGCGCGTTGAAGGCGCCGACGCGGCCGAACTGCGCCTGCCAGTTGCGCGTCATCCGCCCGCCATAGCGCGCGACGATGAAGCCCGTCGCCGGCATGACCAGCAGCGTGAGCGCGGCGAGCATCGGGTTGACAAGGAACATCAGCGCGAAGGCGCCGGCGAAGGTCAGCAGCGCGATCAGCACGTCCTCCGGCCCGTGATGCGCGACCTCTCCGATCTCCTCGAGGTCCTTGGTCAGCCGCCCGACCAGGTGCCCCGTCTTCTGCCCGTCGTAGAAGCGGAAGGAGAGCTTCATCAGGTGGTCGAAGGCGCGGCGGCGCAGCTCCGTCTCGATGGCGATGCCGAGGACGTGGCCCCAATAGGTCACGATCGCCATCAGCACGCCGTTGAGCAGGTAGATCGCGAGCAGCGCGCCGATGGCGAGCAGGATCAGCGGCAGGTCCTGCCCCGGCAGCAGGTGGTCCACGAAGGCGCGGACGGCCATCGGGAACATCAGCTCCAGCACGCCCGACAGCGCCGCGCAGCCGAAATCCAGCAGCAAGAGCCGACGATGGGGGCGGTAGAAGACGGCGAAGGCGCGGAGCATCGCGCCCTTCAAGCGCGATGCCGCGCGGCCCGCAACGGGCTACGCCAGGCGCTTCCAGAAGAAGGCCGAGCCCTCCAGCCTCTGCCGGTCGGTGGAGAAGGCGAAGCCGGGCACCACGCCGAGCATTGTCCAGCCAAGGCTTTCATACAGGCGCTGCGCCGCGCTGCCCTCCACCGTGTCGAGGATCAGCAGGCTTCGCCCCGCCTCGCGCGCCGTCGCCTCGAGCCGCGTCATCAGCGCGCGGCCGAGGCCCAGGCGGCGGGCGTCGGGGTGCACAAGCAGCTTCGTCACCTCGGCGCGGTGGGGCTGGTTCGGCTGGGTCGCGAAGGCGAGCTGCACCGTGCCGCGGATCCGGCCCTCGACGCGCGCGACGATAAGCCGCCGCTCGCCGGAGGCGAGTGCCGGCAGCACGGCGCGGCGCCACCAGCTTTCCGAGTCCGATTGGGAGAAGGGCAGCACGAAGTTGACGCTCGCGCCGCCTTCGACGCAGGCGCGCATCACCTCCGCCAGCACGGGCAGCTCGCGTTCCGCTGCGACGATGTCGAGTTCCTCGAGGGTCATGCCGGGCCTCACGGGGCGCAGATCGCGATGACGTAGCGGGCGGGGCCGGGGCCGAGGCTGCGGAAGCGCGTCGGCCCGCGCAGCCGGACCCGCACGCAGTCGCCGGGGCGGAGGGGGAAGACCAGGCCGGCCTCGGTGAACTCCAGGCTGCCGGATTGCAGCAGGACGTGCTGTTCCATCCCGGCCACGGGCGCGCGGTCATAGGCGATCTCGGCACCTTCCGGCAGTTCGCCCTCGACGAGCTCGACGCGCAGGCCGGGGCCGGGCGGCGAGGCGGCACGGCGGCGGAAGCCGGTGGCCGGATCGGTCCAGGCCGGCTGGTCCTCACGCCGCACCAGCGCCGGCGCCTCGCCCTCCGCCGCCGCCATAAGCCGCGACAGCGTCCAGCCATGCGCGGCGCAGAGCCGGTTGAGCTGCGTCGCGGTCGGGCTGAGCTCGGCGCGCTCGATGCGCGAGAGGCTGGCCCGGCTGATGCCGGTCAGCGCGGCGAGATCGTCGAGCGAGAGCGCACGCGCCATCCGCAGCTCCGCGAGCCGCGCCGCCAGGCGACGCTCGATGACGGAGCTCTCTGCCTCTCGCATGGGAGACAGTATCTCTGTTCAGAGAGGCCTTGCCAAGCGCCTCAGCGCAGCCGGCGCCGCACGAACTCTGCCCCCGCCGCGACCCCGCCCGCCGGCCCGATGTCGTTGTGCCCCGCGCCAGGCGCCTCCCACAGCTCGACCGGCGCCGTCGCCGCGGCCTGCAGCCTGCGACCCATCTCCGGCGGCACCAGCGTGTCGCCCGCGCCCTGCAGGATCAGCATCGGCACGCGCACCGCGGCCACCCGGGAAAGGCTGTCGTAGCGGTCGCGCAGCAGCAGGCCGGAGGGCAGCAGCGGATGGTGCCGCTTCGCGAGGTCGAGCAGCGAGGTGTAGGGGCTCTCCAGCACCAGCAGCGCCGCCGCGTCCGGCTGCTCCGCGGCCAGCCGCACCGCGACCCCGGTGCCGAGCGATTCGCCCCAGAGCACGGTGCGCGCCGTGCCCACCCCCTGCGCGCGCAGATGCGCCAGCCCCGCTTGCGCGTCCTGGCCGAGCCCGTCTTCCGACGGCGCGCCGGGATTGCCGCCATAGCCGCGCCACTGCACCACAAGCGCGCCCCAGCCGAGCCGCTGGAAGGCCGCGATCCGCTCCGCGCGGTAGGCGACGTGGCCTCCGTTGCCGTGCAGGTAGAGCACCACCGGCGCGCGCCCATCCGGCGCCGGCGCTTCCCAGGCGAGGATGTCGAGCCCGTCCGCGGTGCGCAGCCGCACCTCGCGCACGCCCTGCAATCCCATCGCGGAGGGCGCGGGCGGCGGGCGCGGATCGGGGAAATAGATCAGCCGGTCCTGGAAGGCGTAGAGCGCCGCGCCGAAGCCGCCCAAGGTCAAGGCTGCCGTCAGCGCGACGCCGAGCAGCGTCAATCGCGGTCCCTCGGCCCCGGCGCCAGCACCTCGCGCTTGCCGACATGGTTGGCGACGCCGACCACGCCTTCCTTCTCCATCTGCTCGATGAGCTTCGCGGCCTTGTTGTAGCCGATGCCGAGGTGGCGCTGGATGAAGCTCGTGCTCGCCTTGCCCTCGCGCGTCACCAGCTCCACCGCCTTGTCGTAAAGCGAGCCCTCGCCATCCGTGTTGCCGCCGAGCAGGCCGGCGGCGGCGCCGATGTCGCCGTCCTCGTCCTCGACCTCCGTCACCTCGTCCACATAGGCCGGCTCGCCCTGGCCGCGCAGCATCTCGACGATGCGCTCGACCTCCTGGTCCGACACGAACGGCCCGTGCACGCGGCTGATCCGCCCGCCGCCCGCCATGTGCAGCATGTCGCCCTGGCCGAGCAGCTGTTCCGCGCCCTGCTCGCCGAGGATGGTGCGGCTGTCGATCTTCGACGTGACCTGGAAGGAGATGCGGGTCGGGAAGTTCGCCTTGATCGTGCCCGTGATGACGTCCACCGAAGGGCGCTGCGTCGCCATGATCACGTGGATGCCGGCCGCGCGCGCCATCTGCGCCAGGCGCTGCACCGCCGCCTCGATCTCCTTGCCGGCGACGATCATGAGGTCGGCCATCTCGTCGATAACCACGACGATCATCGGCAGCGGCTCGAGCGCGAGCGGCTGGTCCTCGAAGAGCGGCTTGTTCGTCTCCGGGTCGAAGCCGACCTGCACGCGGCGCGTCAGCACCTCGCCGCGCGCGCGCGACGCCGAGACCTTCTCGTTGTAGCCGGCGATGTTCCGCACGCCGAGCTGGCTCATCGCCTTGTAGCGGCGCTCCATCTCGCGGACGGTCCACTTCAGCGCGCCGATCGCCTTGCGCGGGTCGGTCACGACCGGGGCCAGCAGGTGCGGGATGCGGTCATAGACCGACAGCTCCAGCATCTTCGGGTCGATCATGATGAAGCGGCACTCGTCGGGGCTGAGGCGATACAGCAGCGACAGGATCATCGTGTTGATCGCCACCGACTTGCCCGAGCCGGTGGTCCCCGCGATCAGCAGGTGCGGCATGCGGGCGAGGTCGGCGATCACCGGCGCGCCGCCGATGTCCTTGCCAAGCGCGAGGTTCAGCCGCCCCGGATGCTTCGCCCAGTCCTCGGCGGCGAAGAGCTCCGACAGCAGCACCGTCTCGCGCTTCGCGTTCGGCAGCTCGATGCCGATGACGTTGCGACCCGGGACGGTGGCGATGCGCACGGCAGTCACCGACATGGACCGCGCGATGTCGTCGGCCAGCCCGATGACGCGCGCGGACTTGGTGCCGGGCGCCGGCTCCAGCTCGTACAGCGTGACGACGGGGCCGGGCCGGATCTCGGCGATGCGGCCGCGCACGCCGTAATCCTCCAGCACCGTCTCGAGCATGCGGGCATTGCCCTGCAGCGCTTCCTCCGACGGGCCGCTGGCACGGCGGATGGGGGGCGCGGTCAGCAGCTCGAGCGGCGGCAGGCGCCAGGTGCCGTCGGGCAGCGGCAGGCTCGCTTGGCGCGCCCCGGGGGCGGGCTTCGGCGCGGCGCGCTCCGAGACGCGTGGCGCGGCTTGGCGCGGCGCGGGGGCGGGCGGCGCCTCCACCGGCTCGCGTGTGACGATGGCGGCGCCGAAGCTCGGCTCCTTGCGGCGGATGATGGCGCCGATGGTCGGCTCCTCGGCCGCAGCCTCGTCGGCGCGTCGCAGCACGTCGGCCAGCGGCACCGGCGCCTCGCGCCGGCGGCGCAGGGCGCCGAAGCCCGCGCGGAACGGCCAGGCGAGGCCGCGCCCGACCGCGCCCGCCAGGCGTGAGAGGATGCCAGAGCGCCGCGCCTCGCCGGCCGCGCCGGCCGCGAGCCGCCCGGCGCCCGTCGCGGCCGTCAGCGCCGCCGATCCTGCCGCGCGTCCCGCCCTCCGCCACTCGCCCGGCGTCAGCGCGAGCGCCACGAAGGCCAGCAGCGCCGTGATCCCGAACAGCACGAGATGCGCGATGCCCGCGCCCACCGGCCCGAGCACCTGCCCGAGTAGCCCGAGCACCGCCTCGGCCAGCGCCGGGCCGGCCGCGCCGGCGGGCCCGGCCGGCGCCGGCGCGCCCTCCGGCAGCGGCAGCAGGGCGAGCGAGGCGGCGGTAAGCGGCAGCGCCGCGAGCAGGCAGGCCAGCCGCAGGGCGAAGGGGCTGAGCCCGCGATGCGTCGCCAGCCGCCAGGCCCAGGTCATCAGGCAGGCCACCGGCAGCCAGGCGGCGTAGCCGACGCCCTGCAGCAGCACGTCGGACAGATGCGCGCCGAAGGGACCGGCGAGATTCGCCGTCTGCCGCGCCGTCGCGGTGGACCAGGACGGGTCGGCCGGGTCGTAGCTCGCCAGCGCGGCGATCCCGACCAGGCCGAGCATCACCAGCACCAGCGCCAGCATCTCCCCCAACCGGCGGCGGATCGCCGCCTTGACGGCGGGGGAGGCGAAGCGACGGCCGGCCGCGGCGAGGCGGTCCCCCATCTGGCGTCCATCCAGGGCGCGCGGCATGTCCAGTCACCGTTGAAGCAGGGTGGCAGTTCTATACCGGAAGTGCCTCGAAATGCACGGTCCGCTTTCAGGCCGAACCGATCCTGCGGCAGGATGGGGCATGGCCGACCCCGCCACCCTTCCGCCCGGCCTCGACCCGGCGACCCGCGCCCGCATCGCGGCCGCCGCTGCGCCGCTGGCCGCACCCGTCGGCGCGGCGCTGTTCCACCCCGGCGACCCCTGCCGCGGCTTCGTCATGCTCCGGCAGGGGCGGATCCGCGTCGACCTCGTCGCGGAGGATGGCCACGCCCTGCTGCTCTACCGTGTGGCGCCCGGCGAGGCCTGCCTGCTGACCACCGCCTGCCTCTTCGCCGGCGAGGCCTATGCCGCCGAGGGACGGGCGGAGACGGCGATCAGCGGCCTCCTGCTGCCCCGCCCCGCCTTCGAAGCGCTGGTGGCCGAGAGCGCCGCCTTCCGTGCCTTCGTCCTGGCCGGCTTCGGTCAGCGGCTCGCGACGCTGATGGCCCGCATCGAGGCGCTGAGCTTCCGCAGCGTGGATCGCAGGCTGGCGGAAGCGCTGCTCGTCCGCGGCGGCGTCGAGCTCTCCGTCACCCAGGCCGACCTCGCCACCGAGGTCGGGACCGCCCGCGAAGTGGTCACCCGCCGGCTGAACGCGCTGGCCCGCGACGGCGTGCTGGCGCTCGGGCGCGGGGCGGTGACGATCCGCGACCGTGCGCTGCTGCAGAAAATCGCGCGCGGCGCGTGACTTCGTCACCGACGCGGCCCGCCTTGCCGGCTTCACTCCCCCCGCGCGGCGATGCCGTCGCAAGGCAAGGAGAGAAGCCATGACGAGCAATGTCGGCGGAATGGATCGGGTCCTGCGGATCGCGGCGGGCGCGCTGCTGCTGGCGCTCGGCGCCTTCGGGCCGCTGGGCTGGTGGGGGCTGGTCGGGCTGGTGCCGCTCGCCACCGGGCTGATGCGCTGGTGCCCGGCCTATACGCTGCTCGGCGTGAACACCTGCCCGATGGGCAAACGGGCCGCCTGATCCCGGCGGGGCAACGAACGGGGCGCGGGCCGGCGTGTTGAGGAGGCTTCCCAACCAAGGAGCCTCCTCCCGCATGTCCGCCTCCACGCGTCCGCTCGCCGTCGTCACCGGCGGTTCCTCCGGCATCGGGCTCGAACTCGCGAAGCTCTGCGCGAAGGACGGCCACGACCTGCTCATCGCCGCCGACCGCCACCTGCAGGAGGCGAAGGCGGAACTCGCCGGCCTCGGCATGCAGGTCGAGACGGTGGAAGGCGATCTCGGCACGCAGGAAGGGGTGGACCGGCTGATCGCGGCGATCGGCGGCCGCCCCGTCGCGATCCTCTGCGCCAATGCCGGGCACGGTCTGGGCCATGCCTTCCTCGACCAGTCCTGGGCCGACATCCGGCACGTCATCGACACCAACGTGACCTTCACCACCTACCTGCTGCACAAGCTGGGCATGGCGATGAAGGGGACGGGGGGCAGGATCCTCGTGACCGGCTCGATCGCCGGCTACACGCCGCAGCCCTTCCAGGCCGTCTATCACGGCACCAAGGCATTCGTGGACAACTTCACCATCGCCTTCCGCGAGGAGCTGAAGCCGCATGGCGTGAGCGTGACGCTTCTGATGCCCGGCGCCACCGAGACGGAATTCTTCGAGCGTGCGGAGATGGACGACACGAAGCTCGGCCAGTCGAAGAAGGACGACCCGGCGGATGTCGCGAAGACCGGCTATGACGCGCTGATGCGCGGCGAGGCCGACGTGGTGCACGGCTTCAAGAACAAGGTCTCGACCGCGATGGCCGATGTCGTGCCGGCCGAGGTCAGCGCGCGCATGGCCGCGAACCAGGCCAAGCCCGGCAGCGGCAAGAAGAGCGCCTGACCGCCGGGCTGTCCCCCCTATTGGGGGGCAGTGCCGGTCCCGCTCAATCGCCGCGCGGCTTTTCGGCCCGCAGCCGCTTCACCCCGCCGCGCCGCGCCTTGCCCTCCAGCCGCCGCTCCTGGCTGCCCCGCGTCGGCTTCGTCTTGCGCCGCGGCGGGGGAGGCGGGGCGGCGGCGCGCGCGACGAGCTCCGCCAGCCTCTCGCGCGCATCGGTGCGGTTGCGGTCCTGGCTGCGATGGCGGCTCGCCTCGATCACCAGCTCGCCCTCGGCCGTCACGCGGCGCCCGGCGAGCTTCACCAGCCGCGCCAGCACGGCGTCCGGCAGGCCGGCGCGCGCCAGCACGACGCGCAGCTGCACGGCCGTCTCGACCTTGTTGACGTTCTGCCCGCCGGGGCCCGAGGCGCGGATGAAGCGCTCCTCGATCGCCGCCTCCGGGATGTGTGGCGCATTCATCCCCGCGCCTTACGCGCCTGCGCCGCGCCGCCGCAAGCGCGAAGGGCGCCAGGGGTCTCCCCCCGGCGCCCTTCGCCGTTGCCGCGGGCCGGCGCCGTCAGCGCGCCGGCCGCGGATGGAGGCGGATCAGCCCAGCCGCTCGCCGTGCTGCGCGACGTCGAGACCCTCGCGCTCCTCCTCCTCGGTGACGCGCAGGCCGACGATCACGTCCACGAGCTTCAGCAGGACGAAGCTGCCGACGCCGGAGTAGGCGATGGTCAGCAGCACCGACTTCACCTGGATCCAGACCATGCCCGCGTTCCCGTAGAGCAGGCCCGAATAGGCGATCGCGCCTTCCGCATCGTCGGTCTTGTAGAGCATGCCGTAGGCGAAGATGCCGGTGAGGATCGCGCCTACGATGCCGCCGAGGCCGTGCACGTAGAACACGTCGAGACTGTCATCCGCGCCGAGCAGCTTCTTGAGGCCTGTCGCGCCCCAGAAGCAGATCAGGCCCGCCGCGACGCCGATGATCAGCGCCGCGCCCGGGAACACCCAGCCCGAGGCCGGCGTGATCGCGACGAGGCCGGCGACGGCGCCCGAGATCAGGCCGAGCACGGACGGCTTGCCCTTGGCCGCCCACTCGCCGAGCATCCAGGCGATGCCGCCGGCCGCGCAGGCGATCTGGGTGACCACGATGGCCATGCCCGCGCGCGCCCCGGCGCCGGTGGCCGAGCCCGCGTTGAAGCCGAACCAGCCGACCCAGAGCAGCGCCGCGCCGATGACGGCGAGCGCCAGGTTGAAGGGCGACATGTTCTCGGTGCCGTAGCCGACGCGCTTGCCGATCACATAGGCCGCGACGAGGCCGGCGATGCCCGCATTGATGTGCACCACCGTGCCGCCCGCGAAGTCGAGCGCGCCCCAGGCGAAGATGATGCCGTTCGGGTGCCAGACCCAATGCGCGACCGGCGCGTAGACCAGCAGCGACCACAGCACCATGAAGATGCAGAGCGCGGAGAACTTCATGCGGTCGGCCACCGCGCCGGTGATCAGCGCCGCGGTGATGATCGCGAAGGTCATCTGGAAGATCATGAAGATCGTCTCGGGGAAGGTGAAGGCGATCGCGCCGTCACCCGTGCCGAGCGTGAAGGGCTTGTCCCAGACCAACCCGGTGAGCAGCACGCGGGAGAAGTCGCCGAACCAGGTGCCGCCCTCACCGAAGGCGATCGAGTAGCCGGCGACCATCCAGGTGATGGTGATGAGGCAGCAGACTGCGAAGGACTGCGCCATCGTCGCCAGCACGTTCTTCTTGCGCACCATGCCGGCGTAGAAGAGTGCGACGCCCGGCACGGTCATCATCAGCACGAGCGCCGTCGAGGTCAGCATCCAGGCGGTGTCGCCGGTGTCGATCTTCGCATCCTGCGCGAAGGCCGCATCGGCCGCGACCAGCGCCGGCAGCGCGAGCAGCGCCGCACGAGCGAGCATCCTCATTCCGGAAATTCCCTTGTTCATGGTGAAGCGCCTGGCCGTCAGAGGGCGGAGCCGTCGGTTTCGCCGGTGCGGATCCGCAGCGCGCGCTCGAGGTCGAGCACGAAGATCTTGCCGTCGCCGATCTTGCCGGTGCGCGCCGAGCCCGCGATCGCCTCGACCACGGCTTCCACCATCTCGGATGGCACCGCGACCTCGATCTTGAGCTTCGGCAGGAAGGACACGTGGTACTCGGCGCCGCGGTAGATCTCGGTCTGGCCCTTCTGCCGGCCGAACCCCTTCACCTCGGTCACCGTCAGGCCCTGCACGCCGAGCGGGGTGAGCGCATCGCGCACCTCGTCGAGCTTGAAGGGCTTGATGATCGCCATCACCAGCTTCATCGCGCCACGTCCCCTGTTCCTGGCCCTGTCCCTGGGCGGAGTGGGGAGGGGCAATCCAAGCCCCGTGCCAGCCGCGTCCGCGCGGCCGCGCTTGGCTCTCTCCGCAGGTCCGGCGCCGAGAGGTCGAATCTCCGCCGCCCACCTGCCCAAACGGGAGGCAGCCGATCTGCTTTGTTTTTAGGCAATTGCCCCGCCCTTGCCGAACCGGCCCGGCGCCGCGACCTTGCGGGCATGTCCTCCCACGACACACTCGACGTCGCCGTCTGCGTCATCGGCGCGGGACCGGTCGGCGCCACGCTGGCCGCGACGCTCGCGGCCGCCGGCATCCGCACCGCGGTGCTCGACCGCGCGCCGCTTCCGCCCATGGAACTGCCGGAGTTCGACGGCCGCGCCTATGCCATCGCGCTCACCTCGCGCCGCCTGCTCGCCGCCTCCGGCATCTGGGACCGCCTGCCCGCGCCCCCGCAGGAGATCCGGCACATCCATGTCGCCGACGGGCGCCCCGGCGCCCGCCCGTCATCGCTCAGCCTCGGCTTCGACGCCGACCAGATCGGCGAGGGGCCGTTCGGCTGGATGGTGGAGGCCCGCGCGCTTCGCGTCGCGCTGAACGCCCGGCTGCCGCAATTGCCCAACCTGCACGCCTTCGCCCCCGCCGAGGCCGAGGTGACGCGCAAGGCCGACGGCGTCGCGATCCGCGTGGCCGGCGGCCCCCTCATCCGCGCCCGCCTCGTCGTCGGCGCCGAGGGGCGCGAGAGCGCGCTGCGGGGGCAGGCCGGCATCCCGGTCACGCGCTGGGACTACGGCCAGGTCGGCATGGTCGGCGCCTTTGCGCATGAACGCCCGCACCGCGCCACCGCGATCGAGATGTTCCTGCCGAACGGCCCCTTCGCGCAGCTGCCGCTGGCCGGGCCGGGCGGCTTCGGCACCGCGGAGCTGCCGCATGCCTCCGCCTATGTCTGGTCGGAGCGGACGGAGCTCGCGCGCCGCTTCCTTGCCATGGACGACGCGCGCTTCGGGCACGAGCTGTCACGGCGCCTCGGCGGGCGGCTGGGGCGCATCCGACCGATCGGGCGGCGCTGGTCCTATCCGCTCTCGGCGCTCTGGGCGCATCGCTTCACGGCGCAGCGCCTGGCGCTGGTGGGCGATGCCGCGCATGGCATCCACCCGATCGCGGGGCAGGGGCTGAACCTCGGCTTCCGCGACGTCGCGGCGCTGGCCGAGGCGGTGATCGAGGCCGTGGCGGCGGGCGAGGATCCGGGCTCGCCCGAGGTCCTCTCCCGCTACGAGCGCCGCGCGCGGCCGGATGCGATGCTGATGCTCGGCGCCACCCATGTGCTGGAGCGGCTGTTCGGCAACGATTTCGGCCCGGTGCGGCTGGCGCGGCGGCTCGGCATCGCGGCGGTGGACCGGATCCCGGCGCTGAAGTCCGCCTTCGCCCGGCGCGCGATGGGCATGCGGCAGGGTCAGGCGGGGCTGCTGGGCGGGCAGGGGCTGTAGCCACAGCCCGCCCCCGGAGAGGCGCCCCCCTCGCGGAGGGCGCCGGAGGCTCAGCGCATCGGGCTGCGCGGCTGGCCCTGCATCGAGCCACCCGACATGCCGCTGCCGGACATGCCGGGGTTGGACATGCTGCCGCCGGACATGCCGCTGCCGGACATGCTGGGGTTGGACATGCTGCCGCCGGACATGCCGCTGCCGGACATGCCGGGGTTGGACATGCTGCCGCCCGACATGCCGCTGCCGGACATGCCCTGGCCGGACATGCTGCCGGCCACGCCGCCGCTCGGCCTGCCGGCGCCGCCCATCGGCGCCATGCCGGCGGAGCCGCCGGTCGAGCTGCCCATGCCGGAGCTGCCCATGCCGGAGCCGCCCATGCCGGACATGTCCTGGCCGCCGCGGGCGCGCTCCAGGCTCTGTTGGTTCAGCCGCTCGATCTCGGCGCTCTCGCGGTCCACGCCGCGGCGCTGCTGCGCCTCGGCGGGCAGGGCGCCTGCGACGAAGCCAGCGGCGACGAGGATGGTGAAGAGACGAGGTGACATGCGTTTCTCCCGAGGATCTTGAGCGCGGCCCTGGGGCCATGGTCCCTAGGCCACCCTCGGCGCCCGTAACGCCGCGCCGCAAGCGCGCCACCATCCCCTCACCGCATTGTCACGCCGGCGCCGAAAGCGCCGCCACCCTGCGGCCCTGGCGCAACGGCCCCGAACCTTCCGTGCGCCACCCCCTTCTGCCCCCCGATGCCCTGTCGCGGCTTCGCCGCGACACGAGGAGCCAAGCGTGCAGAACCGACGCCAATCCGGGGCCCCGGCGAAGACGCGAAGCGGCTTCGTGGAGAAGAAGGTCGGGCCCCCGCGGCGACGCCGAAGGCGGCGTCGTGGGGAGTACTACATCCCTCCGATGTAGTTCGGCCCGCCGCCACCCTCCGGCGTGCGCCAGTCGATGTTCTGCGTCGGATCCTTGATGTCGCAGCTTTTGCAGTGGACGCAGTTCTGCGCGTTGATGACGAGCTGCATCTCGCCCTCGCCGTTGCCGGTCTCGGCGCCCACCGCCTCATACACCGCGGCCGGGCAGTAGCGGCTCTCCGGCGAGCGGAAGCGGTCCCAGTTCACGCCCTTCCAGCGGCCGGGGTCCTTCAGCACCAGGTGGCTCGGCTGGTCCTCGGCATGGTTGGTGTTGGAGAGATAGACCGAGGACAGCCGGTCGAAGGTCAGCACGCCGTCCGGCTTCGGATAGTCGATGCGCGGCGCGACGGAGGCGTCCTTCAGCGTCTCGTGGTCCTGGTGGTGGCCCCAGGTCCAGGGCGCCTTGCCGCGGAGGACGTAGGTGTCGAGCGCGGCCGCCGCCATGCCGCCCCAGAAGCCGTATTTCGCGAAGCCGGGGCGCACGTTGCGCACGCCTTCAAGCTCCGACCACACCCAGCTCGCCTTCAGCGCGGCCGGGTAGCTCTCCAGCACCGGCGGGCGGTCGCCCGCGAGTGCGGCGGCCATCGCCTCGGCGGCGAGCATGCCGGACTTCATCGAGGTGTGCGTGCCCTTGATCTTCGGCACGTTGAGGAAGCCCGCCGCGTCGCCGACGATCATCCCGCCCGGGAAGACGAGCTTCGGCACCGCCTGGATGCCGCCCTCGTTCAGCGCGCGCGCGCCATAGGCGACGCGCTTGCCGCCCTCGAGGAAGCCGCGCACCGCGGGGTGCGTCTTGAAGCGCTGGAACTCCTCGAAGGGGGAGAGCCAGGGATTGGGATAGTCGAGCCCGACCACGAAGCCGATCGAGACGAGGTTCTCGCCCAGCATGTAGAGCCAGGACCCGCCATAGGTCGTGTCGCGCGGCAGCGGCCAGCCGACCGAATGCCAGACGAGGCCGGGCCTGTGGCGCTCCTTCGGGATCTCCCACAGCTCCTTCATGCCCAGCGCATAGGTCTGCGGCGCGCAGTCGCGGCGGAGGTCGAAGGTCTCGAAGAGCCGCTTGGTCAGGCTGCCGCGGCAGCCCTCGGCGAAGACGGTGTAGGTCGCGCGAAGCTCCATGCCCGGCTGGTAGTCGGGGCCCTTCTGGCCGTCGCGGGTGATGCCCAAGACGCCGGCGACCACGCCCTTCACCTGACCATCCTCGATGATCGTCTCCGACGCCGCGAAGCCCGGGTAGATCTCGACGCCGAGCGCCTCGGCCTTCGCGGCCAGCCAGCGGCAGACATTGCCGAGGGAGACGACGTAGTTCCCTTCATTGTGCATCTGCGGTGGGGTCGGGAGCTTCAGCGCACGGCCCGCGGTGAGGAACATGAACCGGTCCTCGGTCACCGCGGTGGAAAGCGCCGGCGGGTCCTCGCGCCAGTCGGGGATCAGCTCGTCCAGGGCGCGCGGCTCCAGCACGGCGCCCGAGAGGATATGCGCGCCGACCTCGCTGCCCTTCTCGACGAGGCAGACCGCGGCGTCGGGGTTCACCTGCTTCAGCCGGATCGCGGTCGCCAGCCCCGCCGGGCCGCCGCCGACGATCAGCACGTCGAACTCCATGCTCTCGCGGGCCTCGGCCTCCGACATCTCCCGTTCCTTCGCCGTTCCTGTCCGCCGGATGTAGCGCTGCCCCCCGTTGCGCGGAACCCCGCGCAGCCCCGATATGCGTCACATGGACCGGGATGGGCTGCTCGCCGCGCTGCGGCTGCAGATCGAATGGGGCGCCGACGAGGCGCTGGAGGCGACGCCACCCGACCGCTTCGCCGCGGCCGTGGCGGCGGCGGCCCCCGCGCCCGCGCAACCCGTCGCGCCCCGCCCCGCCGCGCCCACGCTGCTGCCCGCGGCACCGGCCGCGGCGCGGCTTGCGACGGAAGCCGCCGATCTCGACGCGCTGAAGGCGGCGATCGCCATGGTGGACAGCCCCCTGCGCGACACCGCGACGAACCTCGTCTTCTCCGACGGCGTGGCGGCGAGCGGCCTGATGCTGATCGGCGAGGCGCCGGGCGCGGACGAGGACCGCCAGGGCAAGCCCTTCGTCGGCGTCTCCGGCCAGCTGCTCGACCGCATGTTCGACAGCATCGGCCTGATGCGGCAGCGCGACTTCTATCTCACGAACATCCTGCCCTGGCGGCCGCCCGGGAACCGCACGCCGACGGATGCGGAGATCAACCTCTTCCTGCCCTTCGTGCTGCGGCATGTGGAGCTGGTCCGGCCGCGCCACCTCGTGCTGCTCGGCGGGGTCGCGGCGAAGTCGCTGCTGCGCGCGAAGGACGGCATCACGCGGCTGCGCGGGCGCTGGCATGCCCTGCCAGACGCGGCCGCGGCGCCTCCGGCACTGCCGACGCTCCACCCGGCCTATCTGCTGCGCAACCCCGCCGCCAAGCGAGACGCCTGGGGGGATCTTCTCCTGCTCCGGCGCACCCTCGATGGTCACGTCACGCCCCGTTGATTGAAAAAAGCTTGTTAAGTTCGTCTGGCAAGTTCCTGATAAGTTAACATCGATCTAAAAAACTGAGACTCTTTCCGGTTTGCGGGGTTGCCAGCCGGTCGGACCCGCCTGTAGGGGACTCGCCGCCATGCGAGCGATCTGCCCCATGGCCCGGGACCCCCGCCCGGTTCGCACCTCCGGTCGCATGGCCCTGGTCGCGTTCCTCGTGGGGGCCACGATGATGGCGGGGGCTCAGGTTCCCGCCTTCGGGCAACGGGCCGACCAGACCGCCATGAGCGTCCCCCGCCCTGTCCTGCAGGGTGGGATCGCCGGGTTCCCGCAACCCCTCGCGCCGTCGGATGCGGCGCGCCTTCGGCGTATCTTCGACCAGCAGGCGCGGGGCGAGATCACGGCCGCGGCGCGCGAGACCGAACGGCTCGAGGACCGACGCCTGCACGGCCACGTCCTGGCCGATCGCTGGCTGCGCGGCCATGACGCGCAGGTCCCGGACCTGATCGCCTGGCTCGCCGCCCATGCCGACCATCCGGACGCGCCGGCCATCCACGCGCTCCTGGTCCGCAAGGCTCCGCGCGGCGCCGCCCTGCCGGCCGCGCCGGAAGGGGCCGCCCTGCCCGGCGACCTCGAGGTGGTGCCGGAGGAACGCGAGCCGGCCGCGCGCAGCGTCACGCGCAACCTCGCGCTGGACCGCAGCGTGCGCGACCGCGCCCGGGACGGCGACATCGCCGGCGCGCTCGCCCAGGTCGCCCGCAGCCGGGCCTCCGGCGCCTATGCTGCGCTGCTGCGCGCCGACGTGGCCCAGATTGCGCTGCAGCTCGGCCGCGACGAGGAGGCGCTGCGGATCGCGACGGACGCCGCGCGCAACGCCGCCGGGACCGCCTTCCCCGCCTTCGTCGCCGGCCTGGCGGCCTGGAGCCTGGATCGTCACGACCAGGCGCTGGCCTGGTTCGAGACGGCGGCACGGGCCGACATCGCCTCCCCGGCGACCCGCTCGGCGGCCGCCTTCTGGGCCGCCCGCGCCTCTGTCCGGGCCCGCCGCCCGCAGAGCCACATCCCCTGGCTGCTGCAGGCCGCGCAGGAGCCGCGCACCTTCTACGGCCTCGTCGCCCGCCGCACCCTCGGCCTGCCCATGGGCTTCGCCTGGGAACGCGAGCTGGCGGGCGAGAGCGAGGCGGCCGCCGTCGCTGAGACGGCGGGCGGCTGGCGCGCGCTGGCGCTGCTGCAGATCGGCCAGCGCGACCGTGCCGAGGCCGAGATGCGCGCGCTCTGGCCGCGGGTGCAGGGCAATCCGGGCGTCGCCCGCGCCGTGCTGGTCGTCGCCTCCCATGCCGGGATGACCGACTTCGCCGCGCAGGTCGCGAGCCTCCAGCAGAGCGCCGACGGCCGCCCGCGCGACTTCGCCCGCTTCCCCCTGCCGCGGCTGCAGCCGGAGGGCGGGTTCCGGATCGACCCCTCGCTGCTCTACGCGCTGGCGCGGCAGGAATCGAATTTCGACCCTGACGCCGTCTCGCCCTCCGGGGCGCGCGGCCTCCTGCAGATCATGCCGGCGACGGCGAGCTACGTGACCGGCGACCCGTCGCTGCGCGGCGCCGGCGCCCGGCGCCTGCACGAGCCCTCCTTCGCGCTGGATGTCGGGCAGCGCTACGTCCACTACCTGGCGCGCCACGGCGAGGTCGGCGGTGACCTGATCCGGCTGCTGGCGGCCTACAATGCAGGGCCGGGCAATCTCGGCCGCTGGCAGCCCGGCATCCGCCACCGGGGTGACCCGTTCCTCTTCATCGAGGGCATTCCGGTGGGGGAGACGCGCATCTTCGTCCAGCGTGTCCTGACCTATTCGTGGATCTACGCCTCCCGCCTCGGCCTGCCGGCGCCAAGCCTCGATGCGCTGGCGGCGGGGCGCTTCCCGCGCTTCCTCGAGGTGAACGAGGTGGCGCAACTCGTCGGGCGGCGGCCTTAGCCGACCCGGGCCGGGGTTTGGCCCGGGCGTCGCGGCGCCCTATCTTCGACGGCAGGGAGCCATCCGCATGCCGATCGACGAGAGCCGTACCTTCCTTCCGGTGAACATCGCGGTGCTGACCGTGTCGGACACCCGCGACCTCGCCTCCGACCGCAGCGGCGACACGCTGGCGGGGCGCATCGAGGCCGCCGGCCACCGCCTCGTCGCGCGCGAGATCTGCAAGGACGAGGCGACGGTGATCGAGGGTCTCTTGCGCCGCTGGATCGCCGATCCGGCGGTGGATTGCGTCATCACCACCGGCGGCACCGGCATCACCGGCCGCGACGTGACGCCCGAGGCCTTCGCCCGCGTGCTGGAGAAGGAGATCACTGGCTTCGGCGAGCTCTTCCGCATGCTGAGCTACGCGAAGATCGGCACCTCCACGATCCAGTCGCGGGCGATCGGCGGCGTCGCGGGCGGCACCTACCTGTTTGCGCTGCCCGGCTCGACGGGAGCGTGCAAGGACGCCTGGGACGACATCCTGCTCTTCCAGCTCGACAGCCGGCACCGCCCCTGCAACCTGGTGGAGCTGATGCCGCGCCTGCAGGAACATCTGAAGGCGGCGTGATTTTGCCCCAAGCGCCGGCGCGGCCTCCGGCCGCTTGGCTTGCGCGCAGGCAACTGGCGCAGCGGGCGGCGCGGCCGGTTTGTGCGCGGGCCGCTCCGCGGCCCCGGCCTGCCTGCAGCAGGCCGCCAGCACTGCTTTTTCGGGGCTACCGCCCCATCGCGTCCCGCAGCCACCCGGGCGGCATCGCGGCGATGAAGGCGGCACGCAGCGCCGCGACGCGCTCCGCCGACAAGCCGACCGTCGCGGGGTTGAAGAAGCGCTCGTCGGGCGTGTTGAACAGGAAGGCCTGCGCCTCGTTCGCCATCACCTCCTCCAGCGCCGGGTCGTAGGACTCGGCGGCCAGCGCGGTGCGGAAGCGCGTGCGCTCGGGCTCGGTCAGCATCTCGCGCCAGAAGCGCCAGGCGGCGGCCTCGAAGGCCGGGTTGGTGAAGAACTCGCCATGCGACAGCTCGTGCCGCAGCATCGCCGCCCGCGCGCGCCCGTCGAGCCAGGGCTCGACGCCCGCATGCGGGATGGACACCACCGCGCCATGCGCGCCGAGCGACAGCCAGCCGATGTCGCGCAATAGCGTGCGCAGCCGCTCCTCCTCCGCGTTCAGCCGCACGCCGTCGCGGTCGGCCAGCCCGAAGAAGCGCGCCAGGTCCGAGGCGCGGTAGTTGTGGCCGTAGTAGAAGGTGTCCGCCGTCGTGCCGCCGGCACGGATCGCGGCCGCCAGCGCCGCGTCGTCCAGCACGCGGTCGCGCGGCAGCCCGGCCTTCTCAACCAGCGCCGCGATGCGGTTCAGCATCCGCGCCTGTTCGGCCAGCGACGGGAAATCCAGCACGAGCACGGCGGGATTGGTGGCCAGCCGCCGGATGGCGAGGTCCGGCGCCCGCGACGCCAGGATCTCGGCCTCCGTGGCGAGCGGGATGCGCTCGATCGCCGGCAGCGCGGCGACGGGCGCCGGCGCGGGGGGCGCCGCGGCCGGCCAGAGCAGGAGCGTCGCCCCGCCCGCCAGCGCCAGCAATGCCGCGCCCGCCGCCGCCGGGATCAGCCAGGGCGGCGGGCCGCCGCGGCGTGCCGCGCGCCGCGGCACCGCGAAGGGCCGCGCATGCGGCAGGCGGACCGTGTCGTCCTTGCGCGGCGCCATCGCGCAGGCGTCAGGCGCCGAGGTTCACCACCTGCACCCGGCGGTTCCGCGGCTCCGACACCCCGTCGCCGGTCGGCACCAGCGGTGCGCTCTCGCCCATGCCGACAGGCTGCAGGCGGTCTGCCGCGATGCCGTGGCGCGAGGTCAGGTACTGCACCACAGCCGCCGCGCGACGCTCCGACAGGGACTGGTTCTGCGCCGCGTCGCCCACCGTGTCGGTGTGCCCCTCGACACGGAAGCGGAAGGCGGCCAGCTCGGCGCTGGACAGCGCGCGGCCGAGCTCGTCGAGCGTGCGCACCGCCTGCGGCGTCAGCTCGGCCGAGCCGGAGGTGAAGGTGACCGTCAGGTTCACCGACGGCGCCGCAGCCGGGCGCGGCGCCGCGGCGGCGGCAGGCGTCGTCGCCGGGCGTGCAGGCGACATGGCGGCCGGCGGCGGCGCGACCGGCGCGGCGGCGGGCTGCGCCGGCGTCTCGGCGGACGGCGTCGAGGGCGCGACCGGCCGGATGCCGCGGGTCGGGCCGCCGAGCATGTTCCCGCCCGGCCGCAGCTGGTCGATGATCTGCTGCGAGCTGGGGTTCTGCGCGCCCGCCCCGAAGGGCAGCGCGACGGTGCCCAGCAGAAGGGCGACCGCCAGGGTGGGCCGCATGGCGCTGTGCCGCATGGTGGAGATCCTCCGCTCCGGGGTTCGTGAGGCGATCAAAGCATATCCCGCTTCGCCTGTCAGGCGAGCACTGTCAGTCCGGCAGGGCGCCGAGCCGGCGCAGCCGCGGCAGCGTCCCCTCCCGCGCCTGGCCGAGCGCCGCCGCCACCTTCTCCTGGTCCTCCGCGTTCAGTGTGCCGGCGAGCTGCTCGGTCCAGCCCTCCACCCGCTCATCCGCCGCGCCGGCGAGCACCCGTCCGGCGACGAAAAGCTCGGCCGTGGTCAGCGGCACCCCGCCGCCGGCGGCGATGCTCGCCAGGGCCTGGCCGCGGCTGAGCATGGCGGTTACGCCGAAATGGCGCGCGAGCAGCGCGTTGAGCCGCAGCACCGTCGCGTCCGGCGCCGCGCCGGGCCGCGCCACCACCATCGCCTGCCGCGTGCCGACCATGAGGCCCGCGAGCTCGGCCGGGTTCTCCCGCTCCGACACCGCGCCAGGCGCGTGCAGCAGGTCGGCGACCCGCGCCGGCCCGTCGTCCATCATCCGGACAACCGGCTCGTAGAAGGCGCGCGACATCTCCGCCTTGCCGGCGGCGACGTCCACCTCGAGCCGCACGCGCTCCGCCGGCAGCAGCAGCGCGAGATGCAGCTCGCGCAGCGCCGCGTCGCGCCCCGCGGCGGAGAGGCGCCGCGCGCCGCGCACATAGAGGTCGTGGCGCAGCGTGCGCGGGTTGCAGGCCTCCTTCAGCAGCTCGCGCATCAGCGGGTCGTCGAAGCGCTCGTACACCGCGCGCTGCGGGCCGGTCATGGCGAGCTCGGGGAAGTTCTCGAGCAGCGTCGCGGTGCCGACGAAGTCGAGCTGGGCGGCCGCGACGTCGCGCGCGACATCGGCCTGCCAGCAGGGCGCCCAGTGCCCGTTCATGAACTCATGCGCGAGGTAGGTCGCGGAGAGCTTGGACGCCTCCGGGATCCAGGCGCCGACGCGCTTGTCGGCGAGCAGCCCGGACGCTTCCGCCCCCAGCAGGTCGCGCACCATCGCGAGCCCCGCCGCCGCCTGGCGGTCGCTGCGCCCGGCGAGCCGCAGCCCCGCCTCGCGCACCAGCCGCTGCACCAGCAGCATGCCCTGCCAGCCGGGCAGCGCGTTGTAGCTGAGATGGGCGACACCGCCCGCCCGCAGCTTGCTCCGCAGCAGCCGCACGATGCCCTGTTTCACCGGCTCGCCGACCCAGCTCCAGACGCCGTGCGCGGTGACGATGTCGGCCTCCGGCAGCGCCGCCGCCGCCGCGCTCTCGGCGAAGGTCGCGAGGTCGGCCTCGAGGAAGGTGACGTTGGCGATCCCCGCCTCGCGGGCCAGCGCGCGCGCGCCCGCGATGTGGCCCGGTGCGAAGTCGAGCGCCGTGACGCGCCAGGACGGGTTGGACGCCGCGACGACGAGCGCGCCGATGCCCTGCCCGCAGCCGAGCTCGAGGTAATGCGCGCCCTCCTCCGGCACGTCCCATGCAACGCCAGAGAGCAGGCAGGCGAGCTTCAGCTGCGTCGGCATCTGCTCGCGATAGACGCCGGGATCGTAGTCGATGTCGGTGACGTAGCCCTGGCCCCAGCCACTGGTCATGGAAATGCAGTCCTCGTACCCGCCTCGTTAAGCTCTGACCTGCGGCGGCCGAAGGCCGCCAAGGCCGCGAATGCGGCCCGCCGCCGATGCGGCGAGCCAAGCCCGCGAAGCGGGCGCCGGCGCTTGAGGCATGACGTGCGCCAGCACGTCATGAGCCCGGTATCAGATCGCCGGCGTGCCGCCGGCCCGTTGTGCCGCCTGCTGCGCGGCGTGGAAGAACTCGACCACCTCGGCCTCGAAGGTCGCCTCGGTCCCATGCGCCTCGCGCTCCGCAGCCGGGAGCCAGGTGTTCCAGCCGAGCCGCGGCGCGGGATCCGCCTTGGCCCCGAGCCGGAGCGGCGCGATCGCCTCCGCCGCGATCACCGGGTTCAGCGCGAAGCCGGTCTCGTAGCCAAGGAAGGCACGGATCAGCGAGACGAGCCGCGCCAGCGCCGGGCGGTCCGGCAGCAGCCGGTCGAACTCGGCCGCCCCCAGCGGGCCGAGCCGCAGCACGACGCGGGCCGAGGCATCCCAGGCGCGCACGCCGATCGTCGCGTCGATCCCGAGCCGCGCATGCTGCCCGCTGCCGAGGCCGACCGGCAGCCGCGTGCGCTGGTCGGGCGGCAGGGCGAGCCAGGCGCCGGCGAACTGCTCGACCTCCACCGGCTGGCCGAGCCAGTCGGAGACGAGGGCGCGCAGGCGCTCCGCCGAGCGCGGGCGCGTGGCGAAGAGCCCCGCATAGTGCATCAGCGGCTCGGGCCCAGCCGCGACGCGGTCCGCGAGGTGCGGCGTGCCGTGGCCCGATAGCGCGAGCAGCACGCCCGCGACCGGGCCGGGACCGGGCGGATCGGCCAGCGCCGCCATGTCGGCGGCGCGGTGCGGGCGGTACTTGGTGCCCGCCTCGGCGAACTGCGCCACCAGGCGGTGCGCCAGCATGTCGAGGAAGTCCGGCAGGCTGCGGGCGCGCGCGCGTACCTGCTGCACCACCGCTTCCGAATAGTGCCGCGGCAGCACGCCCGCCGGGCCGGTGAGCCCGATCAGCCCGATGGTGAGCGAAGGCGGGCCCTCGCCCCGCCCGCGGTCGAGCCGCAGCACGTCGCCAGGCGGGTAGGCGAGGCCGTGCGGCGCGTGGAACCGCGCTGCCTCGGCCGGGTCGTCGGTGCCGCGATCGGCGCAGAGCAGGCGGATCGCCGCGTCGAAGGAGAAGCGCTCGGGCTCCTTCGCCAGCCGCTCGATCGGAGCGTCCGGCGGCGTCATGCGCGCAGCCCCCCGGCCGGCCCGCGCCGCGACCGGCCGTCATGCCCAACGCGACAATCCTGGGGCGCGCAAGGCGAGCCGCCGGAGGCGTCACGCCGCAGGCGTGCCTTCGGCACGACGCCCGCCGCTTGAGGGCACATCACAGCAGCACGCGCCAGCCCGCCCGGGCGGGCCAGGCAGCGGCCCGGCCCGGCACGCCGCGCAGCACCGCGCGCGTGCGCACGAAGGAGTTCATGCTGGCATGCAGCGCGAGGAAGCGGTCCAGCACCGAGGCAAGCAGGTAGAGCCCGCCGGTCTGCCAGCCACGCTGGTCGAAGGTCAGCGTCACGTCGAGCCCGCGCACGAAGGATCCGCCGAGGCCGCGCGGCCCCGACGGCAGCCGGGCCGCGCCGGGCTGCGCCGCCACCTCGAGCAGCGAGCCGATGGCGGCCCGCGTCTCCGCCGCGTCGCGCAGGTCGTGCAGGCGCAGCACCTCGCGGAGCGCGGCCGCGCCTTCGCTGCCACCGACGACGGAGAGATGCGCAAGCGAGAGCTGCGAGATGAGCCGCCAGCCGGTCCGCTCCTGCAGCTTGCGCCGGAGCGCCGGCGTCGGCGCCGTCATCGCCTGCAGCCCGGCGACCGCGGTCGAGCCCTCCACCAGGCGCAGCCCCGGCCGTCCGCCGCCGAAGGGAAGCTCCGTCGGCAGGTCGCGGTTGGTGCAGAGCGCATCGACCGACAGCACCGCGTCCGAGCCGCGCCGCGGCGCGAGCTCCGGGTCGTGCGGCTGGAGGAAGACCTCTGTCCCCGCATCCGGCGGCGGCGCGGGGCGGCGCATCACCGCATAGGAGCCGCCCGGCGTGCCAGGTTCGGGATCCGCATGGGTCATGCGGTGGAACGGGCGCCAGGGCCGCGTGCCGCCATCGGGCAGCGGCTCGCGCACGCGCGTGACCGACCAGACCTCGGTCGCCGTCGGGCGGCGCGCATCGGGCACCACGCGGTACTCGGTTGCGGTGTCGTCGAGGCGGATCGGCTCGCAGCGCTGCGGGAAGAGGTTGACCAGCGGCGTGCAGCCGAGCGCGAAGCTCTCCGCATCCACCGCCCGCTCCAGCTCCGGCACGGCGCGCGAGAGCCAGACGAAGACATCCAGCCTGTTGCCGGCCTCGGCCGCGGTGCGGGCCGACATCCGGCAGAGGTCGAGGAACAGGAACTTCTCCGGCGCCGCGAAGTATTCCGACAGCAGCCGGAAGCCGGCGAAGGCGCGCGGCGGCCAGGGCAGCAGCGCCTCCTCCGGCGCGAAGCCGACCGGCTCGATGACGTCGGGGCCGAGGATCGCCGCGCGCGGATCGGCCGGACCCTCGGCGTAGCTGACCGAGATGGCGTGAGCGCAGAGCAGCTCGTGCAGCGCCGGCGCATTCGCGCCGCGCAGGAACAGCCGCAGCCGGTCGAGGCCAAGCTTCGTGAAGTTGGTCTCCGGCGTCATGCCCTTCAGCGTGAGCCGCAGGCAGGCGACGGCACCGGCGGCGAGCGGGTTCGGAGGCGCCACAATCGGCAGGCCGGTCAGCCGTGCCGCCTCGATCTCGACCGGCACGAGGGAGACCGGATAGGCGGTGCGGAAGCGGCAGCGCTCGCCCCGCACGGGCTCGGTGTCCACCAGCAGGCCGGAGGCAAGCGTCGCGGGCGCCTGCAGCGCCGGCTGCGGCGCGAAGCGCGCGACGAAGCAGGACGGGAAGGGCGCGAGGTAGTGCGGGTAGAGAACCTCGAGCAGCGTGTCGGTCAGCTCGGGGAACTCGTCGTCGAGCCGGTGGTGCACGCGCGCCGCGAGGAAGGCGACGCCTTCCAGCAGGCGCGCGACATGCGGGTCGTCCACCGAATCAGGCGACAGGCGCAGCCGGCCGGCGATCTTCGGGTGCGTGACCGCGAAGTCGGCCGCCAGGCGGCGGATCGCGTCGAGCTCGCGGTTGTAATAGGGCAGCAGCGCGTCGGACACGTTGTACTACCTCAGACGCCGGCGCCTGCTGCGCAGGCTTGGCTTTCGCGCCGCAGGCAGGGTGTGCCGGGCGGCCCCGTTGATCGCCGCGCGGGCCGGCTTCGCCGGCCGGGCGGGCATTGCTGCGCGAAGCGTCACGCCGCTGTCTCCCGCACCACCACGTCGTCGCGCGCGGCGTCGAGCAGCGTGTCGAAGCCGACCGGCTCGGGCGCGGGATCCGCGTCGAGCAGCGCCTCGATTCGCAGCCGGAGCGTGCCGCTCATCTCGTCCTCGGCCTGCGTCAGATGCACCTTCAGCGAGATGAAGCGCGGCTCGAAGCGGCGGATCGTGCGCTCCACCTCCAGGCGCAGCGCCTCGCGCTGGCTGGCGTCCTTGAAGGCGCCGGCGGCGAAGTCCGGCAGACCGTAGCCGATCGGCGAGGTGTCGAGCCCGCCGAGCTCCGTCGGCCAGGACCGCCAGCGCCGCCGCGCATTCAGCAACGACTGCAGGTCGCGCCGGACGGAGGCGCGCAGCCGTTCCAGCACCTCGGCATTCGACAGAACGCGGTCGCGCTCCTGGTCCGGCGCGTCGTCGAGCAGCCGGTCGAGCAGCGGCAGCTGCGCGCGCAACTCCCCCCTGTCGCGGCGGCCCGACATCCGCTCAGCCCGCCTCGTCGCCGAAGGTCAGATGCGTCAGCTCCATGATGGAGACCGCCGCGTCGCCGAGCAGGAAGGTGCGCTGGCCGGCGCCACGCACCGGTCCTCCCTCCGGACCCAGCCAGTCGGTCGAGCGGCCGAGTGCGAGGCTGTCGTCGCCTGCGCCCTCGGCCGGCGCATAGACCACCGGCATGTAGACGTCGCCGTCCGGCCCCTCCGCCACCGACATGGTGGCGCGGCGCCAGAGCAGGTCGCGCGGCCGCTTCGGCGGGTGGAACTGCACCTCCCGCAGCCGCTCGATCGGGATCCAGAAATACTTGCCCGTGGTGGTCAGCACCTCGACGCTGCCGGCGATCAGGTCGTCGGCGTCGCGCATGTCGTCGAAATGCGCATCCCCCTGGCGCCCCGCCACATGCGGGCGCGCAGCCTCCGCCGCCGCTGCCTCCCGCGCCGCGCCGGCCGCATCGCCCGCGCGCAGCGCGACGAGTGCCGCAAGGGCGTGGCGCTGCGCCGCCGTCGGCTCGCCCAGGAATTCCGGGATGCGGCCGTCGCGAAAGAGCTGCCGTCGCGCCACCTCGGCGCGCAGCAGCTGGCGGAACTCGGCAACCGCGACGGCGGCGCCCGGATCGATGTCGGCCGCGGCGTCGAGGATGACGTCGGCCCGTTCCGCATTGCCCGAGAAGGCGAGCAACTCGGCGAGCAGGATGCGTGCGCCCAGGTCCCCCGGCGCGGCCTTCACCGCGGCGCCGGCGGCAGCGACCGCTTCCGTCAGCTTCCCGGCATGGAACAGGGCGCCGGCCTGGCCGGGCAAGGGGGATGTGCTGCTCATGATGAGGCGTTCGCTCCTCTGCGGCCAGGGGCCGAGATTTCGGTCAGCAGGATGAAGCTGGCCGAGACGTCGTCAAGCTGGTGATGCGGCCTGAGATGCGCGGTCGCGGCGAAGACGCCCGGCTTGCCGGGCTTCTCCGTTACCAGGATGCGTCCTTCGGTCAGCGGGTAGCGCGCGCGCTGGTCGCCGGTGGCGTTGCTGTTCGAGTTCACGTAGCCCTGCAACCAGCGATGCAGGCGCGACTGGATCTCGTCGGCGGTCTGGAAGGACCCCACCATGTCGCGGCCGATCACCTTCAGGAAATGCGCGAAGCGCGCCGCGCAGAGCATCGCGTTGAGCTGCGAGGAGATGCGTGCGCTGGCATCGGCGGCCGCCGCGTTGGCGCCCATATGCTTCTGCGGCGCCTGCAGGCTGCGCGTCGTGCCGAACACCAGCTCCCGCGCATAGGGTATGGCGCAGACCGGCATCAGCCCCGCATCCACCAGCTGGCGTTCCTGCCGGTCGGTCAGGGCGATCTCGACCGAGACGCGCGACCAGGCCTCGGCCGGGCCGCTCGCGAAGGTCTCGTCGGGCAGGTGCTCGACGAGGCCGCCGCCGGGGCGATCCGTCTCCACGCCGCGGACATCGGCCGGCCAGCCATGCTCCGCCATCGCGCGGCAGGCGCTCGCGGCGAAGGCGTAGGCGGCCGACATCCAGACGCGGGACCGCCAGTCCGGTGCGCGCTCGGCGTAGCGGAAGCGGTCCACCCGCGCCGGGTCGTCGCGCCAGGGCGGCCGCGCGAGCAGCCGCGGCAGTGCGACGCCGATGAAGCGGAGGTCGGCGCGCGTCGCGAGGCCGCGCCAGCGCGCATGATCGGGCCCGCCGAGCGGGGCGACGACATCCTGCACCGCCTGCAGCTCCGCCCAGCCATCCACCTCCAGCAGCGACGGATGCGCGCCGAGCACGACGGGTGCGAAGGCCGCGGCGCCGATTGCGGCGAGCGAGGCGATGGCGCCGACATCGTCGGTCGTGGCGCCGGGCCCCGGGCGGTGGCGGACCTCGTGGTCGATGACCAGCAGGCCATAGGGCTCGCCGCCCGGCGTGCCGAATTCCTCCTCGTAGATCAGGCGAAAGAGGTTGGAGCTGTCGAACTCCGCCGCGCGTTCGAGGTCGCGGACGATCTCGACCCACGCCGCCTGCAGCACGCGCACCTTCACGCGCCGTCCGGGCTCGATCCCGTCCACGAGCCAGACGAGGCCGCGCCACGCGCCTTCGAGCCGCGTCAGCTTCGGATGGTGCAGGATCGCGTCGAGCTGGCGGCCGAGCGCGGCGTCGATGGCCGCGATCTCGCGGTCGAGCGCGCCGCGCAGCGCCTCGCGGTCCGAGAGCAGGCGGTCAGCCGCGGCGCCGAACCACTCGCGCACCGCGGCCTCCGCGGTGCCGGAACGTGCGAAGGCGGCCAGTCGCCCGGCCGCCTCCGCGTGCTTCTCGCCGAAGAAGCCGCCGGCGAGCGCCGCCTCCCGCAGGGGAGGCGCGGCAGGGGGCTTCGGGCGGAGGACGATCGTCTCGTCCACCTGCATGATGCCTCCCTGCCGCTGTCGCCGTCAGGACTTCTGCGGGATGCGCGCGACCATGCGCATGGAGGTGGTCAGCTCCTCCATCTGCAGCCACGGACGCATGTAGGCGACGGCGTTGTAGGAGCCGGGCTTGCCAGGGATCTCCTTCACCTCGACCTTCGCCTCGCGCAGCGGGTAGCGCGCCTTCATCTCGGCGCCCGCATTCTGGTTGGAGTTGACGTAGTTGCTGATCCAGCGGTTCAGCCAGCGCTCGCAGTCCGACGCCTCCATGAAGGAGCCGATCTTGTCGCGCCCCATCACCTTCAGGTAGTGCGCGAAGCGCCCCGTCGCCATGATGTAGGGCAGGCGGGCCGAGATCGCGGCGTTCGCGGTCGCCTCCGGCCGGTCGTACTTCTTCGGCTTCTGCACCGTCTGGCCGCCGAAGAACACCGCGTAGTCCGTGTTCTTGTAGTGGCAGAGCGGCAGGAAGCCGAGGTTCGACAGCTCGAACTCGCGCCGGTCGGTGATGCCGATCTCGGTCGGGCACTGCGCGTCGGCGTCGCCGTCGTCGGAGGTGAAGGTGTGGTGCGGCAGGTTCTCCACCTTGCCGCCGCCCTCGGCGCCGCGGATGGCGACGCAGAAGCCGTATTGCGAGAAGGCGTTGGTCAGCCGCCCGCCCATCACATAGGCCGCGTTCATCCAGCAATAGTCGTGGTGGCCCATCTGCTTGGCGGCGCCGGTGACCGGGTCGGACGGCGCCTCCTCGTAGTTGAACTCCTCGATCGGCTTGGTCGACGAGCCGTAGGGCAGGCGCGCGACGGTGCGCGGCATGACGAGGCTGACGAAGCGGCTGTCCTCGCTCTCGCGGAAGGAGCGCCACTTGGCGTACTCGGTGGTCTCGAAGATCTTCGCCAGGTCACGCGGCTTCGACAGCTCGGTCCAGTCGTCGAAGCCGAACATGCCCGCGCCGACGCCCGAGATGAAGGGCGAGAAGCCGGCCGCGGCGATGTTCGACATCAGGCGCAGCGTCTCGATGTCGTCCGGGTGGTTGGTCCACTCGTAGTCGCCGAGGATCGCGCCATAGGGCTCACCGCCCGGCGTGCCGAACTCGTTCTCGTAGAGCTTCTTGAAGAGCTGGCTCTGGTCGAACTCGACCGCCTTGGTCAGGTCGCGCGTCAGCTCCCTCTTCGGGATGTTGAGCACGCGGATCTTCAGCGACACCGACGTCTCGCTGTTCTGCACGAAATAGTGCAGCCCGCGCCAGGATCCCTCGAGCTTGAGGAACTTCGGGTCATGGATGATCGCGTTGAGCTGCGCCGACAGCTTGGCGTCGATCGCCGCGATCGCGCGGTCGAAGGTGCGCGTCAGGTTCTTGTCGAAGGTCACCGTGCCGGCGAGCGCCTGCTCGACGAGGTTCTTCACCAGGTCGGCGGCGCGGTCCGGCTCGGTCTGCTTCGTCGCGGAGACGACCTGGTCGAGCAGGCCGAGCGAGCCTTCGGTCGTCGTCGCGGCGGCTGCCGCGGAGGAGGAGGTCTCGGACATCGTCTCAGCCTTCCTTCTTGTCGAGGCCGAGCTCGGACGAGATCTTCTTCATCTCGGCCTCGTTGCTCAGCACCTGCTCGAGCAGGGTCTCGAGCTCCTCCGACCGGTCCACCTTGCTCATCAGGTCGCGCAGCTTGGCGCGCGTCTCCATCAGCGCGGCGAGCGCGGGCACCTGTGCGGCGATCTTCGCCGGCTCGAAGTCGTCCATCGACTTGAACTTCAGGTCGACCGCCATCTGGCTGCCGTCGCCGGCAAGCGTGTTGTCCACCTTCAGCTTCAGGCCGACGTTGTAGGACGCCATCACGTCGTTGAAGTTGTCGCGGTCGATCTGGACGAACTTGCGGTCGGCCAGCGGCTTCAGCGGCGCCGTCGGGTCGCCGGAGAAATCGCCCATCACGCCGACGACGAAGGGCAGCTCACGGACAACCTCCGCGCCCTCGGTCTCGACCTCGTAGGTGATGTGGACGCGCGGCTTGCGCACGCGGTTCAGCTTGTCATGGATGCTGGCGCTCATCGCCCGGAAACCCCCTCTCAACAAAGTTGTTGGCCGCGAGCATCCCGAGAGGGCGCTCCCCATCGGGCAGCGCCGCCTGCTGGCCGCGGAGCCGCGGAGCCGCGGGATGCTAGGTGGTTCCGCGCGTCCTGGTCAAGGAACGGTGAGCGTCATTCGCGCAGCAGGCGCTGACTGTTTCGAAGTCGTTCACGCGGGCGCGGTCTTGATGCCGAGCGAGACGAGGATCGCCTGGCGCGCCGCCTCGTCCGGCACCAGCTCCTCGAGCAGCTCGGGCCAGCTGAGCCGGGCGCGGCGGACCGCGTCCTGAAGCGTGTAGGCCAGCGGCGAATTGGGCTCGGTGCGCTTGAAGTAGTCGGCGATCTCGACGAGCTGCCGCAGCATCTCCTCGCGCGAACGGCCCGCGCCGCCGGATCGGGGGGCGCCGGGCGCCCCGGCCACGGCCTCGGACCCCTCTGCCATCGCGCCCTCCTCTCCTGTTCCCTCCTCGGCGGCCGCCTCGATCTCCTCGGGCGGCGCGTACCTGTTGACGAAGTCGAGCACCTCCTGGAGCAGGTCGCGCACCCGCCCGGTGGAGGGCCCGTCCGAGCCGGCCAGCTCGTCGAGCTTCGCGGCCATCTCGCCCCAGGCGGCCTGGGTCTGCTTCAGCCGGTCGCGCAGCGCCTTGAAGGCCGCGGCGCCTGCCGCCTTCGCCTCGGTCTCGAGCGTCTCGGGCGGAATGGCGCCCGCCTTCAGCCGCTGCTGCTTGCGCGCATCGTCGAGCGCCGCGAGCTCCTGCGAGCCCTGCACCTGGAACCACGCCATCGACGAGCCGTCGGGGCGGCGGAACAGCGGCAGGCGGCGCAGCGGCGCCAGCAGCAGGCCTTCCTTCTCCGCGCCGCTGAGCCCGGTGATGCCCGAGACCCGCGCCGCCATGCCGTCATACTCGTCGGGCATCGGGAAGATGCCGTCCCAGTACCGCTCCGCGAGGCCCTGGATCAGCATCGCGCCCGCCGTCAGGCCGGGCAGGCCGTGCATGCGCAGCAGCGCCTCCGTCAGCATCGCCGCGATGTCGAGGTCCTTGCTCTTCTCGAGCAGCGCGCTGCGCGCGAGCTGATTGATGGTGCGCCAGGCGGGCGAGAGGCCGCCTTCCTCGCCGCCATCCGTCTCGGCCCGGCGCTCCGCCTCGCGCGCTTCGGAGCGCGCGTCGCGCAGACGGAACCATGGCGATTGCGCCGAGGTGTCCTCGCGCAGGTCCACGCCTTGCGGCGTATCGCCGGGAATTGGTGCCAGGAAGGCTTCGAGATCGAAGCCCTCAGGCAGCACGGGCGCAGCTGACGCCATGATTGAACCACCCCCCTCGTGATCCGCGCCGGTGTCGCGAAAATACGCGCATCCGTTGCTAGACGAGACAGGGGATTATCACATAGGGTTGTGCCGCACGAGGGGGCGGGTGGGGTATGGCGGCGGTTGATCTGAAATCGCTTGTTGGTCGTATGAACGACACGTGTCGGCGCGCCCTCGAGGCTGCCGCCGGCCTGACGCTGTCGCGCAGCCACTACAATGTCGAGGTCGAGCACCTGCTGCTCGCGCTTGCCGACCGGACCGACACCGATTGCGCGGCCATCCTGCGCCACTACGAGGTGGACATGGCGCGCTTCGCGGCCGATCTCGGCCGCGCGCTCGACAAGATGAAGACCGGCAATGCGCGCGCGCCGAGCCTGTCGCCCGACATCGTCGAGCTCGGCAAGCAGGCCTGGCTGCTCGGCTCGATCGAGCTCGGCGCGACCAAGCTGCGGAGCGGCCACCTGATCCTCGCCCTCGTTGCGGACGAGACGCTGGCGCGTCGCGCGCGCGAGGCTTCGGGCCAGTTCGCGCGCATCGCGGCGGATGCGCTGAAGCGCGACTACCACGCGATCTGCGGCAAGACGCCGGAAGCGCAGGCCAGCGCCGCTTCGGCCGCCGCCGGGTCGGAGGCTGCGGCCTCCGGCGACGGCGCGCCGAGGGGCACCACCTCGCTCGACCAGTTCACCACCGACCTCACGGCGCGTGCCAAGGCCGGCAAGATCGACCCGATCCTCGGCCGCGACGGCGAGATCCGCCAGGTCATCGACATCCTGACGCGGCGTCGCCAGAACAACCCGATCCTCACCGGCGAGGCCGGCGTCGGCAAGACCGCCGTCGTCGAGGGGCTGGCGATCAAGATCGCCTCCGGCGACGTGCCGCCCGCGCTGCAGGGCGTCGTTCTGCGCACCCTCGACCTCGGCCTGCTGCAGGCCGGCGCCGGCGTGAAGGGCGAGTTCGAGAACCGCCTCAAGTCGGTCATCGACGAGGTGAAGGCGAGCCCGAAGCCGATCATCCTCTTCATCGACGAGGCGCATACGCTGATCGGCGCCGGCGGCCAGCAGGGCCAGAACGACGCTGCCAACCTGCTCAAGCCGGCACTTGCCCGCGGCGAGCTGCGCACGGTCGCGGCCACCACCTGGGCCGAGTACAAGAAGTACTTCGAGAAGGACGCCGCCCTCACCCGCCGCTTCCAGGTGGTGAAGGTCGAGGAGCCGTCCATCCCGATCGCCATCGCGATGATCCGTGGCCTCGTCGGCACGCTGGAGAAGCACCACTCGGTCCGCATCCTGGACGAGGCGGTGAGCGAGGCGGTGCGGCTCTCGGCCCGCTACATCCCCTCGCGCCAGCTGCCCGACAAGGCGGTCAGCCTGATCGACACCGCCTGCGCCCGCGTGGCGATGAGCCAGGCGGCGATCCCGGCCGCGATCGAGGACCGCCGCCGCCGCGTCGAGCTGATCGACACCGAGCTCGGCATCGTCGCGCGCGAGATGTCGGCCGGCGCCGACTTCGCGACGCGCCGCGACGAGCTGCTGGCGGAGAAGACGAAGAACCAGGGCGAGCTCGCCGAGCTCGAGACGCGCTGGGAGCAGGAGAAGACGCTCGCCGCCGAGATCGCGGAGATCCGCGGCGCGGTCGAGAACCCGGACGACGCCCGCGACAAGGACGGGCTGCGCACGCGCCTCGCCGCGCTGATGGGCGAACTGCGCGGGCTGCAGGGCGAGAACCCGCTGGTGCATCCGGTGGTGGACGGCCAGGCGGTCGCCGAGATCGTCGAGAGCTGGACCGGCATCCCTGCGGGGCGCATGCGCGGCGACGAGATCCGCACCGTGCTGAACATCCAGCAGGCGATGGAGGCCCGCGTCGTCGGCCAGCCCCACGCGCTGGAGGCAGTGGCGCAGGCGATCCGCACCTCCCGCGCGGGGCTCACCGATCCGCGCAAGCCGATCGGCGTCTTCCTGATGGTCGGCACCTCCGGCGTCGGCAAGACGGAAACCGCGCTGACGCTGGCGGAACTGCTCTATGGCGGCGAGCAGAACCTGACGACGATCAACATGACGGAGTTCAAGGAGGAGCATAAGGTCTCGCTCCTCATGGGCAGCCCGCCCGGCTATGTCGGCTACGGCGAGGGCGGCATCCTCACGGAAGCCGTGCGCCGGAAGCCCTATTCCGTCGTGCTGCTCGACGAGATGGAGAAGGCCCATCCCGGCGTCCAGGACGTGTTCTTCCAGGTCTTCGACAAGGGGAACATGAAGGACGGCGAAGGCCGCGATATCGACTTTAAGAACACCGTCATCATCATGACGTCCAATGCCGGCACCGACCTGGTGACGAAGCTGATGGCCGATCCGGAGACGGCGCCCGACGCCGACGGGCTGGCCAAGGCGCTGCGGCCCGAATTGATGAAGTACTTCAAGCCGGCCTTCCTGGGCCGGGTGACGCTGGTACCCTACTTCCCGCTGCCCGACGACATCATCCGCAGGATCGTCGAGATGCAGCTGCGCAAGATCGGCCGCCGCGTCCATGACAGCTACCGCGCCGGATTCTCCTGGGACCCGGCGCTGGTCGAGGCCATCGCGTCGCGCTGCACCGAGGCATCCTCGGGCGCGCGCAACGTGGAGAACATCCTCTCGCGCACCCTCCTGCCGGAATTGTCGGCGGAGGTTCTCGCCCATCTGGCGGAAGGCCGCCAGGTGGGTGGCATCCGGGTCGGCCTCGCGCCGGATGGCGGCTTCACCTACACGGTCGAGGCTGCGTGAGAGTTCTGGGGGCAGGCAGGAAAGGAGCGACTCTATGGCGATCTACATGAAGTACGGCAGCACCATCAAAGGTGATGCCACGACGCAGGGCTGGGTGGACTGGATCACGCTCGGCAGCTTCCAGATGGGGTCGGGCCGCGGCCTCGCCTCGTCCAAGGGCAAGGGCGCGAACCGCGAGGCGAGCGAACCGTCGATCAGCGAGATCACCGTGACGAAGGAGTGGGACCCGAAGTCCTCCTCCAAGCTCTTCGAGGAGTCGGTCTCCGGCAAGCTCAGCAACCTCGTCGAGATCCACTTCACGACGACGGCGGGCGCCGAGCAGGCCGCCTTCATGGTGATCAAGCTCAAGGATTGCGGCATCTCCGGCTACTCGGCGTCGAGCGGCGGCGAGGGCAAGCCGAGCGAGAGCATCTCGCTGAACTTCTCGCACATCGAGGTCACGCCGAAGATCGTCACCGAGGGCCTGGCGCCGAGCGACGGCGAGAAGGTCTCCTACGACCTGACGCTGATGAAGGCGAACGTCTGATCCGACGGGCCGGCGCCCTGCGCGCCGGCCGATTGCCGACGTGAAACGGGCCGGCGGCAACGCCGGCCCGTCTTGCGTTTCGGGGTCCGTGACGTGCGACCGGCGCAAGGGTCGCGATGGGCCGGTCGCGGCCAGGACCCGTGCTGCTGTCGCCTTCAGGGCGATGCGCGCCCTGCCTTCCCTGCCAGGGCGACGCTCGCCCAGGCCGTTCGCCGGTCAGCGCGCGACCGTCTCGAGCGCCCAGGCATCCACCGCGAGCCGCACGCCCCGGCGGCGCGCAGCCTCGAGCGCCACGCGCAGGTCGCGCAGATAGGCGTTGATGTCCTCGTCGTCCGGCCGCGGCCGGTCGAAGATCGGCGCCGAGGAGGCGACGGCGATGATCAGGTCGGTGCCGTAGGGCGGGCTGACCGCCCAGGCCGGCCCGCCGAGCGCCGGATCGCCGAGGCGGAGCGCAGCCCCGGCCGGCAGCAGGCGCGACGGATCCGTCGGCGTCGGGTGGAGATGCGCCAGCGTGCCGTCATGCACGAGGAAGGTGACCTGCAGATAGGCCGGGAAATCGGGCCCGTTGAGCTGGACGGTCACCAACTCGCCGTCGCGCAGCCGCGTCGCGTTGTTGGCGAGCGCGACCTGCAGCGTGCCAGCCGTGCCGAAGGGCTGCGCGAAGGGACGCAGCGTGTCGACTGCGCTGCAGAACGGCCCGTCGAAGGCGTTGATCCGCCAGTCGCGCGGGAAGGCGCCGGCGGCGTTCCCGACCGCGTTCCGCAGCGCCTGGTCCGGCGCGCCGCGTCCGACCACGCCGCGCAACGTCGCGCGGTCCCCCGACACCGTGCCGCTGACCAGCGAGCAGGCGACCGGCGGCAGCGCGGTGGCCAGTGCCGCGCGGATGTTCGCCGCCGAGGGCAGGGCTGCCGGCTGGGGCTGGACAGGCGCCGGCGGAGGCGGCGCGACCGGCGCCATCGCGATCTGCGGCTGCGGCGCGGGCGCTGCCACGGGGGGCGCCGGCGTCGGCACGGGCTGGACCGGCGCGGCCGGCGTGGGCGAGGCCTGCTGGAAGAAGCTCGCGGCGGGCGAGCTCGGCGCGGGCGCCGCGACGGGCGGTGCCGCGGGCGCCGGCTGCTGCGCTGGCGGTTGCGCCGTGGCGGCCGGCGGCTGCACCGGCGCTGGCTGCACAGGCGCCGGCTGGACCGGCGCGGCCTGGACGGGCGCGGGCTGCGCCGGCGAGGCCGGCGGCGGCAGCACGGCTGGCGGCGCGGCGGCAGTTTGCGGCGGCAGGCTCGGCGGCGGCGGCAGCACGGCGGGCGGCGCGGCGGCCGTCTGCGCCGCCGGGCTCGGCGGCGGCGGCAGGACGGCGGGCGGCGCCGGCGCGACCGGCGCGGAGGCGACCTGCGCCGGGGCCGGCGGCGGTGGGCTGCCGCCAAGGAAGAAGAAGGCGCCACCGCCGATCACCGCGAGCGCGACGAGGCCCGCCGCGATCGGCACGACCGGCAATCCGCCCTTGGACGGCGTGGCCGCCTGCGCCGGCGCGGGCGCCGAGGCGGCCGGTCGCGGCGCGGCAGCGGGCCGCGGCGCGACCATCGTCGCCTCCTCGTCCGGCTCCGGCGCGGGGGCGCTGCCGGAAGCGGCCGCCTTCAACGCGGCGAGGAAGGCTTCCGCATTCGCGTAGCGCTCCTCCGGCCGCTTCGCCATCGCCTTCGCCACCACCGCATCGAGCGCGCGCGGCGAGGTCACGGACAGCGTCGAGGGCGGCGTCGCGTCGGTGTGCAGCGCCTTGTGCATGATCGCGGTCATGCCGCCTTCGAAGGGCCGCTCGCCGGTCAGCAGCTGGTACAGCAGCACGCCGGACGAGTAGATGTCGGTGCGCGCATCCACCGTCTGGCCCATGAACTGCTCGGGCGACATGTAGGCCGGCGTGCCCATGACCGTGCCGGCCTGGGTCATGCTGCTGCTCTCGATCCGCGCAATGCCGAAATCGGCGATCTTGCCGACGCCGGCCGTCGTCAGCATGACGTTCGCAGGCTTGATGTCGCGATGGACGATGCCGCGCGCATGGCTGAAGGCGAGACCCGTCAGCAGGTCCTCCATCACCTTCACGATCTGCGGCAGCGCGAGGCGCTCCTGCTTCTCGATGAGGCTCTTGAGGCTCGGGCCGTCGACGAACTCCATGACGATGTAGGCGACGCCGTTGTCCTCGCCGTAGTCGTAGACGCCGACGATGTTGGGATGCGTCAGGCGGCCTGCCGCCTGCGCCTCGCGCTTGAAGCGCGCCATCTCCTCCACCGCCTCGGCGTCGGAGGCATCGGGGGTGCGCGCCGTCTTGATCGCCACGCGCCGGCCGATGATCGGGTCCCAGCCGTCATAGACGACACCCATCGCACCGCGGCCGAGCGTGCCGCGCAGCTCGTACTTGCCCAGCTTGCCGCTTGGCTCGATCACGCAAGGCCCCCCGCGTCGCAGCCGGCCTGAAGCGCGCCGGCCAGGCCGATCATAGGCGGGAAGCGGCGGCGAGCGAAACCGGGGCGGCGGGCCCGCCCTCGCCGATCACCGCGAAGGGCGCCCAGAAGAAGGGGTGCGCCGCCTCCACCGGAAGCCCGCGCCCGGCATCGTCCAGCACCGAGAGCTGCGCGGCGCGCAGCGCCGCCGCGCTGCCGCGCCCGCCCGCCCGTTCCGCCATGGTCTTCACCACCAGGAAGGCCGCCATCCGGTCGTCCACCGCCCAGTGCGTCACCAGCAGCGCGCGGGCGCCGGCGTAGAAGAAGGACCGCGCGAGGCCCGACAGGCTCTCGCCCGCCGTCGTGCCGCCCGGGCCGCCGGAGTTGCAGGCCGAGAGGATCACCAGGTCCGCGTCGAGGTCGAGGTTCGCGATGGCCGAGGCCGTCAGCATCGCCGGCGTCGCATCCGGCGCATTGGCGGGCGTGGAGGCGAGGATCGCGGGCTCCGGCTGGCAGGCGATCTCGGCGGGCAAGATGGCGTGGGTCGCGAAATGCAGCACGCGGTAGTCGCGGAGCGAGGCGCGCCGCACCGAATCCGCCGTGAAGGCCAGGCCGAGCAGCCGGTCCTCGCCGCGCGCGCCGAGGATCTGCCGCGCCGCATCCAGCTCCCGCGTCGCGAAGGGAAGCGGCGGCAGGGCGGCGAAGAGCGCCGCGCTCTCGGTGCAGCCCTGGGCGGGGAAGCTGCGCGCCGCCTGGGCGCGCGACGGCGGGCGGAAATCGCCGAAGCCGAACCAGGCGCGCCCGGCGCGCGAGGCCTCGAGCCGCCGCAGCCCGACGAAGTTGGCCGCCGCCGGCACATGCGAGATCGCCACGCGCCGCACCAGGAAGGGCGCCTGCGCCAGGTCGGTCGGGCTGGCCGGTCCGGTCAGCAGCACTTCGAAGGGAAGCGCCAGCAGCGGGCCGGATGGTGCGACAGACAGCGCCGTCGCCCCCTGCAGCTGCGCAGCGAGCTGGCCGAGCGTGGCGCTGTAGATCTCGCCGGCCGCGGCGGTGTCGAAGGTCGGCAGGCCGGGCCCGGTGCGCTCGATGCTGCCGCGCACGCGGCGCACCAGCCGCGCCATGCGCGGCTCCCCGCCCTCGACGGGTGCCGCGGCGATGCGGCCGTCGCGCAGCACGAAGGTCCAGCCGCCGGCGCCGGTCAGCACGATGGAGGCGAAGGCCTCGTTCGGCCGCAGCGCCGCCAGCACCTCGCGGGAGCTGACCGCCTGCTGCACGAGCTGGCCGTATTGCGGCGCCGCCGCCTGCAGCGCGTCGTCCGCCTCCGACAGGCGCTGGCGCGCATCGGCGATGCGGCTCTCCATCGCCTGGGCCGCGGGCGCGCGGCCCTCGGCGACGAGCGTGTCGCGCTCCCGCAGCAGGTCGCCGAGGCCGTTCTGCGCATCCTGGAAGCGGCGGATCGCCTCGCCGGCGGCCGGGTTGCGCGCGGCATCCGCCAGCCGCACCGTCGCCTGGTCGATCTGCTGCGCCGTCACGCCGGATTGGGCGAGCTGGGCGGCGGAGAACATCTCCGCCAGCAGCGCCTGGTCGCCGCCGCCGCGCGTCGCCACCGTGTGCCAGGCGGCGAGGCAGGGCTCGAGCAGCTCCGCCTCGATGCCGGAGCGCAGCTGCGTCAGCACGTTGACCGCGTTGCGGCACGCCGCCAGCACCTCGTTCGGGCGGTTGAGGCGCGAGAGCATCTGCGCGCGCAGCAATTCGGTGCGCGCCACGGGGCGCGTGTTCGGCACGCCGCGCGCGAAGGTCGCGGCGGCCTGGCCGAGCCCGGCGGCGGCATCGGCGGTCTGGCCGCGCTCGGCCTCCGCCATCGCCTCGGCGCGGGCCAGCCGCGCATTGACCACCGGCAGCTGCACGCGGTTGGCACGGGCGAGCGTGGTCGCGGAGCGAAGCGCCTCCTCCGCCTCCGGACCGCGGTTGAGCCCGCGCAGCGCGACCCCGCGATAGCGCCTGACCTCGACGAGACCGAGCAGCGCGGAGCGCGTCTGCGGATTGGCGAGGAGGTCGCCCCCGCCGAGCGGATCCGCCCCGCGCGGCGACGGCCGCGCCGTCAGCACCGAGGCCGGCAGCTGGCGCGAATACTCGCCCGCCGCGCGGTCGAGCTGCGCCAGGGCATCCGCGTACTTGCCCTGGTTCAGCAGGTGCAGGCCGCGGTAATGCGCGATGCGCCCCGGCAGCGTGGCATCGGCCCCCGGCCGGCGCGAAAGCGCCTCGGCCCGGTTCAGCGCGTCATCCGCGGCCGGGAAGCGCCCCTGGTTCGACTGCTGCAGCGAGAGCAGCGCGAGGGTGGTCGCGATCGCCGGATTATCGGCGCCGAGCGCGCGTTCCTGCAGGCCGAGCGCGGCGCGGTAGGCCGTCTCGGCCGCGGCGTGGTTCTCCGCCTGGTTCGCCCGGCTGCCCGCCGCGATCAGGCCCTCATAGGCGCCGATGTCGTTCGACCCGAAGGCGCGCGCGGCGAGCCGGTCGGCCAGCAGCTGCTCGGCGCCGGAAGCGGGCGCATTGGCCGCTTCGGCGCGCGCGCGGCCGGTGGCGATGCCGATCGCGCGCTCCATTGCCGGCAGGGCGGGCAGCACGCCGTCCGCCACGAAGGCCTGCCCGCCGACCGAGGCGACGAGGCCGACATGCGGCCAGCCGCCGGACCGGCGCGTGCACTCCAGCACCAGCGCCGGCTGGTCGCCGAGGATGCTCGTCGAGCGCGGCGCGTTGCAGGCGAAGCGCTGGTCGAGCGCGGCGCGCCAGGGCCCGCCGGCCGCCAGCGCGCCGATGTCGCCGCTCGTCTGACGGATGCGCGCGCTGGGCTGCGTCCAGGTGCCGCAGAACAGCTCGAAGCCGCCATCGCCTCCGCGGGTGCGTGTGCAGGCCTCCCCCACCGCGTTGTTGCCGACCGGCTCGCCCTCGCCCCCGGCGGAGCCGCCGACGAAGACCGAGGCTGGCGGCGTCGCGCAGCCGGCGAGGCCGAGGAGGATCAGGGGCAGCAGGCGGCGCATCGGCTCAGAAGTCCCGGTCGGCGACGTTGGGGACGAAGATGTCGGCATCGTCGCGGTCGTCCTGCGTGACGATGGTGCCGAGCGTGCCGAGCGGATTGGTGTTGGTCGGCACCTGCACCACCAGCTGCACGCAGTTCACCGAGCCCACCGGGCAGTCATTGATCTTGTAGCTCGCATTCGGCTGCGGCCCGAGGCCGGAAACCGAGGCCGCGGACTGCCCGGCGAAGCCGCGCACCGTGCCGCGCAGCTCGGCGCTGCCGTTGATCCCGAGTACCGTCAGGTTGCGGATCACCAGGTCGGCCAGGATCCGCCCGCCGGTGCCGAGGTCGAAGGTGACGTCGGTCTCCGGCGCGCGGAGCGAGCCGAGTTGGATCAGGCCCCCGCTCTCCGGCAGGCGCAGCGCGAGGGTCGCGTTGGGCGAGCCGAGCGGCTGCACGATCAGCACCTGCGCCTGCAGCAGCCCGCTGCCGCTTTCCAGCACCGCGCCGGGCGTGCCCGGGATCGGCTCCGGCAGGCGGGTCAGCGGCACGGTGCCAGGTGGCAGGTCCACATAGGGCACGCCGCCGGTGTTCAGCACCAGCGTGCCCATGAGCAATTGCCCGCCGGCCTGGATGATGATCGACGGCGCGGAGATCGTGCCCTGGAGCCAGAGGTCGCCATCGGCGTCCACCACGATGGACCGGCCCGCCGAGACGTCGCGCATCACGATCAGCTGCGTCGAGATGCCGTCGAGCACGAAATCCGTGCCCGCGGTGCCGGTGACCGAGTTCGGCGAGTTCGAGGAGAAGACGCCGCGGAAGGTGGCGCTGCCGCCCGCCTGCACGCTGAAGGTGCCGGTGGCGAGATTGCCCGTGGCGGCCTGGCTGATGTCGCCGCCCGCGACGAGGCGCATCGGGTTGCCGATCACCGTCCCGTCGAGCGTCATCGCCGAACCCGCGGTGAGGTTGATCGCCCCGCCCGACACCAGCGACCCGCCTGCCGCCTGCGCCAGCGCGCCGCCGGCGTTGACGTTCACCGTGCTGGCGGAGACCGCGCCGTTCAGTCCCACATTGCCGCCGGCATTGAGCGCCAGCGGGCCGGACAGCGCGAGGGCCCCGCCGGAGGCCTGGGACAGGCTGCCGCCGATGCCGATCGTCGCGCTCGTCGCGGTGTTGAGGCCGTCGAGCGTCGCTGCGGCAGCGGACACCGACAGCGGGCCGGAGAGCGTGAGCCGCCCCGTCGCCGCCTGCAGCAGCGCGCCGCCGGTGCTCAGCGTCGCGGCCGTCGCGCCGTTGACGCCGTCGAGCGTGATCCCGGCATTCGCGGCGATGCCGAGCGGCCCGCCCAGCGCAAGGCTGCCGCCCGCGCGCTGGCCGAAGGCGCCGCCCGCGCCGATGTTGGCCAAGGCGGACGAGACCGCGCCGTCCAGCGTGACGCCGCCGGCGGCGTTGAGGGTGAGGCTTCCCGGCATGGACAGCGATGCACCGCCGGGCTGGCCGATGCTGCCGCCCGAGTTGACCGTCAGCGCGGTCGTGGCGATCGCTCCGTCGAGCGCGACGTCGCCGCCCGCATTGACCTCCAGCGCGCCTGAAAGCGTCAGGCTGCCGCCGAGGGCGCCCGGCGCACCGGGCGGCGCGCCGGCCGGCGCGGTGCCGGCGAGCAGCGCGGCCCCGCCGCTCCGCAGGTTGGCCGAGGTCGCGGTCGTCGTCCCGCCGAGCGTCAGCGTGCCGCCCGCATCGGCGACCAGCGACCCGGTGAGCAGCAGCGTCGCGCCGCCGAGCTGGCCGATCGCGCCGCCGGCCCGCAGGGTGGCGGAGCTGGCGTTGACCGCGCCGTCGAGCGTCAGGTCGCCCGCCGCATCGATCGCCAACGCGCCGCCGAGCGCGAGGCTCCCGCCGGCCGCCTGCGAGATCGTGCCGCCCGAGGTCACCGTCGCGCTGCCGGCGCCGTTCGCGCCGTCGAGCGCGACGCCGCCACCCGCCGAGATGGAGAGCGGCCCGCCGCCGAGCGCAAGGCTCCCGCCGGTCGACTGGATGACAGCACCGGTGGCGCCGAGCGTGGCCGAGGTCGCGGTGACCCCGCCATCGAGCGTGATGGTGCCTCCGGAGGTGATGTCGAGGGCCCCGTTGGCGGCCATCGGCTGCCCCGCCGCCTGGGTGACGCCGCCCGTCGCGGTGATCGTGATTCCGCCGACCGCCGAGACGTCGTCGTTGAGCGCGACCGCACCGCCCGCCTGGATCGTCAGCGGACCTCCGAAGCCAAGCGCGCCGCCGGCGCCCTGGGTGACGCCGCCACCTGCGAGCAGCGTTCCGGCGCCGGCACCCGACACGGCCACGCCCTGCAGGGTCAGCGCGCCGCCATCCGCCTGCAGCAGCACGCCGCCACCGCCACCTGCGACCGCGCCTTCCACCGTCAGGCCACCCGAGGTGACGAGGCCGAAGCCGCCGCCCGCCGCCGAGGCGCCGAGACGATCCACCACATTCCCTGCGGTGAGGAAGCTTATCGCGCCCAGCGCGTTGGCCGTCATCAGCGCGCCCGGCGCGCCGGTGAGCGTCGCGCCGGGCGACTGGGTGATCCCGCCGTTCGGTGCCGCCAGTGTCAGCGCGCCGGTCCAGCTCATGTCCCCGCCAGTCTGCAGGATGCTGCCGTTCGTCGCCGTGATCGAGATGTCGCGGCCGGCGATCAGCGTGCCGGCCGTTGTCACGGAGGTCGCGGTGAGCAGGATGTCGGTCCCGGCCTGCACCAGCGTGCCGAGCGGGATGGTCAGCCCGCCGCCGGCGATCAGGTCCACCTTGCCAACGGCCGTCACCGTGCCGACCAGCGTCAGCGCGGTCGGCGTGCGGATCACCACGTCGTTGCCGGAATCGACCTGCACCCGGTTGATGATGTTGAAGGGCGAGGGCAGCGACACCGCGGCATCCGCCAGCACCACCAGCGTGCCGGTGCCGAGCGTGCCGGTTCGGATCGAGCCGCCGATCTGGCTGATGTTGCCCGACAGCAGCGTGATCGTCTGCGCATCGAGCGTATAGGGCGGCGCGACCGGTCCGTTCAGCACGATCGGCCCGGCCGTCTCCAGCCTGATCTCGGAGGTGGCGGAGACCGGTCCCGTCACCGTCAGGTTGCCGGGCTGCACGGTCTTCAGCCACATCGTGCTGCCGGTGCTCAGGGCACCGAGCGTCGTGACGCTGTTCGAGCCGTTCATGATGGCGCTGCCTGCCACCCTGCCAGCAAGCGTCCCGGCCTCGATCACGCCGGCGCCGGTGCTCACCGCGCCATTGGAGACGAAGGTCAGCGTTCCGCCCGCCGAGACACGGCCCGGGGAAGCCGGCGTGCCGGCAGAGGACACCGTGATGTCGCGCCCGGCCACCGGCGCGTCGATGACCGGCGTTGTCGTGCCGGTGGTCAGCGTCGCGTTGCCGGTGGCGTCGGCGATGCCGAGGACGAGCAACGCGCCCGCCTGGGAGGTCATCGCCAGGTCACGGCCTGCCAGCGCCTGCCCCTGGACGTCGATGCCGCTGGTCGCGCCGAGACCGGCAGCAGTCAGGCGCAGGTCGCGCCCCGCGTCGAGCGTGCCATTCACGACGAACTGCGTGCCGGCCGCGCCGTCGATGTCCCGCCCGGCCGTCACCGTGCCGGCGTCCTGGAAGAGCGCACCGGTTGCGGTCAGCACCACGTCCTGCCCCGCCCTGATCGTGCCGGTGAGGCTGGCGGTCCCGCCTGTCGCCGCGAGCGTGACGTTGCTCGTCGTCACCGCATCGGCGTCGAGCGTGCCGGCGATGCTGAGGCTCCGCCCGGTGACCGAGAGTCCGCCATCCGCGGTGACGACGCTGTCCGGGTTCTGGGTCACCGCCCCGGCGGTCGAGGTGAACTGCGCCTGGCCCCCGGCCGTGACGCCGCCATCGAGCGTCAGGCCCGCGGCCGCGCCGGCGACGAGCGTCTGGCCGACCTTCAGCGTCCCGCCGAGCCGGCCGGTGCCGGTCGCGCCGAGCGTCACGTTGCTCGTCGCGGCGGTCGCGGTCAGGCTGCCCGCCAGGTCGAAGCTCGCCGCCTGGATGTCGGCGTTGCCCGCTGTCACGACCATGGCCGCGGGAGCCGACTGGGTGAGCGCACCGCCCGCCTTCAGATCCAGCGCGCCGGCGGTTAGGGCGCCAGTGGTCTGCGACAGGTTGCCGGCCGCATCGAAGCGCGCCGTTCCGCCCACATCGGCCTGGGCCGCGACGGTGATGGATCCGCCCGCGCCGCTCGCCGTCACCGTCAGGTTGCGCCCGGCGGAGATCGGGCCGTCGAGGGCGGCGCTGCCGCCGACGCCCGTGGCGGTGAGCGTGATGTCCGACGTCGCCAGCGCGTCCGCGTCGAGCGTGCCGGACAGCGCCAGGCTGGCGCCCTGCGCGACGATGCCGACGCCGTTCCCCTTGACCGTCGCGCCCAGCGACTGGCTGATCAGCCCGCCGGCGCGCAACTCCACGAGGCCGCCGCTGATCGTGCCGGCGGTTTGCGACACCGTCCCGAGAGGCGCGTCGAGCAGCACGCTGCTCCCGGCGGCCAGCGTGCCGGAGCTGGTGATGGAGGCCCCGGCGGTTGCCGCCTTCAGGCTGATGTCCTGCTGCGCCGTCAGCGTGCCGGAGAGGCTGTTGGGCCCCGCGCCCGTCGCGGTGAGCAGGATGTCGCTGCCGGCGGCGGTGTTGGCGCGCAGCGTGCCGGCGATGGAGAGGTTGCCTGCCGAGGCGACGAGGTCGCCGCCCTTCGCTTCGATCGTGCCGGCGGTCTGGCCCAACGTCCCGCCCGCCGAGAGCGCGACCGTCCCGGCAGTCATGTCCCCGGCGAGCGTCAGCGACGTGATGGCGGAGACGGTCGCCGCGCCGGTCGCCGTCACGCTGCCGCCGACCGTCGCCGTCGTGACGGTGCCGCGCAGCGTCGCGTCGCCGGCGGAGTCGAGCGTCCCGGTGCTGTCGAGGCTGCCGGCGGTGACCAGCAGCAGCGCGCCGACGCCATCGGAGTCGAGGTTGCCGGTGCTCCGCACTAGGCCGGGGCCGATCCCCGTCGTGGTCAGGCTGAGGCCGCCCGCCGACCGCAGCGTGCCGCCGATATCGAAGCTGCCGCCGGTCGCGGTGAGCCCCGCCGCCGTGGTCGCCTCCGCCGTGGCTCCCGACGGCACCGTCAGCACGCCCGTCGCGCTGAGGAACACCTGCTGCCCGGACAGGGTGTTGCGCAGCGTCAGGTCCCCGCCGGTCGCCGCCAGCCGCGCCAGCCCGCCGCTGGCGCTGATCGAGGAGGTGCCGGTCATGGCGACGGAGCCGCTCTCAATCCGCACCAGGTTCGGCGCGTTGATCGTCCCGGCGATGTTCAGCGCGCCGGTGTTGAACAGCGTGAAGCCCGTGCCGGTGAAGTTGCCGAGGGTGCCGACCGCATTCGTGAGCGAGGCGTTGAAGCTTGCCGCGCCGCTGCCGGAGGCTCCGGTGAGCGTGCCGGCGACGACGGTGCCGGTCGCCGTGATGCCGGTGCCCGCGTTCAGAGTCACGATCTGGCCCGGGGCCGACAGGCTGCCCGTCGTGATGTTGATCGCGTTCGTCGCGTCGAGCGTCAGGGCGCCCGCGGACACGACAGGCCCGGTCACGTTCAGCGAGCCGGTGACATCGAGGTCCAGCGCGCCGCTGGTCGTCTCGAAATTGCCGAGCGTCGGTACCGTCCAGCGCACCGACGGCGCCAGGCTGCCGGCGCTGCCGGTGAGCGAGCCGACGGTGACCGATCCACTGCCGCCGACGACGCCTGGCGTATCCACGTCGAGGCGACTCGAGCCAGCCGAAACCGTGCCGTTCAGCGTGATGGCGCCCGGTGCGACGAGGCTGATGAGCGACGCACCGGTGGTGAGGCTCGCGCCTGCGGACAGCGTGATGCCGCCGCCAGCCGTGGCGATGTCGACGCCGCTACCTCCGCTCAGCGCCCCGCCGAGCGTAACGGCGGCGCCCGCCTGCAGGCTGAGCGGAGAGGCGACGCCTGCCTCGACAGTGCTGCCGGCCCCGGTGGTGATGGTACCGTTCGCACTGAGCGTCACGCCGCCATTCACTGGCACGATGGTTGACGGAAAGATAAAGATGCTGCCGCTGCGCGCGCGCACGGTGCCGCCATCAGCGACCCGCAGCCCGCCATTGAAGCCGCCCGTAGTCAACGTGAGGTTACCGCCGAAGCTCGACGCCGTGGCGGTGCCGGGCACCGTGCCGGCCTGCACCGTGCCGGTCACGACCAGCGCATCAGCGCCGGGTGCGTTGCCGGTCGCGGCGACGTTGCCGCTGGCGGTAAGCGTGCCGCCCAGCGTCATGGCGCCCGAGCTGGTCAGGCCGATGCTGCCCGTCGATGTCAGCGTGCCGGCCAGGGTCAGCGCGCCGGTGTTGTTGATGGTGACGCCGCCGGCGACCGCCGAGAGGGTGCCGACGACCGTCAGGGCGCGCGCATTGGTCAGGGTGAAGCTGTTCGTCGAGATGCTGTCGAGCGTGCCGATAGCGTTGCCGCTGCCGGTCAGCGAGAGGCTCGCGACGCTGTTGGACGCCTCCGGCGCCGCGGAGCCCAGCCGGTTCACGACAATGCCGGTGACGGGCGGCAGGGCATCGGTCGCCACCCCGCCGGTCGCGAGCAGCCGGAGACGATCCGCGCGGCCGGTGAGGTTGACGAGGCCGTTCACCGTGATGCTGCCGGCGCGTGCGCCCGACGCGGCGGTGCCGCCCAGGATCAGCGTGTCCGTCGCGATGCGGTTGAAGTCGATCTGGTAGAGGTTGAGCGTCGCCGCGTCGAAGGCGCCGATGGTCATGGCGCGACCGAAGGTGACCGGCTGGATCGCCACGGTCCCACCAGGCGCCGATGCCACCCCGTCGAGCAGGACGGTGTCGCCGGTCAGGATGATGCTGCGGGCGCCGCCTGGGGCGGCCGAGCCGGCGGTGACGCTGCCATCCGAGCGGACATAGAGCTCCCCGCCGACGCCGGTCGTCAGCACCACGTTGTCCGTGGCGCTGACGGCGCCGCGCACCGCAAGCGACCCGGAGGAGCGGAACTCGACGTTGCCGGCCGTGGCCTGCATCCGGCCGAGCGTGCCGACCGCATGCGGGGCGGCGAGCTGATCCAGCAGGATGGCCCCGCCCGTCGCCTCGAGCCGGCCCGCCGTCAGCGTCGCGCCCGGAGCCGCCGAGATCGTGCCGCCGCTCAGCAGCCGCAGCGTGACGCCCGTGTTCAGCCCCGTGCCCGTGAGGATGCCGGCCGTGGTGTCGGACGCGATGGTCAGGTTCGCGCCGGCGGCGCGCCCGATCTCGAGGACGCCGTTGGTGACGTCGATGTTCGAATCGAAGGCCGTCAGCAGCGTCGCTGGATCCACGACGAAGCCCGTGACGGGGCCGGTGCCGACGGACACCGCTGTGCTGTCAAGGCGCGGCGCGAGCGACACAGTGCCGCCAGGTGCGAAGATCGCCGAGCCCCAGAGGCCAACCTGCGTGCTGTAGTTGATCTGGTCGGCGCGGATCGCGATGGTGCCGCCCGGTGCGCTGAGCCGGCCTTCGAACAGCAGCCCGCCGATGTTCACCGTATTGGCGGTGAGCATCAGCCCGCCGCCCCCGATGACTTCCACAAGGCTGTTGACCGTGATGACCCCGCCGCCCGGCAGCGCGGATTGTGCGTCGAAGGAGATGATGCCGCCCTGGCCGCCCACCCGGTTGGCGGTGATGTTGCCGAGCGATCCGGTGCCAAGGCTCATCGAGGCCGGCGTCGCGCCCGTGTCGGTCGTCGCGAGGGTGACGTTGCCGGCCACCGTCCCACCACCCGCGGTCAGCGATCCGAGCCCGGTGTTGAACGCGCCCACGCTGGTGATGCGCAGCTCCGCCACCGTCCCGGTGGATCCCGCACCGGCGGTCAGCGCGCCGACCGAGGTGAAGGGAACGACGCTGCGCACCGCGAGGTCGTCGGCCGCCGTCAGGTTGCCCAGCGCGAACAGAGCGTTGGGCTGATCTAGAAGGATGGAGGCATTCGCCGACAGGGCCGTAGCGGTCAGCGTGTTGGTGGTGATCGTGCTGCCGAGGGTCTGCGTCACGCCGGTGGCGCCGTTCAGCGTCAGCGACGGCGAGGAAATCGTGCCGCCCGACAGCGTGATGCTCCCCGCGGTCGCGCTCAGGCTCATCCCCGCCGCGGAGGCCAGCGTGCCCGCCGTTTGCGCGACGTTCCCCGTCGTCGCCGTGACCGACAACGTGCCGATGCCGCCGCTGCCGCTGCGTGCCGTCACGCCGCCGGCAAGCGAGACGCCCCCCGCGCCGGTCAGCGCAATGGCGCCGCCGCCGGTCGCGATGTCGCCGGTCACCAGACCGCCGCCAGCGACGAGCGTCAGCGCGCCAGCCTGTGTGGCCAGGGTCAGCGGACCGTTGCCGGCGGTGCCGGCGTTCACCACGCCCGTCACGTTGAGCGGGCCCACCGTGGTCAGCGCGATCGCGCCGCCTGCTGTTAGCTGGCCGAGCGTCGTCACCTGCGCCGCATTCGTGCCGCCGAGCGACAGGCTGCCGACCGTGCCGGTCAGGGTCTGCGCCGTCACGAGCCCCGCGCCGGTGACCGAGCCGCCGCCGGACGCGGTCAGCGTCAGCGTGCTGCCGGCCGTGACGCCGCCGCCGAGGGCGATGCCGCCGGCCGTGGCGGCCAGCGTCACCGCATCGCCGTCGATCCTGCCGCCCGCCTTCAGGGTCAGCGCACCCGCCGTGGCGAGCTTGATGTCGCCCAGGGCAGTGGCCACGACCGGCCCGACGATGTCGAGCGTGCCGCCCGTCGTCAGGTCGATGCCGCCCGCACCGGCCGTGAGGGCGCCGAGCGTGGGCAAGGTGGCCGCCTTCGTCGTGCCGAGCACGATACTGCCCACCGAACCCGTGAGCGTCACGCCGGTCAGCGTCAGCACATCCGTCTGCGTCACGGCACCCGTCGCGCGCAGGTCGAGCGTCGCGAAGCCCGCCGCGGTGCCCGCGAGGGTCAGGGTCGTGGCCGTGGTGGTGGGCAGCGTGTCACCAGGCCGCGTCACCGCGCCGAGACGGAGCGTGCCGAGCGTGGTCGTGCCTGTGACGATCCCCGCCAGATCCGTGGCTGCCTGGGCGCCCGCAGTATTGGGCGCGATCTCGACCGTGCCGCCATTGCCCGTCTTCAGCGTGAAGGCGCCGCGTGTGAAGCTGTCGGCGGCGATGCTGATGCGGCTTGCGGCGGTCTGGTCGCCATTCAGGATGACCGCGGACCCGGTGAGCGAGACCGCGCCGGCGGTTGCCGTCGCAGCGCCTGCCCCGAGCGTCGCCCCAGCCGACAGGACGATGTCGCCGGTCGCGGTGCTCAGCGTCGGCGTCGCCATGTTGCCGGTCGCTGCGATCGCGATCCCGCTGCCTGCTGTCAAGGCGCCCGCGAGCACCGCGTCGCCGGCCAGCCGCAACGACAGCGCGCCGGTTCCGGCATCGATCGCGCCGACGGTCGTCACGCTGTGATCTGCGCCGTCCAGCGCAAAGCCGCTCGCGGCGGCGCCGGTCAGCGTCGCCACGTTCGACAGCGTGCCGCTGCTGCGCGTCACCGCACCGAGGCTGCGAATGCTGAGGTCGGAGCCGCGCGCGTCGAGGTCGCCTGCCAGTGCAACGCCCGCCGCCGTCGTGGTGACGATTGCCGTCCCGCTGCCGCCAAGCGTCGCCGCCCCGATCCGAAGGACGTCGTTATCGCTCGCCTTGACCGAGTTCAGGCCGCCGATCGTCACGCCTGTGCCGGTCGTGGTCCCGAGCGACATGCTGACGCTGGTGGTGCTCGGCGCGATCTCAATGGTGGCGGCGGACAGGGCGTTGTCCGCGGTCGGAAGCGAGATGGCATCCCCGACGAGCGTGATGCGGCGGTCGCCGGAATTCCCGGTGACCGTCACGGACCCGCCGGTGCCGAAGAAGACGCCGGCGCCGCCGAGTACGTTGTTGGACGCGTCCTTGACCTGCAACGCGTTGGTGACGTCGTTGCCGAAGGACCGGATCAGTACGGTGCTCTTGGTCGTGGTGATCGCCGCGTTGACCTGCACCCGGCCGATCTGGACGTTGCCGCTGATGGTCGGGTCCGAGGCGATCAGGAAGATGTCGCCTTCGGTGGAGATCGCCTTGTTGACGAACACGCTGCGGCCGGCCGCGAGCGTGAGGGAGTTGCTCTTGTTGGACGTGATCGTGGCGTCCACGGTCAGGTCCTGCGTAGCCTCAAGGCGAACGGCGCTCGTGTTCAGCAGGGTCTGGACGGCGGTATTCGTGATGTAGGCGTCGCCATCTGCCGGCGCACTGCCCGCGGTTACCGTGCCGCCAGTCACAACGGCATCGGCCGCCTTGTTCGGGATTGTCTCCACCACGAACAGGTTCAGCGGATCGATCAGCAGAGTGCCGATGGTTCCCAGCGGCGCCGTCGTGTCCACCGTCCCGGTCAGCGAGAAGCCGCGCCCGCTCGACAGCTCCACCAAGCCGCCATTGCCGCCATTCGGCCCGCCGCGCGCTGCCGCGTGGCCCGCGAAGTCCAGCCGGTCCACCGCGAGCAGCCCGATCCGCCCGCCGTCGCCGCGGTCGGTCGCATTCGCCTCGACCACGGCGCCGGCATTCACGTTCACCCGCCAGGCGCTGTCCGCCGGCACGCCGCCGCCCTGCGCCCGCGCGCGCGCCGCCGTCGTGCCGACCGCGACCGTGCCGCCGCCCGCCGGACCGGAGGCCGTCACGCGTGCCGTGCTGCCGAGCGTCACCTCGCCCGGCCCGTTCACCACAACCGTGCCGCCGCGCTCGCCCGCCCGTACGCCATCGGCCGCGACGGTGCCGTGCACGCGGATGCCGCCGCCGACGCCGGTGACCTGGATGCTGCCCGTGCGGTCGCCGACGCTGTCCGCGCGCACCGTGCCGCCGACCGTCACCAGCTCCTGCACCAGCCCGTCCACCGCGCGGGCGGTGATCAGGACGTTTCCGCCATCGGCGAGGATGGTCCCGCTGTTGGTCACCAGCGCCTGCACCGGCCTTCCGTCCGGCCCGACCGGCGCGGTGCGCACCTGACCGGTCACGTCGAAGGCGACCAGCCCGTCGCCGTGGAAGTCGATGGTGTGCGTCTCCGCGCCGCCCAGCACGACCGTGCCGAGCCGCGCGCGGATCCGCCCGGAATTGGCGACGCCCGGGGCGACGAGCGCCGCAAGCCCGGCCTCCCGCACCGTGATCTCGCCGGCATTCTCGACGCGCGCGCCGGGCCGGCCGGGGCGATCGAAGGTGAGCCGCCCGCCCGCCATGAAGGCGGCGTTGGTGGTGTCGGCGGTGCTGGCGATGAAGCTCTGCGCCTCCACCACGGCGCCCTGGTGCACCATGATGCCGGCGCCGTTCACCACCACGACCTGGCCGTTGGCCTGGATGCGGCCTGCGATCTCGGTCGGGTTCGAAGAGGTGACGCGGTTCAGCGCGATGGCGCTCGGCGCGGGCTGCTGGAAGGTGACGGTCTGGTCGCGCCCGATGTCGAAGCTGCGCCACTCGATCGCGGTGCGCTGGGAGGATTGCGTGACGACGGTGTTGTTCGGCTGGCGCGCGATCGTGGCCTGCCCGCCCACCACGGTCCCGCCCTCGGGCCGCGCATTCGGCGCCGGCTGCGCCAGTGCGGCGCCGAGCGACAGCGCGAAGCAGGCGGTGAGCGCGGTGCTGGCCAGCAGCACCGGGCGCGGCAGGCGGATCTGCGGCAGCCGTTGCGCCGCCGGAACGCGACGGGGAATTCTGTGGGCCTTCGCCCGCCGCGGGGGGGTGCGCATCGTCGTGTCCTCAGAACCGCGTCAGCACGCGCCAGTAGACGGCGTTCGACGACAGCGGCTCGACCTGCAGGGCGCCCTGGGGGCTGCGCGTCAGCCGCGACACGCCCTCGAGCTGGAGTTCGGTGCGGCGATCCACGACCATGCGCACGCCGCCGCCCGCCGAGGCGAGGCGGCGGTCCGCCTGTTCCGGCTGGCGTTCCCAGCTCTGGCCCCAGTCGTAGAAGGCGTAGAACTGCGCCGCGATGTCGAAGCTCTGGCCCCAGACCGGCAGCGTCCAGGCGTCGTCGAGCCGCAGCTCGATCGTCGTGGCCAGGGCGCGGTCGCCGGTCACCTCGCCGGCGTAGAAGCCGCGGTTCAGGCGCAGGCCGCCGAGCTGGAACTTCTCGATCGAGGGCAGGATGTCGCGCGTCCACTGCCCGCTCACGAGGCCGAAGAGGCTGACGCTCGCCCCGTCCCAGGGCGCGAACAGCGCTTGGCTGCGGGTGATCTCGCCATTGACCTTGAAGAAGTCGATCACCTGCCCGACGCGGCCGGCGAATTCCGCACCCTCGCTGCTCGCACCGAGGCCCGAGAGGCCCTGGCTGAGGCGCACCGCCGCGGTGGTCAGGCCGGGCAGGCCGTCGCCGAGCAGCCGGTCGCGCCGCGCCCATTCGGCGCCGGCGCGCACCGGGCGAAGGCTGTCGAAGCTCGCTCGGGAGGGCTGCCCGCCCGGGCCGGCCAGCAGCACCTCGCTCTCCAGCGCCTCGAGCAGGCCGAAGACGGTGAGCGACTGGTCGCGCTGGCGGATCACCGGATAGATCAGGCCGCCGCTGAACTGCGTCGTGGTGCCTTCATAGCCGATCGCGCGCAGCGTGCCCGAGGGCCGCGTCTCGCCATAGCCGCCCTGGATGCGGAAGCGCAGGCCGGAGCTGCCGATGAAGGCCTCCACCGCCGCCTGGCCGTAGGTCTGCGTCGCATCGGTGCTGCGGAACAGCACCACGTCCGTCCGCTCGCCGTACTGGGTGAAGCTGTTGCCGCTGAGCACGGCGACCACCTGGTCGGGCCCGATCAGCTCATAGCCGCGGTTGTCGCCGGCGATGAGGCCGGAGAAGGGCTGGCGCGAGACCTGCGCGATGAGCTGCAGCGCGCCGGGCTCGCCGCCCGGGATCGGCCGCAGCACGGCGCGCACGGTGATGCCCGGCACCTCCTGCGCGAGCAGCAGCTGCCGCTCGAGCCGCGCCTGGTCGAGCGGGCCGGCGGTCACCAGCCCGTCGAGGAACTTCAGCACCTGCGTCGCCGCGGGCCCGATGTCGCCGTCGAGCCGGACCTCGGCGACGCGTCCCTCGGCGACCACGAAGCGCAGGCGCCCCCCCTGCTCCACCTCGGCGGACACCGCGGTCAGCGGATAGCCGCCGTCGCGGTACCGGCGCAGCAGCGCGAGCCGCGCTTCCTCGATCCGCTCGAGCGGCACGGAGGATCCCACCAGCCCGGCGACGAGGGGGTTGAGTTCGGCGGGCGCATAGGCGGTGACGCCCTCGAGGCGCACCTCGCGGATGACGACGTTGAGGTCGGGCGTGGGAGCCGCGGCCGGGGCGGCTGGCGGTGCCACGGCGGGGGCGAGCGCCGGCGGGCGTGCCGGCAGCACGCGGGGCAGGGGTGAGCCTTGCGGCACCGGATTCGACAGGCCCGGCCGCGGCGCCGGCTGCGCGAACCCCTCGACGGAAAAGAGGAGCGGCAGCGCCAGCAGCGGCGTGAGCCGTCCGTAACCCTTCATGTGCCAGCCTGCCCCCGCAGCGCCACCGGAAGTTCCCCTGCCGATAGCGGGACTTAGGTAAATCGTTGCCGGCTCAATCGGCAAGCCTTGTCTAAACTTTTTCGTCAATTGTGTCTTGGCGAACGTGCGCGATTGGTGAAGTCTAGCGCCTCACCGCCCGCCGCCAAGGGCGTGGGCCACGGGACGGGGCATGTCAGCGACACTGCCGAGCCGCACGGATGCCATGCTCTCGATGACGCTCGACGGCGTCGCCGAGACCCTCGTGCCGGTGCGGGTCTCCGTGCGCGAGGCGGTCTCCGAGCCTTACCTGATCGAGGTCACCGCCGTCCACGCCGGGGAGACGCTGCCGGTCGCGGACGTGCTGGAGAAGGCGGCGGTGGTGACCGTCCGCTGGGGCGACGGCGACCCGAAGCCGGAGCGGCATTTCCGCGGCTATGTCTGCGAATACGCCCCGCTGCCCGAGCGCATCGCGGGCTACAACGCCTGCGCGCTGAAGATCGTCCCGAGGACCTGGCGGCTCGGCCTGGCGACCGACTGCCGCATCTTCCAGAACAAGACGGCGACCGAGATCCTGCAGACGCTGTTCAGCGAGGAGGGGCTGGAGAGCGTCTTCCGCGTCACCGACCCGCCCGCGCTGCCCTACGCGACGCAGTACAACGAGACCAAGCTCCACTTCGCCAAGCGGATCATGGAGGAGCATGGCTGGTACTTCTTCTTCGAGCACAAGGACGACGGCACCGAGAAGCTGATCGTCGCCGACGCCACCGCGGGGCTGACGAGCCTCGGCTCGATCCCGGGCGACGGCGCGGCGGTCGCCAGCATCCAGCCCGCGCACGGCGTCGCGGTGCAGAAGGAGCGGACCGCCGAATACGACCCGCTGAACCCGACGACGCTGGTGACGGCGGAACTGCAGACGACCCGCGAGCAGCCGGGCCCGCTCAGCCCCACCGAGAGCTTCTCCTGGCCGGCGCTGACCACGGTGACCGACCTCGCCTCGAAGCGCGTGCGCCTGCGCATGGAAGCGGCCGAGGCGCAGGCGAAGCTGCTGCGCGGCAGCGGCGGCTGGGGGCCGATGACCGCGGGCCACAGCTTCACCACCTCGGCCATGGACCGCTTCCTGCTGCCAGGCACCTGGGGCATCCGCGCGGTCGAGCACCACGCACAGGACGAGAGCTGGTTCTCGGGCGGCGCGGTGCCGAGCTACTCGAACAGCTTCGAGGTCTTCCCGAGCACGACCCCGTGGCGCGAGCCGCTCTCCACGTCGCGGCCCCGGATGGACGGGCTGCACCTGGCGGTCGTCATCGAATCCTACGCCGACAGCACGGCCGACCCGGACAATCTCGGCCGGGTGAAGATCCGCTTCTTCTGGGACCACCGCGAGGACAGCTCGGCTGGCGATTCGATCTGGGCGCGCGTCGTGCAGCCCTGGGCCGGCAAGGGCTGGGGCGCGATGTTCCTGCCGCGCATCGGCACCGAGGTCGCGGTCGCCTTCGTCAACGGCGATCCCGACCACCCGATCGTGCTCGGCGGGCTCTACAACGGGCAGGACACGCCGATCTTCACCGGCGATTCGAACTGGACGAAGTCCGGCTTCCGCAGCCGCTCCATCGGCGGCAAGGAGAGCAACGGCGGCGCCGAGGAATTCTCGGAATTCTCCTTCGACGACAAACAGGGCTCGGAGGTCGTGTTCCTCCATGCCCAGAAGGACTTCAAGATCGAGGTCGAGAACGACCTCAACCTGAAGGTCGACAATTGCCGCGTCGTCGAGATCAAGGTCGACGACGCCGTGACGGTGAAGGGCAAGCAGGACTACACCGTAGTCGGCAACCAGACCCTCATCGTCAAGGAAGGCAACCGGACGCTCGAGGTGAAGCAGGGCAACCTCGAGACCAAGGTCACGCAGGGCAACTACGACATCAAGGTTGACACCGGCAACATGGGCACGAAGCTCGCTGCCGGGAACTACACGGTGAAGGCCGATGCGGGCACCGTCACCATCGAGGCGGGGCAGTCCATCACCCTTAAGGTCGGCAGCAACTCCGTCGTGATCGACAACACCGGCGTCACCGTCAAGGGAATGATGGTGACGGTGAAAGGCGAGGCGAGCGCCGACCTCGTCTCGCCCATGACGACGGTGAAGGGCGATGGCATGCTGACCCTCAAGGGCGGCATGACGATGATCAACTGATGTCAGCCCCCGCCGCCATCCCCTTCAAGCTCGACGGTCCGCTGCCCGAGTTGCTGGCGCGCATCGACGCGCCGCCCGAGGCGCAGCCGGCGCTCGCCGACGTGCGCAACGTGGCCGACGCGATGGAGCGCCTGGCCGCCGCCGGGTTCCTGCTGGAAGCGGCGAAGCTCACCGCGCATGCGCTGCCGAAGCGCGAGGCGGTCTGGTGGGCCTGCATGTGCGCGCGCCACACCGCGCCCGAGAACCTCCCCGCGCTCGCCGACCTCGTCGCCGCGGCCGAGACCTGGGTGCGCAAGCAATCCGACGAGACGCGCCGCGCCGCCTTCGAGCTCGCACAGGCGCGCGGCCTCGACACGCCCGAGGCATGGGCCTGCGTCGGCGCCTTCTGGTCGGGCGATTCCATGGCCCCGGTCGGGCTGGCCAAGGTGCCGCCGGCGCCGCATCTCTGCGGCACGGCCGTCGCCGGCTCGGTCAACCTCGCCGCGGTGCGTGGCGATCCCGCGCGATCCCGCGCGCGCCTCGCCCGCTTCCTCGCCTCGGCGCGTGAGATCGCAACCGGCGGCGCCGGCCGGCTGCCGCCGGGCGGCTGACGCGATGCACGCCGCCTTCCCGATCGTCCCGCGCCGCGAGTCCGTATGCGCCTGACCCTCTCCACGCTCCGCTGCCCCGACACCGTCCCGCCCGAGACGCGGAACGTCGGCGGCGGCGAGTTCAGCCTCGGCCGCGCGCCCGACAATTCCTGGGTGCTGCAGGACCCCGACCGGCACCTTTCGAAGCGGCACTGCGTCTTCGCCTTCCGCAACGGCGGCTGGCAGGTCGCCGACACCTCGACCAACGGCACCTTCCTCAACCGCGAGGCGGAGCCGATCGGCCAGGGCCGCATCCGCGACCTGCGCGACGGCGACCGCGTCCGCCTCGGCGCCTACGAGATCGAGATCCGCATTGAGGAAGCGGCACTCGGCGCCGGCCCGGCGGGCGGCGGCTTCGGCGCGGGCATGGGCGGCGGGATGGGGGGCGGCATGGCCGCACGCGGCGCGAGCCCCTTCGACGACGATCCCTTCGCGCCCGCGCCGCTCGTCGTGCAGGGCGGCTCCGTCTCCACCGGCGTCGGGCTCGGCGCCGGCGCGGGCTTCGGGGCCGACCAGGCGCCGAGCTTCGGCTCCGATTCGCCGCTGCTGCCGGCCGATTTCGACCCGCTCGCCCCGGCCGAGCCGGATCCCTTCACCGGGCCCTCCATCGCGGACCACACCCCGGCCTTCTCCGACGCCTTCCGGCCGCCGCCGGTCTCGCACGGCTTCGGCGCGCCGGCTGGCGGGACGCCGAACATCCTGCCGGATGACTGGGACCTCGACGAGCCGTTGTTACCGGCGCAGGGCACGCCTGCGGCGCCCCCGCCGGCTGCGGCCCCCGCGCCGGCGGCGCCGCCCGCGGCCGCCGCGTTCCTGGACGACGAGCCGCTCCTGTCGCCGCCGGCACCTGTGGCCGCGCCTGTCCCCCAGGCGGCGCCGCCCGCACCTGCGCCCTTCGTCGACGACGAGCCGCTGCTGCCCGCCGCGGCGCCGGCCGTGGCACCCGTCGCACCGCCGCCGGTCGCGCCGGCCGCCTCCCCATTCGCCGAGCCGGACGACCTGCCCCAGCCCGTCGCGCCGGTGATCGCGCACCAATCCGCCGCGGCCGTGCTCGCCGCGGCGCCGCCCGCCACCGCGCCGCCCGTCGCCACCCCGGCCCCGGCACGCCAGCCCGGCGCGCCGGCCGATGGCGCCCTTCTCGCCGCCTTCCTCCGCGGCGCGGGCATGCCCGATGCGCGCATCGAGGACCCGGCCGCCATGATGGCGGAGCTCGGTTCGGCCTTCCGCGCCACCGTCTCCGGCCTGCGCGCCGTGTTGATCGCGCGCGCCGCCATCAAGGGCGAGTTCCGCATCGAGCAGACGATGATCCGCGCGAAGGGGAACAATCCGCTCAAGTTCTCGGCCGATGACGACGACGCGCTGGCCGCGATCTTCGGCGCCCGCCGCGCCGGCATGCCGGCCCCCCAGGCGATCGAGGAAGCGCTGCGCGACATGCGGCTGCACGAGCTCGCCACGATGGCCGCCATGCAGTCCGCCGTGCGCGAGTTCCTGAAGTGGCTCGCGCCGGAGGAGGCGATGAACGCCGCCGGCGGCGGCCTCGTGCCGATGCAGAAGAAGGCCCGCGCCTTCGAGGCGTATGAGGACACCCACAAGGCGCTCGTCGCGGCGCTGACGGACGATTTCGACAGCGTCTTCGGCAAGGCATTCGCCCGCGCCTACGAGGAAGCGCTGCGCGAGATCTCGGCACGACCGGAGGACAGATGAAGACGACACGCCGCGCCGCGCTGGCCTCACTCGCCGCACTCGCCGCCTGCGCCAGCCCGCCGCCGCCGCCGCCCTCCGTGGTGCTGGAGGTCGAAGGCGGGGCGAACCAGAACCCCGACCCGACCGGCCGGCCCTCCCCGGTCGCGCTCAGCGTCTTCTTCCTCAACGCGACCGCGAAGTTCGAGCGCGCCGACGTCTTCGCCCTGACCGAGCGCGAGCGCGCCACGCTCGAGAACGACAGCGCCGGGTCCGAGCAGTTCGTCATCGCGCCCGGGGAGCGGCGCACGATCAACCGCGAGCTCCGCCAGGGCGTGCAGGCCATCGGCATCGTCGCGCTGTTCCGCGACGTGGATTCCGGTGCCCGCTGGAAGGCCGTGCAGACCATCGCGCCGAGCGGGCCCACGACCATCCGGGTGCGGCTGGATCGCAATACGGTCACGGCAACGACCGGTTGATCGGGTTGTCCCTCCGCTCCACTGCCTGCTAGCGTGCTCGCGGAAGGGTGAGGGGGTGGGCGTGATGAGGCCGGCGGCATGAGCTGGACGAGCCGCGTGCTGTGGCAGGAAGGCATGTTCCTGCGCGCGCAGCATTTCCAGCAGCAGGACCGCTGGCTGGACAGCCTCGTGCGCGGCGTCTTCCGCCCGCTGCGGCCCTATCCCTGGGGCGTGACGGAGCTCACCCTCGACCGCGACCTGCTCGCCACCGGGAAATTCGCGGTGGCCAGCTGCTCCGGCGTCTTCGAGGACGGCACCGCCTTCTCCATCCCGGCCGAGACCGACCACCCGCCGCCGCTCGAGCTGCCGGAGAGCGCGCGCAACCAGCTCGTCTTCCTCGCCCTGCCGATCCGCCAGCCCGGCGCGCCCGAGGTGGCGGGGCCGGAGACGGAAGGCCGCCTCGCCGCGCACAGCTTCGGCGCCTACGACACCCATTCCGCCGCCCCCCAGCCCGCCGAGCTGCAGGTCGGCAAGCTGCGGCTCCGCTACATGCTCGAGAGCGAGGAGCGCAGCGGCTACCACTGCATCGGCCTCGCCCGCGTGGTGGAGGTCTCGCCCACCCGCCAGGCGCAGCTCGACGAGCGCTGGATCGCGCCTGCGCTCGCCGCCGGTGCCGTCACGCCGCTGTCGAGCCTGCTCGCCGAGTTCTCCGGCATGCTGAACCAGCGCGGCGAGGCGTTGGCCGGGCGACTGACCGCGCCCGGCTCGCGCGGCGTGGCCGAGGTCGCCGACTTCCTGCTGCTGCAGTCGATCAACCGCTGGCAGAAGCTGCTGATGCACTGGACGGAATCGGGCGCCGTCCACCCTGAGGACCTCTACGCCGCGCTGATCCAGATGGCCGGCGAATTCGCCACCTTCACCGAGACGACGCGCCGCCCCGGCACGTATCCGCCCTACCGGCACGAGGACCTGCAGCGCAGCTACGCGCCGGTCGTCGCCGACCTCCGCCGCTCGCTCTCGGCGGTGATCGAGCAGGCCGCCGTCTCCATCCCGCTGCAGGAACGCAAGCACGGCGTGCGCGTCGGGCCGCTGACCGACCGCGGCGTGCTGCGCGCCTCCTCCTTCGTGATGTCGGTGCAGGCGGACATGCCGGCCGAGAACCTGCGTCGGCTGTTCCCCGCGCAGGTCAAGATCGGCGCGGCGGAGCACATCCGGGAGCTCGTCACCTCGGCGATGCCCGGCATCGCGGTTCGCCCGCTGCCGGTCGCACCGCGGCAGATCCCGTTCTACGCGGGCGCGGTCTATTTCGAGCTCGATCGCGGCGCGCAGCACTGGCAGCTGATGCAGAACTCGGGCGGCTTCGCCATCCACGTCTCGGGCGAGTTTCCGAACCTGAAGCTCGAACTCTGGGCGATCCGCGGCTGACGCCGAAGCAGAAGGGAGGGGCAGGGTGAGCGACAATCCGTTCGGCGAACCCGACGACGACCGCACGGTCATCCGGCCCTCGCCGGGCGGGCGCGCGGCACCGCCGCCGCCGCCGCCACAATTCGGCCAGGGCTTCCCGCAGCAGGCCGCGCCGACCCCGCCGCCAATGGCCGCAGCACCCGTGGACATGACGGTGGAGCTGCCGAATGTCGGCTCCTCCGCCCTCGTCGCCGCCGCGCAGCCGCTGCTGCAGCTGGTGGCGCGGCTGCGCAACACCGTCGGCCAGCCCGACCCGGGCGACCTGCGCGAACGCGCGGTCGCCGCGATGCGCCGCTTCGAATCCGACTGCCGCGCCGCCGACATCCCGCTCGACCAGCTGCGCCCGGCGCATTACGCGCTCTGCGCCGCGCTCGACGACGTGGTGCTGAACACGCCCTGGGGCAGCCAGGGCGCCTGGGCTCTGCGCTCGCTCGTCAGCACCTTTCACCAGGAGGTCCAGTCGGGCGAGCGCTTCTTCGCGCTGCTGCAGAAGATGCAGCAGGTCCCGGGCACCTTCCTGCCCGTGCTCGAGCTCATGTATCTCTGCCTGGCACTCGGCTTCCAGGGCCGCTACCGCCTCTCGCCGCGCGGACCCGCCGAGCTCGACCGCGTGCGGGAGGAGTTGCACGCCATCATCGTCCGCCAGCGCGGCGCGACCCCCGACCCCGAATTGTCGCCCCGCTGGCGCGGCGTCGCGGCGCCCTATCGCCCGGCCAAGCCGCGCGTGCCGATCTGGGTGATGGGCACCGGCGTCGTCGCGGTGCTCGCCGGGCTCTTCATGTGGCTTTCCGGCGGGCTCGAGGATTCGACCGACGGGCTGCTGTCGCGCGCCATGGCCGCGCCACCGGCGCAGATGCCGCAGATCGCGCGCGTAGCCCCGGTCCGCCCGCCGCCGCCCGCGCCGCCGCCCGCCGTGCCGCCCGCGCCTGGCGCCGTGGACAAGCTCCGCACCTTCCTCGCCCCCGAGATCCAGCAGGGCCTGGTGACGGTCGAGGGCACGGATGCCGCACCGCTCGTGCGCATCCGCAACCGCGGCATGTTCCCCTCCGGCAGCGCGACTCTCAACACCGCCTTCCAGCCGCTGATGACCCGCATCGGCCAGGCGCTGCGCGAGGAGCCGGGCCAGGTGCTCGTCATCGGCCACAGCGACAACCAGCCGATCCGCACCGTCGCCTTCCCGTCCAACTTCGCCCTCTCCGCCGCGCGTGCCGAAGCCGCGCGGGTGGCGATCCTGCGCAGCCTCGGCGAGCCCGGGCGGATTACCTCCGAAGGCCGCGCCGACACCGAGCCGGTGGCCGACAACGCAACGCCCGAAGGGCGCGAGGCGAACCGCCGCATCGAAGTCCTGCTCCGCAGGGAGGCCCGCTGATGTCCCGCCTGCCCTGGCGCTGGATCCTGTCCGGGATCGGCGCAGCCCTCATCGCCGCTCTGATCTGGGTCTTCGGCCCGCTGCTGTCCTTCCTGGAGGACTGGATCATCCGCGCCGTCCTCGTGGCGGTCGTGGTCCTCGTCTGGTTGGGCGTGAACTTCCTGATCGGCCGGAAGGCGTCGAAGAAGGAACAGGAGCTGGTGCAGGGCGCCGCCGCCGGCCCCGACCCGTCGAAGCTCGCCGCCGACGACGAGCAGGCGAAGATGCGCGAGAAGCTGACCACGGCGCTGGCCACGCTCGCCAAGGCGCGCGGCAGCCGCGGCTACCTCTATGAGCAGCCCTGGTACGTCATCATCGGCCCGCCGGGTGCCGGCAAGACCACCGCGCTGCTCAATGCCGGGCTGAAGTTCCCCCTCGCCTCCGAGATGGGGCAGGGCGCGGTGGCAGGCGCGGGCGGGACGCGCATGTGCGACTGGTGGTTCACCGACGAGGCGGTGATGATCGACACCGCCGGCCGCTACACGACGCAGGATTCCGACGCGAACGTGGACCGCGCGGGGTGGGACGGCTTCCTCGACCTCCTCAAGCGCAACCGCCCGCGCCAGCCGCTGAACGGCGTGCTCGTCGCGATCGGCGTGCCGGAGATCGCCTCCGCCCCGCAGCCGGAGCGCATCGCCCATGCGCGCGCCATCCGCAAGCGCATCAAGGAGCTGACCGACCGGCTCGGCGTGCGCGTGCCGGTCTATCTCCTGCTGACCAAGGCCGACCTGCTGCGCGGCTTCACCGAGTATTTCGACGACCTCGACCGCGAGCGGCGCGGCCAGGTCTGGGGCACCACCTTCCCCGCGGCGGGCGACCCGCTGCCCGGCTTCGCCGCCGACTTCAAGGCGCTGGTGGAGCGGGTGGAGGCGCGGACCCTCGACCGCCTGCAGGCGGAGCGGAACCCCGATCGCCGCGGCCTGATCGCCGGCTTCCCGACCCAGCTCGCCAGCCTCGAGCAGCCGCTGCAGGAATTCCTCGCCGAGGCCTTCGGCGGATCGCGCCTCGACCCCGCGCCGAACCTGCGCGGCGTCTACATGACCTCGGGCACCCAGGAAGGCACGCCGATCGACCGCCTGACGGGCGTGCTCGCGCGCGGCTTCGGCATCGACCAGCGCCGCGCGCCCGCGCTGCGCCCCGAGGCCGGCCGCTCCTACTTCCTCGAGCGTCTGCTGAAGGAGGTCATCTTCGGCGAGGCGATGCTCGGCTCCGCCAACCCGGCGGGCGCCGCGCGCGACCGGATGGTGCGCATCGGCGCCTGGGCGGCGAGCGCGCTGCTGCTGGTCGGCGGCGGTGCCTGGATGTGGATGGAACGCGGACGCGCGGAATCCGGCGCGGCGCAGTTCGCGAACGCGCTCGCCGCCTATGAGCGCATGGCCCAGCCGGTGCTGACCGATCCGGTGAACGACGGCGATCTCGGCCGCATCGCGCCGGTGCTCGACGCCGCGCGCGCGCTGCCCGGTGCGGCCGCCGCGGCGGATGCCGGCTTCGGCATGTCGCAGTCCGGCAAGCTGCAGGCCGCGGGGGCCACCACCTATCGCCACGCGCTGCAGAACGCCTTCCTGCCGCGGCTGCTCTGGCGGCTCGAGGCGCAGATGCGCGGCGGCTTCAACCAGCCCGACCTGCTCTATGAGGCGACGCGCATCTACCTGATGCTCGGCTCCGCCGGGCCGCTGGACCGCGACCTGGTGCGCGAGTGGATGAACCTCGACTGGTCCGCGACCTATCCCGGCGCGCCGAACCAGCCACTGCGCGACAGCCTGCACACGCATCTCGCGGCGATGCTCTCGGCGCCGCTGCCGCGCGTGGCGCTCGACGGCGCGCTGGTCGAGGAGGCGCAGCGCGCCTTCAGCCGCATCCCGCTGGCCGAACGCGTCTATTCGCGCATTCGCCCCTCGGCGGCCGCGACCAACCTGCCGCAATGGACTCCGGGCGCGGCCGCCGGCGCATCCGGCGGCCGGCTCTTCGTCCGCGGCTCCGGACGCCCGCTGACCGAGGGCATTCCGGGCTTCTACACCGTGGAGGGCTTCCACCGGGTCCTGCTGCCCTCGCTGCCGAGTGCGGCGCGCGAGGTGGCGGGCGAATCCTGGGTGCTCGGCCAGCGCGCCGAGATCGACCCGCGCAGCCCCGCGGTTCAGAACCTCGAGCGCGACGTCGTGGCGCTCTACGTCAACGACTATGTCCGGCACTGGGATGCGCTGCTGAACGACCTCAACGTCGTGCCGCTGCGCGCGCTGCCCCAGGCGGTGCAGGACCTCTTCATCCTCGGCGCGCCGCAATCGCCGATGCGCGACCTGCTCGTCGCCATCTCGCGGCAGCTCACGCTGAGCCAGGCGCCGCCCCCGCCCGCCGGCCAGGCGGCCGCGCAGGCCGGCCTCGCCGCTGCCGCGCAGGCCGCGGCGCAGTCGGCAGGCGGCAGCGCCGCCGCGCGGCTCGGCGCGGCGCTCGGCGCCGCCGCCGGCCCGCCGCCGGAACCGCCGGGGCTCGCGGTGGACAACCGTTACCGGCCCTTGCGCGAGCTGGTCGGCACCGGGCCCGGCGCGCCGCTCGACAACCTGCTCGCCCTCGCGACGCAGCTGCAGCAGCAGCTCGCGCAGTTGGCCCAGGCCCAGGCGGCCGGCCAGACCGCGCCGCTGCCGACTGGTACCGATCCGGTGGCACTCATGCGTGCCGAGGCGACGCGCCAGCCCGAACCCGTTGCGCGCTGGCTGACCGGCCTCGCGCGCGATGCGGTGGCGTTGCGCGGCGGCGGCGTGCGCGCCGCGGCGGCAGCGGCCTGGAACGGCGGCGCGGCGGCTGGCGGTGGCGGCGGCGGAGGTGGCGGCGGCGTCTCGCCGGCGCAGCTCTGCCGGCAGGCGGTGGATGGGCGCTTCCCCTTCACGCCGGGTGCGACCAACGAGATCCCGATGGACGACTTCGCGCGGCTGTTCGCGCCAGGCGGGATGCTCGACACCTTCTTCAACACGCAGATCCGGCCCTTCGTCGACATGTCGGGCCGCGTCTGGCGACCGCAGGCGGTGGATGGCGTGCCGTCCCCGGTGGGGGCGGAGGCGGTGGCGAACTTCCAGCGCGCCGCGGTGATCCGGGACATCTTCTTCGCCGGGCAGCCGCAGCCGACCTTCCGCTTCGACATCGCGCCGCAAACGATGGATGCCGGCGCGCGGCAGGCCACGCTCGACCTCGACGGCGTGGTGATCACCTATGCGCATGGGCCGACGCGCGCGACGCAGGTCACCTGGCCGGGGCCGAACCGGATGAACAATGTCCGGCTCGTCTTCGACCCGGCGCCGTCCTCCGGCTCGGCGGTGCTGCAGGCGAGCGGGCCGTGGTCCATGATCCGGCTCTTCAACCAGGGCCAGATCCAGGGCGGCGGCGCGGCGGAGCGCTTCACGCTCACCTTCCGCTCCGGCGACCGCAGCATCACCTATGAGATCCGCGCCTCCTCGACGCTGAACCCGTTGGCGAGCACGGTCCTGCGGGAATTCCGGTGCCCGAGTTTATGAGCGCCCTCAGGCGCCGGGCGTGGCCTCCGGGCGCGTCGTGCCGCAGGCACGCCCTCGGCGTGACGCTTGCGCGCCGGAGGTATGGCGCGCCGGGGCCGACGGTCGGTCGCGGCGCGGCGGCCGCCTTGCGGTCTCGGATGGCGCGCCGGCATGGTCATGGCGGAGCCGTGCGGTGAGCGGCGCCGCCCTCGCCGTGCGGCTCGGCTTCACCGGCAAGCTCCCGGCCCGCGGCGACTTCGTCGCGCGCGGCCTCCCGCGCGGCTTCACGGAGGCATGGGACGCCTGGCTTTCGGAGGTGATGCCCGGCAGCCGCACCATCCTCGGCGAAAGCTGGATGCCCGCCTGGCTCGAGGCGCCGATCTGGCGCTTCGCCATCCCCGCCGGACAGTGCGGCCCCGACGCCGTCGCCGGCGTGATGCTGCCGAGCGTGGACCGCGCGGGCCGCAACTGGCCGCTGACCCTCGCCGCCGTGCTGCCCGGCTTCCCCGGCGCGCCAGTGCCCGATGCCGGCTGGATCGCGGCGGTGGAGGAAGCGGGCCTCGCTGGCGTCCTTTCCGACGCGCCGCCCGAGCGCATCGAGGAGCTGCTCGCCGCGGCGCCATCCGGCTTCGCCACCGGCGGGACCGGCGGGGTGTGGTGGACCGATGGCGCGCCGCGCGTCGCCGCGCGCCGCTTCTCCCTCGGCGCGCTGCCGCGACCGGGGGCCTTCGCCGCCATGCTCGACGACGCCGCCGGCGGGAGCCTTTCGCCATGAGCGACATTCCTGCCGACGTGATCGTCGAGCGCTTCCGATCCGCCGCGAAGACGGATCCCGGCGCCAAGCGCAGCCACAACGAGGACACCTTCGTCCATCGCCCCGATGCGGGGCTCTTCGCGGTCGCCGACGGCGCCGGCGGGCACGAGGCGGGCGAGGTGGCGTCGGGCATGATCCGCGACGCGCTTTCCGCCATCCCCGACGAACTGCCGGCCGGCCGCATGCTCGGCGAGGTGCGCCAGCGCATCGCCCTCGTGCACGAGGCGCTCGTCGAGCAGGGTGCCGAGCGCAACGGCATGATCGCCTCCACCGTCGTGGTGCTCATCCTGCGGCACGGCCATTTCGCCTGCCTCTGGGTCGGCGATTCCCGCATGTACCGCCTGCGCGGCGAGACGCTCGAACAGGTCACGCGCGACCACAGCCTCGTCCAGGAGCTGGTGGATGCCGGCCTGGTTCGGCCGGAGGACGCCGAGAGCCACCCGCGCGCCAACGTCATCACCCGCGCCGTCGGCGCCGGGGAGGGCGGGCCGCTCGACCTCGACAAGACGACCGACCGGGTGCTGCCGGGCGACCGTTTCCTGCTGTGCAGCGACGGCCTGTCGAAGACCCTGCCGCCGGCCGAGATCGCCACTCTCCTCGCCGTGCCGGACCCCGCTCTGGCGCCCGACCTGCTGATCGCCGCCGCGCTCGCTCGCAAGGCGTCTGACAACGTCACCTGCGTCGTGGTGGAAGCGGCGCAGGTGGACTGATCCGCCCGCGTAAACGCAGCCACCGGTCGAGAAGCGGCCTGGAACCTCACCCGGAACCGCGATAGCTTCGCCCGCCGGTTTCCTTTCCCGCAGGTTCGTCATGCCGAAACGCGCACGCCGCCTCGTCGCCATCGCTACCTCGGCCGTCATGCTGGCCGGCTGCGTCACCACGCGCGAGTCCCGCATAGGTCCGGATGACGGGACCGATGCGTGCCGCGCGCAGCTCGTCGCGCTCGACAGCACCGGCGACTTCTTCGGCGAGGACATCCTGCGCGGCGCCGCGCTCGGCGCGGTCGGCGGGGCGCTGCTCGGCGCGACGGTGGCCGCCGCCACCGGCCGGCGCGGCGGCGACATCCTCGCGGGGGCCGCCATCGGCGGCGCGGTCGGCGGCGTGGCGGGCGCGGCTGGCGGCTACTTCCAGGCGCGCCAGCGCCAGGCCTCCGACCAGGCGACGCTCGTGCGCAGCATCGCCGGCGACCTCGCGGCGGAGAACGCCCAGCTCGACCTCACCTGGGTGGCCTACACCCAGCTGATGGATTGCCGCTTCGGTACTGCGCAGCGCGTCCGCACCGACCTCCGCGCCGGTCGCATCAACCGCGCCCAGGCCGAGGGGATGATGGCGAATGAGCGCGCCCGCGCCCAGCGCGACCTGGCGCTCGCGCGCAGCATCAACGAGCGCATCACCTCGCGCGGCGAGCAGTTCGACGTCGCGATCGAGAACGTCGCACCTGGCACGAAGCAGGCCGCGCTGGCCGGCGCGACCGTGAGCCGCCCCGTGCCGGTTCAGGCGCGCGCCAGCGTGCCCCTGAAGCTGCGGCCCGACCCGGCGGCGCCCGACGTCGCGCAGGTCAGCCCGCGGGAGCGCGTGACGGTGCAGGGCCAGACCGCCGGCTTCGCCCTGGTGGAGACCAGCTCCGGCGTGCGCGGCTATGCGCCGGTCAACGCCTTCCCCGAGGCGCAGCGCCTGCCCTCCCGCCCCTCCGTCGTGGGCACCGGAACTTCGGCCGATAGCGATGTCCGGTCGCTGGCCGCGAGCAACATCGCCCGCCGCGACAACTTCACCCAGAGCATCACCAATGCCGAGCGCCTCGCCCAGGGCCAGGGCTTCGAGCTCGCGGCCGGCTGAGATGGCGACCACCCGCCGTGCCCTGCTGCAGGGCACGGCGCTGCTCGCCGGCGTCGCACCGCCCGTCGCGCCTGCCTGGGCGCAGCAGCCGCCGCGCGCCGCCGAGCCGCCGCAGCAGCCCTTCCTGCGCATCGAGGCGGTGGCCCACACCGCGCCCGTCGCGCGGCTCGCCGTGGATGCGGGCGGGCGGCTGCTCGCCTCCGTCTCCGACGACAAGACGCTGCGGCTCTGGGACCTGCCGGACGGCAACCTCCGCGGCGTGCTCCGCCCGCCCATCGCGCCCGGCGAGGAAGGCGAGCTCTACGCCGTCGCACTCAGCCCCGACGGCAACCGCGCCTTCGCCGCCGGCTACACCGGCCAGGCCTGGGACGGTGCCTTCGCGATCTATGTCTTCGACACGCGCGCCGGCACTCTGCTCGGCCGCCTGCCTGGGCTGCCGGCGCCGGTGGGGCACCTGGCGCTGTCGCCCGACGGGGCGCTGCTGGCCGCCGCGCTCGGCGGCCGCGCCGGCATCCGCGTCTGGGATTCGCGCAACGGCCGCCCGCAATGGGAGGACACCGGCTACGCCGGCCCGGCCCGCATGCTCGCCTTCGCCCCCAACGGGGAACGCCTCGCCGCCACCGGCGCCGATGGCCGCGTGCGCGTGCACGAGGCGCGCGGCGGCCGAAAGCTGGCGGAGCGGGCGCCGGTCCAGGGCGCGCGGCCCTTCGGCCTCGCCTGGTCGCCCGACGGCGCGCTGCTCGCGGTCGGCTTCGAGGACCGGCTGCGCGTCGAGATCCTGGCGGCCGGCGACCTGCGGACGGTGCTGGCGCCCGACGTGACCGGCCTCGGCGGCGAGGGCCTGCCGGCGGTCGCCTGGGCCTCCGACGGGCGCGGCGTGCAGTTGCACGCAGCCGGCTATGCGCGCGTCGCCCAGCCGGTCGCCCAGGGCGGCACGCAGCCCGCGCGCACGGCCGGCGCCGCGCCGTCGCAGGGCGCGCGCGGCATCACCCAGGTCGCTGCGCCGCCTGCGGGGCCAGAGGCCGACCGGCGCGACTTCGTCATCCGCCGCTGGAGCGATTTCGGCCTCGGCCCCGCGACCGACGTCGCCGCCGCACGCGACGCCGTCGCGCAGCTCGTCGCGCTGCCGGGCGGCGGCGTTGCCTATGCCGCCGCCGATCCGGGCTGGGGCCGCATGGCGCCGGACGGCGCCATCGCCTTCACGCCGCGGCCGCCCGGCGCGGATTTCCGCAACACCGGCGCCGGCCTCGGCGTCTCGGCCGACGGCACGCGGCTGCGTGTCGCGCTGCGCCCCGGCACGTCGCCGCTCGTCTTCGACGCCGCCGCGGGGCGGCTGCAGCCGGGCGGATCGGCGGCGGGCTTCGCCGGTGCGCGCACCAGCGGCGGCAAGCTGCAGGTGAATGACTGGCGCAACTCCAACCGCCCGCGCCTCGGCCAGGCGCCGCTGCGCATGGGCGAGGGCGAGTTCGCCCGCAGCCTCGCCCTGCTGCCGGAGGATCGCGGCATCCTGCTCGGTACCGACACGCATCTGCGGCTCTACGAGGCGAACGGTGCGCCGCGCGCCGAGCTCGCGATTCCCGCCGCCGCCTGGGGCCTCGCGCTGGGCAACGACGTCGCGGTCGCCGCACTCGGCGACGGCACGCTCCGCTGGTACCGCATCGGCCCGGAGGGGCCGGCCGAACAGGCCGCGCTGTTCATCCATGCCGAGACGCTGCGCTGGGTGCTGTGGACGCCCGACGGGCTGTTCGACCATGCGCCGAACGGGGGGCAGGAGCTGGTCGGGCTGCACCTCAACCGTGGCCGCAACCAGACGCCGGAATGGGCGAGCTTCCAGCAGGCCTACCGCGCGCTCTACGCCCCCGCCGCGGTGCGCGCCGCCGTCGCCGGCGATCCCGGCCCGGCGCGGGAGCGCATGGCCGGGCTCGGCGACGTACGCGCGCGCATCGGGCGGCTGCCGGTGCTGGCCGCGAGCGGTGCCAGCGCCCTGTCGGCGACGGGGGCGGAGCCGATTGCCTGGGACGTCCGCAGCCTGCCTGACGAGGCCACCGCGCTGCGCCTGACCTTCCGCGCCACCGATCGCGGGCTCGGCCTCGGGCCCCTCGACGTGCTGGTGAACGACCGCATCGCCGCGCGCGTCGAGCCCGTGACCGGCGGGGACATCACCGTCGAGGTGCCGCTCGACGCCGGCTCCAACCGCGTCGCGACGCGCCTCTATGCCGAGGACCGGACGGTCTTCGCCGAGGGGCCCTCGCTCGACCTCCGCCGCGTCGGCGCGCCCGCCGCGCCGGAGGGCGCGGGGCGTCTGGTGATCGTTGCGATTGGCGTCAACGAATACGCCAACCCGCAGCTGAACCTCGCCTTCGCGGCGCCCGATGCGCGCACCGTGGTGGAGACGCTGCGCGCGCAGGGCGAGGGGCTGTTCCGCGAGGTCCATGCGACGCTGCTGCTGGACCGCCAGGCGACGCGCGCCGGCGTGCTCGCGGCGATCGAGGCGGCGGCGCGCGGCACCGCGGCGGAGGACACCTTCGTGCTCTACATCGCCGGCCACGGCGTGCGGACCGAGCCCGACAACCGCTTTCTCTTCCTGCCGCATGACGTGTCGGACGCGTCGAATTGGGATGCGCTGCGGCGGCAGGGGCTGGACGATTCGACGCTCGTCGTCGCGATTTCGAAGATCCGGGCGAGAAACGCCTTCCTGCTGCTCGACACCTGCCACGCGGGGCAGCTGACGATGGACCAGCTCTCCGCGCTCGGGAACGAGACGGGGCGCTTCCTGCTGGCGGCGAGCACGAGCGTGCAGGAGGCGCTCGACAGCTACGACGACCGCAACGGCGTCTTCGCCTATGCGCTGCGCGAGGGCCTGCGCGGCCGGGCGGCAGTGGACGGGGAGGGGCGGGTGAGCGCGCTCGCGCTCGGCGAATGGGTGACGGGACGCGTGCCGCAACTCGCGGCCGAGAAGCGCCACCGACAGGACGCGGTGTTCCGCACGGCGCAGCGCGACCTGCGGAGCTTCCCGATGGCGGTGGCGCGGCGGTAGCGTCCGGTGGCGCTGCCCCCGGGCCCCCGCCGGGGAGCCAGGGGGCTCCCCGGACCCCAGCCATCAGGTTTTTCAACGCCAAAGGCAGAGGGGCCGAAGTGCCCGTCTGCCTTCGGCGTTAAACTGACGCAGGTCCAGGAGCCTCCAGGCTCCTGGTGGGGGTCCAGGGGGGCAACGCCCCCTGGCTGCTAAAGCAGCTCCAGCTGCCGCGGCGCCGTCTCCGGCGACCGGAACTGCGAGCAATCCAGCGCCTTGCCCATGTCCCCGCGCCCATCCAGCCCGAACCGCCGAAGTGCCACGCGGAAGCGCTGCGCGATCAGCTCGGCATAAGGACCCGTGCCGGTCTGGCGCGTGCCAAAGCGGCTGTCATAGAGGTGCCCGCCGCGGGTCTCCCGCACCAGCGCCAGCACGCGCGCTGCGCGGTCCGGGTGGTGCTGGTTCAGCCAGGCCTCGAACATACCGCGGATCTCGAGCGGCAGGCGCAGCAGCACATAGCCCGCCCGCGTCGCGCCGGCCCGCGCCGACATCTCCAGCACCCGCTCGATCTCGGCGTCGTTCAGGCCCGGGATCACCGGCGCGACCAGTACTCCGACCGGAACCCCCGCCTGCCGCAGCGCCGCCACCGCCTCGAGCCGCCTCAGCGGGGACGCCGCGCGCGGCTCCATGATCCGCGCGAGCTTCAGGTCGAGCGTCGTGACCGAAAGGCACACATGCACCAGGTTGCGTTCGGACAAACGCTTGAGGATGTCGAGGTCGCGCAGCACGCCCGCGGACTTCGTCACGATCGTCACCGGATGGCCGAAGCGCTCCAGCACCTCCAGCACGCGCCGCGTGATGCCGAGGGTGCGCTCCACCGGCTGGTAGGGATCCGTGTTGGCGCCGAGCGCGACCGGCCTGGCCACATAGCCGGGCTTCGAGAGCTCCTTCTCCAGCAGCTCCGGCAGCTCGGGCTTGAAGAGCAGCCGCGTTTCGAAGTCGAGGCCGGGCGACATCCCGACATAGGCATGCGCCGGGCGGGCATAGCAGTAGATGCAGCCATGCTCGCAGCCGCGATACGGGTTGATGGAGCGGTCGAAGCCGATATCCGGGCTCTCGTTCCAGGCGAGCGCCGACTTCGACTTCTCGCGGATCAGCTCGGTCGGCAGCGGGGGAAGGTTGGCGAGCTCCTCCGCCAGCGTGCCCCAGCCATCGTCCCAGGCCTCGGTGCGGCGGGATTCGTAGCGGACCGGCGGGTTGGTGACCGCGCCCCGTCCCTTGCGCGCCAGGGACGGCGAGGACGTGCTACCGTCCGGCATGTGCGTTCCTCTGTTTCCCGGTTTGTTCCCGTGTGACCTTGGCTGGCGTGACAGGGACGGTCAAGAACAAAATGCGAATTGGCGCGGGTGAACGCTCCGTGATCGAGGGGCTGAGCGTCGTCATCCCGACCCTCGATGCCGCTGCGTCGCTGCGCGGGACGCTCGACGCGCTCGGCGATGCGCCGGGGGAGGTCGTGGTGGCGGATGGCGGCAGCCGCGACGGCACGGCGGAGATCGCGCGCGGCCTCGGCGCGCGGGTCGTCATGGCGCCGCGCGGGCGGGGCGCGCAGCTCTCGGCCGGGGTGGCCGCGGCGCGGGGGCCGTGGCTGCTGCTTCTGCATGCGGATACGCGGCTCGCGCCCGGTTGGGGGGATGCGGTGCGGGCGGCGATGCGCGATCCGGGCCGCGCCGCCTTCTTCCGCTTCGCGCTCGACCACGCGGCCCCGGCTGCGCGGCGGCTGGAACGCGCGGTGGCCTGGCGCTGCCGTGTCCTCGCGCTGCCCTATGGCGACCAGGGGCTTCTGATCCACCAGGACCTGCTCGACGCCGCCGGCGGGATCGCGCCGCTGCCGCTGATGGAGGATGTGGACCTGGTGCGCCGGATCGGCCGCGCGCGGCTGGCGGCGCTCGACGTCGCGGCGGTGACGAGCGCGGAACGCTGGCGGCGCGAGGGCTATCTGCGCCGCTCGGCGCGCAACCTCGCCTGCCTTTCGCTGTGGTTCCTCGGCCTGAAGCCGGAACGCATCCTGCGGCTCTACCGCGGGCGCGCGGCATGAGGGGCGATGCGGTGATCGTCTTCGCCCGCGCACCGCGGCTCGGCGCGGTGAAGCGGCGGCTCGCGCGCGGGATCGGCGCGATGGCGGCGCTGCGCTTCTACCGCGGCCAGCTCGCCGCGACGCTCGCTGCCGCGCGCGACCGGCGCTGGCGGGTGGAACTCGCGGTGACGCCGGATGGCGCGCGCGCGCGCTGGCCGCGCGGGATCGCGCGCCGGCCGCAGGGCCATGGCGACCTCGGCGCACGGATGGCGCGCGCGCTGGGGCGGCACCGGCGCGCGGTGCTCGTCGGCAGCGACATCCCGGAGCTGGCGCGCCGCGACCTCGCCGAGGCCTTTGGCGCGCTCGGCCGCGCCGATGCGGTGTTCGGCCCGGCCGAGGATGGCGGCTATTGGCTCGTCGGGCTCGGCCCCCGCCGCCCGGCGCGTCCCTTCGCCGATGTGCGCTGGTCCACGAAGCATGCGCTGGCGGACACGCTGGCGAATTTCGCCGGCCGCCGCGTCGCGCTGCTGCGGACCCTGCGCGACGTGGACACCGCGTCCGACCTGCGCGCGATCCGAAAGGAGCGGCGATGATCAACCCCGACTGGTCCGCCACCAGCGCCGACTACGCACGGCACCGACAGGGTTTCCCGCCGCGCTTCTACGACCTGATCGGGGCGCAGGGCCTCTTCGCGCCGGGGATGCGCGTGCTCGACCTCGGCACCGGCACGGGCGTCGTCGCGCGCGCTCTGGCGGCGCGCGGCGGCGACCTCCTCGGCCTCGACGTCGCGCCCGGCCAGATCGCCGAGGCGCGGCGCCTCGCGGCGGAGGACGACGTGGCGGCCCGCTTCGAGGAGGGCTTCGCCGAGCGCAGCGGCCAGCCCGACGCGTCCTTCGACCTCGTCGTCGCCGCGCAATGCTGGCACTGGTTCGACCGCGCGCTTGCCGCGGCCGAGGCGCGGCGCGTGCTGCGCCCCGGCGGCGCGCTGCTGATCTGCCACCACGACTGGATGGCGCATCCCGGCACCGTCGCGCACGCCACGGAATTCCTGATCGAGGCGCACAACCCGCGCTGGCGCATGGGCCGCGGCAGCGGCTTCTACCCGGCCTGGGCCGATGACCTCCGGCTGGCCGGCTTCCGCGACCTCGGCTTCGCCGGATTCGACCACGACGCGATCTACCCGCGCGAGGCCTGGCGCGGCCGCATCCGCGCCTCGGCCGGCGTCGGCGGCAGCATGGGCGGCGAGGCGGTGACGCGCTTCGACGCCGAACTCGCCGCGCTGCTGGATGCGCGCTTCCCGGAGGAGCCGCTGCGCGTCCCGCACCGGATTTTCGCGATCTGGGCCTTCAGGCCGGCGGCCTGAGCCTCCCCTTCGCGACTCCCGACGGGCCGGGCGTCACTATCCGGGCTTCGGACGCCTTTCCCGCATCCGCCCCCTCGGCACCCTGTCGCGGCTTCGCCGCGGCAGGAGGCGCTGTCACCGCAGGATCGATTCCACGCCGGGGCCCCCGCGGCGGCGCCGCAGGCGACGTCGTGGGGAACGAGCACCGGGGCCCCCGCGGCGGCGCCGCAGGCGACGTCGTGGGGCTCAGGAGTAGCCGCGCGCCTCCGGCTTGCCCTCGTCCTGCCGTGCCTCGGCCTGCGCCTGCTGGTCCACCGGCTTCATCTCGCCGGTCTTGCCGCCGGCGCGCTGGCCGCCCCGGGCGCCCGCCTCCGCCAGCATCGGCGAATCCTGCTCCGAATGCTGCGGGCGGTCCGTGTTGTCCGGCATCGCCTCGGTTGGGGTGCCCTCTGTCGCCTCGGAGGGCTCGAAGTCGAAGTCGCCGTCATGCGACTGCCAGGACTGCACGGTCAGGACCTTGGCGCCCCCGCGACTCTCATGCGGACCGTGCACCTGGCCGGCGGCGTGGGTGAGGAAGCTGCCCGGGCCCATCGCCTGGCCCGCCTCGACCAGGTCGCCTTCGAGGACGAAGTGCATCTCGGACCCCGCCGTGTGCCGATGCGCCGGGATGCGGCCGCCGGCCGGAAGGTGGATGATCGAGGTCACCACCCCCGCCGCGGCGTCCTGGTTCAGCAGCTGGATCCGGAACTCGCCGGTCGCGCCGGGGATGGCGAAGGGCACTGCCGGCACGCTCTCCGCGGCCAGCGCCAGTTTCCGTGCGTCCCTGTGGGCGTCCATGGCGGCTCTCCTGTCAGGGCGGCGGAACGCGGCGGCAGCGAGACAGGTTGCCCCGGCCTGGGCTAAGCCACGGCCGATGCCGGATTTCGCCCACGAATCGGAACATGGCGGCCGGGTCGCGGGCCTCGACGAGGCGGGCCGCGGGCCGCTTGCCGGGCCGGTGCTGGCCGCCGCCGTGCTGTTCCTCGCCCCGCCGCCGCCAAGGCTCGCGCGGCTGCTTGACGATTCCAAGAAGCTGAAGCCCGCGCAGCGCGAGGCCGCCTTCGCCGCCCTGCGGGACGCCATGCGCGACGGGCTGCTCGACGCCGGCATCGCCGCCGCCTCGGCCGCCGAGATCGGCCGGCTGAACATCCTGCGCGCGACGCAGCTCGCCATGGCGCGCGCCCTGGCCCGGCTGCGCACCGCGCCGGACCTGGCGCTGGTCGACGGCAACCAGCCGCCGGCGCTGCCCTGTGCGGTGCGCTGCGTGGTGGGCGGCGACGCGGCGAGCCTCTCCATCGCGGCCGCCTCGATCCTGGCGAAGGTCACGCGCGACCGGGCGATGGCGCGTCTCGATCTCCGCTGGCCGGGCTACGGCTTCGCGGCGCATCAGGGCTACCCGACGGCCGCGCACCGGGCCGCGCTCGCCCGGCTCGGCCCGACGCCGCATCACCGGCGCGGCTTCGGGCCTGTGGACCGGGCGACACTGCTCCCGTGAACCGGCCGCCATCGCGCTCCGGTTGGTTGACGCGCGGAGTCGCGCCCGCGCATGGTGCCCCCCGATTCGCGGGGAGCGCGTGGCCGCAACGATGGGAACGGGTCTCGACCTGACGCTCGACCAGGTGCTGGTCGGCGACTGCATCGAGACGCTGCGGTCCCTGCCGCCCGCCTCGGTCCACGCCGTCTTCGCCGACCCGCCCTACAACCTGCAACTGAAGGGCGAGCTGCGGCGTCCCGACAGCTCCGTCGTGGATGCGGTGGACGACGAGTGGGACCGCTTCGACGACTTCGCCAGCTACGACGCCTTCACCCGCGAATGGCTCGCCGAATGCCGCCGCGTGCTGCGGGCGGACGGCACGATCTGGGTGATCGGCAGCTACCACAACGTCTTCCGCCTCGGCACGGCGCTGCAGGATCTCGGCTTCTGGATCCTCAACGACGTCATCTGGCGCAAGTCGAACCCGATGCCGAATTTCCGGGGGCGCCGCTTCACCAACGCGCATGAGACGCTGATCTGGGCCGCCCGCGGCCCCGAAAGCCGCTACCGGTTCAACTACCAGGCCATGAAGGCCCTAAACGACGAGCTGCAGATGCGGAGCGACTGGTTCATCCCGCTCTGCACGGGCGGTGAGCGGCTGCGCGGCGCCGATGGCGCGAAGCTGCATCCGACCCAGAAGCCCGAGGCGCTGCTGCACCGCGTGATCCTGAGCTGCACGCAGCCGGGCGAGGTGGTGCTCGACCCCTTCCTCGGCTCCGGCACCACGGCCGCGGTCGCGCGCCGCCTCGGCCGCCGCTTCATCGGCATCGAGCGGGAGGAGGCCTATGCCGCCGCGGCGCGCGAGCGCATCGCGTCGGTCGAGCCGCTGCCGGAATCCGCGGCGCTGGCGCTGCCCGCCAAGCGCGACCAGCCGCGCATCGCCTTCGGCGTGCTGGTGGAGCGTGGGCTGGTGCCGGCGGGCAGCACCCTGACCGACCGGCACCGCCGCTGGCGCGCGACGGTCGGCGCGGACGGCACGCTGCGCTGCGGCGCCGCGGCCGGCTCGATCCACAAGGTCGGCGCCGAGCTGCAGGCCGCGCCCTCCTGCAACGGCTGGACCTTCTGGTTCCTCGAGACCCGCGACGGAAGGCTGCGGCTGCTGGATGAGCTGCGGACGGAGGCAGTGGCCCAGGGTGGCTGAAACCAGCGGCTGAGGTCCGGCCTGCCGAGGCCGCACCGCGCATCAGCGCCGTGGCCTCGACCTGCGTCACGCCAGCGGCCCCGCCGGCCGTCCGCAAGCGCTGACCCAGAATGCTCCGCGCGGGCCGAGGCTCAGCGCCTCACCGCGCGCAGCAGCGCCAGCGCCGCGGCGGTCTTCACGACCGTGCCCGGGATGAACACGATGAAGCCCGCCGCCAGCGCGCGTTCCCAGCCGACGAAGCCGGCAAGCCAGGCCACGCCCGGCACGAAGAGCAGCAGATGCGCGCCGAGCAGCACGAGGCCCTGACGCCACCAGGCGAGCCCGCGCGCGAAGCCCGCGACCCAGGCAGCCAGGACGAAGCCGAGCAGGTAGCCCGCCGTGGGCCCGGCCAGCACCGCCTGTCCGCCGCCGCCCGCGAAGACGGGCAGCCCTGCGATGCCCTGCGCCAGATACGCGCCCACCGCGGCGACCCCGAGCGCCGGCCCGCCGGCCGCGCCCAGCAGCAGCACGACCATGCTCTGCAGCGTCGCCGGCACCGGCCACATCGGCAGCGCGATCTGCGCCGAGACCGCGAGCAGCCAGGAACCGAGCAGGGCGAGGCCAGCAAAGCGGAGCGCGCCGCGCGGCGCGGGCAGGGCGAGGGCCATCCGGCGATCCTTCACGTCAGGCGCCCCTCTTCGACCGGCGCCGCCGCGGTGTCCAGCAGCGCGAGCAGCCGGCGCATCGCCGTGGGCATGGCGGCCCGCGCCGCCTCGCGCTCCATCCAGTCGCAGCCCTCGGGCGCCGCGCCGGCGTGGCGGGCGCGCAGCAGCGTCATGCGGAGCTCGAAATGGGTGAAGCCGTGCTGCGCCTCGCCGGGCACCGCCGTCCAGCGCAGGCCGGGCACGGGTGCATGGGCCAGCGCCTCGCGCTGCGTCCAGGTCTCGTCGCGCCAGGTTGTGCCCGGCACCTCGAGCATGCCGCCGAGCAACCCGCGCTCCGGCCGGCGGCGCACCAGGATGCGCCGGGCGGGGTCCTCGACCAGGAAATGCACCCCGTGCCGGGTCGGCCGCGCGGCCTTGGGCGCCTTGCGCGGCAGCGTCTCCTGGATGCCCTGCCGCTGCGCCGCGCAGCCCTCGCGCCAGGGGCAGAGCGCGCAGGCCGGGCGCTTCGGCGTGCAGATCGTCGCACCGAGGTCGAACAGCGCCTGCGCGAAGTCGCCGGGCCGGGCGCGCGCGGCCTCCTGCTCCATCCAGCGCTGCGCCAGCGTGTCCAGCTTTCGCTTCGCGGCCGACAGCGGCGCGGCTTCGGCATGCACCCGCGCCGTCACGCGCTCCACATTGCCGTCGGTCGGGACCACGGGACGCCCGAAGGCGATCGCGGCGACCGCTGCCGCGGTGTAGGGCCCAATGCCCGGAATGGCGCGCAACTCCTCGACCGTGTCGGGGAAGCGGTTGCGCGCCGCCAGTGCCTTCGCCCCCGCATGGAGGTTGCGGGCCCGGGCATAGTAGCCGAGGCCCGCCCATTCCTCCGCCACCTCCTCCCAGGGCGCACGCGCCAGCGCGTGGAGGTCGGGGAAGCGGGCCAGGAACCGTGCATAGCGCGGCCCCACCGCCGCAACGGTCGTCTGCTGGAGCATGACCTCGGACAGCCAGACGCGGTATGGGTCGGCCGGCCCTGCCACGTCGCGCCAGGGCAGGGCGCGGCGGTGCCTGTCGTACCAGGCCAGCAGGTCTTGGGCGGGCGGCGGTCCGATGACCGCAGGGCCACGGGGCCCGGAGGTCTGGATCGGCCCGCCGTTTTCTGGAGGAGGCAGCACGCGTGGCGAAGGATGGGGACGGACGGCGATTCCCGGGAGCCCCCCTCCCGATCGGCAACCTCATCCCCGCGGTCACGCGCCCGGCCTTCCGCAGGCGCAGCCCGGCCGGCGCCCAGGTCCTGGCCGATTGGGCGGGGATCGTCGGGCCGGCGCTGGCCGCGGTCACCACGCCGCTCCGGCTGTCGGCCGGCACGCTGACGCTCGCCTGCGCCGGGCCGGTCGCTATGGAGCTCCAGCACCTCGCGCCCGAGTTGATCGCCCGCATCAATGGCGCGCTCGGCCGGGCGGCGGTGGAGCGGCTGCGCTTCGTCCAGCAGGCCGGCGCCGCCCCTCGCGCCGCCCCGCCGCCCGCCCCGCCCGCGACCGTTCCGACTCCGGTGCGGGAGCGGCTGTCCGACCTGCCGGATGGGGAGCTGCGTCAAGCCCTGGAAAAGCTTGCGGGGCGCGTCTATCGGACACGCTAGGGCCTCCCCCCGAGTCCCACCCCCTGCCGGAGTTCCGCCGGATGACCGACCGCCGCGCCTTCCTGACGCTCGCCGCTGGCCTCGCCCTGCCGGGCGCCGCGTTTGCCCAGGGGGCCGACGCGCCGCCCGCCGGGGCCCAGCCCGCCCCGCAGCCGGCGGAGGATGCGCGCCTGACCGAGCGCAGCGTCGGCCGCCCCGACGCGCCGGTGACGGTGATCGAGTACTTCTCCCTCACCTGCGGCCATTGCGCCGCCTTCCATCGCGACACCTGGCCGCGGGCGAAGCGCGAGCTGGTGGACACCGGCCGGATGCGCATGATCTGGCGCGACTTCCCGCTCGACCAGACCGCGCTGATGGCGGCGATGGTCGCCCGCGCCCTGCCGCCCGACCGCTACGAGGGCTTCATCTCCACCCTCTTCCAGACCCAGGACCGCTGGGCCTTCGGCCGCAACGCCGACCCGCGCACCGAGCTCGCCCGCATGGCGGCGCTGGCCGGCATGCCGCGCGAGGCCTTCGACGCGGCGGTGACCGACCAGGCGCTCGGGCGGGGGATCCTGGAGATGCGTCTCGCCGGCCAGCAGCAGCACAACGTCAACTCCACGCCCACCTTCGTCTTCGGCAGCCGCGTGGTTCCCGGCAACATGCCCTTCGACCGCTTCGCCGCCATCGTGGCCGAGACGCGCTGAACCACCATGGAGATGGACGCGGGACCGGCGGCCGTCGCCACGGACGAAACGGAGCAGGGGGAGCCCGGCCGCACCGAGGCCCAGGCCGAGGCCGCGCGCGCCGCCCGCCTGACGCGCCTGCGCATCGCCGGCTTCAAGTCCTTCGCCGAGCCGACCCTGGTCGAGGTGATGCCGGGGCTCACCGGCATCGTCGGCCCGAATGGCTGCGGCAAGTCCAACATCGTCGAGGCGCTCCGCTGGGCGATGGGCGAGACGAACGCGCGGACCATGCGCGGCGGCGAGATGGAGGACGTGATCTTCGCCGGGACGGCGACCCGCGCCTCCCGCAACGTCGCCGAGGTCACGCTGACGCTTGAGGAGGCGATGGGCCTCGCCCCGCCGCCGAACGCCGACGCCGCCGAGCTCGAGATCGTCCGCAAGATCGAGCGCGGCGCCGGCTCCGCCTTCCGCGTCAACGGCAAGGAACTGCGCGCGCGCGACGTGCAGACGATGTTCGCCGACATCGGATCGGGCGCGCGTTCCTCCGCCATGGTCAGCCAGGGCCGCGTCGCCGCGCTGATCCAGGCGAAGCCCGAGGATCGCCGCGCGGTGCTGGAGGAAGCCGCCGGCATCGCCGGCCTGCGCGCCCGCCGGCACGAGGCCGAGCTGAAGCTGCGCCAGGCGGAGACAAACCTCTCCCGCGCCGAGGACCTGCTGAACGAGATGGAAGGCGCGCGGCAGGGGCTGCAGCGCCAGGCGCGCCAGGCGGCGCGCTACCGCAACATCTCGGGCTTCGTGCGCGCCGCCGAGGTCGAGTGGCTCGCCATCCTGCGCGCCCGCGCCGGGGCTGCGCTGGCCGAGGCGCGCGAGGCCTTCGCCCGCGCCCGCGCCGCGACCGGCGAGGCCGAGTTCGAGGCCGAGGGCGCCGCGCGCCGCGCCCATGCCGCGGAACAGGCGCTGCCCGCTCCGCGCGAGGCCGAGGCGCTGGCCCGCACCGCGCTGGAGCGCCGCCGCGTCGAGGCGGAGACGCTCGGCGCCGAGGAATCCCGCGCGCTGGAGGCGCTTTCCGGCGCCGAGACGCGGCGCGACGCGCTGTCGCGCGACCTCGACCACGCCACGCGATCCCAGGCCGATGCGGAGGCCGCCGAATCTCGCCTGTCGGCCGAGGCCGCCGAACTGGAAGCCGCGCTCGCCACCCTGCCTGAGCGCCGCGAGTCAGCTGATTCCGCGGCGATCGAGGCGGCGGAGGCGGTGCGCGAAGCCGCGCTCGCCGCCGACCGCGCGACGGAACTCGCCGCCGAGGCCGCCGCGCAGGCGGCCGCGCTATCGGGCGCGGAGACCGAGGCCGCGAACCGCGCCCGCCGCCTCGCCGACCAGGCCGCGCGGCTCGCCAACGAGCAGGGCGCCGCGGAAGCCGCGCGCGTGCCCCAGGCGGCGCTCGACGAGGCCGCCGCGCGCGTCGCCGAGGCGGACGCCGCGCTCGGCGCCGCCGAAGCCGCGCTCGCCGCCATGGAGTCCGAGCGCGCCGCCGCGCAGTCGCGCCACGAGGCCGCGCGCCGTGCCGCCGCAGAGGCCGAGGAAGCCGAGACCCGCGCCCGCGCCGCGCTCGACGCCGCCGAGGTCGCCGCCCGCCGCCTTGCCCAGCAGCACCAGCGCCTGACCGCCGAGCGCGACGCCGCACGCGCCGCGCTGGTGCCGGAGGTCGAGCGCGAGGCCGCGCGGATCGAGGCCGATACCGCCGCCGCCGCGCTGCACGCGGCGACCGAGGCGCTCGTCGCCGCCGAGGCCGCGCGCGCCGAGGCCGCGTCGCGCCACGAGGCCGCGCGTGCCGCCGCCGCCGGCGCCGAGGCTGCAGCGACCCGCGCCCGCGCCGCGCTCGACGCAGCCGAGGGCGCCGCGCGCCGCCTCGCCGAGCAGCGGCATCGCCTGACGGCGGAACGCGACGCCGCCGTCGCCGCCCAGGTTCCGGATGCCGAGCGCGAGGCCGCGCTGGCCGAAGCCGAGGCTGCGGAGGCCGCGCTGCGCGACAGCGGCGCCGCGCTGCACGGCGCGGAAGCCGCGCGCGCCGCCGCGCAATCCCGCCACGAAGCCGCACGCCAGGCCGCGACGGAAGCGGAAGGCGCGCTGGCCCGCGCCCGGGCCGAGGTCGCCGCGCTGACCGAACTCGTCGGTGCCGGCGCGGTCGCGCAGGGCCTCGCCCCGGTCCTCGACTCGATCGGCGTGCCGCCTGGCCTCGAAGCCGCGCTCGGGGTTGCGATCGGCGAGGCGCTGGACAGCCCGCTCGACGTAGCCGCGTCGCGCCACTGGCGCAGCCTGCCCGCACTCGAGCACCCGCCCGCGCTGCCCGACGGCGCGACGCCGCTGTCCCGCCTGGTCGAGGCGCCGGCCGCGCTGTCGCGTGCGCTGTCGCAGGTCGGGCTGCTGCCGCGCGGCACGGATGGCGCGCCGCTGCAGGCTGCGCTGCTGCCCGGCCAGGCGCTGGTGACCGAGGACGGCGCGCTGTGGCGCTGGGACGGTCATTGCGCACGCGCTGGCGCGCCGAGCCCGGGCGCCGTGCGCCTCGCGCAGCGCAACAAGCTGCGCGCTGCGGGCGTGCTGCTCGACGGAGCCGAGGCGGCGTCCGCCACCGCGCTGTCGGCGCGTGCCGAGGCCGCGGATGACGAGCGCTTCGCGCGCGAGGAGGAGACGCGCCGCCGCGAGACGCGCGCCGCCGCCGAGCGCCGCGCCGCCGCCGCCGTCTCCGCCGCCGAACGCGTCGCGTCGCGCGCCGCCGAGGCCGAGGCGCGGCTCGCCGCCCTCGCCCCGGAAATGGAGCGGCTCGAGGCCGAGATCGCCGCGGCGTCGGCCGCGGTGGAGTCGGCGCGACGCGACCTCGCCGCGGTGCCCGACCTTCCCGCCGCGCTCGCCGCCAGCACCGCGGCTGCAGGGGCCGAGGCGGCCGCGCGCGCCGAGGAAGCGCGGCTGCGCGAGGCGCGCGGCGAGGCCGAGCGCCGCGCCGGCGCCGCGCTCTCCGCGGCCGAGCGCGTCGCCGCGCGTGCCGCGCAGGCCGAGCAGCGCCTCGCCGCGGTGGAGCCGGAGCTTGCACGCCTCGACGCCGAGCTGGCCGCCGCCGCGACGGCGCTGGACACCGCCCGCGCCGCGCGTGCCGCCGCCCCCGACACCGTCGCCGCCCGCGCCGCGCGCGAAGCCGCCGCGCGCGCCGAGGGCGACGCCGTGCGCGCCGAGGCCGCCGCGCGCGAGACGCGGCGCGGCGCCGAGGCGACGCTCGCGCGCCTCCGCCAGGAAGCGCAGTCGCTGACCGCCCGCGCCGCCGAGGCTGAGGCACGGCTCGCTGCCCTCGCGCCCGAGGCCGAGCGGCTGGACGCCGAGCGCGCAGCCGCCGAGGCCGCGCTGGCCGAGGCGCGTGCCGCCCGCGAGGCCGCGCCAGACCTCCCCGCGCTGCGTGCCGAGGTCGAGGGCGCGCGCGCCGCGCTGGCGGCCGCCCGCCGCGCCGAGGCGGAGGCGCGCGACGCGGTCGCGGCACTCGCCGCCGAGGCGACGCGGCTGGCCGCGCGCGCCGAGACGATCGGGCCGGAGCGCGAGGAATGGTCGGCCCGGCGCGCCGAGTCGTCGACGCGCCGCGAGGAGCTCGCCGCCCGCCTCGCCGAGGCTGAGGCCGAGGTCGCGACGCTGATCGAGGCGCCCGAAGCCGCCGCGACGCGCCGCGCCGCCGCCGCGCGACTGCTGGCCGAGGCCGAGGCCGCGCATGCCGAAGCCGCTGCAGCGCTCCGCGCCGCCGAGACGGAGCTGCGCGACGCCGCCGTCGCGCGGCGCGAGGCCGATGCCCGTTTCGCCGCCGCGCGTGAGGCGCAGGTGCGGACGGAAGGTGCCAAGGAGACCGCCGAGGCCGCCGCGCTCTCGGTCGAGGAGCGTGTCGCCGAGCGCCTCGGCGAGGGCCACCCCGAGCTGCCCACCGACATCGCCGACCTTTCGGATCAGGCGGAGGAGAAGGCGCGCCGCAAGCTCGACCGCCTCACGCGCGAGCGCGAGGAGATGGGCCCGGTCAACCTCCGTGCCGAAGGCGAGCTCGCCGAGCTCGACGCCCGCCGCAGCACGATCGACACCGAGCGGCAGGAGGTCGCGACCGCGATCGCCAAGCTGCGCGGCCAGATCGGCCATCTGAACCGCGAAGGCCGGGAACGCCTGCGCGTGGTCTTCGACAAGGTGGATGCCGAGTTCCGCGCGCTGTTCACGCGGCTGTTCGGCGGCGGCCGCGCGCATCTGGCGCTCGTCGGCTCCGACGATCCGCTGGAAGCCGGGCTCGAGATCTACGCCGAGCCGCCGGGCAAGAAGCTGGCATCGCTCGCGCTGCTATCGGGCGGCGAGCAGGCGCTGACCGCGCTGTCGCTCATCTTCGCGGTCTTCCGCTGCAACCCGGCGCCGGTCTGCGTGCTGGACGAGGTGGACGCGCCGCTCGACGACGCGAATGTCGAACGCCTCTGCGACCTGCTGGAAGTGATGGCGGCCGGCGACGAGCAGGGGCGCGGCGGCACGCGCTTCCTCATCGTCACGCACCACCAGCTGACGATGGCGCGGATGCACCGGCTCTATGGCGTGACGATGCAGGAACGCGGCGTGTCGCGGCTGCTCAGCGTGGACCTGCAGCGCGCGGTGGAGCTCGCGGAAGGACCGGTCGCCGGCTGAGCCGCCGCATGACGTTCGAAGCGCGCATCGCGCGCCTGCATCGCATGGACGACGCGACCTGGGCGCGCCACGCCAATCCCTGGAGCGTCTGGACCCGCGTGCCGATCCTGCCGCTGCTGGCTCTCGCGGTCTGGAGCCGCGTCTGGATCGGCTGGTGGGCGATCCTGCCGGTCCTGCTGCTGCTGGGCTGGGCCTGGATCAATCCCCGCGTCTTTCCCCCGCCTGCCTCGCTCGACAGTTGGGGCTCGCGCGCCGTGCTGGGCGAGCGGCTCTGGCTGGCGCGGAGCGAGGTGCCGGTGCCGGCGCGCCACCGCACTCTGCCCAGCCTCCTGAACGCGGTTGCGGGCGCGGGGGGTGCGCTGCTGCTGATTGGCCTCGTCTTGCTGTCGGGGGCCATGCCGCTGACGGGGCTCACCACGGCCCTGCTGGCGAAAATGTGGTATCTTGACCGCATGAACTGGCTCGTCGCGGACATGGCAGGCGATCCGCGGCTCCGCGCCTGGGGGCATCGCGCGCCTACCGGGACCGGAACTCGCATCCCGGGTGACTGACCGGCGTTGCAACGGCGGTGCGGTCGCCCAACCTGATCGCGAGCGTTTCTCCCCCAGCACGACCGGGACAAGATGGCCGAGCCGAAGACGACCCGACCGCGCTCCGCGCTGCGCGCCTTCCTGGACAGCGAGGCCTCGGGCGGGCTGCTGCTGATGGGCGCGGCGGTGGCCGCGCTGATCGTCGCCAATTCGCCGCTCGCGCCGGTCTACTTCGGCGCGCTCAAGACCTATCTCGGCCCGCTCAGCCTCGGGCACTGGATCAATGACGGGCTGATGGCTGTGTTCTTCCTGCTCGTCGGGCTCGAGATCAAGCGCGAGGTGGTGGACGGACGCCTCTCCACCTGGCCGCGGCGCGTGCTGCCGGGGCTTGCCGCCGCGGGCGGCATGGCGGTGCCGGCGGCGATCTATGTCTGGCTGAACGCGGGTGACCCGCAAGCGATCGCGGGCTGGGCGATCCCCTCGGCGACCGACATCGCCTTCGCGCTCGGCGTGCTGTCGCTGCTCGGCAACCGCGTGCCGGTCTCGCTCAAGGTGTTCCTCACCGCGCTCGCGATCCTGGATGACCTTGGCGCCGTGGTCATCATCGCGATCTTCTACACCGCCGACATCTCGCTGCCCGACCTCGCCGGCGCCGCGGCGGTCGTCGCCGGGCTCTTCGCGATGAAGGCCTTCGGCTTGCGGCGCAGCCTCTGGCCCTATCTCATCCTCGGCGCCGTGCTCTGGGTCCTGGTGCTGCGCTCCGGCATCCACGCGACCATCGCGGGCGTGCTGCTCGCGCTCGCCATCCCGCTGCGACCGACGCCCGGTCAGCCCGATGCGCAGGACAGCCTGCTCCACATCCTCGAGCACATGCTGCACAAGCCGGTCGCATTCCTCGTCGTGCCGGTCTTCGGCTTCGCCAATGCCGGCGTGTCGGTCCTGGGGCTGGGGGCGGAGGCGCTGGTGCAGCCCGTCACGCTCGGCGTCGCGCTCGGCCTCTCGCTCGGCAAGCTGGTCGGCGTCTTCGGCGCCTCGGCGCTCGCGATCCGGCTCGGCTGGGCGGATCTGCCGATGGGCGCGGGGTGGCTGCAGCTACTCGGCACCTCGCTGCTCTGCGGCATCGGCTTCACCATGAGCCTCTTCATCGCCCTCCTCGCCTTCCCCGGCGCCGAGGCGCTGCAGGACCAGGCGAAGATCGGCATCCTCATGGGCTCGCTGGTGGCCGGCCTCGCCGGGGTGGCGATCCTGCGGGTCGCCCCGCGCGAGATCCCGGCCCCGGACGATCCGGTCCGCCTCGCCTCGAAGCGGGCCGGTTGACCGCAAGGCCAGCCCGGCGCGTTCTGCCGCGCGTGCTGCCCTTCCGACGCTTCGAGACCGCGATGGACCCGGTGGCGCCGCCCGGCGAGAGGGCGGCGCGCCTGCTCGGCGTGCCGGTGCCGGAAGAGGCGCCGCCGCGCTCGCTGCTGGGCTTCTACTGGCATTTCGCACGCCAGGCCCGCGCGCTGTTCGCCGCGCTGTTCGCCGCCGGGATGGCGGTGGCGCTGCTCGACCTGCTGATCCCGCTCTTCATCGGCCGCGTCATCGGCCTGCTCGAGACGCATGGGCCGGAGCGGCTCTGGGCCGAGGCTGGGACCTCGCTGACCGTCATGGCCGGCATCCTGCTGCTCGGCCGGCCGGTCGCGATCCTCTGCCAGAACCTGGTCACCCAGCAGGGCATCATCCCCGGTGTCACCAGCATGATCCGCTGGCAGAGCCACTGGCACGTCGTCCGCCAGGGCCTGCCCTTCTTCCAGGAGGATTTCGCCGGCCGCATCGCCAACCGCGTCATGCAGGCCGGGCCTGCGCTGCGCGAGAGCGTCGTGCAGTCGGTCAACGCGGTCTGGTACATCCTTGTCTACGGCACCGGCGCGGTGCTCGCGCTGTCCTCGACCGACGCGCGGCTCGCGATCCCGATCCTCGTCTGGTTCGCGCTCTACGCGACGCTGCTGCGGCTGATCGTGCCGCGCATGCGCGACCGCGCCCGCGCAGCATCCGAGGCCCGCAGCGCGCTGACGGGCCGCGTGGTGGACAGCTACACCAACATCCAGACCGTCAAGCTCTTCGCCCGCGCCGAGCAGGAGGACGCCTTCGTGCGGGAAGGCGTGGAGCGGCTGAACCGCGACTTCGGCCGGCAGACGCGCCTCGTCACGCTGAACGGGCTGCTGCTGTCGGTGCTGAACGCTTCGCTGCTGGTCAGCACGGCGGCGCTGGCCGTCTGGCTGTGGTCACAGGGCGAGATCCCGGTGGCCGTGGTGGCGGCGGCGCTGCCCATGGCCTGGCAGATCGCCAACATCTCAGGCTGGGTCGCCTTCAACGTCGCCGGCATCTTCGAGAATATCGGCGTCGTGCAGGAAGCGATGGGCTCCATCGCCGTCCCGCCCACCGCGCCCGACCCGCCCGACGCGCAGCCGCTGGCCGTGCCGCGCGGCGAGATCCGGTTCGAGCGCGTGCGCTTCGGCTATGGCCGCGAGGCCGGCGTGCTGGACCGCTTCGACCTGACGGTGGCACCGGGGGAACGCGTCGGCCTGGTCGGCCATTCCGGCGCGGGCAAGACCACCGCGATCAACCTCCTGCTGCGCTTCTTCGCACCCGAGGAGGGCCGCATCACCGTGGACGGGCAGGACATCGCGGGCGTCACCCAGGAATCGCTGCGCGCCGCGATCGGCGTCGTCACCCAGGACACTGCGCTGCTGCACCGGACGATCCGCGACAACATCCGCTACGGCCGCCCCGACGCGACCGAGGCGGAGGTGGAGGAAGCCGCCCGCCGCGCCGAAGCGCACGACTTCATCGCGGATCTCTCCGACTGGCGTGGCCGCAGCGGCTACGACGCGCATGTCGGCGAGCGCGGCGTGAAGCTCTCGGGCGGCCAGCGCCAGCGCGTCGCCATCGCGCGCGTGCTGCTGAAGGACGCGCCGATCCTCGTGCTCGACGAGGCGACGAGCGCGCTCGATTCCGAGGTCGAGGCGGCGATCCAGGAGAGCCTTGAGAAGCTGATGGCCGGCAAGACCGTGATCGCCGTCGCGCACCGCCTGTCCACGCTCTCGCGCATGGACCGCCTGGTGGTGCTCGACCGCGGCCGCGTGGCGGAGCAGGGAACCCATGCCGGGCTGCTGGCGCTGGGCGGGATCTACGCCCAGCTCTGGCAGCGGCAGTCGGGCGGCTTCATCGGGGACTGAGGCGCCGCTCCGCGCGCCGCACAACGTCGGCCGGGCTCTCGCCGAAGCGGCGGCGGAAGGCGGTGCCGAAGCGGTAGGCGTTGGTGAAGCCGTAGCGCCGCGCGACGGCGCCGATGTCGGCGCCGGCATCGCTCGTCCCGCCGCGGCGCAGCTCCGCCCGAACCTCCTCCAGCCGGATGGCGTGCAGCGCCGCCAGCGGCGTCGTGTCGCGGAAGCGCCGGAATGCCTCGCCCAGCGTCCGCACGCTGCAGCGTGCCGCGGCTGCGACCTCGGCCATGCGCACCGGCTCCGTGCAGTGCGCGCGCATGAACTCCTCGGCTCGACGCACATAGGCCGGAACCGCGCCAGCCGCGCCGGCCGCGAGCCGGCCCGTGTGGTTGTGCGGCACGGCGCGCAGGATGAGCGTCGCCAGGAAGTCGGTCATCGAGGAGAGCGCCACCGGATTGGCGGCGATGCCGTCCGGCCGCCCGAACTCCTGCATCACGAAGGCGAGCTGGCTCTGGAGGCTCGTCATCAGCCCGCCGTCCCAGTGGAGGGCGGGGCGGAACTCCAGCGGCTTCGACAGGTGCCCGTCGAGCATGTGCTCGAGCGCGCCCTCGATCTCCCCGGCCCTGACGAAGAGATGGGTCCGCACGCATCCGTCGCTGGCAATGAGCCGGGTGCGGTCGCCGGTCCGGAAGGCAAGCCCGCTGGCCACCGTGCCCGTCGTGGTCTCGCCGCGCTGGTCGAGCGTCAGCGTCCCTTGCTGCATCGCGGTGAAGCCGAAGAAGTCGCTGTCCTCGCCCTCGATCGAGACCTCCGTGGCGAAGCGACTCTCGCCGCGGCTCGCCAGCAGGCTGCCCGCGCTGCGCATCGCGATGCTGAGGATCGGGCTGTCGAAGCGCATGCGCCAGAGCGCCGGGTCGCACAGGCGATACTTGTAGACACGGCTCGGCTCGGGAAGCCGCTCGCTGACGCGCGAGCGGCTGTCCAGCTCGGCGGGGTCGTTGGCACTGACGACCTCGAAGGCGGCCAGGCGGGAGGGGGGCGGCGAGGGCTCACCGGCGTTCATGTCACCCGTACGGTAGCGGTCCCGGCCGTCCGAATCGATCCCCCAACCCCGCTCCGCACGAAAAAGACAGAATGCGCAGTCCGGCGACGGATCCGGCAGCGAAGCGCGCCGCGACGTCAGGACACGGCTTCCGGGCGGCACGGGTCGTGAGAGGCTGACGGCGCAAGGAATCGCGCCAATGCCGACGCCCTCACCAAGCCCCTTCCTTCCGGCGGTGGTGCATGACCCTGACGGAGGCTGCGCGCCCGGACCGCACGGCACCGCGCGTGTCGAGCGGGCGCTGGCGCGTCTTCGCACAGCGACCCGCGGCGGCAACCCGATCGAGATTGAGGTCGCCGCCCGAACCTATGGCGCCGCGCTCTGTCGTGCAGGCGTCGTCGCCGCCGCGCACGGCGTCGGGGCGGGGGTGGCCCGGACCTGGCGCCGACTGAGACCGGCCGGCGCGCCCTCCACGACCTGGTTCCGCCCATGAGTGCGCGGGCGAGCGCCGTGCTGCTGCTGCTGTGCGCCGCGCTGGCGGCTGCGATCGTCGCGCCCGGCCGCGGTTCCGCGAATCCTGGCAGCCTCGACGCGGCCGGGCTGCTGGCGCTGCCCGACGAGCGGGTCGCGCCCGTCCCGGCCGGGCTGGTCATCGCGGTGCACGAGCCGACGGGCATCGATCCGCGCGGCTGGGCCTATGGCGACCAGATCCTCGCTGCCGGCATCGCGGTGCTGCACACCGAGGCGCTGGACACATCCGCCGACGGCTTCGCCCCGCACACCGGGCCCGACGAGGATGCCGCCGCGCTCGCGCGGCTGATGGGCGTCATCGGCCGCGTCGCCTCGGATCCGCGATTCGCGAACGCGCCGGTCGGGCTGCTGGCCTTCGGCGGCGCGGGCCGGATCGCCGTCCGTGCCGCCGCGGATGAAGCCGCGGGCGGGCGCATCGGGGCGCTGGTCCTGCTCTACCCGGGCTGTGCCGGGCTGGAGGCGGCTCTGGTCGCGGGCGACGTGCGGCCGCGCGCGCCGGTCCTGCTGCTGCACGGCGATGCCGACCCGGCCAATCCGCCAGCGGAGTGCGACGACGTCGCGGCGCGGATCGCCCGCACGGCGCCGGTGCGCAAAGTCCGTTACGCAGGCGCGGGCTACGCCTGGGACCGGCCGCTCTCCGGCCCCTACGAGAGCCTGAAGCTGCCCTGGCCAGGCAGGCCCGGCGCGCGGGTCCCTGTCAGCTACTGGCCCGCCGCCGCGGAGGTCTCCGCCAGCCAGGCCGCCGGCTTCCTCGCCGCGGCGCTGGCACCGGCGCCGTGATGCCGCGCGCCGCCCCCGTCCCGTCACCCGCAGTGAGGATCCCCGTGAAGACGCCACGCCTCGCCGCCGCGCTCGCCGCAGGCCTGCTCACCGCCCCCGCCCTCGCGGAGGAGTACACGAGCTACCACAACCTCGAGATCACCTCCCCGGCCGCGCCCGGATGCCGGGCCGGCATGCTGCTGAACGAGCCCGCCTCCTGGCAGTCCGACGACGGCGCTGTGGTGCTGCTGACGCTCGGCCGTCCCTACGACACCGCGCGCGACGTGCTCGTCTCCGCGCTGCTGCAGGAGGGGGCTGCGGTGCTCGAGCTCGTGCCCTTCGCCTGCGACGGGCGCGCCGGCGGCCGCGACGCGGTGGTCGCCAGCGCGCGCGGCGCGCTCGAGGCCATGACGGCGGTCGCGGGTGCCGGGATGGTGGTCGCGATCGGCTACGGGCCGGGCGGCGCGGCGGTGCTGGACGTCGTCCGCGAACCCTCCGTCGGCCCTCACTACGCCGCCGCCGTCGCGATGGGCGAGGGCGAGCCCGCCTACGTGCTCGGGCCCGCGCGCCGGCCGGAGGAGGATGCGCCGTCACGCCTTGCGGCGCTGTGCCGCGCCCTCGCGGGGATTGCCGGCGGCATGGGCCTGACGCCGGACCGCGACCGCGCGGAGGCCGCGGCCGGGAGCTGCGCCGCGGCGATCGGCGAGGGCGCGCCGCGCCGCCCGCCGGTCCTCCCCGCGATGTCGCGCTGGTGACCTGCCACTTCGTGTCCGGCCCCGTTCCCGCCGCGCCCGCGACCTCCGCGGGCGCGCCGTGAGCATGTCCTTCGAACTGGCGCTGCCAGCGGCGCCGCCGCTGGCGAAGTTCGCGCTCGGCTACCTCGCCGTGCTGGCGTCGCCGGGGCCGAATATGCTCGCCGTCGCGACGATCTCGGCGCTGCGGGGCTTCCGCGGGGTGGTGCCCTTCGTGGTCGGCATCGCCGCAGGCGCCGGGACGCTCGCGCTCGTCGTCTGGCTCGCCTTCGCGGCGCTGCCCGCGATCCCGGGGCTGGAGGCGGCGGGACGCGGGATCGGCGCCTGCGTCCTCATGCTCGTCGCGCTTCGCGTGGCGCGGACGGCGCCGGTGCCGGAGGGGCCGGCCCTCCCGTCGCGCCCCGGCGAGGCGGAGCCGAGGACCGCCTTCGTCGCGGGCTTCTGCACCGCCGTGCTGAACCCCGTCACGGCCGCCTATTGCGCCGCGCAGTTCGTCGGGCCGCTGGCGGGGACGAGCGCCGGCGCGCTCGCGCCGACGCTCGTGCTGCTGCAGGCGCTGCTCTACGGGCTGCTGGTCGCGACGCTCTTCGCGCGGCCGGCGGCGCGGAGCTTCGCGATCCGGCACCATCGCCGGCTCTGCACCGTCTCGGCGCTGGTGCTGGTCGGGTTGGCCGTCGTGCTGATGACGCCGCTGCTGCAGGGCGAGTGACGCCGGCCGCCATCCGGCCTCACCTCCGCGGCCCTCACTTCCGCGGCGTCGCGTCCGGCAGCGCGTCGCAGGGGCTGGCCTCGCCGCCGGCAATCTCTCGCTCCGCGCAGTCGCTCGCGCCCGCCGCCTGCACCGGGACCTCGGGCGGCAGCAGCGCGGCGATCCCGTCCAGCGCGGCGCTGACCGTGAAGGCGCCGAAGGCGGCGAGGGTGAACAGGCGCAGCGCCGCGGGCATCCGCGCGCCGCGCAGGGGGCGCGCGGCTGCCATCCCGTCGGCCGCGGCATCGCGATGTCGCAGCGCCCGGCCGCCCCGCACCAGCAGCCACGCCGCGACGAGCAGGCAGAGCGCGGCGGCACCCGCGAGAAACGGCCAGGCATCGTTCGGAGGGTTCACGGCGTTCAACCCGCACGAGGAGGACAGGGAAGGCACCCGGCGCATGGACGCTAACGTCCGAACGTCGATCCAGGCCAGCGGATCGCACCTGTCTTTCGTGAGAGGCCGCGATCATGCTGCGATGCGGCAGAGGTCGCCTTGACACATCTCCCCCCGCGCCGTAGGGACGGCCCGCCTTCCGGGCGGGGGACCGCGAGGGAGGAGCGCATGCCGGACAAGGACGGCTTCGAGGAGCGGCTGCGGAACGCCCGCGCCAGGCACGGGGTTGACCCGCCGCCGGGCGGAGGGGGGCTCCCGCAAGGCGGCACCTGGGGCTTCGGACTCCGGGCGGGTGTCGAGGTCGTCTCGGCCCTGATCGTCGGTGTGGCCGCCGGGTGGTTCCTGGACCGCTGGCTCGGCACCTGGCCCTGGCTCTTCCTCCTGTTCTTCGTGCTGGGCAGCGTCGCCGGGGTGCTGAACGTCTATCGGCTGTTCAACAACCCGAAGCGCGGCCCCGGGCCGTCCTGACCGGACGGGCGGCAGGGCACGACACCAACGCCCGAAGGGGCGGACCGGGGAGCTGGCGCAGTGGCTGCCGAAGGCAAGACGATCGACGCGCTCGGCCAGTTCGAGCTGAAGACCGTGCTCGGCCCGATCGGCGAGGCGGTGGGCTTCACCCAGTCCTCCGCGCACATGCTGCTCGCGGTCGGCATCATCATCGGCACGGTGATGATCGGCATGTCGCAGCGCGCGGTCGTCCCCGGGCGGCTGCAGTCGCTGACGGAATCGCTCTACGAGTTCATCGCCGACCTCGTCGGCAACCAGGTGGGCCAGCACGAGGGGCGGCGCTTCGTCCCCTTCGTCTTCGCGCTCTTCACCTTCATCCTGGTCGGCAACCTGCTCGGCCTGCTGCCCTACGCCTTCACCTACACCAGCCACATCGCGGTGACCTTCGCGCTCGCCTTCATCGTGTTCATCCTGATCACGGTGGTGGCCTTCGCGCTGCACGGGCGGAAGTTCTTCGGCTACTTCTTCCCCGAGGGCGCGCCGATCTGGCTCGCGCCGATCATCATCCCGGTCGAGGTGATCTCCTACCTCTCGCGGCCCGTCAGCCTCGCCATCCGTCTCTTCGCCAACATGACGGCCGGCCACGTGCTGCTGAAGGTCTTCGCCACCTTCGTCGTGCTGCTCGGCGGCCTCGGCGCGGTGGGGCCCTTCGTCGCCATCCTGCCGCTCGCGACCAACGTCGCGATCGTCGGCTTCGAAATCCTGGTCGCGCTGCTGCAGGCCTATGTGTTTGCCATCCTGACCAGCATCTACCTGCACGACGCCGTGCACCTGCATTGACCGGCCATGTGACCCGGATGCAGGGCGCGCCTCGGACAGACAACGACTGACCTGACGAAGAAGGATCTCTCCCATGGAAGTGGCAGCCGCCAAGGCCCTCGGGGCCGGCATCGCCGTGATCGCGCTGTTCGGCGTCGGTCTCGGCATCGGCAACATCTTCTCCGCGCTGATCACCTCCGTGGCCCGCAACCCGGCCGCCCGCGACGCGGTGTTCCCGATCGGCATCCTGGGCTTCGCGCTGACCGAGGCGGTCGCGCTCTTCGCCCTGCTGATCGCCTTCCTCATCCTCTTCGCCTGACCCGGCTTCCGCTGGCCCCGGCCAGCGGAGACGACGGCGCGTCGCGCATCCGCGCGGCGCGCCGCAGGTGAACAGGCGCGAGGCGACGGACACCCATGCCACAGCTCGATTTCAGCAACCCGCTGATCATCGCCCAGATCGTCTGGCTGCTGATCCTGTTCGGGCTGCTCTACTACCTCCTCACCGTCTATGCCCTGCCGCGCGTCGAAGGTGTGCTGGAGGAGCGTGCGTCGCGCATCGCCGCCGACCTCGAGGCCGCGCAGGCCGCGAAGTCCGAGGCCGACGCCGCCATGGCCGCGCATCGCGAGGCGACCGCCAAGGCACGCGCCGAGGCCCAGTCCGCCATCGCCGGCGCGATGCAGGAGGCCCAGGCCCAGGCCGCCAAGCGCGCCGAGGAGATGAACGCCCGCCTCGCCCGCCAGGTCGAGGAGGCCGAGGCCCGCATCGCCGCCGCGCGCGAGCAGGCGATGGGCGCGCTGCGCCAGGTCTCGACCGAGACTGCCGCCTCGCTCATCACGAAGCTCGGCGCCAAGGCGCCGGCGGGGAAGGTGGATGCCGCGGTGGACCGCATCCTCGCCCAGCGCGCGGCCTGAGGGAGGCAGAGATGGCAACCCCCGCCCAGCAGGCCGGCATCCACTCCGACCCGCACGCCTACGCGCATTTCTGGCTCGACCCGAAATTCTGGGTCGCCGTGTCCTTCGTCATCTTCGTGGCGCTCGTCGCGCGGATGGCCTGGGCGCGGATCACCGAGATGCTCGACGCCCGCGGCGCCCGCATCCGCGCCGAGCTCGACGAGGCGCAGCGCCTGCGCGCCGAGGCCGAGGGCATGCGCGCCCAGGCCGAGGCCGAGCGCGCCGCCGCGCTGAAGGAGGCCGAGGAGATGCTCGCCCGGGCCCGGATCGAGGCGCAGCGGGTCGCCGAGGCCGCCGCCGCCGAGGCCGAGGCTGCCGCCAAGCGCCGCGAGCGCATGGCCCTCGATCGCATCGCCGCCGCGGAAGCCGGTGCCGTCGCGGAGGTGCGCAACGCCGCCACCGACATCGCGATCGCCGCCGCGCGCGAGGTGCTGGCCGCCGGCCTTGACGCCAAGGCCGATGCGAAGCTGATCGACGCCGCCGTCGCCGACCTGCCGCGCGCGCTCCGCGCCGCCTGAGATCCCGGCCCCGGGCAACAGGGACGGGTCGCCCGCAAGGGCAAGCCTCACGGGGACCCTCGGGTCCCCGTTTTCTTTTCAGATCCTCTTCGTCTCCACCCGGTCCGCGGCCGCGAGCACGTCCCGCGCGCCGCCACGCAGCGCCTGGCGCGCCGCTGCGTCGCCCTCCAGCACCGCGCGCAGGAACAGCAGCGACAGCGCGGCGACCCGCGGATGCCAGGTCGGGTCGGACCAGCGCGGGCCGGCAGCCCCCTCATCGGCGAAGGCGCCATGCGTGGCGCCCGCCAGCACGACGAGCGCAGCCGGCGCGCCCTCCGTCGCGCGGAACGGGATCTCGCGCTCCTCCGGGCCGGTGCCGTCCACGAAGGTGCGGTCCTCGGTGCCGGTCATGTGCAGGATCGGTGCCTCCATCCGCGCGAAGGCGAGCCGCGGCGGCATCCCGCGCGGCGGCACCGGCGACAGCGCAATGCCGGCGCGCAGCCGCCGCTCCGGCAGCGCCAGGCCGCGCTCGCCGCCCGGGATGCGCTGGCCGAGCAGGTGCTGCACCGTCCAGGCGCCGTAGGAATGCCCCGCCACCGCGAGCCGCGCCGGGTCCACGCGGCCGGCCAGCGGATCGCCGCGCACGCCGTTCCGCCGCAGCACCTCCTCCACCGCGAAGATGCCGTCGCCGAGCCGCGACGCCGCATTGCCCACGTCGAGCGCCGCCGCCGCCAGCGCCAGCCCGCGCTCCCCCGCGCCGCGCCACACCGCCTCGTCGCTGCCGGGGTGCTGCAGGTGGAGCGCGACGGCCCCGGCCTCGGCCAGCGCGCGGCCGAGATAGCCGAGACCCTCGCGTGAGCCGCCGAGGCCGTGGCTGAGGATCACCACCGGCCGCGGGCCGGGCGCGGCGGGCAGGCGCAGCAGCACCGGCACCTCGCGCCCGCGCGCGGCGTCGCGCCAGGTGTCGCGCAGCGGGTTCGGCAACGGGGCGGCGGATGCGGCGCCGGGCAGGGCGGCGGCGCCGATCGCGCCGAGCAGGGAACGTCGGGTCATCCGCGCCCAACGCGGCGTGGCGCCCCCGGGCTTCACGGCAGGCGCTTGTCGTAGGTGATCCAGGGCGTGCGCGTCGCCACCCGGTCATAGACGCTGCGGCCGCGGTAGTTGTCGTCGGCGGTGATCCAGCGGATCACGCTCCAGCCGCGCGCGCGGCCGATCTCCGCCAGCGCCTCGATCAGCGCATCCGCCACGCGCTGCCCGCGCGCTGCCGGATCGACGAACAGGTCATCGAGGAATCCGCCGACCGTCGCCGACAACGGCCGCGCGAAGGGCCGGTAATGCGCGAGCCCGACCGCGCGCCCCGCTTCGTCCAGCGCCAGCAGCGCCTTCACCTCATGCGACGGGTCGTGGACCCAGCCCCAGACGCGATCGCGCATCTCCGGCGTCTGCGCCACGCGGTAGAAATCGGCATAGCCGGCATAGAGCCGATCCCAGTCGGCGCGGTGATGCGCCTCCGGCGCGACGATGCGGAGCGTCACAGGCGTATCCTCCCGGCCGCGGCCAGGCCGGCCAGCGCGGCGCCGACATGCAGCCCATGCGCCAGCAGTCCGTTGCCGATCCCGGCCAGCACCTCGGCCACGGGGAGGCATTCCACCTGCAGGCTCTCGCCCGGCTCGTGGGACACCGGTGCGCTCGGCGTGCAGCCTGTGGCGAGCACCACATGCATCCGGTTCGTCTGCGTCGCCGGGTTCGGGAAGGCGGAATAGAGCAGCCGCGCCTCGCGCGCCGCATGCCCGGTTTCCTCCAGCAGCTCGCGGCAGCCGGCGGCGACCGGATCCGCCTCATCCGGGTCGATGATCCCGCCCGGCAGCTCGAGGCACCAGGCGCCCGCCGCGTGGCGCCACTGCCGCACGAGCACGATGCGGTCGTCCGCCGTCAGCGGCACCACCGCCGTCCAGTCGGGATAGTCCAGCACGTACCAGGGCGAGAGCACCGCGCCGCGCTCGGTCCTCACCGTGTCGGCGCGCAGGTTGATCCAGCGGTCCTTGACCAGCGTCTCGCTGTCGAGCGTCGTCCAGGGCGGCGTGTCAGGCATGCACGCACCCTTGCTGTCGCCGCCGCGCCACGCAAGGGCGAGAATCGCCTACAATACATCAATCGGGGATTGGCGATGCGGCCCCGGGCGCGCCATCCTGCGCGCGCCATGGCCCTTCCGCGCCGTTCCCTGCTGCTTGGTGCCGCGCTCGGCGCGGCGGGCACGGCGCGCGCGGAGCTGCTCGACGAGCATGCGCTGACGGAACCTGCGCCCACGCCCGCCGTGGCCGAGGCCCTCGCCGCGCCGGAGCGCTTCATTTGGGCGCGGAACATGGCCGGCGAGGAGGTCGCGACCGCCTACCGGTCCGGCCAGGACTACAACATCGCCGCCCTGATGCGCCTGCGCATGCTGTTCCGCGACATCCGCGAGGGCATGCAGGGCCCGATCCCGCCGCTGCTCGTGGACATGATCTCGCTCGTGCAGGAGCAGTGGGGCTACACGCGGCCGATCATCGTGCATTCCGGCTACCGCACCCCGCGCACCAATGCGTCGCTGGAAGGTGCCGCGCCCGCCAGCCTGCATCTCTGGGGCCGTGCGCTCGACTTCACCGTGCCGGGCGTGACGCTCGGCCAGCTCGGCCTGGCGGCCTGGACGCTGTCCCAGCGCCTCGGCTTCATGGGGATCGGGATCTACGGGACCTTCCTGCACGTGGACATCGGCCCGCAGCGCGCGTGGACCCGATTCGGGCGCGGGTAGCGCGCGCCGCAGGGGGCTTTGCCCCCCTGCACCCCCCACCAGGAGCCTGGAGGCTCCTGGACCTGCATGAGTTTAGCGCCGAAGGGGGGAGGGGGCCTTGGCCCCCTCCCCCCTTCGGCGCTGAAGAACTGATGGCTGGGGTCCGGGGAGCCCCTCGGCTCCCCGGCGGGGGGCGGGGGCAGAGCCCCCGCGGCAAGCCTACTCCGCCGCCTGGGCGTAGGCCTCCAACGGCGCGCAGGTGCAGACCAGGTGGCGGTCGCCGTGGACGTTGTCCACGCGCTTCACCGGCGGCCAGTATTTCCGCGCCGCGACCCAAGGCAGCGGGAAGGCGGCCTGCTGGCGCGAATAGGCGTGGGTCCACTCGTTCGCCATCACCTCGGCGGCCGTGTGCGGCGCGTTCTTCAGCGGATTGTCCGCCTTGTCCGCGCGGCCCTGCTCGATCGCGCGGATCTCCTCGCGGATCGCGACCATCGCGTCCACGAAGCGGTCGAGCTCCGCCTTCGTCTCGGATTCGGTCGGCTCAACCATCAGCGTGCCGGCGACCGGCCAGGACATGGTCGGCGCGTGGAAGCCGAAATCCTGCAGGCGCTTGGCGATGTCCTCGACGGTGGCGCCGCCGTTCTGCTGGAAGCCGCGGCAGTCGAGGATGCATTCATGCGCGACCATGCCATTCGCGCCGCGATAGAGGATCGGGTAGTGCGGCGCGAGGCGCGCGGCGACGTAGTTCGCGTTCAGGATCGCGACCTGCGTGGCGCGCGTCAGGCCGTCCGCGCCCATCATGCGGATATAGGCGTAGGAGATCGGCAGGATCGACGCGCTGCCGAAGGGCGCCGCGCTCACCGGCCCGAAGCCCGTTGCCGGCCCGGCTTCCGCAAGCATCGGGTGGTTCGGCAGGTGCGGCGCGAGATGCGCCGCGACGCCGATCGGCCCCACGCCTGGCCCGCCACCGCCATGCGGGATGCAGAAGGTCTTGTGCAGGTTGAGGTGGCACACATCCGCGCCGATCGCCGCCGGCGAGGTTAGCCCGACCTGCGCGTTCATGTTCGCGCCGTCCATGTAGACCTGCCCGCCCTTGGCGTGGATCAGCGCGCAGATCTTGCGGATCTCCGTCTCGAACACGCCGTGGGTGGAGGGATAGGTCACCATCAGCGCCGCCAGCTTGTCGCCGTGCTGTTCCGCCTTCGCGCGCAGGTCGGCGAGGTCCACATTGCCCTCGCGGTCGCACCCCACCACGACCACGCGCATCCCCGCCATCACGGCGGAAGCCGGATTGGTCCCATGCGCCGAGGACGGGATGAGGCACACGTCGCGATCCGCCTCGCCGCGCGCGTGGTGGTACGCACGGATCGCCAGCAGCCCGGCATATTCGCCCTGGCTGCCGGCATTCGGCTGCAGCGAGACGGCGGCGAAGCCGGTGACCGTGGCGAGCCAGGATTCCAGCCGCCGGATCATCTCGATGTAGCCCTCGGCCTGGTCCACCGGCGCGAAGGGGTGGATGGCGCCGAAGCCCGGGAAGGTGACCGGGATCATCTCCGCCGTCGCGTTCAGCTTCATCGTGCAGGACCCCAGCGGGATCATGCTGCGGTTCAGCGCGACGTCCTTGTCTTCCAGGCTCTTCAGGTAGCGGAGCATCGAATGCTCGGCATGGTGCGTGTTGAACACGCCCGCGCCCAGGAACAAGCTGCGCCGCGCGAGCGCGGCCGGCAGCCCGCCGAAGGGCGCGATGCCGTCGAGCGGCTGCGCCGGCGCGCGCGCCGTCTCGCTCAGCACGGCGACGAGCTGCGCCAGGTCCTGGCGCGTCACCGTCTCGTCCAGCGCGATGCCGACCACGCCTTCGCCGTGCCGCGCCAGGTTGAAGCCGCGCTTCAGCGCATTGGCGACCAGCGCCTCCGCCTTGTCCCCGGCCTCGATCGCGAGCGTGTCGAAGAAGGCGTCGTGGCGGAGCGCGAAGCCGGCGGCCTTCGCCGCGCCTGCCAGGATGCGCGCCTGCAGCGCGACGCGCTGCGCGATGCGGCGCAGCCCCTCGGGCCCGTGCCACACGGCATACATGCTCGCCATGACGGCGAGCAGCACCTGCGCGGTGCAGATGTTCGACGTCGCCTTCTCGCGCCGGATGTGCTGCTCGCGCGTCTGCAGCGCGAGGCGCATCGCGGGCGCGCCGGCGGCGTCCACCGACACGCCGACCAGGCGTCCCGGCATCAGCCGCTTGTACGCATCCTTCACGGCCATGTAGGCGGCATGCGGCCCGCCATAGCCCATCGGCACGCCGAAGCGCTGGGTGGAACCGACGACGACGTCGGCGCCCATCTCGCCCGGCGGCGTCAGCAGCACGAGGGAGAGCGGATCGGCCGCAACGATGGCGAGCCCGCCCGCGGCCTGCACGGCGGCGATCTCCGCGCGGAGGTCACGCACCTCGCCCGTCGCGCCGGGATATTGCAGGAGAGCCGCGAAGGGCTTCTCCGCAGCCACCGTCGCGGCGATCTCGGCCGGCGGCACGACAACGACCTTGAAGCCCAGCGGCTCGGCCCGCGTGCGGACCACCGCGACGGTCTGCGGCAGCGCATCCGCTGCGATGACGATCGTGTCCGACTTGCTCTTGGTCGCGGCATGGGCCAGCGCCATGGCTTCCGCCGCCGCCGTCGCCTCGTCCAGCAGCGACGCGTTGGCGACGTCGAGGCCTGTCAGGTCCGTCACCATCGTCTGGAAGTTCAGCAGCGCCTCCAGCCGCCCCTGCGCGATCTCCGCCTGGTAGGGCGTGTAGGCGGTGTACCAGCCCGGATTCTCCAGCACGTTGCGCAGGATCACCGGCGGCGTGACCGTCCCGTGGTAGCCGAGGCCGATCAGCGAGCGGATGTCGGAGCGGTTGCGCCGCGCCAACCCGCGCAACTCCGCGATCGCGGCAGCCTCGGGCACCGCCTCGGGCAGCGCGGCGCGGAAGGTCTCGCGGATCGCCGCGGGGACGGTCTTCGCGGCCAGCTCCTCAAGGCTCGCCGCGCCGACCTCGCGCAGCATCGCCGCGATCTCGGCCTCCGACGGCGCGACATGGCGCCGGACGAATTCGTCGCGCTCCTCGAGCGCGGTCAGCTCCGCCAGCGCGTCCATCAGATCGTCTCCAGGAAGGCGGCATAGGCCGCCTCGTCCATCAGCGCCTCCACCGAGGCCGCGTTCACGCCCGCGATCTTGAAGAACCAGCCATCGGTGGTCGCGGCGGAGTTCACCAGCGCGGGCTCCTCGGCGAGCTTCGCGTTGGCTTCGAGGACCCGTCCGGCGACCGGCGCATAGACGTCGGACGCCGCCTTCACGCTCTCCACCACCGCGACGGCCTCGCCCTCCGTCACCTCGCGCCCGGCCTCGGGCAGGTCCACGAAGACGACGTCGCCCAGCGCCTCCTGCGCGTGGTCGGTGATGCCCACCGTCGCGACGTCGCCGTCGAGCCGGATCCACTCATGGTCCTTGGTGAAGCGCAGCATGGGTCGGGCTCCTCAGCGGGCGTAGCGGTGCGGGGTGAAGGGCAGGGGGGCGACGCGCGCCGCGAGCGGCTTGCCGCGCACCATCAGTTCGAGGGCGGTGCCATCGGCCGCGTGCTCGCGCGCGACATAGCCCATGGCGACGGGTCCGTTCGCGGACGGCCCGAAGCCGCCCGATGTCACTTCGCCGATCGCAGGGCCGCCCGGCGCATGCACCGGCGTATGCGCCCGCGCCGGCTGGCGGCCCTCCGGCCGGATGCCGACGCGCAGGCGCTTCGCACCATTGTCGAGCTCCTCGCGTACGCGCTCCGCGCCGGGGAAGTCCCAGCTGGTGCGGCGGCGCTTGCCGATGGTCCAGACGAGGTTGGCCTCGACCGGGCTCGTCGTCTCGTCGATGTCGTTGCCGTAGAGGCAGAGCCCCGCTTCCAGCCGCAGCGAATCCCGCGCGCCGAGGCCCGCCGGCTGCACGCCGGGCAGCGCCAGCAGCGCGCGCGCGAAGCGCTCCGCGCCCTCGGCCGGGACCGAGACCTCGACCCCGTCCTCGCCGGTGTAGCCGGAGCGGCTGACCAGGGCGGGCACGCCCGCGACTTCGAACGCGCCGATGCCCATGAAGGGCAGCGCGGCGATGCCCGGCGCGAGCGTGGCGATCGCCGCCACCGCCCCCGGTCCCTGAAGTGCCATCAGCGCCCGGTCCGGCAGCACCCGCAGCCGAACGCCGGCGGGCAGCGCGGCCGCGATCAGCGCGAAATCCTCGGCCTTGCGGGACGCGTTGACCACCAGGAACAGCCGGTCGCCGAGATTGGCGACCATGAAGTCGTCGAAGATGCCGCCGGTCATGGTGGTCAGCAGCGCGTAACGCTGGCGGCCTGTCTTCAGCGCCTGCACGTCCGATGGCGTGAGGGATTCGAGCGCAGCCGCCGCGCCGTCTCCCACCAGTTCCGCCTGGCCCATATGGGACACGTCGAACAGCGCGGCCGCGGCGCGGCAGTGCAGGTGCTCGGCCATGATGCCGGCCGGGTACTGCACCGGCATGGCATAGCCCGCGAAGGGCACCATGCGCCCGCCCAGCTCGCGATGCAGCGACGCAAGCGGAGTCTCGAGAAGAGGGGTATCGCCCGACGAATCGGCCACGGTGCCTCCAGGGGCTCGCGCCGCCGGAATGGCGTCGCGTCCGTGGCCCCCCTCTGTCCCGTGACCTGAGAGATTCGGCGGCAGGATCCTGGCGGGATCGCGGCGCCTTACTCCGTCGGTGCCGCACCCCGTTCGGGATGCGTCTTTCCAGAGGACCCTACCCGCGCGGCCCTTCTTGCCTGAGCGTTTCCGGGGGCCGGTTGCGCCTTCGGCGGGGAGCCTCGCCTCGCGACTCGGCGCCCTCTCTCCCGCGCGGGATCTGCGGGCTTCGGGGGATATGCGCCACGCCAGGGCGGGGCGCAACCGCCCAGGGCGAGGTCAGGCCGGAGGCAACACCTGCCATTCCGGTGTCGTCAGCCGCCACGCCGGCAATTCCACCGCGAACCAGCATCCCTGGCCCGGCTGGTCCAGCGCGCGGGAGATCGGCGCGCCCAGCAGGTGCCCGCGCAGCAGCGCGCCCACCGCCCCATGCGCCGCCACCAGGATGTCCCCCGCCGTTCCCGACTCCGCGACCACGCCGCGCACAGCGGCGACGATCCGCGCCTGCGCATCCACAGCGCGCTCCCAGCCGCGCACGCTCTGGTCCGGATTGGCGAAGAAGGCGTCCGCCATCCGCTCGAACTCAACCGGCGGCAGGAAGCCCGTCGCGCTGCGGTCGTTCTCCCCAAGGTCCTCCCGCACCCGCACCCCCAGGCCGAGCGCGGCGGCGAGCACCCCCGCCGCCTCGATCGCCTTGCATTCCGTGCTCGCCCAGACATGGCGCACGCCCCCGATCGCCCCGCCCGCCGCGAAGCGCCGCAGCTTCGCAACGCCCGAATCACGCAGGTGCCAGCGCGGCACCGGCACCCCAGCGTCCACCACCACCTCCGGATGGGTGACGAAGAGAAGCCGCCTCACCGCGGCCCGCGCCGCCGGTTCTGCGCCAGCTCCTCCGGCGTCAGCTGGAAGGACAGCCGCACCACGTAATCCGCCGCGCGCCGACCGCCGGCCAGCGGCAGCTCCAGCACCGCCGCCGGGCCCGTCGCCGCCGCGCGCGTCTGGTTGGCCGGGAAGCTCACCTGCGTCCGGCCCGACACCCGGTCCAGCACATTGTCCGACGCATCCGTCACCGCCGCGAACCAGCCGAGCTCCGCCGTCCGCACCGTCGCCGCCGGCCCGCGCTCCGCCTCGAAGCGCGGCGTGATCCGCACCTCGAGCGTGCGGCCGCCGCCGGTCGTGTCGCAGCGCGCCTCGAAGCCGGCGATCCGCGCATCCAACACCATCTGCGTCAGGTCCGGCGGCGCCCCCGGCCGGTAGCGCGTCAGGTCCGCGCCATCGGCCAGGATGGCGACCCTCGGGCAGGACGCCGTGCCGCCCGTCCCCGATCCCGTCGCGCCGCAGCCGGCCAGCGCCAGCGCCGCCACGCCCCAGGCCATCCGCCTCGTGAAGGCTCCCATGCGGCGTCCCCCCTTCCGGCCGGTCCCCTCGGCCGCTATCCAGCCCGCCCCTATCGCATCGCGCGCCGCCGGGCCATCCCGGACGCGCCCGCCGGGACCAGCCCATGCCCTCCCACACCCTGCTGCTCGCCGCCCCGCGCGGCTTCTGCGCCGGCGTGGACCGCGCCATCCGCATCGTGGAGGAGGCGCTGGCCCGCCACGGTGCGCCCGTCTATGTCCGCCACGAGATCGTCCACAACCGCCACGTGGTCGAGGGCCTGCGGGCCCGCGGCGCCGTCTTCGTCGAGGAGCTGGACGAGATCCCCGACGACGGCCGCCCCGTGATCTTCTCCGCCCATGGCGTCGCGAAGTCGGTGGTGTCGGAGGCGATGCGCCGTCGCCTCTTCACCCTCGACGCCACCTGCCCGCTCGTCACCAAGGTCCATCGCGAGGCGGAGCGCCACCATCGCGCCGGCCGTCACATCCTCCTCATCGGCCATGCCGGGCACCCGGAGGTCGTCGGCACCACCGGCCAGCTGCCGGATGGTGCCGTGACCCTGGTGGAGGACGCGGACCAGGCGCGATCGGTGCAGCCGCCCGAAGGCGTCCCGCTCGCCTGGACGAGCCAGACCACGCTGTCGGTGGACGACACGGCCGGGATCGTCGCCGTGCTTGCCGCCCGCTTCCCCGGCCTCGCCGGACCGGCGAGGGAGGACATCTGCTACGCCACCTCGAACCGCCAGGCGGCGGTGAAGGCGGTGGTGGCGCGGGGTGCGACGCTGGTCGTCGTGGTCGGCGCGCCGAACTCCTCCAATTCCGTCCGCCTCGCCGAGGTGGCGGAGAAGGCAGGCGCGGAAGCGGTGCTGGTCCAGCGCGCCGCCGAACTCGACCTCGACGCCGCCGCGCGTCACGCCGTCATCGGCCTGACCGCCGGCGCCAGCGCGCCCGAATCCCTCGTGGGGGAGGTGGTCGCCCGCCTCCGCACCCGCCTCGACCTCGCTGTGGAGGAAGTCACGGTCGCCGAGGAACGCATCGAGTTCCGTCTCCCGCCCGCGCTCACGCGGGACCTGCCCCTTGCGCCCCGGCCGCTCGCGGCCGATTGATCGGCCGCGATGGCCGTCTACACCGAAGTCTCCGACGAGGCGCTCCGCGCCTTCCTTGCCGAATACGAACTGGGCGGCCTTCTCGCCTTCCGCGGCATCGCGGAAGGCGTCGAGAACTCGAACTACGCGCTCCGCACGGACCGCGGCGACTTCATCCTGACGCTGTACGAGAAGCGCGTGGACCCGGCCGAGCTGCCCTATTTCCTCGGCCTCATGGACCACCTTGCCGCGCGCGGCCTGCCCTGCCCGACGCCGGTGCATGGTCGCGACGGCGTCGCGCTGCGCGAGCTCTGCGGCCGTCCCGCGGCGATCTGCACCTTCCTCGAAGGCGTCTGGCCCCGCCGCGTGCGCCCCGAGCACCTCGCCCCGCTCGGCGCCGCGCTGGCGCGCCTGCACGCGGCCGGCGAGGGTTTTCCCGCGATCCGCCCCAACGCGCTCGGCCCCGCCGGCTGGCCCAGGCTGCTCGAGGGCTGCCGCCTGCGCGGCGACGAGGTCGCGCCCGGCCTGGTTGCCGAACTCGACGGCCACTTGGCCGACATCCTCTCCGCCTGGCCGGGTCCGGGCCTGCTGCCGTCCGGGCACATCCACGCCGACCTCTTCCCCGACAACGTGTTCTTCCTGCCGGACGGAGACGGCCGGCCGCGCGTCTCCGGCCTGATCGACTTCTACTTCGCCTGCACCGACCTCCTCGCCTACGATGTCGCGGTCTGCCTGAACGCCTGGTGCTTCGAGCCCGACGGGTCCTTCAACGTCACCAAGGCGCGCGCGCTGGTCGCCGCCTATGCCGCCATCCGCCCGCTCTCGGACGAGGAACGCGCGGCGCTGCCCGTGCTCTGCCGCGGGGCCGCGATCCGCTTCCTGCTGACGCGCCTGTACGACTGGACGCACACGCCGCCCGGCGCGCTGGTGACGCGCAAGGACCCGCTGGAATACCTCCGCAAGCTCCGCTTCTTCGCCCGCGCCGCGACGCCCGAGGCGATCGGCGCATGAGCGATCCCACTGTCGAGATCTGGACCGACGGCGGCTGCAAGCCCAATCCCGGCCCCGGCGGCTGGGCCGCGATCCTGCGCTACGGCGGCACGGAGAAGGAGCTTTCCGGCGCCGACCCCGCCACCACCAACAACCGCATGGAGCTCACCGCCGCCTGCGCCGCGCTCGAGGCGCTGAAGCGTCCCTGTAAGGTCGTGCTCCACACCGACAGCGAATACGTGCGCAACGGGATGGAGCGCTGGGTGAAGGGCTGGGTGCGCAACAACTGGCGCAACGCCGCGCGAGACCCGGTGGCGAATTACGAGCTCTGGCAGCGCCTGCTCGCCGCCGCCGCTCCCCACGACATCGACTGGCGTTGGGTGCGCGGACATTCCGGGGACGCGATGAACGACAGGGCCGATGCGCTCGCAACTGCCGCCCGCCGCACCCTGATCAGCGGTTGATCTGAGTCTCTCACGTTCTTCTGAAGCGCGATGCGTATGCGATCCTGCCGGTCGCCTCTATGTTGGTTGGCGCACAGTTCGTGATCTGCGGGAACCATGGATCCTTCGCGACGGGCCCCTGACTGGCCAGGGGCGGCATGTCCCTGACGCCGGCCGGCGCCCGACCCCTCTCCTGGAGCCTGCCGCGTCCGGGCCTGCATCCGACGCTCCGCCTGCTGCGCGCCGGAAGCGTGCTGCTGCCGGCCATCATGCTTGCGGTGTGGGCCACGCTCTCCTGGCGCGCCGAGCAGGCGCGGGGCGCGGCGCAGGCGGTCGCCAATGCCGAACTCGCGCGGGAATACACCTTGCGCGTCCTTCAGGCCCAGGACGCCATGCTGACGCATCTCGCCGACCTTCTGAGCGAGAGCGGCGCGACCGGCACGAGCCCCCGCGCGCTGCATGAGCGCCTCGCCACGCTCGAGCGCCTGCCGGGCACGCCGGTCACCACGGCCGTTGCCTCGCCGGTCGGTCGCATCGTGCTCTCGAGCCGGTTCCACCCGATCGACGTGGACGTCTCGGATCGCGCCTATTTCCGAAAGTTGCGGAACGCTCCGCCGGACACGCTGCATATCGAGCGGCATGTGCTGCGGCCCGTCGGCGTGGACACGCTGCTGATCGCGCGCCGGCGGCCGGGACCGGACTTCGCGGGCGTGCTGCTCGCCGCCGTCCCCGTCACCGCCTTCACGAGCTTCTTCGGCCGGCTCGCCGATGATCCGCGCGCCTCGGCCTCGCTCATCTCGGCCGACGGCACGCTGCTTCTGCGCCACCGCCCGGAGGAGCCGGCCATCCGGCTCGGGCCCGACATGCCGGCGATGCGCGCCATCGCCGCCGGCGATGCCGGAAGCTATGTCGCGCGTGCCGTCTCGGACGGGATCACGCGGATCTACGGCTTCGCGCGGCTCGGCGCGCTGCCGGTCTATGCGCATTACGGCGTGCCGGTCGCCAAGCTGCGCGAGCGATGGCTGCGCGGCCTCGCGCCCATCGCCGCGCTGATCCTGCTCTCGGGCCTGCTCGGCTTCCTCGCGCTCGAGCACGCCTCCCGGGCACTCACCGCGGAGGAGCGGCGACGCACCGCCGAGCAGGCGGAGCGCGGCGCCGCCGAACGGGCCGAGGCCGCGCGGCGCGAGGCCGACCTGCACGCCGCGCTGCTTCTCGAGGTCCACCACCGCGTGCGCAACAGCCTCGCCATCGTGCAGTCCCTCGCGCGCATGCGCCGCGGCGGCGACGACGGCGGCGCGCTGGAGAGACGCGTCCTCGCGCTCGCGAAGGTGCACGAGTTGCTGCACGTCTCCGGCCTCGCCTCTCGCCTCGACCTCGCCGCCTTCCTCCGCGCGCTCTGTGCCAGCCCCGCCTTCGTCGCGCCCGGCCGCATCGCGCTCGAGTTCCGCGCCGAGCCGGTGGAGATCGAGGTGGAGCGCGCGACCTCCGTCGCGCTCGCGGTCGGGGAGCTGCTCTCCAACGCCGTGCGCCATGCCTTCCCCAACGAGTGCACGGGACGCGTCGAGGTGACGCTGGACGCCCCGAATGGCGGCCCCGATGCGGTGCTCGTCATCCGCGACCACGGCGTCGGGCGGCCGCCGCACCCGGCCGAGGGCGGTCCGCGCAGCGGTCTCGGCCTGGCGGAACTGCTCGCCCGCCGCGCCGGCGGCACGCTCTCGCTGCGCGACGCCTCCCCGGGGACCGAGGCTGAGCTGCGGATCCCCCTGGCGCCCCCGACCCGCGGCCCGGCGGCATGAGCGGCGCTCGTGCCCTGTCGTGCCGCCGCGACGGCGGGGCGGCCATGCAGGGGACGAGATGAGACACAGCCTTCTGCGTGCCCGGCTCCCGGACCGCCCGCGATGAACGTCCAGGGCGCGGTCCGGCGAGAGGGCGCGGAGGACCGGCCGACGCGGCTGCTCGACGCGATCCTCGCCAATGCCTCGGTCGCGCTCTTCATCATGGATGAGCGCCAGCACTGCACCTTCATGAACCCCGCGGCAGAGGCGCTGACCGGCTGGTCCCTCGCGGAGGTGCGCGGCCGCCCGCTGCACGATGTGGTCCACCACACCCGGCCCGACGGCAGCCACTACCCGCTCGACGAATGCCCGATCGACCGCGCCTTCCCCGAGCGGATGCGGATGCAGGGCGAGGAGGTCTTCGTCCACCGCGACGGGAGCTTCTACCCCGTCGCCTACACGGCGAGCCCGCTGCGCGAGCCCGACGGTCGCGTCACCGGCACGATCATCGAGGTCCGCCCGCTGGCGCGCGAGCGCGCCGCGGAAGCGGCGGCGGCGGCCGCCAACCGCCGCGCCGAGGAGGTGCTCGACACGATCGGCGAGGGCTTCGTCAGCCTCGACCGCGACTTCCGCATGCTGTCGATCAACCGCGAGGGCCTGCGCCTGGATGGCCGCCCCAGGGAGCAGATCCTCGGCCGCACGCATTGGGAGGTCTGGCCCGGCTCGGTCGGAACACCCGTCGAGGCCGCCTATCGCAAGGTCATGGCCGAGCGCGTGCCGGTCGAACTGGTGCATCGCTAAGTCAGCGACGTCCACGACGTCTGGCTCGACATCCGCGCCTGGCCGACCGGAACCGGCATCGCCGTCGCCTATCGCGACGTCAGCGGCCGCATGCAGACCGAGGCGGCGCTGCGCGAGAGCGAGGCGCGGTATCGCATGCTGGTCGAGAGCACGTCCGACATGGTGTTCCATGTCGCGCTGCCCTCTCCCATGCCGCTGTCCCTGCCGCCTGCGCAGCAGATGGACCGCATCTTCGCCGAGGCCGCCTTCACCTTCGTCAACGACGCCCAGGCGCACGCCTTCGGCTTCGAAGACGCAGCGGAGATGATCGGCCGCAAGCTGGTGGAGGTGCTGCCGCGCACGCCGGAGAACGAGGCGACGGCGGATGCCGTCATCGCCGCCGGCCACCGCATCGAGAATGCGCGGACCGAGGAGCGCGACCGCCGCGGCCGCCGCAAGGCGATGCTCAACACCATCGTCGGGCATGTCGAGGATGGCCGCGTGCACGGCTGGGCCGGCACCGCGCGCGACATCACCCGCGAGGTGGAGGCGGAGGAGGCGCTGCGCGAGAGCGAGGCGCGCCACCGCCTCGCCATCGACGCCTTCCAGGGCGCGATCTACGAATACGACCCGGCGGCCGACCGCACCGTGCGCAGCGGCGCCTTCCGCGAGCTGGTAGGCCTGGCGCCGGAGGAGATCCCGCCCGGCAAGGACGGGTGGCTCGGCCTGGTGCATCCCGACGACATCGCCGCGATCCCCGAGAACTTCGCGCGCCTGGCCGCGGGCGAGGCGGACCGCGTCGAGGCCGAGTACCGCGTGCGCCACCGCGACGGACGCTGGGTGCATTGCTGGCAGCGCACCCTTGCCCTGCGCGACGCGTCGGGGCGCCTGCTGCGGACCGTCGGCAGCATCGTCGACATCTCGGCGCGCGTCGCCGCCGAGCGCGGCCTGCGCGAGAGCGAGGAGCGCTTCCGCTCCTTCGCCGAGAACGCGCCCGACGTGATCTACATCCTGGATGCCGTGACGCGGCGGCTCGACTACGTCAGCCCCGCCTTCGAGCGCATCTGGGGCGAGCCGCGCGAGCTGATCCTGGCGGACCGCTCCCGCTGGCTGGCGACCCTGCACCCGGCCGACCGCGACCGCGTCGTGGCGACGATGCGCGCCGCCCGCGGCCGCGGCGAGACCTGCTTGGCGGAATACCGCATCCTGCGCGCCTCCGACGCCGCCGTGCGCCATGTGCGCGACACCGTTGTGCCCCTGCTGGACGCCGAGGGACGCGTGGTGCGGGTGATCGGCATCGTCAACGACATCACCGACCGCAAGCTCGCCGAGGGCCATCGCGAGCTGCTGATCCGCGAGCTGAACCACCGCGTGAAGAACACGCTCGCGACAGTGCAGTCGATCGCTTCCCAGACGCTGCGCACCGGCTGCGAGGAAGGCGTGCGCAAGGCCTTCGAGGAACGGCTGATCTCGCTGGCCGCCGCGCATGACCTGCTGACGCGCCGCAACTGGGAGGGCATCGGCCTGGCCGAGGTGGCGCAGGAGGCGCTCCGCCCGCATCGCGCGGCGGGACCGGACGGCGCCGCCCGCATCGCGATCGAGGGGCCGGATCTCGACCTCAAGCCGAAGGCCGCGCTCGCCTTCAGCATGGCCTTCCATGAGCTGGCGACGAACGCCGCCAAGCACGGCGCGCTCTGCGTGCCGTCCGGATGCGTTGCGCTCCGCTGGGAGGTGGAGGGTGCGCTGCTCCGCCTCACCTGGACGGAGCGGGGCGGCCCCCCGGTGCGCCCGCCCGCCCGCCGCGGCTTCGGCTCGCGCCTGCTGGAGCGCGGCCTGCCGCACGAGCTGAGCGGCGCGCTCCGGCTGCACTACGCGGAGGAGGGCCTCCGCTGCGAGGTGGAGGCGCCGCTCGGCGCCCTCGTGCCGCAGCCGTCGGAGCCCTGATACCGTCGAGCGGAAGTCCCCACCTGCGGCGGCCAAAGGCCGCCGAGGCCGCGAATGCGGCCCGCCGCCCATACGGCGAGCCAAGCCCGCGCAGCGGGCGCCGGCGCCTGCGGCGTGACCTGCGTCAGCAGGTCATGGACCCGGCGCGACCGGCGCGGAGCACCTCCCGCACCGGGCGGCGCGCTGCCGGCACCGGCTTCGGCCCGCGCCCGATCCGCAGCAGCACCTGCGGCACGTCGCCGGTGCCGAAGGCCGCGGCCAGGCGCGGCCGCAGCGCCGGCACCTCGATGGGCTGGTTCAGGAAGGAGGCGGTGTGCCCGCCGGCCGTGACCGCCAGCAGTGCGCGCTGCAGCGCCTCGCCGGCGGCCATCCAGTCGCGCGCCGCATCGCTCGGCGTCGCGACCATCGCGAGCGCGGGCGCGCCCTCGGCCAGCGCCGCGTCATGCGCCGCCTGGCCTGCGCCGGCGTCGAAGGTGCGCACCACCATCGCCGCGGCGAAGGTCAGCAGGTCCGGCATGCCGAAAGCCGCGCCCGACAGCCCGTCGCGGCTCGGCCCGCGGCGGGATCGCATCCAGGCGGCGAGCTCGTGGCGGAAGGCGGGGTCGGCCATCTGGATCCGGTCGCCTTCGGAGACCAGCAGCGCCACGGCATGGCGCTGGGCCGGCGCCTCGGCCCAATGCAGCCGCGCCCCGCTGACTTCCCCGGCGGCCGTCGTCACCTCCGCGCGCAGCATCGCGGGCAGCGCGTCCGGCGCATAGGCGAAGCGGCTGGTGCGCCGCGCCGTCATCGCGCGCAGCATCCGCGCCGCGCCCGTCGTCGGCGGGCAGGAACCGGTCGCCGTGATGCGCGCGAGCAGCCGGGGATCCGCGGGATCGGGCAGGGTCTCGACCGCCACCGCCTCGCCCAGCGCGGCGGCCGCCAGCCGCAGGTTCGCCAGCGCCGCCCCGCAGGAGATCGTCAGCGCCCGCCCGTCCGGATCCACCACCGGCAGCGCGCGCGTCGTGTCGGCGCGCAGTTCGAGCATCGCCTCGCCCCCCGGCGCGAAGATCCAGGGCTGCGTGTTGTGCCCCGACGGCGCCAGCACCGCATAGGTGACGAGGAAGCGCAGCCGCGCGCCCGGCGTCGTGCAGCGCGCGAAACCGGCCGGATCGACGAGCCAGGGATCGCCGGGCCAGATGCCATCGTCGTCGGGGTTCGTCATGCGAGGAGAGTGGCACGCGCGGGCCGCTGCGCGCGTTGCGCAAGATCAAGCGCCGCGGCGCAAAGGTCCCGTCAGCCCGGGATCAGCCTGAGAGTGCACACCGCAGCTGGGCACGCGAGGCCGTGGATCGCCGGCCCAAGGAACGCCAGCCCGACTGCGCCCTAGCGGCGCGGCGCCCGCGTGAGCTGGCGCAGATTGGCCGCGACGCGGCGCTGCGCGGGGGCGAGCGCGGCGGCCGCGACCAGGTCCGGCCGCGTCCCGACCATCGCCGCCTTGCCCGCCGCCAGTGCGCCGGCCGCGAAGACGCGCTGCTTCTCGGCCGCCATCCGCGTCAGCTCGGCCGTGGCCGTCGCGGGCTCGGCCCAGAGCTGCGCGCTGCGCAGCGTGAAGACCCACCCCGCCTGCCAGGCCAGCATCGCGTAGCCGAAGGGATGGGTCATGCCGGTGTCCTCAGGTGGTGCCGGGGCAACGCGCCGGGGCCCTCCGCGGCGCGCGGCGCCGGCGTCACAGCACGCCGAGCACCGCTTCCGCCTTGCTCACCTCGAAGGTGCCCGGCGCCTCGACGGCGACATGCGTCACCACCCCGTCCTTCGCCACCAGCGCGAAGCGCTGCGACCGCACGCCGAGGCCGCGCGCCGTGAGGTCGAATTCGAGGCCCATGGCCTTGGTGAAGGCGGCCGATCCGTCGGCCAGCATCGCCACCTGGTCGGTGATGCCCTGGTCCTTCGCCCAGGCGCCCATCACGAAGGCGTCGTTCACCGCCATGCAGGCGATCGCGTCCACGCCCTTCGCCTTCAGCGCCGCGGCCTGGGTCACGAAGCCCGGCAGGTGCTTGGCCGAGCAGGTCGGCGTGAAGGCGCCCGGCACGCCGAACAGCACCACCGTGCGGCCCTTGAAGAACTCCGCAGTGTCGACCTCCTTCGGGCCTTCCGCCGTCGCCTGCATCACCTTGACCGAGGGGATCGCCTGGCCGGGCTGGATCGTCATTCGTGCTCTCCGGGGTGTGTCCGCGCGGACGCATCTAGAGCGGATCGATGCCCCTCGTCCATGCGCGAGGCCCCGGCCGGAGCGATGCGCGTTCCGCAGGGCAACCCCGCCCCACCCCCATCCGTTCTTGCGGGCATGCCGACCCGCAGCCATCTTTCGCGCATGGCCAGACCCGTCCCCAAGCCCCCAGCCGGGCTGAGCGGAGCGGCGATCGGGGAGGGGTGGCTCACCGGCCAGCTCCTCGTCGCCATGCCGTCCATGCAGGATCCGCGCTTCGCCCGCTCGGTGATCTGCCTCTGCGCGCATTCCGACGACGGCGCGATGGGAATCGTGCTGAACAAGCCGCTCGACGGCCTCAGCTTCGATGACCTGCTGCGCCAGCTGAAGCTCGACCCGGTTCCGCCGCAGCGCCGCATCCGGCTCACCTCCGGCGGGCCCGTCGAGAACGGCCGCGGCTTCGTCCTGCACACCTCCGACTGGGAGACCGAGGGCAGCCTCGCCGTCCAGCCCGGCCTCGCGCTGACGGCCAGCGTCGACATCCTGAAGGCGATCGCGGGCGGCGGCGGGCCGCGGCTCGGCGTGCTCGCGCTGGGCTATGCGGGCTGGGGCCCGGGCCAGCTCGAGGGAGAGATCCAGCAGAATGCCTGGCTCTCGGTCCCGGCCGACGAGATGCTGCTGTTCGGCGCCAAGCCCGAGCGCCTCTGGACGCAGGCGCTGGCGAAGCTGCACGTGGACCCGGCGCTGCTCTCGGGCGTTGCGGGCCACGCCTGAGCACAACCGTCGCGGATCGCGTCGGATCAGGCACTTGGACGCTGGCATTCCGGCGCTGGATTGATCTACCCTGTGGCATCACGGCCCCGTCGCGGCCGTCATGCGGGGATTTCGGGATGCGGCCTGTCATTGCCATCGGTCTGCTCGTCACGCTCGGCGCCTGCGCCAGTACCGTCCCGCCCTATATCGGCCGGGGCGGCAACCAGCTCTTCCTCGCCTGGGGCTCGCCGGAGCGCACGGTGCGCATGCCCGATGGCGGGAACGCCGTCACCTTCCTGCGCCCGGGCTGCGAGACGACCTTCGTCATGGACTACGCCGGCGTCGTCCGCTCCGGCTCGCAGCGCGGCGACGGCTGCCCGCAGCCCCGGCAGTAGGACGCCCGACGGGGCGCGTCCGGGCGGCCGGGCCGCGGTTCGCCGCCGGCACGGGCGCCATGCACGGCTGACCGGGACCCGGCGCCGTTCACGGCGCCGCGGCGCCCCGCTCACCGGCCGGCCGGCCGGCAACGAGGCGCGATGACCCGCAGCCTGCAGGGCGTGCTGATCCAGCTCGTCGCCCTCGCCCTCTTCGTCTCGATGGATGCGCTGCTGAAGCTGCTCGTCGCGCGCTACGCCGTGCCGCAGCTGATGTTCCTGCGCTTCGTCGCCCACACCCTCATCGTCATCCTCGCCGTGAAGCTGCTGACCGGCGGCCTGCCCTGGCGATCGCGCGCGCCGGGGCTGCAGACCGTGCGCTCCGCCCTGCTGGCGGTCGCCAACGGAGCGCTCGCGGTCGCCCTCATCCACGTCCCGCTCGCCGACGCCACCGCGGTGATCTTCGCCGCCCCCGCGCTCACCGTCGCACTCGCCGCGCTCTGGCTCGGGGAACGTGTCTCCCGCCGTCGCTGGACGGGGGTGGCGATCGGCCTGCTCGGCGTCATGGTCGCGATCCGCCCGCCCTTCCTCACCGGCGAGCCGCTGCACTGGGCGATGCTGCTGCCGCTGGTCACCGCGGTCGCCAACACCGGCTACCAGCTGCTGACCCGGCGCCTGGCGACCGAGGACGACCCGCGCACGACGGTGCTGCACACGAGCCTCGCCGCCTGCCTGCTGGCCGCGCTCGCCCAGCCCTTCGTCTGGGTGCCGCCCGCCGCCTCCGACCTGCCCTGGCTGCTGCTGCTCGGGCTGCTCGGCGCGGCGGGGCACGGGCTGCTGGTGCTCGCCTTCGCCCGCGCCCCGGCCTCGGTCCTCGCGCCCATGTCCTACACCCAGATCCTCTGGGCCGGGCTCGCCGGGGTGCTGGTCTTCGGCGACTGGCCGGATGGCTGGACCCTGGCCGGTGCCGCGATCATCTGCGCCGGCGGCGTGCTGGTGGCGCTGCCGGACCGCAGGGTTGCAGCGCCGTCATGAACGGGACGCCCGCCGGACAAGGTTTCGTCACATCCGGCTTGCGCCCGTCCCCCATCAGGATTAACCCGGCCGCGCCGCCGGATACGGACCCGCATGAGCATCCGAACCGACATTCCCGACCGTGACCATCCGCGTGCCGTCCTCGACGCCGAGGGCGTGCGCGACGCGTACAGGCGCTGGGCGGGTGTCTACGACCTGGTCTTCGGCGGCGTCTCCGCCCATGGCCGCCGCCGCGCCGTGGAGGAGGTCAACCGCCTTCCCGGCACCCGCGTGCTGGAGGTGGGCGTCGGCACCGGCCTCGCCCTGCCGCGCTATCGGCCGGAGAAGCGCGTGGTCGGCATCGACCTCTCGCGCGAGATGCTCGAGAAGGCCGCGACCCGGGTGCGGGAGGAACGGCTCGCCCAGGTGGTCGGTTTGTCCGAAATGAACGCCGAGCACATGGCCTTCGCCGACGACAGCTTCGACATCGCGGTGGCGATGTTCACCGCTTCCGTCGTGCCGAACGCCAAGGTGCTCTTCGCCGAGATGTCGCGCGTCGTGCGCCCCGGCGGGCACCTGCTCTTCGTGAACCACTTCGCCGCCGAGGCCGGCCTGCGCTGGTGGGTCGAACGCTCCATGGCGCCGCTCTCGCGCCTGCTCGGCTGGCACCCGGACTTCGCGCTCTCCGACCTGCTCGACCCGGGGGCCGTGCGCGTCGAGGCGATCGAGCCCTGCCAACCCGCCGGCATCTTCACCCTGGTGCGCGTGCGCAACCAACCCGCGGCAGCCCTGGCGCTGGCGGCGGAGTAGGCGGGAGGGGCTTCGCCCCTCCCGGGACCCTCCCCACCAAGGGCCGGGGGCCCTTGGAACCCCGTCTGTATCGGGTGGCGTGGGAGGGGGCCTCACGGGCGCACCCGGCATCGCTGGCGCAACAGGCCCCCTCCCACGCCACCCGAAAACAAATGCACGTCCAGGAGCCTCCAGGCTCCTGGCGGGAGGGGTCCGGGGAGGGCGGAGCCCGCCCCGCTACGCCCGTCCCGCTACGCCCGCCCCGCCACCGGCCGCCGGGCCAGTGCCGCAGCGGCCACGACCAGGCCGCCCAGCGTGCCGATGACGCCGGCCGCGTTCAGCGACAGCGTGGCGCCGAGGGCTGCCGGCACCGGCCCGGCCAGTGCGTAGCCCACCGCGCCGAGTGCCGCGCCGAGCGCCGCGCCGCCCAGCACCTGCACCTTGTAGCGATCGGTCAGCAGCCGGAGGGCGGCCGCCGGGCAGACCAGCATCGCCACGACGAGGATCGAGCCCACCGCTTCGAAGGCCGCGACCGCGGCCGCCGCGACCATAAGCGCCAGCCCGATCTCGATCCGCCGCGAGGGCAGGCCGAGCGCGCGCGCATAATCCGGGTCGAAGCAGACGAGCTGGATCGGCCGCCACAGGGCTGCAACCGCGACCGCGACGGCCAGCGCGACACCCGCCATGAGCCCGAGCTGCCGCGGCAGCGCCGCCAGCGCGACGGGATCGAGCAGCGCGGAGGCCGAACGCCCCTCCGTCCAGACGAGCGTTTCCAACTGCCCGAACAGCACGCAGTCGAGGTCGAGGTCCACGCTCCGCGCCCCCGTGACCTCCAGCAGCACGAGGCCGATCGCGAAGAAGGTGGTGAACACCGCCCCGATCGCCGCCCCCGAATCGAGCCGCGCCGCCTTCTGCACCAGCGCGATCAGCGCCACCGCCGCCAGCCCCGCGAGCATCGCGCCCACCAGCATCGGCAACCCCGCCCGTGCCCCGGTCACCGCAAACCCGAGCACGATCCCCGGCAGCACGGCATGCGACAGCGCGTCGCCCACCAGCGATTCGCGCCGCAGCACCAGGAACGACCCGAGCAGCCCGCAGGTCCCCCCTGCGAGCAGCGCCGCGAGCAGCGGCGGGAAGTCCAGCATGAGGAAGTCGGCGAGCGTCATCGCCCACCCCCCAGCGCATGCGGGCTGGCCGGCAGGCTGGACGGCTCCGGCAGCAGCCGCGCCGCCATCTCCGGCGGCAGCCCGTGCTCCACCAAATCCGCGAGCCGGTCGGCGGAAGCGATGTCGGCCGCACCCGCGGCCAGCAGGTGGTGCTCCACCGCGCGATGCGCGCGCACGGCGCGCCGTGCCGCCGTGGCCCCGGCCGGCGTCAGATGCACGTGCCCCTCGGCCCTCGCCACCAGGCCGCGCAGCGCGAGCCAAATCGCCAGCCGCCGCGCCTTGCCCGTGCTCCAGCCGCGCGCGGCGGCGACGGCCGGAAGCGGCGCCCAGCGGTCGCCCGCCGTGCCCGGCCCGGCGCCGGCCGCCTCCTGCGCCTCCCAGGCCGCGCGCAGGAAGTGCTCGGTGTCGGCATCGAGCCGCCGCCGCGTCAGCGTCACGCCGCGCGCCACCAGCCCGCGATCCGGCGCCAGCAGCAGCGCGAGGGTGAAGAAGGCGGCCGCCACCAGCACCACCGCGGCCCCCGTCGGCACCTCCGGCCGAATCGCGGAAAGCCACGCCCCCGAGGCACCCGCGACCCCGCCCGTCGCCGCGGCGATCGCGAGCATCCGCGGCAGGCGGTGCGTGACGAGCCGCGCGGTCGCCGCCGGCAGCACCAGCAACGCGACCACCAGGATCAGCCCGACCGCCTGCAGCCCGCTGACGCAGACCAGCACGATCAGCCCGAGCAGCAGCAGGTCCGTCCGGTCCGTCCTGAGCCCCTGCACGCGCGCGAAATCGGCGTCGAAGGCGACCGCGCGCAGCCGCTGGAAGGCAACGAGCACGAGCACCAGGCACAGCGCGGCGACGGCGGCGCCGATCGTCGCATCCTCCGCCCGCATCGCCGCCGCCTGGCCGAGGATGAACTTCGACAACCCCGCCTGCGCCGCGCCCGGCAGCGTCTGCAGCCAGGACATCAGCGCGACGCCGGCGGCGTAGAAGGCGGACAGCACGACCGCGATCGCCGCGTCCTCGCGGATACGCTTCGTGCGCGCCAGCGCCTGCACCGCCGCGACGCCGAGCAGCCCGGCGACGGCCGCGCCCGCCAGCAAGGGCGGCAGCGCGCGCGGATCGCCGCCTACGGTCGCCACGATCAGCGCCGCCACCGCGACGCCCGGCAGCGCCGCATGCCCGACCGCGTCCGCCACCAGGGCCCGCCCGCGCAGCAGCGCAAAGGTGCCGACGGTGCCCGCCGCCACGCCGAGCAGCGCGCAGCCGAGCAGCACGACGGCGGTGTTGTAGGAAATCATCCTTGTGCCCTCAGGCGCCGGGCGGCCGCTGCGCGGCCCTGGCTTGCGCGCCTCAGACATGGCTCGCCGGTCACGGAGGCTGCGCGGTGCGCGGGGCCGCTTTCGCGGCCCTTTCGTCCCGACCTCGCGCTCACGCTCCGTCCGCCCCGGCCGCGACGCGCGATTCGTCGAGCAGCGCGAGCCGCGCGCCATAGGTCGCGCCGATCGCCTTCGTGGTGAACGCCTCCTCCACCGGGCCCTGCGCGAAGACGCGCGCATTCAGCAGCAGCACGCTCGCGAAATACTCCGGCACCGTGCCAAGGTCGTGATGCACCGCGACCACATGCCGCCCGCGCGCCGCGAGGTCGCGCAGCACCGTCACGATCGCCTCTTCCGTCGCCGCATCCACCGCCGCGAAGGGCTCGTCCATCAGCACGAGCTCGGCATCCTGCGCCAGCGCGCGCGCCAGGAAGACGCGCTGCTGCTGCCCGCCGGAGAGCTTGCCGATCTGCCGGTCCGCGAACTCCTCCATGCCGACCTGCGCCAGCGCCGCCCGCGCCGCCGCCCGGTGCCGCTGAGGCACCCGGCCCCACCAGCGCATCCGTGGGTAGCGCGCCATGCAGACGACATCGAGCGCAGTCGCGGGGAAGTCCCAGTCGACGCTCGCGCGCTGCGGCAGGTAGCCGACGCGGTCGCGCACCTCATCCAGCGGGCGGCCGAAGAAGCGCACCTCCCCGGTCAGCACCGGCACCAGGCCGAGCGCAGCCTTCAGCAGCGTGGACTTGCCCGCCCCGTTCGGCCCCACGATCGCCGTCAGCCCCGGCGGCGCCGCCCAGGTGACGTCCCACACCGCCGGCCGCTCGCCATAGGCCACGGTCAGGTGACTGACGGCCAAGGGGGCAGGGGGGGTCACGCGGCGAGCCTCCCGTTCAGCCCGCGCGCCGGCACCCGCCCGCCGAGGGCGCGCGCGATGGTCGTGACGTTGTGGTCCATCATGCCCTCATAGGTGCCTTCATAGGTCCCCGCCCGGCCCATCGCGTCCGAGAACAGGTTGCCGCCGAGCGCGACCCGCTGGCCGCGCGCGCCGGCGCCCTCGATCAGGGCGCGCACCGCACGGTCGGGGACCGAGGTCTCGGCGAAGACCGCGGGCACGCGCCGGTCGACGAGCTTCCTCACCAGCGCCTCGATCGCCGCCAGGTTCGCCTCCGCCTCGGTGGACAGACCCTGGATGCTCTCGATCTCGAGCCCGTAGCGCGCCCCGAAATAGCTGAAGGCGTCATGCGCGGTCACCAGAACGCGGGCATTGGGTGGGATGCTCCCCATCGCCTCGCGCGCATAGGTGTCGAGCCGCGCGCAGCGCTCGCGGAAGCGCGCCAGGTTGTCGGCGAAGCCCTCCCGCGCATCCGGTACCAGCCGCCCGAGCGCCTCTGCCGCCGCCGGCGCCGCATCGGCCCAGAGCGCCGGATCCATCCAGACATGCGGGTCGGCGGCGTCGGGGTAGTCCGGGTTGGCCCGGAGCCTCTCCCGCGGCAGCGCCTCCGCCAGCAGGACCACGGGCTTGCCCGCACCCCGCACCCGTTCCAGCACGTCGCCCATCCGGCCCTCCAGCCGGTGGCCGACCCCGAACACAGCATCCGCCCCGAGCAGCCGCGCGATGTCGGCCCGCGTCGGGCGGAACAGGTGGGGGTCCACCCCCTCGCCGATCAGCGTCTCGGTCCTTACCCGCCCGCCGGAGACGTCGCGCACCATGTCGCCCACCATGGCGACGGTCGAGACGACGCCTCGCTGCGCGCCGCGCGCGCCTTGCGCCAGCGCCGGTAGCGGCAGGGCGGCGGCGATGCCGCCGAGCAGCGCCCGGCGCCCGACCTGCAAACGCCTGTTCATATGTGAAGGTGACGAGACGTCATCCCTGTTCATCTCTTCAGATGTTCCTTTATTTTCAATGCCTTGTGCTGATCCCGCAGCTTGGGCGCCAGGGCGGCCGCGTCAAGGGACGCTGGACGCCGCCGCCGCGCCGCCCGATGCTGCCCGAGCAACCGAGGGGCCCCGATGGGCGCGAAGGACCGCATCGCCGAGGACCAGGTCGTGGAGCTGGCGGAGATGTTCCGCCTGATGAGCGACCCGACGCGGCTTCGCATCATCCTCGCCTGCCTCGACGACCCGGTGTCGGTCGGCGACATGGCAGAGCAGCTCGGCATCTCCGCCTCGCTCGTCTCCCACCATCTGCGCCTGCTGCGCGCGGCGCGGCTGCTGCAGGCCGGGCGCCGCGGCCGGCAGGTCTTCTATGTCGTCGGCGACAGCCACATCCGCTCGATGCTGACCGACATGGTGGACCATGTCGCCGAGGGCGACGCCGATCTCGAGGCGGCGCCGGGCGCCTGACCGCGCCCCGGTCCCGCAACGTGGCGCCCGCCATGCGCGTGGAGATGCCGCGCGCCCTTGGCATGGGCTTGTTGCACCTCACTTGTGCGGTGCGGGAGGGGCTTCTATAGCTTCAGCGCGTTAAGCGTGCCGCCCGCGAAGCGGAGCGGCATGTCGCGCCCCGGGGCCACACCGGGCGAGGCAAGAAAATGTTGAGGATGTGCGGTCCCCAGGGCCGCGACGGCGGGACGGCAGGATGAGGCATCTTTTCGGCGCAGGCCTGGTCGGCGCTCTCCATGCCAGCGGGGCGCGGCTGTTCGCGGCGGCCCTGCTGTTGCTCACCACTGCCGGCGCGACGCTCGCCCAGACCGCGCAGGGCGGCGCAAGCGCGATGATCGGCGCGCCGCAGCCCTGGGGCATGGGGCTGCAGGCCTCCGGCGGGCCGGTGAAGGACGCCATCTCCTCCTTCAACAGCCTCGTCTTCTGGATCATCGTGTTGATCACGATCTTCGTCGCCGCGCTGCTGGTCTGGGTGGTGGTGAAGTACCGCGCCGCGGCCAACCCGAAGCCCAGCCGCACCAGCCACAACACCGCCCTCGAGATCGCCTGGACCGTCGTGCCGGTGCTGATCCTCGTGGTGATCGCGATCCCGTCCTTCCGCCTGATCTACTACCAGGACCGCGCGGTGGACGCCGACATGACCATCAACGTGCAGGGCCGGCAGTGGTACTGGCACTACGCCTACCCCGACCACGGCAGCTTCACCTTCGACAGCTACCCGGTGCAGGACGCCGACATCGGCCCGGGCCAGATCCGCAACCTCTCGGTGGACAATCCGCTGGTCATCCCGGTGGGTGCCAGCATCCGCATCTTGACCACCGGCCAGGACGTCATCCACAGCTTCTTCGTCCCCTCGCTCGGCGTGCAGAAGTACACCATCCCCGGCCGCACGCTTGAGACCTGGATCCGCGCCGACCGCCCCGGCGTCTATTACGGCCAGTGCAACCAGATCTGCGGCGTGAACCACTGGTTCATGCCGATCGAGGTCCGCGCCGTCCCGCGCGAGGAATTCAATGCCTGGGCCGAGCAGGCGCGCACCCGCTTCGCCCAGGGCCTGCCGCCGGGGCCGCCCCCCTCCGCGCTTGCCGAGCGGCAGCCCGCCCCGGCAGCCACCACCCTCGCCGACGCGCGCCGCTGACGCGGCGCCGAACCCGATCAGCGGAAAGATCCCGATGGACACCGCGGCTCACGCCCACTCCGACGACCATCACCACGACCACAAGCCCGGCTTCGTGCAGCGCTGGCTGTTCAGCACGAACCACAAGGACATCGGCACGCTCTACATCGGCTTTGCGCTGATCGCGGGCATCGTCGGCATCTTCCTGTCGCTGCTGATGCGCATGGAACTGCAGTCGCCGGGGATGCAGATCTTCTCCGACGGCCAGATGTGGAACGCCTATGTCTCGGCCCACGGGCTGATCATGGTGTTCTTCGTCGTCATGCCGGCGCTGATCGGCGGCTTCGGCAACTGGTTCGTGCCGATCATGATCGGCGCGCCGGACATGGCCTTCCCGCGCATGAACAACATCAGCTTCTGGCTGCTCGTGCCGGCCTTCCTGATGCTGGCTGCCAGCCTCTTCGTGGGCGAGGGCCCCGGGGGTGGGTGGACGATCTACCCGCCGCTGACCGACAACACCTACCACCCGTCCATGTCGCTCGACCTCGCGCTGTTCTCGCTGCACCTGGCGGGCGCGAGCTCGATCCTCGGGGCGGCGAACTTCATCACCACCATCTTCAACATGCGCGCGCCCGGCATGACGCTGCACAAGATGCCGCTCTTCGTGTGGTCGATGCTCGTCACCGCCTTCCTGCTGCTGCTCGCGGTGCCCGTGCTGGCCGGCGCGATCACCATGCTCATCACCGACCGCAACTTCGGCACGGCCTTCTTTGACCCGGCCGGCGGCGGCGACCCGGTGCTGTTCCAGCACCTATTCTGGTTCTTCGGCCACCCCGAGGTCTACATCATGATCCTGCCGGCCTTCGGGATCATCAGCCACATCGTCTCGACCTTCAGCCGCAAGCCGATCTTCGGCTACCTCGGCATGGCCTATGCGATGGTCGCGATCGGCTTCGTCGGCTTCATCGTCTGGGCGCACCACATGTTCACCTCGGGCATCGACGTGGACACGCGCGCCTACTTCATGGCGGCGACGATGGTCATCGCCGTGCCGACGGGCATCAAGATCTTCTCCTGGATCGCCACCATGTGGGGCGGCTCCATGACCTTCGAGACGCCGATGCTGTTCGCCATCGGCTTCATCTTCCTCTTCACGGTCGGCGGCGTGACGGGCGTTGTGCTGGCCAATGCCGGCATCACCCAGATCCTGCACAACACCTACTACGTGGTGGCGCACTTCCACTACGTGCTGAGCCTCGGCGCGGTGTTCGGGATCTATGCCGGCATCTACTACTGGCTCGGCAAGATGAGCGGCCGCCAGTATCCGGAGAAGCTGGGCCAGATCCACTTCTGGCTGACCTTCGTCGGCGTGAACCTGACCTTCTTCCCGATGCACTTCCTCGGCAACCAGGGCATGCCGCGTCGCTACCCGGACTATCCGGACGCCTTCACCGGCTGGAACGCGGTCGCCTCGGTCGGCTCCTACATCTCGGTCGCGAGCTTCGTGTTCTTCTTCTACGTCCTCTGGGTGACCTTCCGCCGCGGCGCCGTCGCCGAGGCGAACCCCTGGGGCGAGGGTGCGACGACGCTCGAGTGGCAGGTCAGCTCGCCGCCGCCCTTCCACACCTTCGACGAGTTGCCGCGTATCCGGTAGACGATCAGGGAACACGCCAGAATGTCCGGCGCGACGATCGAGAAGGGGGGGGCGCAAGCCCCCCTCGACGCTTCCGCGGCGAACCTCTCCGAGGTCCGCGACTGGATCACGCTGCTGAAGCCGCGCGTGCTCACGCTCGTCGTCTTCACCGGCATCGTCGGCCTGCTCGTCGCACCCACGCCGCTGCACCCGGCACTCGCCGTCGCCGCGATCCTCTGCATCACGGTCGCGGCCGGCGCGGCGGGTGCCATCAACATGTGGTACGACCGCGACATCGACGCGGTGATGCGCCGCACCGCGCGCCGCCCGATCCCCTCGGGCCGCATCGCGCCCGATGCCGCGCTCGGCTTCGGACTGACGCTCGCCGTCGCCTCCGTCACGGTGATGGGGCTCGCGACCAACTGGGTCGCGGCGGGCTGGCTCGCCTTCTCGATCTTCTTCTACGTCGTGATCTACACGATGTGGCTGAAGCGCCGCACGCCGCAGAACATCGTCATCGGCGGCGCCGCCGGCGCCTTCCCGCCGCTGATCGGCTGGGCGGCCGCGACGGGCGAGGTCTCGCTCGTGCCGCTGATCCTATTCGCCATCGTCTTCATGTGGACCCCGCCGCATTTCTGGGCGCTGAGCCTCTGGGCACATGGCGACTATGCGCGCGCCAAGGTGCCGATGCTGCCCGTCACCCACGGCGCGAAGGAGACGCGCCGCCAGGTGCTGATCTACACCCTCGCGCTCGGCCCGGTGACGCTCGCGCCCTGGTTCGTCGGCTTCTCCGGCCCCGCCTATGCCGCCGCCGCCGCGCTGCTCGGCGCCACCTTCCTCTGGCACGCGGTGCGCGTGGTGCGTGAGGCGCAGGACGAGACCGGCCGGAGCCTGTTGAACGACGCCGCCGCGCGGGCCACCTTCAAGTACAGCCTCTATTATCTCTTCGCGCTCTTCGCCGCGCTCGCCCTGGACAAGCTGCTGCTGACATGAACCCCGAGGAACGCCTCGCCTTCGAGAAGCGCCGCAAGGCCCGCAACTGGGCAATCATGCTGACGCTCATCGGGCTGGTGCTGCTGTTCTACTTCATCGCCATGGCGCGCTTCCCGCGCAGCGCGCTGGGCTGACGCGGATGGACGCGGAACGTCGTGGCCCGGCGGCCCGCCCCGATGCGGCGATGGTTGCAAAGCGCAATCGCCGCGTCGCGACCGGCGCCTTCGCCACCGTCGCGCTCATGGTCGGCGTGTCCTTCGCCGCCGTGCCGCTCTACGATCTCTTCTGCCGCGTCACCGGATTCAACGGCACGCCGATGATCGGCCAGGCCGCACCGGCGACGCCGGGCGAGACCGTCGTCACCGTCCGCTTCAACGCCAACACCCAGCCCCAACTGCCCTGGCGCTTCGAGCCCGCGCAGCCCTCCGTCCAGCTCCGCGTGGGCGAGGAGGCGATGGGCTTCTACCACGCCCGCAACCTCTCCGACCGTCCGGCCACCGGCATCTCCACCTACAACGTGACACCCGAGGTGGTGGGCAGGTACTTTCACAAGGTCGCCTGCTTCTGCTTCGAGGAGCAGACCCTCCAGCCCGGCCAGCAGGTGGACATGCCGCTCGCCTTCTGGGTGGACCCGCGCATCGCAACGGACCCGAACACGCGCGGCATCCGCACCATCACGGTGAACTACACCTTCCACCGCAGCCTGCACGATGCCGAGCGCAGCGGCGCGCTGGCGAATGCAGGCCCGCATGTCGGCCGGCGCGAGGGGACGGAGACGCGCTGACCCGCGCGACGGGCGAACGAACCCGCCCGCACGGCAACCGTTCCCACGAAGCGCAACGCCACAGCACGTCCGACGTCGCCGGCAGCGCGCCGCCGGGCTTGATCTACGCCCGGCGATGCGGGATTGATGCAGCGCGAAACGGCAGGGGCGGCAAGCCCCGCCAGGACCGGAACGAGCGATGGCGAGCCAGACGACGACCACCCCGGAAACGGGGGCGAGCCCCTACAAGCACCCCTACCACTTGGTGGACCCGTCACCCTGGCCGCTGCTCAGCGCCTTCGCGGGCGGCGCGCTGGTCCTCGGCATCGTCCTCGGCGCGCATGGCAGCGGCTGGTGGATGCTCGGCCTCGGTCTCGTCGCGACGCTCGCCTGCATGTTCTTCTGGTGGCGCGACATCATCAAGGAGAGCCGCACGCCCGGCCTGCACACGCCGGTCGTCCGCATCGGCCTGCGCTACGGCATGGTGCTGTTCATCGCCTCCGAGGTGATGTTCTTCGTCGCTTTCTTCTGGGCCTATTTCCACTTCGCGCTTTACCCGGAGCACGTCAGCGGAGCCGAAAAGGCGATCTGGCCGCCGGCCGGGATCCACACCTTCGATCCCTTCCACCTGCCCTTCCTCAACACGATGATCCTGCTGCTCTCGGGCTGCACGGTGACCTGGGCGCATCACGCCCTGCTGCAGGACGACCGCAAGTCTCTGATCACGGCGCTCGGGCTGACGGTGGCGCTCGGCGTCGCCTTCACCGGCTTCCAGATCAAGGAATACATGATCGCGCCCTTCGGCTTCACCGAGGGCATCTACCCGTCGGTCTTCTATCTCGCGACCGGCTTCCACGGCTTCCACGTCTTCGTCGGCACCTGCTTCCTCGCGGTCTGCCTGTTCCGCGCCATCCGCGGCCATTTCAGCCCGCAGCGCCACTTTGGCTTCGAGGCGGCGGCCTGGTACTGGCACTTCGTGGACGTGGTCTGGCTGTTCCTCTTCATCTTCATCTACTGGTGGGGCGCGGGCGTCATCGCCCATCACTGAGTTCTCCCCGCGACGTCGCCTGCGGCGCAGCCGCGGGGACCCCGATTTGCGCTGCTCCTCCAAGGACGGCGCATCCTGCCGAGGCGAAGCCTCGGCAGGGCACCGGGGGGCCGGAGCGTTGGGAGAGGGGGTTGCGAAGCGCCGGCCAGGTCGTCCGCACCATTGGCGCCGACCTCCCCCCGCGCCAGATGCCCGGTGACATGCGCCGCCCCCTCCTCCTCGCCGTCCTCGCCTCGCTCCCCGTCCTCGGCCTGCTGCTCTTCCTCGGCACCTGGCAGCTCGAGCGGCTGCACTGGAAGTCCGACCTCATCGCCCGCATCGCGGCCTCCGAAGCCGCGCCGGCGGCGCCGCTCCGCGAGCCGCCCGAGCCGCTCGCGAAGGTCCGCGTCACCGGCCGCTTCGACCATGCGCGCGAATCGACGCTCGGCGTCGAGCCGCGCGGCAACCAGCTCGGCGCCCATCTCGTCACCCCGCTGCTGCGCGACGGCGCGCCGGCGATCCTGGTGAACCGCGGCTGGGTCCCGCTGGAACGCCGCGGCCTGCTCTCCCGCCCCGAGGGCGAGGTGACGGTGGAAGGCTGGGTGCATCCCGGCGACCGCCGCAACCTCTTCTCCGCAACCGACGACGCGGCAGGCCGGCGCTTCTACGTCTTCGACCCGCCCGCGATCGGCGCCGCGCTCGGCCTGCCCGTCGCCCCCTATGGCATCGTCGCGATGGGGGGCGCGGGAACGCCGGACCCTGCCCGGACGCTCCCACGTCCGACGAACAACCACCTCGGCTACGCGATCACTTGGTACGGGCTGGCGGTGTCGCTGGCCCTCGTCCTCGCCGCCATGGCCGTCCGCCGCCGGAGCCCCGCATGAACGCCGCCTATGACCGGTTGAAGGCCCGCTTCGCGCGCATCGGCGCGCTGAACGAGGCCGCCGGCATCCTGCATTGGGACGCCGCCGCGATGATGCCGCCCGGCGGCGGCAATGCCCGCGGCGAGCAGCTCGCAGCCCTCGCCGGTGTCGCGCATGAGCTCCTGACCGACCCGCGTGCCGCCGAGGATCTCGCCGCCGCGACCGCGACCGAGGAATGGGACGTCGCCAACCTCCGCCTCATGTCCCGCGCCCATGCCCGCGCCACTGCGCTGCCGACCGACCTGGTGGAGGCGACGGCTCGGGCCAACTCCGCCTGCGAGAAGGTCTGGCGCCAGGCGAAGCACGACGCCGCGTTCGGCATGGTCGAGAAGCTGCTGACCGAGGTGGTGCGCCTGCAGCGCGAGACGGCCGCGGCGCTCGGCGCCAAGCTCGGCATGGACCCCTACGACGCGCTGATGGACGGCTACCAGCCCGGCGTCACGGCCACCGACGTGGACCCCGTCTTCGCCGCCTACGAGGCGTGGCTGCGCGACGCCCTGCCGCGCGCCGAGGCTCTCCAGGCCGCCAGGCCCACGCCGGTCCCGCTCGCGGGCGACTTCCCCGCCGAGGCGCAGCGCGCCCTCTGCCGCGAGATGGCCGAGCGTGTCGGACTCGAGTTCAAGCACGCCCGCCTCGACGAATCCCTGCACCCCTTCTGCGGCGGCAACCCGTCGGATGTGCGCATCACCACCTTTTACGACGAGGCGAACCCCGCCAAGGCGCTGCTCGGCGTGCTGCACGAGACGGGGCACGCGATGTACGAACGTGGCCTGCCCGCCGGCTGGGCGCGCCAGCCGGTCGGCGAGGCGGCCGGCATGGCCGTGCATGAATCGCAGTCGCTGATCGTCGAGATGCAGGCCTGCCGCTCCGACGCCTTCCTCGGCTTCCTCTCCGCCCGGCTCGTGAAGGTGTTCCGCGTCGATCCGCGCACCACCTCGCCCGACAACCTCGCCCGCCTCTGGCGCCGCGTGGAGCGCGGCTTCATCCGCGTCGACGCCGACGAGATGACCTACCCCGCCCACGTCATCCTGCGCTTCCGCCTGGAACGCGCGATGATCGCGGGGAAGCTGGAGGTGCGGGACCTCCCCGCCGCCTGGAACCAAGGAATGCGCGACATGCTCGGCATCGTCCCGCCCGACGATGCGCAGGGCTGCCTGCAGGACATCCACTGGCACGACGGCGCCTTCGGCTACTTCCCTTCCTACACCCTCGGCGCCATGGCCGCCGCGCAGCTCATGGCCGCGATCAAGGCCGACATCCCCGAGCTCGACGACATGCTCGCCGAGGGCGACCTCTCCGCGATGATGCGCTGGCTGAACCTCAACGTGCACGGAGAAGGCGCGCGGCTCGGCTTCCAGGACCTGCTGCGCCACGCGACGGGCCGCCCGCTCGACCCCTCCGCCTTCACCGCGCACCTCACGCGCCGCTACCTCGACGCGTGAGCGCCGCGCAGCGCGAGCTCTTCGACACGTCACGGCGCGCGGCGCTGGCCGCGCGCTGGCTGCGCCTGACGCGCGACGATCTGCCACGCCTCGCCGCCCCGCATCGCTGGCCGATCCGCCACGACCACTGCCTCATGCGCGTCTGCCTCGACGCCGCGCTCGGCGAGCGCTGGGACAGCCGCGTGCGCCGCCCCGCGCTGCGCCACCTGACCGACGACCAGCTCGAGGCCGCGGTCGCGGTCGCGGAGCGCATCCACGCCGATCCCGCGCTGCTGCCGGTGCTCAACGCTGCCTCGCTGCGGCTGCGCGGCGCTTGGCACGCCGCGCCGCCACGCGGTTGACCGCTCCCATGGACCGCATGGTCGCCCCGCTCGGCCGCCTCTGGCGCGCCATCGCCGACCGCCTCGCCGCCCCCGCCGATGGCGCCGAAGCCGCGGCGCTGCACGACGTCGCGGCCGCCAGCGCACCCGTCCTCTGGCTGCTCGGCAAGACCGGCGCGGGCAAGACCTCGATCGTCGCCGCGCTGACCGGCGACCCCGCGGCGGAGGTCGGGGCCGGCTTCGCCCCGTGCACCCGCACCGCACGCGTCTTCGACCTTCCGCCCGAGGCGCCGCTGCTCCGCATCCTCGATACCCGCGGCCTCGAGGAACCCGGCTACGACCCGGCCGAGGACATCGCCTGGTGCGAATCCCAGGCCCACCTGATCGTCGCCGTCGCGCGGGTGGACGATCCCGCGCAGGGCGCGGTGCTCGCCGCGCTCCGCGCCGCGCGCCGCCGCCATCCGGACTGGCCGGTCATCGTCGCGCAGACCCACCTCCACGCGCTCTATCCCGCCGGCGCCGCGCATCCCGATCCCTATCCCTTCACCGGCGGGCCCGACGACCTGTTGAACCCGGCGATCCCGCACGCGCTGCGCCAGGCGCTCGCGCATCACCGCGCGCTGTTCGAGGGCCTGCCCGGCCCGGCGCCGCGCTTCGTCCCGCTCGACTTCACTGACGCGGCCGATGGCTACGAGCCCACTGGCTTCGGCCTCGACGCGCTGCTCGCCGCCTTGGCGGAGGCCGCGCCCGAGGCCGCGCGCGCCATTGCCGCCGCGCGCGAGGCGCCGGACGGCACGCGACGCCTCATCCTCGGCTACGCCGCCGCTGCTGCCGGCGGTGGCGCCGTGCCGGCGCCCGCCATCGGCATCGCCGCGCTCGCCGGCGCCAACGGGCTGATGCTGCGCGCGCTCGCCGCGCGCCACGGTCTCGCCTGGACATCGGCCGACCTCGCCGGCCTTGGGGCCGCGATCGGCGGCGGCGCGCTGCTCGGCTGGGGGCTGCGCTACGGCGTGCGGGAGCTCGCCAAGCTGATCCCCGGCCTCGGCACGGTCCTCGGCGGCACGCTCAACGCCGCCGCTGCGTTCGCGCTCACCTGCGGCATCGGCGAGGCGGCGCGCGTCTGGCTCGCCCATCGCCGCCGCGGCGCCACCGCCCCGCCCGAGGAGGTCCGCCGCGCCTTCCACGACGCCCTCGCCCAAGCCGTGCGCAGGAACCGCCCCGCATGACGCGGCGACTGAAGCGCTACTGGCGCGAGATCCTGCTTGTCGCGCTGATGGCGGCACCCTGGCTCGCGCTGCTGGTCCTCGGCTTCCTCTGGCTCATGCAGAACGACCGCGTGCTCGTCTGGGCGCTCGGCGCGGTCGCCTGCGGGCTGCTTGCCTGGCCGATCCGCCGCGCCATCCGCACCCGCGCTGGCGCGCGCCTCGCCGCCGAGCTCGACGCCCGCGCCGCCCCCGACCCCGCCTGGCGCGAGATCGAGCGCAAGGCGTGGGAGGATGTCGAGGCCCTCGCCGCCTCGACCCCTCCGCTCGAGCCGGACCGCGAGGCCGCGACGGAACTCGCCCGCCGCACCGTCGAGACGGTGGCCAAGCGCTTCCACCCCGACGACCCTGACGCCGCTGCCCGCGTCACCCTGCCCGAATTGCTGCTGCTGACCGAGCGCGTCTCGCGCGACCTCCGCCGCTTCGTCCTCTCGCACCTGCCCGGCGCGCGCACGCTGCGCATCGACCATGCGCTGAAGGTGAAGCGCCTCGTGGATCGCTGGGGCGCGCCGGCGCAGCGCGCCTTCGAGATCGGCTTCGCCGCCTGGCGCGTCGGCCGGGTCGCCGCGAACCCCACCACCGGCGTAGCGCAGGAGCTCGCGCGCTGGCTCGATGCGGAGGGCCGCGCCGCCCTCGCCGGCAACCTCCGCAGCGCCGCGACGCGCGAGCTGGTGCGCGAGACCGGCCGCGCCGCCATCGACCTCTATGCCGGCCGCCTCCGCCTGACCGCGCAGGAGATCGAGACGGCCGAGGCCGCGGAGCGGGTGGACGCCGCCCCGCCCGCGCCGATGCCGGTGCGCGTCGTCCTCCTCGGCCAGGTCAATGCGGGCAAGTCGAGCACCGCCAACGCCATGGCCGGCGCCGTCCTCGCCGAGACCGGCCCGACGCCGACGCCAGGCGGCGCGCGCGAATGGGAAATCCGCGCCGAGGGGCGCCCCGCCGTGCTGCTCGTCGACACCGCGGGCCTCGACGGCACCGATGCCGCGCGCGACGCCGCGATCGCCGAGGCCGCGCGCGCGGATGCGATCGTCTGGGTCGCCTCCGCCACCCAGCCCGCGCGCGCCGCGGATGCCGATGCGCTGCAGGCGTTGCGCAGGGCGCAATCCGCCGACCTCGCGCGCCGCCCGCCGCCGCTGATCCTCGCGCTGACCGGCGTGGACCGCCTGCGCCCCGCCGCCGAATGGGCGCCGCCCTACGACCCCGCCGGCAGCCGCCCGAAGGAGGGGAGCCTGCGCGCCGCGACCGACGCGGTGGCCGCCGCGCTCGACATCCCGCGCGACGCGATCGTGCCGGTCGCCGTCCCAAGCGGCGCGCCGCCCTGGAACCACGAGGCGCTCTGGGCCGCGATCGCCGCGCGGCTCGACGAGGCGAAGCTGCGCCGGATCGAAGGCCTGCGCGCGCGGGGCGGCACGCTGCGCGAGATGGCCTCGCAACTCGGCGCCTCGGCCAAGCTGCTCGGCCGCCTGGCCTTCAAGCGCTGACGTCGCGCGGGACGCGCGCGGTACACGGCCTTCGCGGGACGCGCGCGGTACACGGCCTTCGCGGGACGCGCGCTTCATCGTTCTCGCGCCACGCGCGCCATCCTCGTCCCGCCACGCGCGCGCCATCGCGCCGCCGCGTCGCATCGCCAGGCTGCGCGCATCGCCCCGGAGGATGCGATGCGCGCACCGATCCTGCTCCTGTCGCTCCTCTTCGCCGGCTGCGCCCTGCCGCCCCCGGCGCGCCTCGTCAGCGGCGCGCAGGTCGCGCGCTGCGACCTCGATGCCGCCGCAGGCAGCGGTGGCAACCCCGTCGCTGCGTCGCAATCCTCCGCCGAATCCCGCATCCGCGCGCGCTGCCTCCGCGCCGCGGTCTTCGAGAACGCCGAGGCCGCGGGCCGGCTGCTCGGCTTCCGCCTCGACCTCGCCGAGCCCGGCCCGATCCTGCCCGAGCACGACGCCGCCCTCGTCGGCCTCGCCGAGGGCTGCGGCGCGCCACGCGGCCGCCTCGGCACGATCTACGCCGCCGACCCTGTCACCCGCCCGGGCCTCGCCCGCGGCCAAGCCGCCGCGCCCGCCGCCACGCCCGCGATCTGCGCCTTCGCCCGCGGCGCCCTCGCCGCGACGTCGCGCGGCTGAGGCACCCCTGGCCCTCCCCCCCCCGCCGGAGAGGGTCGCGCAGCGCCCGGAGCGTGGTCGTCACAGACGGAACAGGATCGTGGCTACTTCACGTCGGATATGCCTCAGCCAATCAAGCCCTAGTCCACAGGCCCGGCCGGATCGGACCTTCGCGTACCGGAAAGTTTCACTTTGCGCTGCATCAAAGGTCGACGCGCCCACCGCGCGTTAACCTAATCCCAATACAATCAGGCAGTTGCGACGGCCCGCCCCCCTCGGCGACTGGCCCACAGCCCCTCTCGCGCTGCCAAATCCGGTTGGAGTCCAACGCCTTGCGCGATCCGGCTGCGGAATCGTGCGAAGCATCAATCCACACGGTTGTCCACAGGCGGAGTGGGGATGGTCAGCAGCCGCGCGGTCTCGCCCTCGATCGCCGCCTCCAGCGCCGGCAGCAGCCTCGCCCGCGGCAGCCCGGGCGGCAGCGGCTCCAGCACCGAGACATGGATCACGCCGGCCCGCTTGCGGAAGGCGCGCCGCCCCCAGACGCGGCCGCTGTCCGTCGCCACCGGGATCACCGGCGCCGCGCCCGCGCCGGCGACCGCCACCACGCCAGGCTGGTAGGGCACGCGCTCGCCCGGGGCGCTGCGCGTGCCCTCGGGGAAGATCACCACCTGCCGCCCGGCCGCGAGCGCCGCGGCAGATGCGCGCAGCATCCCGCGCAGCGCCGCCCCGCCGCCTGCCCGGTCCACCGGGATCATGCCGACCTTGCCCGCGAACCAGCCATAGAGCGGGATCGCGAGCAGCTCCCGCTTCAGGACATAGGCCGCGTCCGGCACCAGGGTGAGCCAGACGATCGTGTCGAAGGCCGATTGGTGCTTCGACGCGATCACCGCCGCGCCGCGCGGGATGCGCTCCGCGCCCAGCACCCGCACCTCCACGCCGCAGGTCAGCCGCAGCCAGCCGATCACCAGCCGCGCCCAGAGCCGCATCACGCGGAGCGCGAAGCGCCGCGGCAGCGCGAGCATCGGCAGGCAGGCGACGCCGAGGATGGCGGTGAGCGAGAAGAAGCCTGCATTGAACAGCGCCGAGCGAAGGACGGTCATCGTCGCGCGGACTCCCTCGCGGGCGTCAGTGCCGACAGGCCCGTCAGCGCCAGCCCGAGCTTCACGTATTCGCCGGCCAGCAGCCGCGCGACGCGCAACCGCGGCACCTGCCCCGCCTCGAGGGCGGTGGGCCCGACGGGATGCGCCAGCAGCGCGACACCCGGCAGCGCGCGGCGCAGCTCCACCAACGCACGCGGCATGTGGTAGCCGGCGGTCACGACGCGCAGCGAGCGGATGCCCCCCGCCCGCGCCCAGGCCGCGGTTTCCGCCGCGTTCCCGACGGTGGTCGCGGCCGCGCGGCCGAGCGTCACGCGGCGCGCGGCCGCGCCCGTCTCGCGTCCCTGCGTGCGCAGGATGTCGGCGAGCGTCGCGCCCGGCGCCACGCCGCTGATCAGTAGCCGCGGCGCCGCCCCGGCCTCGAGCAGCGCGAGCCCCGTCGCGACGCGCTCCGCGCCGCCGGTCAGCACCACGATGCCGTCGCTGCGCCGCCCCGGCTCCTCAGGCGCGTCGGGGATCTCGGCCAGGAACAGGACGAAGCCCAGCGCCAGCGCCGCGGCCGCGAGGGCCGCGCCGAGCGCCCAGCGAAGCCACGCCTTCAACTCAATCGTCTCAGCCAGCGGCGCACGGTGGCCTGCGCGGTCGCCCAACCCACCAGGAAGGCGAGCGGCGGCACCGCGGCCAGGGCGGGCCAGGGCAGGGCGCGCAGTCCGCCGGCTTCCGCCCCCGTCCAGGGCGCGGCGAGGTCGGCGAGCAGCGCGAGCGCCGGCACAGCCGCCGCCGTGCCGATCAGCGCGCCGCCGGCTGCGAGCAGCCCGAGCCGCCGTGCGAAGCGCCCTGCGATGTCGGCATCCCGCGCGCCGAGCCCGTGCAGCACCTCCACCGCGTCGCGCCGCGCGGCCAGCCCCGCGCGCGTCGCCACCGCCACCACCGCGGCCGACACCACCGCGACGAGGCCGAGCACCGCCCAGCTCAGCGCCTGCAGGCTGCGCGCCAGCGCCGCCAGCCGCTGCACCCAGAGGCCATGCGCCTCCACCACCGCGCCCGGCACCGCAGCTTCCAGCCGCTGCCCGACCTCGATCGGGTCTGCGAGGCGTTCGCGCAGCCGCACCTCGATCACGGCCGGCAGGGGCAGGGCGCCGACGCCGCCGACCCAGGGCCGCAGCAGCTCCTGCAGCCGAGCCTGGTCGAGCGGCCGCGCCTCCGCCACCTCCGGCAGGGCGCGGAGGGCGGCGAGCGTGCGCTCGATCCGCGCCGCGTCGGCTTCGGGCACCTGCACCGTCACCGCCGCCGCGGCGCCGCGCTGCCAGCGGTCGCTGAGCGCCGCCGCGCCCTGCGCGCCTGCCGCCGCGAGGGCCGCGAGCAGCGCCATCGCCGCGACGAGGCCGGGCAGCAGCCATCCCGACAGCGCGCGGCGCAGCCCGAGCGGATCGCGCGAATAGCGACGCCGCCTAGCCATCGCCTGCACCCCATCCGGAACAAGCGAGGGCGGCCGGCGCAGCCGGCCGAGGCCGCGAATGCGGCCCGCGCGCAAACCGGCCGCGCCGCCGGGCCGAGCCGTGGCCCGCGCGCCAGGCAAGCCGCCGGAGGCGGCGCCCGCCGCGTGAGGGCACGATGCCGTCAAGCCGCCGGAGGCGGCGCCCGCCGCCTGAGGGCATCATAGATCTGCCAGCGCGTAGACCGCGCGCGCATTCTCCGGGTCGTGCAGCCGCCCGCCATGCAGATACAGCGCGGGCGCGGGAAAGCGCGACACCAGTTCCTCGTCATGCGTCGCCACCACCACCGTGGTGCCGAGCCGGTTCATCTCGCCGAGCAGCGCCAGCAGCCGCCGTGCCTGGCGCCCGTCGAGGTTGCCCGTCGGCTCGTCCGCCACCACCAGCTCCGGCCGGTGCACCACGGCGCGCGCGATGGCGATGCGCTGCTGCTCCCCGCCCGAGAGCTCGAGCGGCGAGGATTGCGCCTTCGCCTCCAGCCCGACCCAGCGCAGGATCTCGCCGACATCGGCGCGGATCTGCGCCTCCGGCCGGCCCGCCAGGCGCAGCGGCAGCGCCACGTTGTCGAAGGACGACAGGTAGGGCAGCAGCCGGAAATCCTGGAACACCACGCCGATCCGCTGCCGCAGGCCGGGCAGCGCGGCGCGCGGCGCCTTCGACGTCCGGGTGCCGAGCACCTCCACCTCGCCGCGGGTCGGCCGCAGCGCCAGGTGCATCAGCCGCAGCACCGAGGACTTGCCGGCGCCGGACGGCCCGAGCAGCCAGGTGAAGGAGCCCCGGGGGAGGGCGAAGGTGACGTCGGCCAGCGCCTCCGGCCCCCAATCCCCGCGATGGGGACCGCCGCCCGGATAGCGCAGCCCGACCGCCTCGAAGCGGACCATGGCCGATGGATGCCCCGCCCCGCGCCCCGCGTCGAGGGGCCTTCACTTCCGTGGGATGGTCGCATGGGTGGACGTGCGGCGCGGCGCGCGCCACATCCCCTCCATGCGTGTCGCCTGCCCGGCCTGCATCGCCGCCTACGAGATCCCCGATGCGCTGCTCGCGGGTGGCCCTCGCCTGTTGCGCTGCGCCGCCTGCGGCGCCGAGTTCGAGGCCGTGCCCGCGGCCGCGCCCCCCTCTGTCGCCCCGCTGGCCGCCCCGCCCGCTGCCGCCGCGCCGCCGGAGCTCCCGGACGCCGCGACGCCCGACGCCCCGCCCAGCCCTCGCCCCCCGGTGCCCGAGTCCGACCGCCCGCCGCCGACGCGCGGCCCGGCGCACCCCTCGCCCGCCGAGCCGCTGCCGCCGAACCCGCCGCCGCGCCGCCGCACCGGCCTCGCCGCCGCCTGGCTGCTCTCCGTGGCATTGCTGGCCGCGGCCGTCTGGGCCGCCTGGCACTGGCGCGCCGAGGTGATGCAGGCCTGGCCGCCCGCGGTGCGGCTCTACGCGGCGCTCGGCCTGGGCTGACCGCCCGCGCAACGCCGGTCGCCCCCGCCCGTTGGCGCGGTCATGCCCGGCACGCTCCGCATCGCCCTCGTCGCCCATGACGCCAGGAAGGACGCCCTCGTCGCCTGGGCGCGGCGCTGGGAGCATGGGCTGGCGCGTCACGCCCTCTGCGGCACCGGCACCACGGCCGGCGAGATCGCCCGCGCCTGCCCGTCGCTGCGCGTCGAGGAATTGCTGAGCGGCCCGAAGGGCGGCGACCTTCAGATCGGCGCGCGCATCGCGTCGAGGGAGCTCGACGCGCTGGTCTTCTTCCCCGACCCGCTCTCGCCGCACCCGCACGAGAACGACGTGCAGGCGCTGATCCGCATCAGCCTCCTCGCCGACATCCCCGTCGCGCTGAACGCCACCTCCGCCGACCACCTGGCCGAGGCGATGTTCGTGGTCCGCGGCCAGGGCTGACCACGCCGGCCACGGCTTGCGTTACGATCCCGGACGCAACAGGATTGCCGAACAATGCTGGTTGCGGAGGTGAGTCATGTCCGAGAACGGCGTCACGCTGATGAATCCGCCATCCAACTCCATGCAGCGCCTCGTGATCGAGACGCGGATGAAGCAGGCCTTCGGCAGCACCGATTTCAGCGGTGTCCGCACGCACGCCGACGCGAATGGCGGCGGCACCTCGGCCCAGGCCTACGTCACCGGCAACAACGTGTTCTTCGGGCCGGGGTCCAAGGACGCCAACAACCAGCTCCTGGCGCATGAGCTCACGCATGTCATGCAGCAGACCGGCGGGGTGGTGAGATAGGGGCTCAGGCCCCGAGCACCCGCCGCGCCTCCGCCGCATCCGCAGCGATCGCCGCCTTCAGCTCGCCGAGGTCCTTGAAGGTCGCGTCAGGCCGCATGAAGGCGTGCAGCCTCACGCGGATCTCCTGCCCGTAGAGGTCGCCCGACCAGTCGAAGAGGTGCACCTCGAGCCGCGTCACCGGATCGCCGCCGAGCGTCGGCCGCCGCCCGACATTGGCGACGCCCGGCACCACAGTGCCGCCACCCAGCGCCACCGTCACCGCATAGACCCCGCGCGCCGGCTCCACCTGCCGGCCGAGCAGGATGTTCGCCGTCGGCCAGCCGAGCTCGCGGCCCAGCCGGTCGCCGCGAAACACCTCGCCGCGGATCTCGTGGTCACGGCCGAGCTCGCGCGCCGCGCGCTCCGGATAGCCGTCCTGCAGCAGGCGGCGGATCCGCGTGGAGGAGACCGGCCCGCCCTCATCGGCCACCGGCGGCACCACCGTCAGCCCGATGCCCCGCCGTTCCGCCTCGCGCGCCAGGAAGGCGATGTCGCCGCCGCGCCGGTGGCCGAAGGCGAAGTCCGGCCCACAGGCCAGGTGCTTCGCGCCGAGGCCGCGGTGCAGCACCTCCTCCACGAAACCCTCGGCGGGCATCGCGGCGAGTGCCGCGTCGAAGCGCAGCGCGAAGACGATGCCGACGCCGACCGTCCCCATCGCCTCCGCCTTGGCCGGCAGCAGCGTCAGGCGGAAGGGCGGGTCCTCCGGCCGGAAATGCTCGCGCGGATGCGGCTCGAAGGTCAGCGCCGCGAGCGGCAGGTCCGGCCGCGCCCCATGCGCCGCCCGGATCACCGCCTGGTGCCCCAGATGCACCCCGTCGAAATTCCCGAGCGCCACCGCCGCCCCGCGCAGCGCCGCGGGCACGCTGCGCCAGTCCTCGACGAGAACCGGCATCACTCCTCCCTGCCCCGACCACGGGGCAGGGTCGGGGTGGGGGGAGCGCCCACGCCCGCCAATGCGCGTCTCACATCTGCTCCGGCCGCAACCAGGCCTGCGTGCCCTCCGGCGCGCGGTACGCCGCCAGCCGCTCGATCGCCTCGCCCGGCGTCCCCGCCAGCATCGCCAGCGGCCGGTGCTGCGGCCGGATGAAGCCCGCGCCCGCCATGTGGTCCAGCGCATTCATGAAGGGCCGCCAGAACCCGTCGACGTCGAGGAACACCACCCCCTTCTCCTGGATGCCGAGCTGCGCCCAGGTCAGCGCCTCCACCGCCTCCTCGAGCGTGCCGTAGCCGCCCGGCAGCACGACGAAGCCGTCCGACAGCTCGGCCATCTTCGCCTTGCGCTCGTGCATCGTGTCGACGATGTGCATCTCGACACCGCCGCCATGCCCGACCTCGCGCTTGAGCAGGCCATAGGGGATCACGCCGATCACCTCGGCGCCCGCCTGCAGCGCCGCATCCGCCGCGATGCCCATCAGCCCGACCGCGCCGCCGCCATAGACAAGGCCGAGCCCGCGCCGCGCCACCTCCCGCCCGAGCGCCACCGCGGCTTCCGCATAGACCGGCGCATTGCCCGTTGTGGAGCCGCAGAAGACGCAGACGCGCTTGATCGGACGACTCACTCCGCCGCTTCCTTCGCCGCCTGCGCCGCTGCGCGCATCGGCACCGCGACGATCGCCTCGCCTTCCAGCACGGGCTCGCCGCGCACCGTGCAGACCGTCCTCAACGTCACCCGGCCCTTCTCCGCATTCAGCCCCGTGATCTCCACCGTGGCCGTCACCGTGTCGCCGATCTTCACCGGACGGCGGAAGCGCAACGACTGCGAGAGGTAGATCGTTCCCGGCCCGGGTAGCTGCGTCCCCATCACCTTGGTGATGAGACCGGCGGCAAGCATGCCATGCGCGATGCGCTCGCCGAAGAAGCCCTCGCGCGCATATTCCTCGTTCAGGTGCATCGGATTGGTGTCGCCGGTCACCGCGGCGAAGAGCACGATGTCGGATTCGGTGATCGTCTTGCCGAAGCGCGCGGTCTGGCCGAGCTCCAGGTCCTCGAAGAAGCAGCCTTCGCTCATCGCTCTCCCGGCTCCGCTGCGGCGCAACATCACCCCGTTACCGAAGGCGCCAGGGCGGAGCAAGGCCCGGCATTTACAGCTCCCCGCGCGCGGGCGAGAACCGGGCATGCCGCTGACCGACCTCGGCCCGTCCGACCGCCTCCTCGACGAGCTCCGCACCTGGGTGGAGGCCGAGACGCCGACTACCGATGCCGCCGCCGTCAACCGCCTGATGGACCGCTGCGCCGCCGACCTTGCGCATGCCGGCGGCGAGCTCCGCCGCATTCCCGGCCGCGACGGCTACGGCGACACGCTGATCTGCCGCACGCCGGGTGAAGGTGCGCCGATCGTGGTCGCCGGCCATCTCGACACGGTCTGGGACCACGGCACGCTCGCGACATCGATGCCCTTCCGCGTCGAGGGCGACCGCGCCCACGGCCCCGGCATCTACGACATGAAGGCGGGCAGCTTCTTCGCCTTCCACTCGGTGCGCGAGATCCTGCGCCAGCGGGTCGCCACGAAGCGCCCGGTCCTCCTGCTGCTGACGCCTGACGAGGAGGTCGGCAGCCCCACCAGCCGCGCGCCCATCGAGGATGCCGCGCGCGGCGCCCGCGCCGTGCTGATCCCCGAGCCCGCCGGCGCGGGCGGCGCCTGCGTCACCGCGCGCAAGGGGGTGGGGCGCTTCGACATCGCGGTAGAGGGCGTCTCGGCCCATGCCGGCGGCAACTGGTCCGAGGGCCGCAGCGCCGTCGTCGCACTCGCCGAGGTGATCCTGAAGATCCACGCCATGACCGATCTCGCCGCCGGCATCACCACGAACGTCGCGCCCATCCGCGGCGGCACGCGCCCCAATGTCATCCCGCCCGAGGCCTTCGCCGAGGTGGACCTCCGCGTCCCCACGATCGAGCTCGGCGAGCGGATCGAGGCCGCGATCCTCGGCCTCTCCTACGAACGCGACGGCATCCGCGTGACGGTCACCGGCGGCATGAACCGCCCGCCATTCGCCGAGACCGACGCGATCCGCGCCCTCTACGACCGCGCGCGCGTGCTCGCCGCGCGGCACGGCTACGAATTGCCGACGCAGCACCGTGGCGGCGGCTCCGACGGCAACTTCACCGCCGCGCTGGGCGTGCCGACGCTCGACGGCCTCGGCTGCACCGGCGCCGGCGCCCACGCCCCGCACGAGCACATCCTCTGGCGCGACCTCGCGCCGCGCTGCGCCACGCTCTGCGCGCTCCTCGAGACCATCGAGTGACAGCGTCCCCTAGTCCCTCCGCCCCCACAGGGGGGAGAAGATCAGGGTGAAGGGGGCGTGCAGGATCATCACGCCCAGCACCGACGCGCTGGCGCCCCACCACCTCTGATCACGATGACCCTCGCCATCTTCACCCTCGCCGCCCTCGCCGAGATCGCCGGTTGCTTTGCATTCTGGTCCGTCACGCGCCTCGGCAAGCCGGCCTGGTGGCTGATCCCCGGCCTCGCCTGCCTCGCTCTCTTCGCCTGGCTGCTGACGCGCGCCGACGCCGCCTTCGCCGGCCGCGCCTTCGCCGCCTATGGCGGCGTCTACATCGCCGCCTCCCTCGCCTGGATGTGGGCCGTCGAGGGCGCGCGCCCCGACCGCTTCGACCTCGCCGGCGCCGCGCTCTGCCTCGGCGGCGCCGCGCTCGTCCTGTTCGCGCCGCGCGCCGCATGACCGCGCCGCGCGGGGAGCCCTGGCTCGTCGCCGCCTTCCTCCTCGGCGTGCTGTCGCTGCTGCTGGCCTCCGGCGACAGGCTGCTCGGCGACCCCGACACCTACTGGCACATCCTGACCGGCCAGCGGATCCTCGCGACCTTCACGCTGCCCACCACCGACACGCTCTCGCACAGCTTCGCCGGCAGCCCCTGGATCGCGAAGGAATGGCTCGGCCAGGTGCTGCTCGCGTTCGCCTACGATTCGGGCGGCTGGCGCGGCGTGGTGCTGCTCACCGCCGCGACCTTCGCCGCCGCCTTCGCGCTGCTGCTCGCCGTGCTGCTGCGCCGGCTGCGCATCACCGCGGCCCTCGTGCTCGCGCTGCTCGCGGTGCCGCTGGTCGCGAGCGGCGCGCTCGCCCGTCCGCACGCCTTCCTCTTTCCGTTGCTGGTCATCTGGACCGCCGCGCTGTCCGATGCCGCGGAGCGCGGCCGCGCGCCGCCGCCCTGGCTGCTCGGGATCATGGCGCTCTGGGCGAACCTTCATGCGAGCTTCCCGATCGCGTTGGTGATCGCCGGCGCCTTCGGGGCGGCGGCGCTGCTCGCCGCGCGCCCCGCCGACCGCGCCCGCACCGCGCTGCGCTGGGCCGCCTTCGGCCTCGCCGGCCTCGCCGTCACCGGCCTCACGCCCTACGGCTACGACGTGCTGCTGCTCTCGGTGGATTTCTTCGGCCGCAACGACGCGGTGCGATACATCAAGGAATGGCAGCCGCTCGATCCCAGCCCCGGCGAGGCGCTGGCCATCCTCGGCCTGCTCGCCCCCTTCGCGCTGCTGGCCGTCTCGGGCGGCGTGCTGCGCATCGTGCCGGTGCTGCTGCCAGTGCTCCCCTGTGCCGTGCTGATGGTGCAGTACGGCCGCTTCACCGGCCTCTTCGCGATCGTGGCGGCGGTCGCGGTGGCCGGCCCGCTCGGCCGCCAGGTCACAGCGCTGGCGCCGGCGCCGATCGGCCGCTTCCGCGCCGCTCCCGCCGGCGTCGCGCTCTTCGCGCTCGTCGCGCTGGCGCTCGCCGTGGTGCCGCGCCCGGCGCCGCCGCCCAGCGTCACGCCGATGGCGGCGCTCGACGCCGCGCTGGCCGCCGGCGCGCGCGGGCCGGTCTTCAACGCGCATGACTATGGCGGCTACCTGATCTGGCGCGGCATCCCGACCTTCATCGACGGCCGCAACGACCAGCTCTTCCACCGCGGCTTCGCCACCGCGCTCTACGGCGCCGAGCGCGGCCCGGACGACGCCGCCTTCCTGGCCCTCCTCGACCGCCACGGCGTCGCCTGGGCGCTGGTCCCCGCCGGCTCGGCCGCGGCGGAGAAGCTCTCGCGCGCCGCGGGCTGGCGCCGCGTCCACGCCGACCCGGTCGCAGCGGCCTTCCTGCGGGAGTGATCCGCGGCGCAGCGCCGCGGATCAGGCGCTGCACATGCGACGCGGAAGCCCGGCTCCGCCTCCGACGCCGCATTGCCCTCTGGCCGGCACTTATCATCGCGCCTGCCTTCGGTGATCGGCCGGGCACCAGGATCACGCGTGACGACGGCTCGCCGCCGATGCCCCACCGGCGCCGCGCCCGGCCGATTGTCCGCGCATGTAGGCCTGGGGCCCGCAGCCCATTTGTGTGCGGAAGGGGCCTTCGCCATCCGTCGTCGCACCCGACACGTCCCGCGTCAGCACCAGCACCGCCTTCTCGCGATACATGCCCGGAACGCCATCGCTATACCCCAGCCCCCGTGCGACGCGCAGCGACGCGGCGTGCTCCGGCTCGATCATGCAGAAGCTCCGCGCCGCCACGCCCTCCGCGTCCGCCCAGGCGAGCACAGCCGCCATCGCCTCGCGCGCCAGCCCCGCGCCCCACCACGCGCGCGCCAGCGCCCAGCCCGCCTCCGGCACGCCGTGCAGCCGCGGGGTCATGTCGCGCCGCCAATCCGCCAGCCCCGCCTCGCCGACGAAGCGCCCGTCCGGCGTCTCGACCACCCAGTACCCCCAGCCGCTCAGCGCCCAATGCCCCGCATGCCGCAGCAGCCGCGACCAGCTCTCCTCCGCCGTGAAGGGCCGCCCGCCGATGAAGCGCGTCACCTCCGGATCCGCCCACATTGCGGCCAGCGCGGGAAGATCCGACGCCGCATGCGCGCGCAGGACCACCCGCGCCGTCGCCAGGCGCGGCGCCGCACTCAGCGCGGCCATTCGATCGGCGCGAGCCGCGTCACCGGGATGCGCACCAGCGCGAGGGTGCGGTCCTCGAGCGTCAGCGGCACCTCGAGCTCCGGCGCCCCGTCCTCCGCCGATGGGCGCGAGAGCAGCGGCAGCACGGTGCGCGCCGTCGATGCGGCGCGGCGGTTGATCGCGCCCGCCTCGGCCAGCGCGTCCAGCGCGGCGGTCGCGCCGGTCAGCCGGAGCGTGCCCGCGCCCATCGGCTGCAGCGCCTCGTCGAGCGTCAGCGTCGCCGCGACATTGGCGCCCACCGGTCCCCAGCGCAGCGCGAAGGAGCGCAGCTCCGCCGTGCCGCCGCCGTCGCGCCAGGCCTCGGCGCGCTGCACCGGCACGCGGCCGGGCGGCACCGGCCCGCTGAGGGCGAGCTCCGCCGCCACCGATTCCACCCGCCGCCCGAAGGCCGCGGCGGCCGCGCCGGCCGGCGCCGCGGGCAGTTCCACCCCCTCCGCGCCGAAGCTCACCGCCAGCGCCGGTTCCTCCTCGGTGGCAGACGCGCTGCCCGACAGCGACAGCCGCGCGCTCCGCAGCTCCAGCCCGCCCACCGGGGTGCCAATGCGCAGCCGCTCCGCCGTCGCCTCGAGCGAGCTCGGCGGCGTCCCCCGTTCCAGCGGCAGCACCGCCTGCAGCGCATCCGCCGTGAAGGGCAGCTCGGTCCGCCCGAGCCTGAGCCGCTGCTGCCCCGGCAGTTCCACCACCAGCCGGTCGAGCCGCGGCAGCGTCACGCGCAGCAGCACGCGGTCCGAGGCGAGCGCCATGCCGCCCGGCAGCGTCGTCGCCGCGCCCTCCAGCCGCACGCGGTCGAGTGTCAGCGTCGCCGCCAGCGGCCAGCCGCCGCGCACCGGCGCGGCATGCTCCACCCGCCACCCCGCGGCGCGGCGCAGCGCGACCCAGTCGCGCCACCCCGCCTCTAGCTCCGACGCCATGGCGCGCCAGAGCAGCGTGTGGCCAGCGCCGAGCGCGAACAGGGCCGCCAGCCCCGCCAGGATCAGCGTGCGGCGCAGGCGGCGAGGGGGCTTCCGGTCCATCTGCGCGAAGCCTATAGCCGGGCGCTCCCGCCCGTGCACCAGCCCGCCCGCCACCATCCGAAGCCCGGCGACCCGCCGCTCGCGCCCTGCGGGCAGATGTGGGTCTTCGCCTATGGCTCGCTCATCTGGCGCCCGGGCTTCGCCCATGCCGGGCGGCACCGCGCGCTGCTGCGCGGCTGGCACCGCAGCTTCTGCCTCTGGTCGCATCGCTACCGCGGCACGCCGGAGGTGCCGGGTCTCGTGCTCGGCCTGGACCGCGGCGGCGCCTGCCACGGCGTCGCCTTCCGCGTGCCGGGTGCGCACGCCGCGGAGGTGCTGCGCTACCTCGACGACCGCGAGTTGCCGGACGGGGCGGAGGTCGTCTACCACCGCCGCCTCGTGCCCGTGCGGATCCTGGACCTGCCCGGTACGGTGGTCCCGGCGGTGACCTATGTCGTGAACCGCGCCAGCCGCAACTACGTGCCGCGGCTGCCGGCGGACCGCGCCGCCGCGGTGATCGCCGCCGGCATCGGCCAGATGGGCGCCAACCGCGACTACCTGCTGAACACGCTCGGTCACCTGCAGGAACTTGGCGTGCGCGATGCCGGGCTCGAGCGCATCGCCGCCCTGCTGCCCACCGCCCCGGCGGGCTGACCCCGGCCCAAGGTCCGTTGGACAGGGCGGATGCGGGTCGGCGCCGCCAGCCTTGTGCAAGGGACCCTGGATGGTCCGAAACGGTGCCCCCGAAGCCGGCCCGCCCTCAGCCCGCGCCGGCCTCCAGCAGGCGGCCGAACAGCGCCACGGAGTCGACCAGCTCCGCCGCGCGCACGCATTCGCGCGGCGTATGCGCCGTCGCGACGTCGCCCGGCCCGAGGATGAGGCACGGCGCCAGCCGGTTCAGCTCGCAGGCATCGGTGCCGTAAGGAGCGGTGCGCGGCGCTAGCCCCGTCAGCCGCACGCCGAGCTCGACCAGCGGATGCTCGGCCGCGAGCTCCGGCGGCGGTCCCTCCCACTGCTCCTGCAGCTCGACGCCCGCCGCGCGCGCCGCTTCCCGCACCGCGTTCGCGACGACCATGGGATCGATCCGCGCGCTGTAGCGGTACTTGATGTGCGCCGTCGCCCGCGCCGGCGTGACGTTGAGCGCCGTGCCGTGATTGTCGAGGATGAGGTTGAAGTCGGAGACCGGCGGATCGTAGCCCGGATCCTGCAGCGCCGGATCCTCCCGCAGCCGCGCCTGGACCGCTGCCATCGCGTTCAGGAAGGGCAGCAGCGCCCAGTTCGCGTTGACGCCCCTGCCGGTCGAGGAATGCGCCTGCACGCCGCGCGCGGTCGCGGTGAAGCCGACATGGCTGCGATGCCCGCGCACCGGCGCGAGCGAGGTCGGCTCCGCCACCACGATCCCGCGCAGCCCGAGCGAGGCGGCGAGCGCGCTCTCCGTCGAGATGCGCCGCGCGCCCTCCTTCGTCGTCTCCTCGTCGGCGGTGATCAGCAGCGTCACCGGAAGATGCGCAGGTGCCGCGCGGGCGGCCACGATCATCGCCGCGACCTGCCCCTTCATGTCGACGCTGCCGAGGCCGTGCAGCAGCCCCTCCGCATCGAGCCGCGGCGACCAGGGATCGCTCTCCCACCCCGTCGCCGGCACCGTGTCCATGTGCCCCGACAGCGCATGCCCGCCGCGCGGCCCGCGATGCGCGACGAGCGCGCGCTTCGCCACGCCGGCCGCGTCGGCGTAGTCGATCCGCTCGACCTCGAAGCCGAACAGTTCGGCCTCGATCCGCTCCGCCACCGGGACGTTCGAGACGAAGCTGCGGCTGTCGATCGCGATGAGCTCCGCGGCGAGGCGCAGCACGGGGTGTCGGGGGTCGGTCATGCACCATAGCCTGGCCTGTCCGCCGCCGTTCCGGCAAGCGCGCGGCGCAGGAAAGCGGCGCTCCGTGAAAACAACCGCCTGCAACCAGCACGCCGTTGCTGTCTGCACCCGTCTCGGCCACAACTCTCGCCCAATGCAGAGCTACCTGGACCCGCGCAGCGGGCGTACCTGGCCTCTGGCCGAGCCGCGATGGTGCGGCGACGCGCGCGAGCCGCTGCTGCTCACGCCGCGTCGCGCGCCGGCACGCGACGAGATCGCCGCCACGCGATCGATCTGGCGCTACGCCGCCGCGCTGCCCTTCGTGCCCCGCGCGCCGGTCACCATGGGCGAGGGCTGCACTCCCCTCGTCGAGCGCAGCCTGCCCGGCGGGACCGCGCTGATGAAGTGCGAGTGGTTCATGCCGACCGGCAGCTTCAAGGACCGCGGCGCCTCCGTCATGCTCTCGCTGCTGCGCGACCAGGGCGTCGCGGAGGTGCTCGAGGATTCCTCGGGCAATGGCGGCGCGGCGGTCAGCGCCTATGCCGCCGCGGGCGGGATGCGCGCGACGATCTTCGTCCCCGCTTCCACCAGCCCCGCCAAGACGGTGCAGTCCCGCGCCGCGGGGGCGGCGATCGAGCTGATCCCCGGCTCGCGCCAGGATTGCGCCGACGCCGCGCTGCGCAAATCGGCGGAGATCTTCTATGCCAGCCACAACTGGCACCCCTTCTTCCTCGAAGGCACCAAGACGCTCGCCTACGAGCTGTGGGAGGATCTCGGCCGCGCGCCCGACAATGTGATCGTCCCCTGCGGCGCCGGGTCGAACGTGCTCGGCCTCTGGATCGGCTTCTCGGAGCTGCTGCGCGCCGGCCACGTCGCGAAGCTGCCGCGCATCTTCGCCGCACAGCCGGCGAATTGCGGCCCGATCGCGCGCGCGGCGCTCGGCCTTCCCGCCGCCGAAGCCAGGCCCACCATCGCCGAGGGCACCGCCATCGCACAGCCGCTGCGCCTGCCGGAATGCCTCCAGGCGCTGCGCGAGACCGAGGGCGGCGCCGTGCTGCTCGAGGAGGCCGAGATCGCCGAGGCCGCGCTCGCCCTCGCACGCGGCGGCCTCTATGTGGAACCCACCTGCGCCCAGGCCGCCGCCGCCTTCACCAGGTTGCGCGGCGACGGGCGGATCGCAGAACGCGAGACGACGGTCGTCGTGCTCACCGGCACCGGCCTCAAATCCACGCCGCGCTACGCGGAGATGCTGGGGCTCGCGCTTTGACGACGCTGCTCGACCTGCCGACGCCCTGCCTGCTGCTCGACCTGGGCATCCTGCGCCGCAACGTCGCGCGCATGGCGGATGCCGTGGCGCGGCACCCGGGCGTGACCCTCCGCCCGCACATGAAGACGGCGAAGAGCGCCGCGATCGCCGACCTCGCCGCGCCCGGCAAGGGGCCGATCACCGTCAGCACGCTGGCCGAGGCGCGCTACTTCGCCGACCACGGCTTCCGCGACCAGATCTACGCCGTCGGCATCGTGCCGGCGAAGCTCGACGCCGTGGCCGCGCTGAACGCGGGCGGCGCCGAGGTGAAGGTCATCACCGACGACCTCGAGACAGCGGTGGAGATCGCGCGCCACCCCGGCCCGATCGAGGCGCTGATCGAAGTGGATGTCGGCGAGGGCCGCGCCGGCGTGCCGCCGCGCTCCGACCTGCTGCTCGCCATCGCGGCCGTGCTCGGCCGGCGCCTGGCCGGCGTGATCTCGCATTCCGGCCATTCCTATGCCGGACGCAGCGCCGGGGAGATGGCGGCGCTCGCGGAAGCCGAGCGCATCGGGGTGGTCGGCGCCGCCGAGCGCCTGCGCGGCGCCTGGCACAATGTGCGCATCGTCTCCGCCGGCGCGTCGCCCACCGCGCTCTACGCCGCGCGGATGGATGGCGTGACGGAGCTGCGGGCGGGCGTCTACATGCTCGGCGACCTGATGCAGGCGCAGCTCGGCACGCATCCGCTGGAGGACATCGCGGCGACGGTGCTCGCCTCCGTCATCGGCCGCTACCCGCAGCGCGGCGCGGTGCTGCTCGATGCCGGCGCGCTCGCTCTGTCGAAGGACCGCAGCACGGAAGCCGCGCCGCGCGACTGGAAGTTCGGCCGCGTGCTCGACCTCGACGGCCTGCCGACGCTCGGCGACGCGGTGGTGACGCGCGTGCACCAGGAGCATGGCGAGGTCCGCGCCGCCGAAGGCGCGCTGCCGCTGGCCCGCCTTCCGGTCGGCGCGCGGGTGCGCATCGCGCCGAACCATGCCTGCCTGACCGCGGCGGCGCATCCGCACTACCACGTGCTGGAGGAGGGTCGCGTCGTGGCGACCTGGGAGCGCGTGAACCACTGGTGACGCCGCGGCCGGTCCTCAGCGGCGATCCGGGTAGTCGCGCGCTGGACGCGCGCGGTAGGGCGGCAGCGACCAGCCGCGCTGGATCGCCGCGCCGCGGATCACGAAGCCGGTCGCGACGCCGGCGATCACCGCGACCTCCCGCGGCAGCGGCGCGAGGCGCAACGCCACGTAGGTGACGGCGGCCGCGGCCGCGGCGGTGATGTAGATCTCGCGCCGCAGGATCAGCGGCATCTCTGCGCAGATCACGTCGCGCAGGATCCCGCCGCCGACCGCCGTGATGACGCCGAGCGTGACCGCCGCCCAGGCGTCGGCGCCTGCGATCAGCGCGATCTCGGTCCCCACCACGGCATAGAGAGCGAGGCCGACGGCATCGGCCCAGAGCAGCGCCTTGAAGCGGCTCTCCACGAGGTGCGCGCTGAGGAAGACCAGCAGCGCGGCACCGGCGGCAACCGCGATCAGCTCCGGCCGCTCGAGCCAGAAGACCGGCACGCGGCCGAGCAGCAGGTCGCGCAGCGTGCCGCCGCCGAAGCCGGTGACGACCGCGATCAGCACGAAGCCCACCGCATCCATCTGCTTGCGGCTGGCGACCAGCGCGCCGGAGGCGGCGAAGACGGCGATGCCGGCGAAGTCGAGCCAGCGGAGCGCGGTGTCGAGCGGCTCCAACCGCTACTCCGCCGGCACCGCGCGCGCCCGCGCCTGCCGCGCTGCCCCCTGCGCGCTGCCCATGCAGAGCAGCGAGGCAAGCAGCAGCGCCGCCGCCGCCGGCAGCACCATCCACGCCAGACCGAGGTCGATCAGCCAGCCGAAGGGCACCGGCGTGATCGCGCCCCCGAGCGGCAGGCCGGAGGAGACGAAGCCGAAAACCTTGCCCATCTGCCCGGGCGGCACGGCTTCCTTCAGCATCACGTCGCGCGGCGTGCGCGAGGCGCCGAGCGCCAGCCCCGCCAGCCCCGCCACCACCGGCAGCAGCACCTCCGGCATCGGCACGAGGCCGAGCGCGAGCAGAAGTGCGGCCGCCGCGACGGTCAGCACGACGATGAAGGTCAGGTGGCTGCGGTAGCGATCCGCGAACCAGCCGCCGACGAGCACGCCGCCCGTGGCCCCCGCCATGTAGCCGGTGAGCGCGAGGGAGGCGACCGCGACCGGCGTGCCCCAGAGCTTGCCGAGCACGGTGATGACGAAGGCCTGGATCGCCGTGCCCGCCATCGCGGAGAGCAGGAAGAAGCCGAAGAAGAGCAGGATGGGCCGCGACAGCAGCAGCTCCCGCCCGCTCATCGCCGCCTCGGTCTTCCGCGGCCGCGCCTGGTCCTGCAGGATCCGGCTCTGCCAGAGGATGGCGAGCGCCACCGGCACGCCGAGCAGGCCGAGGATCGCCAGCGCCGCGCGCCAGTCCATCACCAGCAGCAGCGCGGCGACCACCGGCGGGCCGAAGGCGAAGCCGAGATTGCCGGTGAAGGTGTGCAGCGCGAAGGCGCGGCCGATGCGCGCCTTGTCGATGGAGGCGCCGAGGATCGCGTAGTCGGCCGGATGGATCACCGAGTTGCCGACCCCCGACAGGACGGCGAGCAGCAGGATCGCCCAATAACCGGGGGCGGCGGCCATGCCCGCGATCGAAAGCCCCATCAGCAGCACGCCACCCACCAGGAAGGGCCGCGCGCCGTGGCGGTCCACGAGGAAGCCGACCGGGGTCTGCAGCGCCGCCGTCACCGCGCTCATCAGCGCGACCGCGAGGCCGAGCTCGGCGTAGGAGACGCCGAATTCGTCCCGCCAGGTCAGGAAGAGCGGCGGCAGGCAGAGCATGTAGAAGTGGCTGAGGAAGTGGCCGGTGCCGATCAGCGTGATGATGCGGGCATCTCGCGACGGCGGAACGGTCGGGGCTTCGGCCATGCCGGCGCGGGCTCCTCGGGGCGGGCGAGCAAGCTGCGCCGCGGTCGGGCGCCGGTCAATGCAGCCGCGCGGGGGCCTGCCATGCGGCTGCAAGCCGCTGAAACAGGCCGTGAATCCGGCCCGCGTTCCCCATCCGGCCCGGCGGGGCTACATGACGGCCGCAAGACCGGGCAAGGAGCAGGGATCATGTGCGGCATCGTCGGCGTGATCGGCCGCCAGGACGCGGCGCCGCTGCTGCTGGATGCGCTCCGGCGCCTGGAATACCGCGGCTACGACAGCGCCGGCATCGCGACGCTGCGCGACGGCGGGATCGAGCGCCGCCGGGCCGAGGGCAAGCTCGGCAACCTCGCCGTCGTGCTGGATGCGGACCCGCTGCCCGGCACGACCGGCGTCGGACACACCCGCTGGGCGACCCATGGCGCGCCGACAGAGCGCAACGCCCACCCCCACGCGACCCCGCGCGTGGCCGTGGTGCACAACGGCATCATCGAGAACCATGCCGAGCTGCGCGCCGAGCTCGAAACGAAGGGCGCGCGTTTCGAGACGGAGACCGACACCGAGACCTTCGTGCGCCTGCTGGACAGTCTTCTGTCGGAGGGGCTGGAGCCGGTGCCCGCCTTCGCCGCGGCGCTGAAGCGGGTGCACGGCGCCTTCGCGCTCGGCGCCGTCTTCGCAGGCCACCCGCGGCTGCTGCTCGGCGCGCGGCAGGGCGCGCCGCTCGCGGTCGGCTTCGGGGAGGGCGAGATGTTCCTCGGCTCCGACGCGCTGGCGCTCGCGCCGCTCACGCGCCGCATCGCTTATCTCGAGGAAGGCGACTGGGTGGTGATCACCGACGAAGCCGCGCGCTTCTTCGACGCCGCCGACGCGCCGGTCGAGCGGCCAGTGGTGCAGACCGCCGTCTCCGGCGCGGTGGTCGGCAAGGGCAACTATCGCCACTTCATGGAGAAGGAGCTGCACGAGCACCCCGCGGTGCTCGGTGACACGCTGCGGCAGTACCTGGACCCGAGGACGCTGGCGGTGCGGCTGCCGCGGCTGCCCTTCGATCCCGCGACGGTGCCGCGGCTGACGATGACGGCCTGCGGCAGCGCCTTCCTCGCCGCGCATGTCGGGCGCTACTGGATCGAGGCGCTCGCGCGCATCCCGGTGGATGCCGATGTCGCGAGCGAGCTGCGCTACCGCGACCCGCCGCTGGCCGAGGGCGGCGGCGCGATCCTCGTCTCCCAGTCGGGCGAGACGGCGGACACGATGGCAGCGCTGAAGCTGCTGAAGGAGGGCGGGCAGAAGGTCCTCTCCATCGTCAACGTGCCGGAGAGCACGATGGCGCGGTCCTCCGACGCCGCGCTGCTGACGGTGGCGGGGCCGGAGATCGGGGTGGCCTCCACCAAGGCCTTCACTGCGCAGCTCGCCGTGCTGGCCTGCCTCGCGATCGGCTTCGGCCGCGCGCGCGGGCATCTGGATGCGACCGACGAGGCGCGGCTGACGCGCGCGCTGCTCGAGGTGCCGTCCCACGCGGCCGCGGTGCTGGAGAAGGACGCGCAGATCCGCGCGCTGGCGGCGGAGGTGGCGAAGGCGCGCGACGTGCTCTTCCTCGGCCGCGGCGCGCTCTTCCCCATCGCGATGGAGGGCGCGCTGAAGCTGAAGGAGATCAGCTACATCCACGCCGAGGGCTATGCGGCCGGCGAGATGAAGCACGGCCCCATCGCGCTGATCGACAAGGAGGTGCCGGTCATCGCCCTGTGCCCCTCGGGCCCGCTCTTCGAGAAGACGGCGAGCAACCTGCAGGAGGCGGCGGCGCGCGGCGGCCGCGTGATGGCCTTCACCGATGCCGAAGGCGCGCCGGCGCTCCGCCGCTTCGCCGAGCATGTGATCGAGCTGCCGGCCGCGGACGCCTTCTCCGCGCCGATCCTGCACGCCATCCCGGTGCAGCTGCTGGCCTATCACGTGGCGGTGCTGAAGGGCACCGACGTGGACCAGCCACGGAACCTGGCGAAGAGCGTGACGGTGGAGTAGCGGCCGGGTCCGCTCAGCCGGCGAGCAGACCCACCGCGTCCACCACCTGCTTGCCCTCGAACAGGCGGGGATCGAGGCCGCGGAAGGGCGTGTGCGCGACGAGGACGGCGACGACGTCGGAGGTCAGCACGGCCTCCGCCGCGTCGCGCAGCGCGACGTTCGGCAGGGTGGCGAGCGCGGGCGGCAGGCCGCGCAGGAAAGGGTCGGCGACCGTCACCTCGCGCCCGTCGCGCGCCAGGTCGTGCACGATGCCGAGCGCCGGGCTCTCGCGCAGGTCGTCCGCATCGGGCTTGTAGGCGAGGCCGAGGCAGGCGATGCGCGGCACCTCGAAGCGCGAGGCGGCGTCGCGGATGCGCCGCAGGACGCGCGGCGGGACGGCGCCGTTCACCTCGCGCGCGGTGCGGATCAGCCGTGCCTCCTCCGGCGCGCCATGCACCAGGAACCAGGGATCCACCGCGATGCAGTGGCCGCCGACGCCGGCGCCCGGTGCGAGGATGGAGACGCGCGGGTGGCGGTTGGCCAGCGCGATGGCATTCCAGGGATCCACGCCGAGCCGGCCGCAGATCGCCGCCATCTCGTTGGCGAAGGCGATGTTGACGTCGCGATAGGCGTTCTCGGCCAGCTTCACGAGCTCCGCCGTGCGGCAATCGGTCAGCGCGATGCGGCCGCGCACCATGTCGCAATAGAGATCCGCCGCACGATGCGCGCAGGCCGCGCCGAGGCCGCCCACCACGCGGTCGTTCTGTGTCAGCTCGTGCAGCGCGCGGCCAGGGATCACGCGCTCCGGACAATGCGCCAGGTGGATGCTGCCGGGCTTCGGCGCGGCGCCCGGCGACGGCAGGATGAGGTCGGGGCGCGCCGCGGCGATGCGGGCGGCGAGCCGTTCCGTCGTGCCGACCGGGACGGTGCTCTCCAGGATCACCGTGTCGCCGGGGCGGAGCAGGGGCAGCAGCGCATCCACAGCCGCCTCGACGCAGGACAGGTCGGGGCGATGGCCGTCGGCGAAGGGCGTCGGCACGGCGACGACGTGGTACTCGGCCTGCACCGGGGTTGCGGCGGCGCGGAGCCGTCCGCTTGTCACGCCCGACGCCACGAGCTCGTCGAGGCCGGGTTCGCGGAAGGTGGCGCGGCCGGCATTCACGGCGGCGACGACGCGACGGGAGATGTCGCAGCCGGCGACCTCGTGCCCGGCCTCGGCGAGCAGGGCGGCGGTCGGCAGGCCGATCGTGCCGAGGCCGTGGACGCAGACGCGGAAGCTCACTGGGCCGCCACCCCGCCGAGGGCGTGCTGCGCCGCGCGCGGCAGCCAGGGCGGCATCGCGCAGGGGGACGCCGCGCCCCGTTCCGTTAGCCAGCCCTCGATCGCGTCGGCGATGCGTCGCGCCGCGCTGCCGTCGCCGAAGGGGAAGGCGTGGCGCGCCATCGCGGCATAGGCGGCACGATCATCGAGCAGCGCGGTCGCCTCCCCCAGGATCCGCCGCGCATCGGTGCCGACGAGCCGCACGACGCCGGTCGCCAGCGCCTCCGGCCGTTCCGTCAGCTCGCGCAGCACGAGCACCGGCTTGCCGAGCGCCGGGCCTTCCTCCTGCAGGCCACCGCTGTCGGTCAGCAGCAGGGATGCGCGGCACATCAGCCAGACCATCTCGCGGTAGCCGAGCGGCTCGAGCAGGTGGATGCCCGGGCGCCGCGCGAGGCGCCGGCGCACCGGGCCGCGCACCCTCGGGTTGCGGTGCAGCGGCCAGGCGATCTCGACATCGCCCCGCGCGGCCAGCGCGGCGACCGCGTCGCAGATGCCGTCGATGCCTTCGCCGAAGCTCTCGCGCCGATGCGCGGTGACGAGCACCAGGCGCTTGCGCGCGTCGAAGCGGGGCAGCAGGGCCTCGACGCCCGTCGGGTCGCGGGCGAGCTGCCCGGCGGTGGCGAGCAGCGCGTCGATCCCGGTGTTGCCGGTGACGTGGATCGGGGCGGCGGCGTTGTACTCGGCCCGCAGGTTCTCCGCCGCATCCTTGGTCGCGGCGAAGCGCAGCGTGGCCAGCGCGTCCACGGCGACGCGGTTGAGCTCCTCGGGGAAGGGGCGCGCGAGGTCGAGGCTGCGCTGCCCGGCCTCGACATGGCCGACGGGGATGCGGGCGTAGAAGGCGGCGAGCGCGGCGGCAAGCGCGGTGGTGGTGTCGCCATGCACGAGCACGAGCGCCGGCTTCTCCCGCTCCAGCACCGCGGCGACGCCGAGCAGGATGCGCGCGAAGAGGTCGGGCAGGGGCTGCCCCGGCGTCATGACGCCGAGATCCTCGTCGCAGCGCTCCCCGAAGGCGGCGAGCGTCTGGTCCAGCATCTCCCGGTGCTGGCCGGTCGAGAGGGCGAAGGGATCGAGGCCGCGGCGGCGCAGCTCGGCCAGGACCGGAAGCATCTTGATCGCCTCCGGCCGCGTGCCGAAGACCAGCATCACGCGGCCCGGCGGGCCCGGCCTTCGCATCGTCGTACTGCCTTCACCCAACAGCCGGGCGGGCCGAGCCCACCCACCCGTAGCGTGTTGGAGTACAGATGGATATTCAACCGTAAATTATCGTGAATCGGGTGTGGTGAGGCTCTCGCGGATGAAGCCGACCAACGGCTCGACCACCTGGTGGCGGCCGGCAGGATCGCCGAAGACGGCCATCTCGACCACTCCGAGCTCGGGCAGGCCCGGCACCTCCACCAGCCCCGGCGGGAAGCCGGAGCGGCCGAGCACGGTGAGCGCGAAGCCGGCCTGCGCCGCGGCCGCGAGGCCGAGCAGGCTGTCGCAGGTGAAGACCGACTCGGAGGCGAGCCCGGCGCGGCCGAGTGCCGCAAGCGCCCGTTCGCGGAACAGGCAGCCTTCGGGCAGCAGAGCGAGCGGCAGGGGGCGGTCGGCGGGCGGCGTCCAGCCGGGGGCGGCGGCCCAGACGACGCCCTCGGTCCAGATCGGCGTCCCGGCCGTCTCGCCGTCGCGGCGCTTGCCGAGGACGAGGTCGAGGCCCCCCGCGGCCTGCTTGGCGCGGAGCTCGTGCGACCGGCCGACCTCCACCTCGAGCGTGACCTCGGGGTAGGTGCGGGCGAAGCGGGCGAGGATCGGGGCGAGGCTGCGCGGCACGAAGTGGTCGGCGACGCCGAGGCGGAGCCGGCCCGCGACCGGGGGAGCCGCGAGGCGCCGCACCGCCTCGTCGTTCAGCGCGAGCAGTCGGCGGGCGTAGCTGAGCAGCATCTCGCCCTCGCGCGTCGGCGCGACGCTGCGGGTCGTACGCTCGAGCAGCGGGCGGCGGACGATCTCCTCCAGCCGCTTGATGCGCAGGCTGACCGCGGATTGCGTGAGGCCGAGCGCCTCGCCCGCGGCGGTGAAGCCGCGCGTCTCCGCCACCAGCACGAAGCAGCGGAGCAGGTCGAGATCGAGATCCGGCAGGCGCATCCGACCGAGATGCCGGCGCGCCCCAACAGGATCAAGGGAACAGGAATATTGGCGGCCCCCCCGGTGCCCTCCCGCGGCTCTGCCGCGGGAGGATGAGCTTCGCTCAGAAGCTCAGCACCAAGCCGGGGCCCCCGCGGCAACGCGAAGCGTTGTCGTGGGGAACTCAGATCTCCTCGTCGTACCCGCCGCCGTCGTCATAGGCGCCAGCGTCGTCGGCGCCGTAGCCCTGGTCATAGGCTGCGGCGTCCTGTCCGCCCGCATAGTCGGTGGAGGCCGGCACCGCATCCTGGCCGAAGGCGCCGCCAGCCGCGTCCGTCGCCGCGGTTGCGGCCTGCGCCGCGCCGCCGCCGAGCGCACCCATGATGGCGTTGCCGAGGATGAGGCCGCCGGCGACGCCCGCCGCCGTCATCATCGCGGTGCCAAGGAAGCCCGACCCACCACGGCCACCCTGCAGCATCCCCCGGTTGTAGCCGGGCGGATACTGCGGCTGCGGGCGGGGCGGCATGGGTGCGGGGCGGGATCCGCCGCCGAACAGGCCGCTGAGCCCTGTGCGGCTCTGCGCCGCCTGGGCCTGGCGGTTGGCGTTCTCCGCCTCCCACTCCAGCTGCTGGATGCGGTTCTGCATCTCGACCAGGGCGGCCTCCTGCACGAAGGCCATCTGGGTCAGGCGGTAGCGCGCCTCCGGGTGGCGGGCCATCAGGTCGGCGATCAGGCGATCCGCCTCCGGGTCCAGCGGCGGCAGGGGCTGCTGTGCCTGCTGGCCGCTGATGGCGCCCCAGGGGGAGGCCGGGCGGGCGGCGTTCGCGCCGCTCACCCGCTCCACGAAGCTGGTGATGATCCGGCGTTCCTCGTCCGTCATGGTCCTCTCGGTGTCCTCTTCTGTGCCTGGTGTCTCTCCCCCGAAGGGGGACGCGGGACAGGGGGCCGGCAAGGCGCCCGCGAAACCTTACCGGTAGTTCATCCGGGCCGGAACGTGGCCCATGGGGGGAAGGTTTTCAAGCTTCGGGCGCGTGACGGTCCGTGACGCGCGCGGGCAGGCCGAGGCGCCGCCACTCGATCACCGGGCAACGGTCCATCACGACGACGAGACCGGCCGCCCGCGCGCGGTCCGCCGCCGCCTCGTCCACCACGCCGAGCTGAAGCCAGACGCTGCGCGCGCGGAGGCGGATCGCCGCGTCCACCACCGCACCGGACTCGGAGGACCGGCGGAACACGTCCACCATGTCGAGCGGCGCCGCCGCATCCAGCTCCGCCACGACGCGCCGGCCATGGATCTCCCGCCCAGCCAGCGCGGGGTTCACCGGCATCGCGTCGTAGCCGCGTGCGAGCAGGAAGCCGAAGACGCCATGGCTCGGACGGGACGGGCGGTCGGAGGCGCCGACCACCGCGATGCGGCGCGTGGTGAGGAGCAGGTCGCGGATCTCCGCATCGGTCATGCCCGGTCTCCGTGGCTGCGGCCGGCGCACCCATGCGTGCGGCCCAGAGGGCTCCCCTGCCGCGAGGAAAGGGCCGGCGTCCACCGGGGTTCCGCCCGGCCGGGCTCAGCCGTCATGCAGAGTTGCACGGGCGGGTACGCCATCTCCCGGAATGTTGGTCATCCCGATCGCACCGGCTCCGGCACCCTGCGGCCGGATCGCGAAGGGAGGTGCCGCATGGCGCTCAGGGCAGCGATACCCCCGCAGGGGCTGCAGCGGCTGGCCCGGATGCGCGACGGGGTACGGCGGCTGCGTGGCGGCGGACCCGCCTGGCTGACGCTGTTCACCCTCGGCCGTCTGCCGGCGGCGCGCACCTTGGCCGGGCGGCTCGCCGCGCTCCGCCGCCCCGCGCCGAGCCCCGAGGATGCGACGGGGCCGGGGACGCATCTGCGCTGCGAGGCCGGGACGGCGACGGTGCTGGATCGGCTGCGCCGCGACGGGATCTGCACCGGGCTGAGCCTGGCGCCGGCCACGGTCGTGGCGATCCGGCGCTGGGCGGAGGCGCGGCCCTGCTTCGGCGGGCCAGACTGGAACACGCTGATCCCGCCTGGCGACCCGGAGGCGGCCCGCCGCCGGCATGGCGGGCCGCTGCTCGCCGGCAATCATCCCGACTGCGACCGCGACTGTCCGGAGATCGCGGCGCTGATCCGCGACCCCTGGCTGCACCGGATCGCCGGCGCCTATCTCGGCGCCCGGCCGCTGATCCTCGATGTGCGGCTATGGTGGAGCTTCCCGGCGGTGGGGGCCGATGCGCGGGCGCTGCGACGCGTGGCGCAGGACAGCTTCCACTTCGACCTCGGCGACTGGCGGCAGCTGAAGGCGTTCTTCTACATCACCGACGTGACCGCCGAGAGCGGCGCGCATCGCTACGCGCTCGGCACGCATCGCGGCCGGCCGATCACCGACCAGCTGAGCCCGTTCAGCGCGCGCAGCGAAGGCGCCGTGGCAGCGCTGCGCGGGCGGGAGGCGATCGTGACGCTCACCGGGCCGGCCGGCACCGGCTTCGTGGAGGACCCGTTCGGCTATCACACCGGCTCGTCGGTGCGCTGCGGCAGGCGGCTGATCCTCGAAGTGTCCTTCGGCATCACCGCGACCACGCGGCGCCGCGCCTATCCGGGGCCGGCGTGCTGAGACGCGCAGCCGGCGTCATCCGCGGCGTGCCAGCCAGTCGAACAGGTGGTCGTTGAAGACCTCCGGGCGCTCGACATTCGGCAGATGGCGCGCGCCGGGGATGGCGTGGAAACGGCCATCGGGCACGAGGGACGCGATCCTGCGGCCCTCGGCGGGCGGCACCGCCTCGTCGTGCTCGCCGCAGAGCACGAGCGCGGGCACGGCGAGCGAGGGCAGGCGCGCGACGAAGCTGAAGCGGCTGATCGCCTCGGCGCAGCTGGCATAGCCTTCCGCGCCCGTGGCGGCGATGGTGTCGCGGATCTCGCGCCAGCGTGCCGGCTGCGCTGCCTTGAAGCCAGGGGTCAGCCAGCGTTCCATCGTGGCGTCGGCGATGACCGCGCAGCTTCCGGCGTCGCGCACGGCACGGATGCGCGGGCCCCAGACGGCATCCGCGTTCGGCAGCCGCTCCGGGAGCGCGTCGCAGATCACGACCGAGCGCAGCAGGTCCGGATGGTCGAGCGCGAGCGCCTGGCCGGCCATGCCGCCGAGCGACAGGCCGACGTAATCCACCTTCCCGAGGTCGAGCGCGCGCAGGACATGCGCGAGGTCGGCGCCGAGATCCTCCATGACATAGGGGCCGGGCGTCGCCTCGCTGCCGCCATGGCCGCGGAGATCCACGCGCAGCACGCCGTAGCCGGCGCCGAGCAGCGGCGCGACCTGCTCCGCCCAGAGCCCGCTGTCGGCCGCCAGCGCGTGGACGAGGCAGACGAAGCGACGGCCCCGCTCGCCGAGCAGGTCGCAATGGATGCGTCGGCCGTCGCGCGCGACGAGCATCAGAAGCGCTCGAGCAGCGTGCCGCAGCCGGCGACCTTGTCCTCAATGCCGCGCGCGCGCAGCGCGTGCCAGTAGGTCGCCGCGTTGATGGCGATCACGGGCTTGCCGAGCCACAGTTCCGCCATGGCGGCGAGCTTCACCATCGACAGGTTGGTGCCGACCTGCACGATCGCGTCCACGTCGTCGCCGTCGAGCCGCTTGAGCGCGGCGACGCATTCGGCGGGCGTCGTCTCGGCGATCGCCGTCCAGCTCGTGCGCTGCAGGGCGACGTCGCGCACCACGCTGAAGCCCATGTCGCCGAAGTAGCGCGCCACCTCGGTGTTCATCGCCGGCCAGTAGGGCGAGAGCACGGCGAGGCGCCGCACGCCGCCATAGGCGTTGAGCGCGGCGGTGCAGGCATGGCTGCCGACGCTGATCTTCAGGCCCGACAGCTCCTCCACCTCCTTCACGAAGCGGTCGGCGCCCTTCGCACCGTCGAAGAAGGTGACGGCCGACATGCCCATCACCAGGTGGTCGGGCCTGCAGGTCATCACGGAGCGCACGGCGTCGAGCGTGTTGCGCCCGATCAGCTCCGCGCCGGCGCGGAAGGTCTCGTTGGAGACGGCATCGGCGTTCGGCGTGAAGATGCGGCTGTAGTGGTTCGTCACGCCGGCGGGGCGCATGGCGTCGAAATCAGGCTGCACCACAGTGTTGGTGGAGGGGCCCATCACCCCGAACTTGCAGCGCCAGCCGAGCACATCCGCGTTCATGTCGTCCTCCAGACCTGTCGTCGCCAGATTGGCAGATGCGTTGCCGAACGAAAGAGGAAGATCAGCTCTGCGTATCCTGCGCGATGGCCTGCCGCAGCGCCGCGCGGGTGAGGTCCGGTACGTCGCCCAGGATTGCCACCATGGCGGCGTGTCCTGCATGGGCGATGGCGCTTGCCGCTTCCGGCTCGGCGAGCGCCCAGCGCACGCGCTCCGCCAGATCGTGCAGGTCGGCCGCGACGGGCACGTAGTGCACCCAGGGCAGCAGGCGGTCAGAATAGATCAGCTCGCGACTGCTCTCGACCCGCAGCACGAGCGTGCCTTCGAGGTAGCGTGCATAGACCCCCCAGGACGCGGCGTTGCCGGGCAGGTCGAGCGTCATGCGGTGCGAGGCGAACGACGCGGCCGGCACTCGCGGGCCGAGCAGGTCGCGCTCATGTGCCCAAGCCTCTGCTGCTTCGGCGAGGTCCGGGGGAACGACGAGCTGGACGATCCTCATGTCGGCGAGGCCGCCGAGCACCGCGCGCGCAAGCAGACAGGCGCGGATGCGCGGGTTCGATTCGAGGTCCGCGATGCTTCGGATGCGTGGACCGGTCGAGGCGCCGCGCCAGAAGAGCACCGGCCGCCGCACCGCATGCGTCGTGGCGAAGCCCTCCGCGGGCAGCTCGACGACCGGCGCGCGGGTCCGCAGGTGTCGCAGCAGGTAGAGATCGGGCAGCAGCAGACGCCCGCTGCCTGCCTGACGGTCGAAGCAGAGGCCGATGTCCCCGCCGTCGTCGTCGAAGCCGAGGACGAGCCGGGCCGCGCCCGGCTGCTGGGCGAGGACCTCGTCCAGCGCAGGCTGCAGGCAGGCGAGGCTGCGCGCGATGCGGCCGAGCGCGGCAACCGCCCGCTGCGGGTGGGCGGTCCGCAGCAGCTCCGATGCTGCGATGGCCAATGGCGCGCCATGATGCGGACGGAGCAGGGCGATGCCGGATATCGCACAGGACGGCTGGAAGCCTCCGAAGGCGAGCGGCGCGAGCGTCTCAGCTTCCTGGGGCGCGGCCTCGCGCAGAAGGCTGAGCAGGTCGCTCCACCGCGTCTCCGGCGCTTGCGGCGTAGCTCCCATGCTCCTCCCCATCCTGCGTTGCCCGCAGGATGCAGCCTGGACACCAGCGGGTGAAGCGGGGCTGACCTTGCGTGCGGGGAGGCGGTCCCCCACCCTTCGCGCAACGAAGGGGAGACGACGATGCCCATCCTGACGCGCCGCCTGGCGCTGATCGGCCTGTCCGGCGCGGCGCTGGCGCGGCCGGCCGAGGCGCAGTCGCCGGCGACCGGCGACTGGCCGAACCGGCCGATCCGCTGGATCAACCCGGGGCCTGCGGGCGGCGCGGGCGACGTGCTGTCGCGACTGGTCGGCGACCGGCTCTCGGCGCGGCTCGGCCAGCCGGTGGTCGTGGACAACCGGCCCGGCGCGGGGACGAACATCGGCATGGCGGCGGTCGCGCGCGCGGCCCCCGACGGCTACACGGTCGGGCTCGCCTCCATCGCGGCGAATGCGGCGAACAAGTGGCTCTACCGCTCGCTGCCCTTCGACCCGGATCGCGACTTCGCGGCGGTGGGCATGATCGCGCTGGTGCCGAACATCGTGGTGATCCCGCCGGGCCTGCCGGCGCGGACGCTGCCCGAGTTCATCGCCTGGGCGCGGGCGCAGAACCGGCCGATCAATTTCGGCTCGGTCGGCGCGGGGTCGTCGCAGCACCTGGCGGGCAGCCAGTTTCAGGTGATCACCGGCCTGCCGATGCAGCACCTGCCCTATACGAATGGCGGGCAGATGAACACCGACCTGATCGAGGGCCGGCTCGACATGCTGTTCCAGTCCATCTCGGCCGTCGCGCAGCTGGCGCAGGTGGGGCGGATGCGCGCGATTGCCGTGAGTGGGGCGGAGCGCGTGCCGGCGTTTCCCGACACGCCGACGATGCGCGAACAGGGCGTCGACATCGTCTCGACCGGCTGGTTCGGGCTCTGCACGCCGGCCGGCGTGCCGGAGCCGATCCTCGCGCGGCTGGAAACCGAGCTCGGCACGATCATGGAGGAGCCGGCGCTGCGCGAGCGGATCGTCGCCGGCGGGGCGCTGCCGCGACGCATGGGGCGCGCCGACTTCGCGCGCTTCATGAGCGAGGAGAGCGAGCGCTGGCGGGGGGTGATCCAGGCGGTGGGCGCGACGGCGGAGTAAGGGTGTCCCGCGGGGGCGCTGCCCCCGGGCCCCCGCCGGGGAGCCGAGGGGCTCCCCGGACCCCACCATCGATTTTCAGCGCCGGACGGGAGGGGGCCGAAGTGCCCCCTCCCGTCCGGCGCTAAACTGACGCAGGTCCAGGAGCCTCCAGGCTCCTGGTGGGGGGCAGGGGGGCAACGCCCCCCTGGGCAGCGCCCTCCTCGCCCTTGCGCCTCCCGCCCGCATCCGCTACGCCCCGCCCCGCGCCGGCACCCCTGGAGGCCGGCGCTTGCGTTTGCGGCGCCCGGCGCCCGGACGCGACACAGCAGCATCTCGCAGATAGGAGCCTGGCATGGTCCAGACTGTTCGGATCGAGGCCGTGGCGCGCGAGCGTGCCGGTAAGGGGGCGGCGCGCGCGACCCGGCGTGGGGGCATGGTCCCCGGAGTCGTCTACGGGGCGAAGCAGGAGGCGACGCTCGTCGCCCTCGACCCGCGTGACGTGATGAAGGAACTGACGAAGGGCGGCTGGCAGTCGCACCTCTACGAGGTGGCGGTGAAGGACGGCCCGACGGAGCGCACCATCATGCGCGACGTGCAGTTCGACCCCGTGACCGACCGCCCCGTCCATGTGGACTTCCAGCGCGTCGCCCCCGGCGCGCGCATCCGCGTCCGCGTCCCGGTGGTGTTCCTGAACGAGGAGACTTCGCCCGGCCTGAAGGCCGGCGGCGTCCTGAACGTCGTCCGCCGCGAGGTCGAGGTGATGGCCGAGACCGACCGCGTGCCCGAGCATTTCGAGATCGACCTGGCCGAGGCGAAGATCGGCGACGGCCTGCGCTGGTCCTCGATCAAGGACAATTTCGGCGCCCGCCCGGTGATCGTCGGCCGCGACTTCATGGTGGCCTCGGTGGCCGCGCCCACGACGGAAGCCGAAGCCGCGCCCGTCGCCGCGCCGGCCGCGCCGGAGCCGACGAAGGGCAAGGGCAAGGCCGCCCCGGCCAAGGGCGGCGCCGCGCCTGCCGCGGCCGCGAAGCCGGCGGCGCCCGCCAAGAAGAAGTAACCCGCGCGCCGGGATGGGATCACCGCGCCTCGGCCCGGTGGTCCCGTCCCGGCGCGTCGTGTCGTCGCATTGTCCAGGTCGCCCGGCATGCGCGCCGGGCTTGGAAATGCCGAAGGAGGCCGATGCCGTGCTGCTGTGGGTGGGGCTCGGGAATCCCGGGCCGGAACACGCCCGCCAGCGCCACAACATCGGCTTCATGGCGCTCGACGCCATCGCGGCGCGGCACGGCTTCCCGCCCTGGCGCAAGCGGTTCAGGGGCGAGGCCGCGGACGGCACGGTGGGCGGCGTGAAGCTGCTGCTGCTCAAGCCGCAGACCTACATGAACGCCAGTGGCGATGCCGTGCAGCAGGCCGCTTCCTTCCTGAAGATCCGGCCCGCCGACATCTGGGCCTTCCACGACGAGCTCGACCTGGCGCCGGGCAAGGTGCGGGTGAAGCGGGGCGGCGGGACGGCCGGGCACAACGGGCTGCGCGACATGCAGCGCGCGCTCGGGACGCCGGAATTCGGCCGCGTGCGGCTCGGCATCGGGCATCCGGGGCACAAGGACCGCGTGACCGGCCATGTGCTCGGCAACTTCGCCAAGGTGGAGACCTGGGTGGAGAAGCTGCTGGACGCCGTCGCCGACGCCGCGCCGCTGCTGGCCGCCGGCAAGGCGGAGGACTTCATGACCCGTGTCGCGCTGCTGACCCAGGAGGGATGATGGGAGCCCAGGAGCAACTCGCCGGCGGCGTCGGCGCACCGGGCGTCGAGGACCGTGCCAACGGCTCGGCGCTGCTCGCCGCCGCACTGGCGCGCGAGGCGGAGGTGCTGGCGCGCGCGGCGGGCGGGCTGCGCGCAGTGCTCGACCTCTTCCCCGCCGATGCGCGCGGGCCCGAGGTTGAGGATCGCCGGGTTCTCCGCGAGGGGCTGAAGGAAGGCGCGGCGCTGGCCGGCGCGCTGCTCGTCGCCTCGCGGCAGCTGCTGCGCGAGCCCGATCCGGCGGCGGCGGCGCGGGCGGCGATCGGGCGCATGCCGCGCGGCTCGCTTTCGGTCGAGGAAGTGCTCGGGCATGTGCGCGTGGCAGCGCTGCTGCCGCTGACCGATGACGGCGTGGCGCGCGTCTCGGCGGCCATGGTCGCGGCCGCCTTCTCCGCCGAATTCCGCGCCGCCTGGCAGCGCGCGAAGGACTGAGGAACCTCCATGGGATTCAATTGCGGCATCGTCGGGCTGCCGAATGTCGGGAAGTCCACGCTGTTCAACGCGCTGACGCAGACGGCCGCGGCGCAGGCGGCGAACTACCCGTTCTGCACGATCGAGCCGAATGTCGGCCGCGTCGCCGTGCCCGACCCGCGGCTCGACGTGCTCGCGCGCATCGGCAAGTCGGCCAAGGTCATTCCGACGAGCCTGGAGTTCGTGGACATCGCGGGCCTGGTGCGCGGCGCGTCCAAGGGCGAGGGCCTGGGCAACCAGTTCCTGGCGAACATCCGCGAGGTGGACGCGATCATCCACGTGCTGCGCTGCTTCGAGGATGGCGACATCACGCATGTCGAGGGCAGCGTGGACCCGGTGCGCGACGCCGAGACGGTCGAGACGGAGCTGATGCTCGCCGATCTCGACAGCCTCGAGAAGCGGGCGCAGGGGCTGATCAAGCGCGCGCGCGGCGGCGACAAGGAAGCGGTCGCGCAGATGGCGCTGATCGAGCCGCTGAAGGCCGCGCTGGAAGCCGGCAGGCCCGCACGCACTGCGGTTCCGAAGGGCGAGGAGGAGGCCGCCAAGCGCCTCCAGCTCATGACCACCAAGCCCGTGCTCTATGTCTGCAACGTGGAGGAGGGCTCGGCGGCGACCGGCAACGCGCACAGCGCGCGGGTGCAGGCGATGGCGGCGGCGGCGGGCGCGAAGGCGGTGATCGTCTCGGCGGCGATCGAAGCGGAGATCAGCCAGATGCCTGAGGGCGACCGCGCGGAGTTCCTCTCCTCGCTCGGGCTCGAGGACAGCGGCTTGGACCGCATCATCCGCGCGGGCTACGAACTGCTCGGGCTCGTCACCTACTTCACGGTGGGGCCGAAGGAGACGCGCGCCTGGACGATCACGCGCGGGATGAAGGCGCCGGGCGCGGCGGGCGTCATCCATGGCGACTTCGAGCGCGGCTTCATCGCGGCGGAGACGATCGCCTATGACGACTACGTCGCGCTGAACGGCGAGGCGGGTGCGAAGGACGCGGGCAAGATGCGGGTCGAGGGGAAGGAGTACGTCGTGAAGGACGGCGACGTGCTGCTGTTCCGCTTCAACGTCTGACGGCGCTGCGGGGGGGGCAAGGCCCCCCGGCCGGCGCTCACGCCCCTCGCCACGGCTCCTCCGGCCACGGGTGCTTCGGGTATCGCCCGCGCATGTCCTTCCGCGCGTCCCGCCACCCGCCCCGCCAGAAGCCGTGCAGGTCGCCCGTGACCGCGATCGGCCGCCCCGCCGGCGACAGCAGCGCCGCCTGCAGCCTCACGCGTCCCTCGGCCAGCGGCGGCAACGCATCCAACCCGAACAGGTGCTGCGCGCGCGCCTCCAGCGTCGGCACCTCGCGGTCGTAGTCGATCGCCGCGCTGCGCCCGCCCGGCAGGTCGATGCGCGCCGGCAGCGCCGCGTCCAGCCGCCGCTGCCCCTCCCAAGGCACGAGGTTCCGCAGGATCGTCGCGAGGTCGAGCGCCTTCGCCTCGGCGAGCTTCGTGCGCCCGTGCAGATGCGGCGCGAGCCAGTCCTCGACGCCGGCAGCCAGCGCGGCGTCGGAGATATCCGGCCAGCTCTCGCCCTCGACCTCGCGCATCCAGCGCAGCCGCGCGCGCGTCTGCTTCGCGGCCTCCGTCCAGTCGAGGTCGCGGAAGCCGCGCTCCGCGATCGCGCGCGCCAGCGCCGCGGCGACGGTCGCGGGATCCGGCGCGGGCAACGCGTGCTCCTCCAGCACCAGCGGCCCGAACATGCGCCGCCGCCGCGCGATCACCGCGCCGGCACGCGCGTCGAAGGCCGCACCTTCCTCCCAGCGCAGCCGCTCCGGAAAGCGGCGCTCCAGCGTCGCGAGGTCGAGCGGCGCCGCCATGCGGATGCGCGCCTCCGTCCCCTGCAGCTCGAGATCGGCAACGGCCAGCAGCGGCGCCTTGGCGAGCGGGTCGTTCCCCGCCAGCCGCGCACCCTGTCCCGAGGCAAGCCGGAACGCGCCGTCCATCGTGCCCCGCTTCGCCGCGATGCGATCCGGGAAGCCCGCCGCGAGAAGGGGGCCGGCCTCGCCGCCCGGGAGCGCGGTGCCGTGCAGGCGCAGCCGCCGCCGATGCAGCGCCGCCGCGCGGCGGATGCGCTGCACCGTCGCGCGGTCGGCATTCGGATGATCGGCGCCGTGCAGCAATTCGAGCCGGGCATTGATGTCGCTCGGCGCCTCGCGATCCCGGATCGGGTCGCGCTCCTCGAGCAGCGCGGCGAGATCCGCCGCGAGCGCCTTCTCGCCCTCATCTGTTGCCGCGAGCAGCATGCGCGCGAGCCGCGGATGCGTGCCCATCCGCGCCATGTCGCGCCCCATCGCGGTGATGCGCCCCTCCGCATCCAGCGCGTCCAGCTCGCGCAGCAGCGCGCGCCCCGCCGCGAGCGTCCCGGCCGGCGGCGGGTCGAGGAAGGCGAGCTCGCCCGGCGTCGCCCCCCAGGCCGCGATATCGAGCGCGAGGCCCGACAGCTCCGCCTCCAGGATCTCCGGCCGGTCGGCAGGCGCCAGGCCGCGATGCAGCGCCTCGGTCCACAAGCGGATCGCGACGCCCGGCGCGGTCCGCCCCGCGCGCCCGGCGCGCTGCTCCGCCGCCGCCTTGCTGATCCGCACCGTGACGAGCCGCGTCAGCCCGGATGCCGGATCGAGCCGCGGCGCGCGCCGCCACCCCCCGTCCACCACGATGCGCACGCCCGGCACGGTGAGCGAGGTCTCGGCGATGGAGGTCGCCAGCACAACCTTGCGGCGCCCGGTCGGATGCGGGTTCAGCGCGCGGTCCTGCTCGGCCGGCGGCAGCTCGCCATGCAGCGGGATCACCTCCGCGTCGAGGCCGGATAGCCGCTCCGCCGTGCGCCTGATCTCGCCCCAGCCCGGCAGGAAGGCGAGGACATCGCCGGGGAAGTCCCGCAGCGCCGCACGGATCGCGCCGGCCATCGTCTCCGGCAGGTCGCGCGGGTCGGTCAGGTCGCGGGCGCGGTGCTCCACCTCGACCGGAAAGGCGCGGCCGAGCGATTCGACCACCGGCGCGTCCCCCAACACCGCCGCGAAGCGCGCCACGTCGAGCGTCGCCGACATCGCCAGCAGCCGCAGCTCCGGCCGCAGCGCCCGCTGCAGGTCGAGGCAGAGCGAGAGTGCCAGGTCGGTGTCGAGGTTTCGCTCATGCGCCTCGTCGAACAGCACGGCCGCGACGCCTTCCAGCCCCGGGTCGGATTGCAGGCGGCGGACCAGCAGGCCCTCGGTCACCACCTCGACGCGGGTGCGGTCCGACACGGCGCGGTCGAGTCGGGTGGCGAGGCCGATAGTGCCGCCCGGCGCGGCCTCGCCCACCAGCTCCGCCATGCGGCGCGCGGCGGCGCGGGCGGCCACCCGGCGCGGCTCCAGCACCAGGATGCGCCCCTTGGCCCAGGGCTCCTCCATCAGCGCGAGCGGCGCGAGCGTCGTCTTGCCCGCCCCGGGCGGCGCGACGAGCACGGCGTTGGATCCGTCCCGCAAGGCGGCGGCGAGCCGGGGCAGGGCCTCGGTGACGGGAAGCTCGGGCAGGAAAGGCGGCACGGCCGTGGGCCTACCGCAGGATGCAGGCCCTCCCAAGTCCCATCCCCTCCGTGCCCTGGGCGAACGACCTGGGCTTGCGCGGGATAGGGGAGGCGCACGTGACCGAACCCGTTGGCCTGCACCGCGCGACCGCCGCCGAGGCGGTCTGGGTGATCGGCGACCGCGTCAGCTTCGCCGGCCCGCTGCCCGGCACCGACTTCGTGCTGGTCGACATCGAAGTGCCCGCCGGCTCCGGCACGCCGCTGCACCGCCATGCCTCGCCCGAGCTGTTCCGGGTCCTCTCGGGCGAGCTCGTCTTCGCGGGCGAGGCCGGCTGGGCCGCGCCGCTGCGCGCCGGGCCCGGCGACGTCGTCTCTGTGCCGCCCTCGGCGATCCACGCCTACCGAAACCCCGGGCTGGCGCCGGCCCGCATGCTGGTGGTTCTGGACCGCGCGATGGAGGCGTTCTTCCGCGACCTCGGCGCCGACGCCCCGCTCCCCGGTCCGCCCGGTGCGGAGGAGCTCGCCCGCATCGGCGCCGCCTGTGCGCGGCATCGCGTGGAGCTGCTCGAGAGCCCGCCCACCGCCTGACAGGGCTGCGTCATCGGGGGTTGCGGCGGCCGCCTTGCCTCCCGTTCTATGGTCCCATGTGGCGCCGCGTGCTCCCCCTGCTGGCCCTTCTCGCCACCCCGGCCCTGGCGGCGGAGAGCGAGGCCGTGCGCTCCCCCCGCGCCGTCGCGAGTCTTTTGTCCGAAGCCGCCGCTATCGCCCCCGGCGACACCACCCGCATCGGCCTGCGCCTGCGGCTGGCGCCGGGCTGGCACAGCTACTGGCGCAATGCCGGCGATGCCGGCGCCCCCACCGAGATCGCGCTGACCCTGCCCGAAGGCGCCACCGCCGGCCCCATCGCCTGGCCCGCGCCGGAGCGCATTGAGTACGGCCCGCTGGTCAATTTCGGCTACAAGGGCGAGGTCCTGCTGCCGGTCGAGCTCCGCATCCCCGCCTCGGCCCGCCCCGGCGAGATTGTCCGAATCGAGGCCGAGGCCCAGTGGCTCGTCTGCGAGCAGGTCTGCATCCCCGAGGAGGGCCGCTTCGCCCTGACGCTGCCTGTCGGCGACCGCACGCTGCCCTCGCCGATCGCCGCGCCGCTCTTCGAGGCGAATGCCGGCCGCCTGCCGCGCCCGGCGCCCTGGACGATGGCCGCCGGCGCGACAGGCCGGGGGGCGAGCCTGACCCTCGCCGGCCCCGGCCTGTCGCCCGCCACGGTGCGCGAGGCCTTCTTTTTCCCCCACGCGCCCGGCGTGATCGAGAACACCGCGCTGCAGCCCGTCGCCTGGCGGGGCGAGGCGATGACCCTCGGCATCCGCCTGGCGGAGGGCGCGCGCCCCGCCGCGCTCGACGGCACGGTGGTGCTGCGCGACGCCGGCGGCCAGCGCGCCGCCTTCGAGGTTGCAGCACCGGTCACCGGTGCCGCCGCATCCACTCCCGCGCTGCCCTTCGCGCAGGCGATCCTCTTTGCCCTCCTTGGCGGGCTGATCCTGAACCTCATGCCCTGCGTCTTCCCGGTGCTGGCGATGAAGGCGATGGCTCTCGCACGGCTCTCGGGCGAGGCGCGGCGCGAGATCCGCCTGCATGCCGCGAGCTACACCGCCGGCGTGCTCGCCACCTTCGCGGTGATCGGCGGTGCGCTGCTCGCGCTGCGCGCCGGCGGCAGCGCGGTCGGTTGGGGGTTCCAGTTCACCGAGCCCGCCTTCGTCGCCGGCATGGCCTGGCTGATGCTCGCCGTCGCGCTGAACCTCATGGGCGTCTTCGCCATGGGTCGGCCGGTCGGGGCAGGGCAGGGGTTGGCCTCGCGCGGCGGGCATGCCGGCGCCTTCTTCACCGGCACGCTGGCGGTGCTGCTGGCCACTCCCTGCACCGCGCCCTTCATGGCCGCCGCGCTGGGCGCCGCGATGACCATGCCGCCGGCGATGACGATGGGCGTGTTCCTCGCCCTCGGCCTCGGCCTCGCGCTGCCCTACGCGCTGCTGGGCGTGTTTCCGGCGCTCGCCCGCGCCCTGCCGCGCCCTGGCCCCTGGATGGAGCGGCTGCGCCAGGCGCTCGCCTTCCCGATGCTCGCCGCCGCCGCCTGGCTCGTCTGGGTGCTCGCGCAGGGCACCGGGCCGGACGGGGTGCTCTGGGCGCTGGCCGGCGGCGTGGTGATCGCGGCGGGGCTCTGGGCGCTCGGCCTGGCGCAGCGCGCCGGCGCCGGCCGCCGCGCCATCGCGGGCCGCGCCGCCGCGGGCTTCGCGGTGCTCGCAGCCCTCGCCCTGCTGCCGCGCCTCTCCGCCGTCCCCGCCGCGGCTGCCGATATGGCCCCCGGCGCCGAGCCCTGGTCGGCCGCCCGCGTCGAGGCGCTGCGCGCCGAGGGTCGCCCGGTCTTCGTCAACGCCACCGCCGCCTGGTGCATCACCTGCCAGGTGAACGAGCGCGTGGCTCTCCGCACCACGGCCGTGCAGGACGCCTTCGAGCGCCGGCGCATCGCCTACCTCAAGGCGGACTGGACCCGCGGCGACGCCGCAATCGGCGCGCTGCTGCGTGAGCACGGGCGCGAGGGCGTGCCGCTCTACCTCTACTGGGCGCCGGGCGCGGTGGAGCCCGTGGTGCTGCCCCAGTTGCTGACCGAGGGGGCGGTGCTCGAGGCGCTCGGCTCGTAAGCGGGCGTTAACCAGCCCGGCGCAGCCTCCGGTAATGCGCTGGCTGCTGCCCCTCCTCCTGCTCGCCGCGCCCGCCGCCGCGCAGAGCCCACCCGTCTGCACCGATGCGCGCGCCGGCACGGCCGCCTGCCTCGCGGGCAAGCTCTGCCTCTGCGGCTACCAGCGGGGCGGGATCGTCTCGGGCCGCTGTGATGGCTGGGCCTGGGATTGCGGCGTGCTGCGTCCGCCCTGCGGCGAGGCGCTGGCCCCGCCCGGCCTCGCCGCCCCGCCGCAGATGCTGCCGCAACTCCTGCTGCCGTTGCCCGACGCGCCGATCACGCCCTGGCCGCGCTGACCGCGGCATCCCGGTTGCATGGCCCGGCGCAGACCCGGGAGAGACCTCCATGCTGCGCCGCCACCTGCTCATCGCCTCCGCTGCCCTGCTCGCCACGCCCGCCCTCGCCCAGCCGCGCAGCGTGCGCTTCATCGCCGGCTTCCCGCCGGGCGGGCTCGCCGATGTCGTCGCGCGCCTCGTCGCCGGCCCGCTTGGCGAGGCGATCGGCGCCACGCTCGTGGTCGAGAACCGCACCGGCGCCTCCGGCACCATCGCCGCCGATGCGGTCGCGAAGAGCGCGCCGGACGGCACGACGCTCGCCGTCAGCCACGCCATCCCCTTCGGCTTCGCGCCGGGCGTGCTGCCGAGCCTGTCCTACGACCCCGTCGCCGACTTCACCCATCTCGGCATGCTGGCCGAGGCGCCGACTGTGATGGTGGTCACCGGCCGCTCGCCCTTCGCCACGCTGCCCGCGCTGCTCGACGCCGCGCGGGTGCGCCCGGTGCGCTACGGCAGCTCCGGCGTCGGCTCGGCCGAGCACATCATGGGCGCGGTGGTTGCGCGCGAGGCGCGCGCGACGAACCTCGACCATGTCCCCTATCGCGGCACGCCGCCCGCGCTGCAGGACCTGATGGCGGGCCAGGTGGACGCGATCAACGCACCGATCACCACCCTCGTCGGCCAGCTCCGCGACGGAACGCTGCGCGCGCTTGCGGTCTCGACCGAGGCGCGGATCGCCGCCTTCCCCGACGTCCCGACGCTCGCCGAGCTCGGCTACGGCCGCGCGACGATGACGCAGTGGATCGGCGTCAGCGCGCCGCGCGGCCTGCCGACGCCGATGGCGGAGCGCATCGCCGCCGCCATCCCTGGCATCGTCGCGCGGCCCGAGATCGCGACGCGGCTCGAGGAGCTCGCCTCGCCGCCGCGCCAGCCGCTGCTGACCGGGGATGCCTTCCAGCGCTTCGTCGGCGGCTTCCGCGACCACTGGGTCGCGATCGCCCGCGCCGAGAACATCGTCGCGAGCTGACGCAATGCGTCGCGGGCGAGGCTACACCTCGCCGCGGCCGCTCGGGTCCATGTTCGGGTCGCCGCGGAAGCCGGGACCGCTGCCGAGATGGCCGGGCGTGGTGCCGCCGCCGCCCGTCCCGCCGCCATGCGCCTTGCCGCCGGCGAGGCCCGTGTGCCCCGCCGTGGTCCCGCCGCCGGTGATGTTGCCGCTGCCCGGGCCGTTCGCGGCCGCGGCGCTGGAATCCCCGATGCCGGCCGGATCGCGCGCGGCCTCGTCGCCGGTATCGGCGTAGCCCTCCTCCATCCGGTCCGGGTCCTGCCCACCCGCGGCCATGGCGCGTGCCTGCATCGCCGGGATCCGCAGTCGCACGCGGCCCGGCTCGACCTCTGCGATGGCGTTCAGCGGGATGACGCGATGCCCTCCGAGCCCGGCCGGGTCGTCGTGGCGCGTCAGCCTGATGTGGCCGTGCTCCAGCCGGTCCACCGTGCCGACATGGCCGCCGTCGCTGCCGACGATCTCCATGTGCTCCGTGATGGCGAGGTCGGGCATCGTCTCAGCTCCAGCGCTGCGAGGTCGAGGGCCGGCGCATCGCCATCGCGCCGAGCGTCAGGGCAGCCAGCCCTGCCACGGCGGCGATGGTCGTCACCGGCGCCATCTGCGCCTCGAGCAGCAGGCTCGTGCGGCGCTGCGTGTTGCGCAGGCTCGACCGCTCCGCCCCGCCGGGACGTGCCTGGTGAAGGTTGTCGCGCATCTCCGGCCTGCCGCGATCCTCGGTGGTCTGCAGCGGCCGGCCCACCGCCTCCATGACGAAGTCGGTCAGGCGGGGGAAGAGCGCGCCGGCCAGCGAGATCGCGGCACCTCCGCCGCCGATGTAGATGTCGCGCCGCGGCGTCTCGCAGGCGAAGCAGATCGCGCGCGCCACCAGATGCGGGTCATAGACCACCGGCGGCACCGTCACCCCCGGCGTGTCCATGCGGATCGGCGCGTGGTCCTGGAAGGGCGTGTCCATCGCCGCCGGCTTGATCAGCGTGACGGAGATCGTCGCGCTCTCCTGCTCCAGCTCCATCCGCAGCGCGTCGGTGAAGGCCTTCACCGCATGCTTCGAGGCGCAGTAGGGGCCCTGGTAGATCACCGCGCGATCCGACAGCACCGAGCCGACATTGATGATCGCGCCGCCCCGCGCCTTCAGGCGCTTCGCCGCGACCAGGCTGCCATGCACGACGCCCCAGTAGTTCGTCTCGAACAGCCGGCGGTGATCCTCGAGCGTGATCTGCTCCACCGTGCCGTAGAGGCTGGTGCCGGCATCGTTCACGCAGGCGTCGATGCGGCCGAACTCGGCCTCGGCCTTGTCGGCAGCGGCTTCCAGCGCCGCCATGTCGGCGACGTCCGCCACATGGTACTCGGCGCGCCCGCCGGCGCCCCGGATCCCTTCCACCGCCTCGCGCAGCGATTCCTCGTGACGCGCGACGAGCAGCACCGCGGCACCCCGGCTCGCCGCCATGCGCGCGGTCGCGAGCCCGATGCCGGAGCTCGCCCCGGTGATGACCACGACCTGCTGCGAGAGCGGCTTCAGGCGAACTGGCATGCTGCGCGACCCGGCTGTTCCGGGTCGCGCAACGGGTGGAACCGCGCGCGGTTCCTCAGACCGTGAGCGTGCCGGCCCGCGCCGCGGCGAAGCGCTCGCCGATGCGGGCCCAGTCGAGAACGTTCCACCAGTTCGCCGTGTATTCGGCGCGGCGGTTCTGGTAGCGCAGGTAATAGGCGTGCTCCCAGACGTCGTTGCCCATCAGCACGCGCTGCCCGTCGAACAAGGGGTTGTCCTGGTTCGGCCGCGTGACGACCGCGAGCCGGCCCTCGCGGTCGGCGGTGACGAAGGCCCAGCCGCTGCCGAAGAGGCCGTTGGCGGCGGCGTTGAAGCGGGTGCGGAAGGTCGCGAAGTCGCCGAAGTCGCGCGCGATCGCCTGCGCCAGCTCGCCCGAGGGCTCGCCGCCGCGCCCGCCCATGATCGCCCAGAACATCGTGTGGTTGGCGTGGCCGCCGCCGTTGTTGCGCACCGCGGTCCGCACGCCCTCCGGCACCTGGCCGAGGTTCATCAGCAGCCGGTCGAGCGGCATGTCGTGCAGCGCGCTGTGGTCGCGGATCGCGGCGTTGAGGTTGTTCACCTGCGCGCCGTGGTGGAAGCGCCAATGCAACTCCATCGTGCGCGCATCCACCGCCGCCTCGTTCGCGTCGAAGGCGTAGGGCAGGTCGGGCAGGCGGTGCGGGCCGGCGGGCGGCTGGGCCTGTGCAAGAGCGACGCGCGGCGCCGCCCAGACGGTCGCCATCGCGGCGGCGGCGCCGAACAGGGCGCGGCGGTGGGTGGTCATGGATCCTCTCCTGGCGGCTTTTCCCGCGGGGGCAGATAGGGGCGGGCGGCGGATGGCGGAAGGGTCAGCCCCGCCGCGGCCTCTGCAGCCAGGCCACGGCCGCGAGCAGCAGGACGGAGAGCAGCACCATCAGCGTCGCCGCCGCCATCACCGTGAGGCTGATCTCGTCATTCAGTCCCGCGAACATCTGCCGCGGCAGCGTGCGCTGCGCGGGGCCGGCGAGGAACAGCACCACCACCGTCTCGTCGAGCGAGGTGGCGAAGGCGAAGATCGCGCCGGCGGCAACGCCGGGCATGATGCGCGGCAGGCAGACCCGGAGGAAGGCGCGCCAGGGATCAGCGCCGCAGGACGCCGCCGCGCGCAGCAGCACCGGATCGAAGCGCGAGAGCGAGGCGAGCACGGTGACGACGACGAAGGGCACGCCGAGCATCGCATGCGCCGCCACAAGCCCGACGAAGGTGTTGGCGAGCCCACGCGGTCCGAAGGCGAGCAGCAGGGCGACGGCGACCACGATCGCCGGCACCACCATCGGCGAGAGGATCACCGCCATCACCACCGCCCGGCCGCGAAAGCTGCCGCGCCACAGTCCGAAGGCCGCCGGCACGCCGAGCCCCGTCGCGACCGCCGCGCTCGCCGCGCCGATCACGATCGAGTTGCGCAACGCTGGCAGCCAGAAGTCGGAGGCGAAGAAGCCCGCGTACCAGCGGAGGCTGAAGCCCGGCAGCGGATAGGTCAGGAAGCTGCCCGCGGAGAAGGACAGCGGGATCACCACCAGGATCGGCAGGACCAGGAAGATCAAGACGAGCAGCCCGAAGGCCCAGAGCGCGGCCCTCACGCCGTCCTCACCTTGTCGAAGCCGATCAGGCGCCCGTAGAGCGCGATCACCGTCGCGACCGCGGCCAGCAGCAGCACCGAGAGCGCCGCCGCCATGCCCCAATCCACCGTACGGACCGCATAGAAGCCGATGAACCAGGAGAGCATCTGGTCATGCGGCCCGCCCAGCAGCGCCGGCGTGACGTAGAAGCCGAGCGCCTGCACGAAGACCAGCAGGCATCCCGCACCCACCCCCGGCAGCGACAGCGGCAGCAGCACGCGGAGGAAGATGCGCGGCCGTCCCGCGCCGAGCGACGCCGCGGCGCGCGGCAGAAGCGGGTCGATCTCCCGCACCACGGCGAGGATGGGCAGCACCATGAAGGGCAGCAGGATGTGCACCATCGCGACCAGTACGGCGAAGCGGTTGAGCAGCAGCGGCAGCGGATCACCGACCAGCCCGGCGCCGAGCAGCGCCGCGTTCACCATCCCCTCCTTCTGCAGCAGCACCATCCAGGCCGCGGTGCGCACGATGAGGCTGGTCCAGAAGGGCAGCAGCACCGCGCCGAGCAGCCAGGGCTGCGCGCGCGCGGGTGCCGTGGCGATCAGCCAGGCGAGCGGATAGCCCAGCGCCAGGCAGAGGATTGTCGCCGAGGCCGAGATCCACAACGTCCGCGCCAGGATGCCGCGATAGATCGCGGCGTCGTCGGGTGCTGCGCCGATGTCGCCCGCGAGGCTGCGCTTCAGGTCGAGGCTCGCGAGCAGCCGGAAATCCGTGACCGGCCCGCCGGCGCGGCGGATGGCGTGCCAGGGCGCGGGCGTGGCCCAGGCCTCGCCGGCGGCGAGGATGCGCGCGCGGTCGTCGCCCGCTCCGGCCACGCGCCGCCCCGTTGCGGGCAGCAGGCTGCGCATCCCCGGCAGCTCCGCATTGAGTCGCGCCGCGGCGCGCGCGATGCCGCCGGCGCCGGTCTCCGCGTCGCGGGCGCGCGCCTCGCGCAGATCCTCGCCGAGCGCGGCGAAGGCGGCATCGGGCACCTCGCCGCCGTCCCAGTCGCGGAGGGCGGCGACGGCGCGCGGCAGCACCGCCGCCGCCTCGTCATCCGCGACTGCGCGCCAGAGAAAGGCGCCGATCGGCGCGACGAAGCCGATGAGCAGGGAGACGAGAAGGGGCGCGACCAGAAGGATGGCGCCCCGACGCGATGTCACCTAGCGGCTGACCCAGGCATTGAAGCGCGTGTTCAGCCGGTCGAGGTTGTCGAGCCAGAACTTGTCGTCGATCTGCAGCGCCGCCTCGGAGTTCTGCGGCGCCGTCGGCAGCTGCATCAGCACGTCGCGCGTCAGCAGCGCATTCGCGCCGCGCGCCGTCACGCCATAGGGGATGCGCGGCGGCAGCCCAGCCTGGACCTGCGCCGTTCCGACGAAGTTCAGGAAATCCAGCGCCCGCGCCCGGTTCGGACTTCCGCGCATGATCACCCAGCTGTCGATCGTGTAGAGATTCCCGTTCCAGGCGATGCCGAAGTCGCGGTTGTCGTTGCTGTTCGCCGCCGCGATGCGCCCGTTGTAGGCGTTGGTCATCACCACCTCGCCCGAGGCGAGCCACTGGGGCGGCTGCGAGCCGCGTTCCCACCAGGCGAGGTCGCGGCGGATCGTGTCGAGGCGGCGGAAGGCACGGTCCACGCCGGCCTCGGTCGCCAGCACGCGATAGACATCGCCTGGCGGCACGCCGTCGGCGAGCAGCGCGATCTCGAGCGTCGTCTTCGGCCCGCGGCGCAAAGCGCGGCGGCCGGGGATGCGCGCAGTGTCGAAGAAATCGGCCCAGCCCCGCGGCGCCTCTCGCAGTCGCTGGCGATCCCAGGCGAGCACGAAGGAGTAGAGGATCGCGCCCACGCCGCAATCATTCACCGCCTGCGGGATGTAGTTCTCGCGCCCGCCGATCGCCGCCCAGTCTAGGCGTTCGAACAGGCCCTCCTCGCAGCCGATCAGCAGCTCCTCGGATTCCACCTGGACCACGTCCCAGGTGTTGGCACCGGACTGGATGCGCGCACGCAGCACGCCGACGCCGCCGTCCCAGGTCTCTTCCAGCATGCGCTGGTTGCTGCGCTGCATCCAGGGGCGGAAGTAGACCTCGCGCTGCGCCTCCTGGTAGGCGCCGCCCCAGGAGACCACGGTCAGGTCGCGGCCCTGCGCGCCTGCCTCCGTCGCGCCGAACAGCGCCAGCGCCGCCGCGCCCAGCGCACCGATCCAGCCTTTCCGTAGCATCGTCGTCCTCCATGCCCTGTCGAGTGAAGGCTAGGCCGTATCCGCCTCGTCGTGGAAGACGAGTGCGTCGTCGGGCCACCAGGTCACGCCGACCTCGGCACCCGGTTCCGGCAACGGGTCGACGCCGACCTGCCGCTTGGCGACGATCTCGGCGCCGCCCGGCAAGGTGAGCCGCAGGCGGAAATGGTCGCCCTGGAACAGCAGCTCGACCAGCGTGGCGCGCAGCGCGCCCCCGGTCGAGGCATCCACCACGGCCACGCGTTCCGGCCGGATCGTCAGCACCGCGTAGCTCTCCGGCGTCACCGCCTCGCCGAGCCGCGCCAACACCTCCGCTCCGTCGGCGAGCTTCACGCGTGCCTTGTCATGCGCGACCTCCAGCACGCCGACCGGGATGCGGTTGTTCTCGCCGACGAAGCCGGCGACGAAGGCATCCGCCGGTTCGTCATAGAGCATGCGCGGCGTGCTGACCTGGCGCAGCCGCCCACGCGACAGCACGGCGATGCGGTCCGACAGCGTCAGCGCCTCCGACTGGTCGTGGGTGACATAGAGCATCGTCAGGCCGAGCCGCTGGTGCAGCGTGCGGATCTCGTGCTGCATCTCCTCGCGCAGCGCCTTGTCGAGCGCGCCGAGCGGCTCGTCGAGCAGCACGATCGGCGGCTCGAACACCATCGCGCGGGCCAAGGCGACCCGCTGCTGTTGCCCGCCCGAGAGCTGCGCGGGACGCCGGTCGCCATAGCCAGGGAGCCGGACCGTCTCGAGTGCGCGGGTCACGCGGGCCGTGCGCTCCGCCTTCGGCACGCCGCGCGCCTCGAGCGGGAAGGCGACGTTTTCGGCGACCGTCATGTGCGGGAACAGTGCGTAGGACTGGAAGACCACGCCGATCCCGCGCTTGTGCGGCGGCAATCGAGCGATGTCGCGGTCCTCGAGCAGGATGCGCCCCGAATCCGGCAGCTCGAAGCCGGCCAGCAGCATCAGCGTCGTCGTCTTGCCCGAACCCGAGGGGCCGAGCAGCGTCAGCAGTTCGCCGCGCGCCACGTCGAGGTCGAGCGCCTCCAGCGCCGCGGGCGCGGCCTTCCCGGCCTTGCGCCCCTGGGCAGCCGGGTAGCTCTTCGACACGCGCTCGAAGCGCAGCAGGGGGGCGGTCATCCGGGCCGAGGCTTCCCCTGCCCGCCGCCCCTGTCAACCGAGGCGCGCACCGGAACCGCCCCGCGCGCGCCACGTTCGACGAACGGATCCAGGGCGCAGCAAGGGGCCGTCACATGTCGCTTTCCACCGCCGACCTGCCGGACGGCATCACGCCGGCGCGGGATGCGCGCAGCGAGCTCGCGGAGCTTCGCGCGCAGGTGGAGCGCATGATGCAGGGGCGCGGGACGACGCTCGGCGTCGCGGGCGGCGCCGTCGCCGACGGATCGCGGCGCCTGCGCGAGATCGTGGAGGAGAATGCCGGCGTGGCCGCGGGCGCCGTGCGCGGCTATCCGTTGGTCGCCCTCGCGCTGGCGGCCGGTGGCGGCTATCTGCTCGGGCGGATGATGGCCGGCCGCCGCTAGGGCCTGATCCACGGAGGCTGAAGCGCCGAAGCGGTGAGTCAGTCGCTCAGGAAAGCCCTGCGGCGTGATCCAAAGAGGTGGGTCGCGCCGTAGGCGCACGGCTTGCCCCGGTCCGGGGGCGGCGCTAGCCCGGGGGCGATTGTTCGGGGAAGCGCCTGATGTCCGACGCCACGGAGCCCAGCCTCATCGCCCGCCGCGAGGGTGCGGCTGGCACGATCCTGATGAACCGTCCGCGCGCGCTGAACGCGCTCGACCTGCCGATGATCGACGACATCGCGCGCGCGCTGGCCGGCTTCCGCGACGACGCGGCGGTGCGGCTTGTCATGGTGGAAGGCGCCGGCGGCCGCGCTTTCTGCGCCGGCGGCGACGTGCGCCGCATGCGCGAGCTCGCGCTGGCCGGCGACACGGCGGGCATCGAGGCCTTCTTCGCGCGGGAATACGCGATGAACCTCGGCATCGCGGAGTTCCCGAAGCCCTGGATCAGCCTCATCGACGGCGTCTGCATGGGGGGCGGCATTGGCGTCTCGGTCCATGGCAGCCATCGCGTGGTGACGGAGCACGCGATGCTGGCGATGCCGGAGACCGCGATCGCGCTGTTTCCCGATGTCGGCACCTCCTACGTGCTGCCGCGGCTGCCGGGCGCGCTCGGGGTCTGGCTGGCGCTGACCGGCGCCCGGCTGAAGGGCCCGGAGGCCGTGGAGGCGGGGCTCGCGACCCACTTCGTCCCGCGCGAGGCGCTGCCCGCGCTGCGCGGCGCATTGCTGGAGGGTGACGCAGGCGCGGTGGACCGCTTCGCGAAGCCCACAGCACCCGGCGTGGTCGCCGCGCAGCGCGCCGCCATCGACCGCTGCTTCGGGCACGAGACGCTGCGCTCGATCCGGGATGCGCTGGCGGCCGAGGACAGCGACTGGGCGCGCGACCAGCTCGGGATCCTGGCGCGCATGTCGCCGACGAGCATGGCGGTGACGCTCGAGCTGCTGCGGCGCGGCCGGACAATGAGCCTCGGTGATTGCCTGCAGATGGAGCTGCGCCTGACACGGAAGGTGACGCGCCACCCCGACTTCGCCGAGGGCGTGCGCGCCGTGCTCGTGGACAAGGACAACGCCCCACGCTGGGCGCCGCAGGCCGACGTGGCGGAGATGTTCGGCTGAACCTTCCCTCCCCCCTCGCGGGGGGGAGGGGGCGTGGACTGAGCCCGTCAGCTCTCCGGCCGGATGTCCAGCCGCCGGATCAGCGGCCCCCAGCGGTTGATCTCGTCGGTGACGAAGCTGCGAAGCGCCGCCGGATCGCTGCCGACGATCTCGAATCCCGCCGCGGTCAGCGCGCGCTGCGCCTCAGGCGCCTGCAGCGCGCGCGCGGCCTCCTGCGACAGGCGCGCCACGCGGTCTGCCGGCATGCCCGCAGGGCCGAACAGGCCGATCCAGGTCCAGATCGCCGCGCCCTGGCCCTGCTCGGTGAAGGTCGGGATGTCGGGCGCCTGCGGGAAGCGCCCGTCGCTGGTGATGCCGAGCGCGCGCACCGCGCCGTCGCGCACCTGCGGCAGCACCGCGCCTGAGACCGCGCCCATCGCCTGGATGCGGCCGGCGACGAGCTCCGTCACGCCCTGCGGCACGGAGCGGAAGGGCACATGCGTCATGTCGAGGTTGTGCCGCGCCGCGAACTCCGCGCTGACCAGGTGCCCGAGCGTGCCGGCGCCGACCGAGCCGTAGTTCAGCCGCCCTGGATTGGCGCGGGCATGGGCGATGAATTCCTCAAGGTTGCGCGCCGGGACGGAGGGGTGCACCGCGAAGACGATCGGCAACCGCACCAGCAGGGAGATCGGCGCGAGATCGGTCGCCGGATCGTAGCCGAGCTGCGGGTTCAGCACGCGCGCCGTGCTCCCTGGCCCGCCGATGGAGACGCCGATGGTGTGCCCGTCGGTCGCCTTGGCGATCGCTTCCGTGCCAATGGCGCCGCCGGCGCCGGCGCGGTTGTCCACCACGAAGGGCTGGCCGAGCACCTGCTGGAAGTGGCCTGCCACGGCGCGCGCCGCGATGTCGGGCGTGGAGCCGCCGGGGAAGGGGACGATGACGCGCACCGGCCGGTCCGGCCAGGCAGCCTGCGCGCGGAGGGCGGCGGGCGCGGCGAGCGTCGCGCAAAGGGCTGAAGCGCTGGCCGCAAGGGCGCGGCGAGTGAGGCGCATCGGTTGGTCCTCCCGGGGTTCGTTCGGGCCGCACAATGCCCGAGCGGCGCTTGCGCGGAAACTACCTCGACGCGAACTCCATTCGGGGATGGATGAAGCCGCGCGCCGGGAAGGCGGTGGTGCCGAGGTCGTTGATGCGCGGATACCAGACGCGCACCAGCGACCAGTCGTTGGACGGCGAGACGTCCACCACGCGCTGGTCGGTCGCGATGCGCCCCTTCGACGCGCCGGAGGCCCAGTTGGCGTGGTCCACACGGACCTCGCGGCTGCTCACGACGCGCGAGACGACGGCAACGTGGCCGTCGCGCATCCGCGCCGTGCGGTTGATCACCAGCACCGATCCCGGCCGCGGCGTGCGGTCGCGCGCATAGCGGCCGGCCGCCGCATCCCACCACTGCCAGGCATCGCCCGAGAGCTGGATGCCGGACCGCGCCCGCGCATAGGGGACGCAGGAGACCGGCTCGGCCACCGTCACGCCGCCCGGCCCGACCGTGCGCGAGGTCCCGCAGGCGGCGAGCGTCAGCAGAAGCAGCATGGCAAGTGCGGCGCGCATGCCTCTGATTCTACCATGAAACGTCGCGGCGCCGACAGAGCAAAGCCGCTCAGCGCCGCGGCAGCCCCGGCGGCGTCGCGGGATCGAGCGCGAAGCCGAGCAGCAGCTCGCCCACTTCGAGGTCGGGCGTCGCGCGGCCGAACAGCCGCAGCAGCGGCCAGTCGTCGCGCCCCGGCAGGCGATGGCCGCCGCCGCGGATCTCGTAGAGCAGCGTCGCGACGCCGCCCCAGCAGCCCGTCGCGCGGTGCAGCAGGATCGCGGGCTCGTCGGCCGCGCCGCGGCGCGGCAGCGTGACCGGCGGCGCCAGCCCCGTGCAGCCATTCGCCGCGCGCCAGGCGGCGAAGCCCTGCGGCACGGAGAGGCGCCGCTCCACCTCGATGAAGGGGCCGAAGAGCACCGTGCCGTCCCAGCGGACGACCGGGTCCTCGGTGCCCGCGGCGATCAGCACGGGCAGCGGGCGCGAGGGCGCGCAGGGCGGCTCCGCCGGCTGCGTCGCCTGCAGCAGCGCGAGCGAGGCGATGCGCCCGGCGCGCCGGCAGGCATAGCTGAGCGCCATCATGCCGCCATTGGAGATGCCGGCGAGGTGGATGCGCGCGGGATCGGCGATGCGCTCCGCCACCAGCCGGTCGAGCAGCGCGTCGAGGAAGCCTACGTCGTCCGCGGCGGAGAGCAGCCCGGGCGCGCGCAGCGCCAGTGCCTCGTCGTTCCAGAAGGGCCCCGCAGCGTCGGGGTAGATGACCGCGACGCCGGCCGTGCGCGCAGCCTCCGTCAGGCGCAGCATGTCGCGCGTCTCCGCCGCGCCAAGCGCCGCGCCGTGCAGCACGATCAGCGTCGGCGCCGGTCCCGGCACGCGCTCGACGAGCGCCGAGCGATAGCCGGGCAAGTCGAGCCTCTCGCCCGCGCAGCCGCCGAGCAGCAGCGCAAGCGCGAGCGCCCCGCGGCGGAGCGTCGCGATCAGGCGGCGCCCGCCCGCGTCATGCCGCGCGCCGCGCGGCCGGCACCGCGCGCATCCGCCCGCCCGGCAGCGCGCCCGCGATCCCGGCGGCGAGGTCGGCCGCCTCCAGCAGCCTTACCCACTCCAGACCCGTCTCCACGCCCATGCGCCGGAACAGCCAGGCGACGTCCTCCGTCGCGACATTCCCCGTCGCCCCCGGCGCGAAGGGACAGCCGCCGAGCCCGCCTGCCGCGCTGTCCACCACCGTGCAGCCGGCGTTCCAGGCCGCCGCGACATTCGCCACGCCCATCCCGTAGGTGTCGTGGCCGTGGAAAGCGATGCGGCTGGAGCCGTCCGGCGCCGGCCACGCCTTGACCGCGTGGCCCACAACCCGGGAAACCTGGTCCGGCGCGGCGTTGCCGGTGGTGTCGCAGATCGCGACCTCCATCCAGGGATCGAGCGCCACCGCGCGCTCCACCCAGTCGAGCGCGTCGCGTTCCGGCACCACGCCCTCGAAGGGGCAGTGGAAGCAGCAGGAGAGGTTGAAGCGCACCTTCATCCCCGCCGCGACGGCGTCGCGCACGATGCCGGCGAGGTCGGCGAAGCTCTCCGCGCAGCTGCGGTTCACGTTCGCCTTGTTGTGACTCTCGGTCACGCTCATGAAGAGCCCGACGCGATGCGCGCCGGCCTCCCGCGCCATCTCGAAGCCGAGGCGGTTCGGCGCGAGCACGGTGCATTCGAGGCCCGGCAGTTGGAGCGCCGCTTTCAGCACCTCCGCCGTGTCGGCCATCTGCGGCACCGCCTTCGGGCTGACGAAGCTGCCGACCTCCATCCGCCGCACGCCCGCCGCATGCAGCGCGCGCACCAGCGCCACCTTGGTTTCCGTCGCCACGAAGGGCCCGATGGATTGCAGCCCGTCGCGCGGTGCGACCTCGCTGATGGAAACGCGGGACATCAAGCCTTCTCCGCGAGCAGCTCGTTGAAGACATGGTGGTTGTGGGCGCCCACCGCCGGCGCGGTCCAGCGCACCATCTCGGGAGGCTCGACCCCGTCGAAGCGGAAGGCCGGCGCGGGATGCAGCAGCGTGCGGTCGAGCAGCGGGTCGCGCACCTCCATCACCGTCCGGCGGGCGCGGAAATGCGGGTCCTCCGCACAGTCCTTCATGTCGTAGAGACGGGAGACCGGCACCTCCGCCGCCTCCAGCAGCCGCTCGGCCTCGGCGGCCGGCAGGGTGCGCGTCCAGGCGCCGATCGCCGCGTCGATCTCGGCGACGTTCGCGCAGCGCCCGATATTGGTCTGCAGCCGCGGATCCGCGCCAAGGTCCTCGCGCCCGACCACCGTCATCAGCCGCCGGTAGATCGCGTCCGAGTTGCCGCCGACGCAGAGCCACTTCCCGTCGGCGCAGAGATAGGTGTTGGTCGGCGCCGCGGTCGGCAGCGCCGCCCCCTGGGGCTGGCGGACCCAGCCGAACAGCCCGTATTCCGGCAGCATGCCCTCCATCAGCGAGAAGATGGAGGAGACGAGGTCCACGTCCACCACGCGCCCCTTCGCCTCCGGGTTCGCCTTGGTCGCCCAGGCGCAGCCCAGCACCGACATCGCCGCGTACAACCCAGCGATGTCGTCGCTGATCGAGACGCCGCAACGCGGCGGCGGATGCTCGGTCACGCCGGGTGTCGCCGTGAGGTGACGGATGCCGCCCATCGCCTCGCCGATCGAGCCGAAGGCGGGCTTGTCGCGATAGGGCCCGTCCTGACCGAAGCCGGAGACACGGGCGATGGTCAACTTGGGGTTGATCGCCTGCAGCACCTCCGGCCCCAGCCCGATGCGCTCGAGGTAGCCGGGGCGGAAATTCTCGATCAGCGCATCGGCGCGCGCGGCGATGCGCTTCACCTTCTCGCGCCCGTCCTCCGACTTGAGGTCGAGCGAGACGCAGAGCTTGTTGCGGCCATGGATCGAGAACCAGACGGCATGCCCGTTCACCTGGCTGCCCCACCCGCGATGCGGGTCGCCCTCGGGCGGCTCGATCTTGATGACCTCGGCGCCCATGTCGGCGAGCAGCCTCGCGGCGAAGGGCCCGGCGATGTAGTGGCCGAGCTCCAGAACCTTGAACCCTTCGAGCGGCAAGCGCGCCGGCATCCCGAATCTCTCCGTCAATCGCGGCGGACCATAGGCGCGGGCTCTCGTCCCGTCATGCGGGCGGGAACCGGACGGAATGCGGAATCAGCGCCGGAAGTCTCGCATGGGCAAGGATCGCGCAAGCATTCCACGCGATAAGACGATGGGGCTGCCGATTTGCGCCCCGTCTCTCCCTCCCCGGATGCCGGCAGCTTCCCCCCATCGCCGGTATCCCGAACTTGGGCGGGACCTCCTCACGGGGGTCCCGCCTTTTCTTTGGCCGCCCCGTCTCTCCTTGGCCTTCTTCTCAGCCAGACCGGCCCCGCCACGCAACCCACAGCGCCGCGAGGCTGAGTCCGAGGCCGACCGAGAAGACCGCGGCATGGCTGTCGCCGGTCGCGTCGAACAGCGCCGCCAGCGCGAAGCCGAGCCCGGCCTGCGCCACCGCATAGGCCGCGGTCGCCCGCACCCAGACCACCCCGGCGCGCGGCCCGGCCACCTCGCGCGCCGCGGCGAGCGTCACCGCCGTTGCGCCGACGCCGGCGAAGCCGCCGAGCGGCGCGGCCAGCAGCAGCGCCGTCCAGTGCGGCACGAGCGCCAGCCCCAGCGCCGCCACCTGCACCGCCATCCAGCCAGGCAGCACCCGCCGCCCGCCGAGCCGCCCCGCGATCCGCCCGCCGAGCAGCGTCCCCGCGATCGCCCCGGCGCCGAAGCCCATCCAGATCGCCGCCCCCGCCTCGATCGGCAGGCCGCGCCCGCGCACCGCGAGGTCGGCGAGATAGACCATCGGCGCGACCATCCCCGCCCCCGACAGCCCGTAGGCGAGCAGCAGCCGCCCCGCCCGCGGCACGGCGGCCGCGGTACCGTCGGGCGGCAGGGCCGGCGGGCTCGGCCAGGCGCGGCGCGCCACCACCCATACGGCCGCGACCGCGGCGGCCAGGCCGAGCCAGGCCGCCGGGAGCCCGCCCCGAAGCAGCAGCGGCACCAGCAGCCCGGCCGCGATGATCCCCGACCCGGCGCCGGCCATCACGATCCCGCCGGCCAGTCCGCGCTGCTCCGGCCCGACCGAGGCCTGCACCGAGGGTCCGGCCAGCGCCATCAGGATCCCGCCCGCAGCCCCCGCCAGCGCCCGCCAGACGAGGAACCAGGCGAGCCCCCCGTCATGCGCGCAGGCTGCGAAGGCGACCAGCGCCAGCGCCATGCCGAGGTCGAGCGCCCGGGGCACGCCGATCCGCGCCGCGATCCCGCGCCCGGCCAGCACGCCGGCCAGGTAGCCCGCGAAATTCCCCGCCCCGAGCAGGCCCGCTCCGCCGCCATCCACCCAATTCGCGGCGACCATCGCCGGGAAGAGCGGCACATAGGCGAAGCGCGCCAGCCCGATCCCGGCCGCGACCGCGCCCGAGCCGGCCCAGGCGACGGCCAATCCCCTCAAGTGATCAGTCCCTTGGCTGGCGCGGTTGAACGCCCGCGGCCACTTCTCCATGCTGCATCGCGTTCATTCGGGGCCACATGCAGGGCCCAGACCCGTCGAGGACCCATGTCCCGCCCGACCGCCAGCCCTGAGACTCCCCGCCTCGGCCGCCGCGCCTTCGCCACGCTCGCCCTCGTTCCGGTGATGGGCTGCGGCGCCGCGCCGCCGGCCCGCGCCCAGCGCGGGGCGCTCGCCAGCCTGCCCGACTTCGCCGACCTCGCCGAGCGCGTGCTGCCGGCGGTGGTGAACATCTCCGTCACCTCCGGCGGCACCGAGGTGCCGCCGGAACTCCGCGGCACCCCGCTCGAGCGCTACCTCCGGGAGAGGCGGGGCCGGCAGGTGGTGCAGGGCGCCGGCTCGGGCTTCGTGATCGATCCATCGGGGCTGATCGTCACGGCGAACCACGTCGTCGGCAATGCCAGCCGGGTCGTGGTGTCGTCGCAATCGGGCCAGGACTACCAGGCGCGCGTGGTCGGCACCGACGAGCTGACCGACCTCGCGCTGCTGCGCGTCGAGGCGCGGACCTCGCTGCCGGCGGTGCCGTGGGGCAGCTCGGGCGCGATGCGGGTCGGGCAATGGGTGCTGGCGGCCGGCAATCCCTTCGGCCTCGGCGGCACCGTCACGACGGGCATCGTCTCGGCGCGCGGCCGCGACATCGGGTCCGGTCCCTTCGATGACTTCCTGCAGACCGACGCGCCGATCAACCCGGGCAATTCGGGCGGGCCGCTGTTCAACCTCGCCGGCGAGGTGATCGGCATCAATACGGCGATCTACTCGCCCTCCGGCGCCTCGGCCGGCATCGGCTTCGCGGTGCCCTCCGATCTCGCCCGCCCGGTGATCGAGGGGCTGCGCAGCTCCGGCCGGGTGGATCGCGGCTGGCTCGGCGTGCAGGTGCAGGACGTGCCCTCCGACGAGCCCGGCCGTCGCGCCGTGGCCGTCCGGCAGGGCGTGCTGATCGCGGGCGTGGAGCGCGGCAGCCCCGCCGCGCGGGCCGGCATCCGGCAGGGCGACCAGGTGGTGGCGATCAACGGGGAGCGGGTCGAGACCTCGCGCAGCCTCGTGCGCAACATCGCTGCCGTGCCGCCTGGGCAGACCGTGCGGCTGTCGATCCTGCGCGAAGGCCGCCCGAGCGAGATCCCGGTCCAGGTCGGGCGCCGGCCTGCCGCCCAGCAGCCGGCCGGCTGACGACGGGCGAACCGGGCCGGGCGGTCTTGGAATCGCCCCGGGCGTGCTCTGGAAACATGAGTTGCCAGAGCAGCTTATGTTCCTTCGGGTGGAACCGCACAGCGGTTCCACCCGAAGGAACGCTGCTCTAGGGTGCAACGAACCGCGATCGGGAACGACGAGACATGCGCATCCTGCTGGTCGAGGACGACGCCGAGGTCGCCCGCTTCGTGAAGAAGGGGCTGACTGAGGCGGGGCACACGGTGGAGCACGCGCCGAACGGCCGCGACGGGCTGTTCATGGCCGCCTCCGAATCCTTCGATGTCCTCGTGCTCGACCGCATGCTGCCCGGCGGCGTGGACGGCGTGCGGCTGGTGGAGACGCTGCGCGGCCAGGGCAACCGCACCCCCGTCCTGTTCCTCTCCGCCCTCAACGCCGTGGACGAACGCGTGAAGGGCCTGAAGGCGGGCGGCGACGACTACCTGACCAAGCCCTTCGCCTTCGCCGAGCTGCTCGCCCGCGTCGAGGCGCTGGGCCGCCGCCCGGCCGCCGAGGTGCCGACCACGCGCCTCAAGGTCGCTGACCTCGAGCTCGACCTGCTGTCGCGCACCGTCACGCGTGGGGGCAAGAAGATCGACGTCCAGCCGCGCGAGTTCCGCCTGCTGGAGCACCTGATGCGCCATGCGGGCCAGGTGGTGACCCGGACGATGCTGCTCGAGAAGGTCTGGGACTATCATTTCGACCCGCAGACCAACGTGATCGACGTGCATGTCTCGCGTCTGCGCCACAAGCTCGACAAGGGCTTCGACAAGCCGCTGATCCACACGGTGCGCAACGCGGGCTACATGATCCGCGCCGATTGAGGCCCGTCCCCCGACCTGCCCGGTGCGGGGCGACGACACCGGAGCCACCGCGATCAGCCCGCCGCCATCCGTCGCATCGCAGGGCTTCGAGCCGCCGCTGCTCGGCCTGCTGCGCAGCGCCTCCGGGCGCTTCGCGCTGTTCTTCACCGCGGTCTTCGCCGCCGCCGCGACCGCGGCCGCGGTGGTGCTGTGGTGGAACACCGCCGGCGCGCTCGACCGGCAGGTGGAAGCGGCGATCCGCGCCGACGCGACGGCGCTGGTCGAGCGGCGGCGCGGCGGCGACATCGATGCGCTGGTCGCGGCGGTCGAGGATCGCCTCGCGCTCGATGTCGCCAACGAGTCGCTCTATCTCCTCCTCGGGCCCGACAACGAACGCATCGCGGGGAACCTGAGCGCCTGGCCGGTCGAGGCCAGCGGGGAGCAGCCCTGGCTGCGCATCCCGCTGCAGCGCGACGGCGCGATGACGGAGGCACGGCTGCTGCGCGTGGATCTCGGCGGCGGCCACCGCCTGCTGGTCGGCCGCGACGTCGCGGAGAAGCTGCGCCTGCGGGCGCTGCTGTCGGAGGGGATCGCCTGGGCGGCCTCGGCTTCCGCCGCGCTTGCCGTGCTCGGCGCCTGGCTGCTGCGCCGCGCGCTCGAGAACCGCCTCCGCCCGATCTACCGCACCGCCGCCTCGGTCGGCGCCGGAGACATGTCGCCGCGCGTGCCGCTGACCGAGCGCGACGACGAGTTCGACAAGCTCGGCGCGACGATGAACGCGATGCTCGACCGCATCGCGCAGCTGATGGAAGGGGTCCGCGGCGTCTCCGACGCGATCGCGCACGACCTGCGCACGCCGATCGCGCGCGCGCGCGCCAAGCTCGAGGAGACGCTCGCCTCGGCGCGGGACGAGGCGACGCTCCGCGCGGCGATCGAGCAGGGCATCGCCGACCTCGACGGCATCGCGCGGATCTTCCAGGCGGTGCTGCGCATCGCCGAGGTCGAGGCCGGCGCACGCCGCGCCGCCTTTCAGCCCACCGACCTCGCCCCGGTGCTGACCGACATCGCCGAGCTCTACGGTGCCTCGGCCGAGGTGCGCGACCAGCACCTGCTGGCCGAGGTCGAGCAACGCCTGCCGCTGGTGGGCGACCGGGACCTGCTGGCGCAGGCGGTGGTGAACCTGCTCGACAACGCGCTGAAGTTCACGCCGGAGGGCGGCACGGTGCGTCTGCAGGCCCGGCTCGCCGAGGAGAAGATCGAGATCACGGTCGCCGATGACGGGCCCGGCATGCCGGAGGCCGACCGCCGGAAGGCCGGCGAACGCTTCTTCCGCGCCGACTCCGCCCGCAGCACGCCGGGCTCGGGCCTCGGCCTGTCGCTGGTGCGCGCCGTTGCTGCGCTGCATGGCGGGGTGGTGCTGCTGTCCGACACTCATCCCGGCGCCGAGCGGCCAGGCCTGACCGTCACGCTTCGGCTGCCGGCCGGCTGAGAGTCCGGGCTCCGAGGCCCGCCTGGCGTGACGGCCCTTTCACCGCTGCGCCACCACGCAGTGGGGTGTGGTGGCGCAGGATGCGGTGATGATGCGCGTGCTTACGCTGTTCCTGCTGCTCTTCGCCGTGCCGTCAGCCCTGCCCGCGGCGGAGGCGCCGGTGCGCGTCACCACCGACAGCGGTGCCTATTGCCAGGAACTCCTGGTCCGGGTTGCGTCCCAGCCGAACCCCGGCTCCGACATTCGGAGCCTGGCGGAGGAAGGCCAGCGCCTCTGCGAGACCGGGCATGTGCGCACGGGGATCGCCAAGCTGCGCCGCGCCCTGCGGGCGACCCAGAGCGGCAGCTGAGGGCGGGGCGGCGTCAGGCCCCGGCGCGCATCAGCTTCGGGATTTCCTCCCGGAAGCGGAAGCGCAGCGCCGACCAGGTGTCGTCGAGCGCGATCTGCGTCACGGGCAACAGCCCCTCGCTGGTGACGGGGTCCCAGCCATGGTCGCGATCCAGATCGGAGCGGACCGGGCCGCTCTTCTTCGGGTAGGCGAACCACAGCCTGGCGCCGATGCCATAGAGGTTCAGCGCCCGCGGCGCGATGGAGCGCAGCGTCGCACGGTCGGCGGCGAAGGCCAGGATGAGGTCAGCCGCCGCCGTGGCCCCGCTCGGCAGGCCGAAAGTCAGGCCGGGCGGGTTGCCGATCACCGCGCACGCCATACCCGGGCGGTAGCCGAGCTTCCTCGCCACCTCCCCGATCACGACACCCATCGTTCAGTCAGTCCGTCACAGGGTTGACACCGAAGGCGGGGCCATAGCGCACTTGACATCGGGGCGCAGCTTTTTCTTCGGCAATGCGGAGTTGCATTTTTGTGCTCCGCCATCGGGATCAAGCCCCTTGATTTCGTTCTGAAGCCGGCGCCTTGCCGATTTCACGCCTCTGTGCGAAGCGCGGCCATGACCAAGACGCCACGCGTGACCGTGGTAACCGTCACCTATGCCAGCGCCGGCACCGTCATCGGGTTCCTGGAATCCTGCCCGGCTGATCTTCCCGTCCTGGTTGTGGACAATGCCTCGCCGGACGAGACGCTGGCTGTCGTGCGGGCCGTACGCCCGGCGACCGAGATGATCGCCAACGCCCGCAACCTCGGCTTCGGCGCCGCCTGCAACCTCGGCCTCGACGGGGTGCGCACCGAATTCGCCCTGCTGGCCAATCCGGATGCCCGGCTGACCGAAGCGGCCGTGGCGGCCCTCGTCGCGGCGGCCGAGGCGCATCCGGGGCACCGTCTCGTCGCACCCCTGCTGATGGACGGGGAGGGGCGTCCGATCCGGTCCTGGAACGTCGCCCAGCCGCGGCGCGGCCTCCTGCCGCGCAACCGCGACGCGGAGCCCTGGCCGGAGGGCCCGACCTGCGTCGCCTTCGCCTCCGGCGCCTGCCTGTTGCTGCGTCCCGCGGACGGGCTGCGCTTCGACGAGGGTTTCTTCCTCTTCTACGAGGATGACGACCTCTGCGCCCGGGCGGGCGGCGCGCTGCTGGAGCCGGCCGCCCGCGTCTTCCATGCCGGCGGCCGGTCCTCCCCGCCGAGCCTTGCGACCACCTGGCGCAAGGCGCGCTGCATGGCCTGGTCGCGGCTGCGCTTTGCCGCGCTGCACGGCAGCCTGGACGCGGCACGCCGCGATGGAAGGCGGCGGGTCGCGCATCACCTCGGCAAGGCGCTCGGCCATGCCCTGACCGTCCGGCCCCGCAAGGCCGTGGCCGATCTGGCCGGTCTCGCGGGCACGCTCGCCTGGCTGCGCGGGCGCCGCTGATCGTCACGCGGGCGCGCTGGACAGGCCGGCCGGGCGCCGACACCTTGCCGGCATGGACAGCCAAGCCGCCTTCCCCGTCGGCCTTCGCCGAACCCTGACGCACCGCGTCACCGCAGCCGAGCTCGGGCCGGTGGCCGCGCTGCTCGGCTCGGCCGATCCGGCGCTCGCGCCGAGGGCGGCCGCGACGCTGATGACGCGCATGCTCGTCACCCGCTTCCCGGGGCCGGGGACGCTGCTGCTGGGGGAAAACTTCCGCTACGCCGGGCGCCTGGTGGAGGGCGACACGCTCGCGCTCGCGGTGGAGGTGGCCGGGCCGGCCGAGGGCGGGCTCCGCCTGCGCTGCTCGGTGCGCGTCGAGGGCGGCGAGACGGTCCTCGACGGCATGGCCGACGTTGTGCCGCCTGCCGCCGCCCCGGCCGAGGAGGTCGGCACGCCCTTCGGCGTGACGCCGCGCCGCATGATCAACGGGCTGCTTGAGCGATGCCGCGGACGCGCGCCGGTGCCGACCGCGGTCGCGCATCCCTGCGACGCGGCGAGCCTGGAAGGCGCGCTGCTCGCCGCGAGGCACGGCCTGATCACGCCGATCCTCGTCGGCCCCGAGGCGCGGATCCGCCGCGCGGCCGCCGAGGCCTCCCTCGACATCGCCGGGCTCGAGATCGTCACCGCCCCGCACAGCCATGCAAGCGCGGAGGCCGCGGTCGCGCTGGTGTCGGAGGGCAGCGCGAGGGCGCTGATGAAGGGCAGCCTGCATACCGACGAGCTGCTCTCGGCGGCGCTGGCGCGGGAGGCGGGGCTGCGGACCGAGCGGCGGGTGAGCCACGCCTTCGTCATGGATGCGCCGCTCTATCCGCGGCTGCTGATCATCAGCGACGCCGCGATCAACATCGCGCCCGACCTGGAGGCGAAGGCCGACATCGTCCGCAACGCGATCGGCCTGGCGGTGGCGATCGGCGTCGAGCTGCCACGCGTCGCCCTGCTGTCCGCCGTGGAGACGGTGACGCCGCGCATGACCTCGACGCTCGACGCCGCGGCGCTCTGCAAGATGGCCGACCGCGGCCAGATCACGGGCGGCATCCTGGACGGTCCGCTCGCCTTCGACAACGCGGTGAGCGAGGCGGCGGCGCAGGCCAAGGGCATCGTGAGCGCGGTGGCCGGCCGTGCCGACATCCTCGTCGTGCCCGACATCGAGAGCGGCAACATGCTGGCCAAGCAGCTCGCGCTGCTTGGCGGGGCGGAGAGCGCGGGCATCGTGCTCGGGCTGCGCGTGCCGGTGGCGCTGACGAGCCGGAGCGACGACGCGACCTCGCGCCTTGCCTCCGCGGCGCTGCTGCGGCTCGTCGCGGGGGAATAGGAAAGGGGCGGCCCCTCGCGGGACCGCCCCTTCCGCCGCTCGGCGCGGACTACTCCGCCGCGACGACGGTCGGCTTCTCGTTCCGGGTCTTCCAGAGCGAGTAGAAGATGCCGCCCGCGATCATCGCGAGCGTCACGCCGAGGGAGATGGCCGGATCGACCTTTCCGAAGATCTGGTTCCAGAAGATCTTGCCGCCGATGAACACCAGCACGAGCGCCAGCGCGTACTTCAGGTAGTGGAAGCGGTGCACCATCGCGGCGAGCGCGAAGTAGAGTGCGCGCAGGCCGAGGATGGCCATGATGTTCGCGGTGTAGACGATGAAGGTGTCGGTGGTGATCGCGAAGATCGCCGGCACGCTGTCCACCGCGAAGATCAGGTCGGCGATGTTGATGACGACGAGCGCGAGGAACAGCGGCGTCGCCCACACCACCACCTTGCCGCCCTTCGCTGGATCGGGCTTGCGCACGAAGAACTTCTGGTCGTGCAGCTCGTCCGTCACCCGCATGTGCTTCTTGAAGAAGCGCACCACCGGGTTCTTCGACATGTCCGGATCGGCCTCCGGCACCACCAGCATCTTGATGCCGGTGGCGATCAGGAAGGCGCCGAAGATGTAGAGGATCCAGCTGTACTCCTGCACCAGCGCCGCGCCGATGCCGATCATCAGGCCGCGCAGCACGATCACCGCGATGATGCCCCAGACGAGGGCGCGGTACTGGTACTTCCGCGGGATGGCGAAGAAGGTGAAGATCAGGCTGATGACGAAGACGTTGTCGATCGACAGCGCCTTCTCGATGAAGAAGCCGGTGAAGTAGGTGATGCCGGCATGGGTGCTGTCGCTGGTCGTGATGTGGCCGGCCTCGTAGGCCCACCAGATCGCGCCGCCGTAGAGCATCGCGAAGCCGATGTAGAAGGCGGAGAGGTACAGGCTCTCGCTGATGCCCATCTCCTTGTCGTCCTTGTTCAGGACGCCGAGGTCGAAGGCGAGCAGCGCGACGACGATGCTGAAGAAGCCGGCCCACATCCAGACCGGCTTGCCGATCCACTCGGCAACGAGGAATTCCATGACGGACCTATTCTCCCGGGATTGGCGCCCGGCTGGCCGGGCGTGGGTTCCAAGCGATGCGATCCGACATCGCGGCGACAGCAGGGCCTTCCCCAGCGCCTGGCTCCCCAGCCCGACGCATGCCCTGATGCCGTCCCGCCAGAGGGGCCCGGATCAGCGGCGGGATCTGGCGCAGGCGCAACTGTCTTTCAAGAGTGGACAGGATGAAATCGAACGGCCACCAGCCTGTTAGGCTCGCGGCGCGTCGATCGAGGCTCCAATCGGCCCGGGCCCCGCTTGTCTCGCGCCGCGTGCCGCGCCATCTGCGGTTTGCGCCGGACCCCGACGGGGACTAGTGTCCGGCCCCGCGACAACCCGGGCGCCCCTGCGAGGGGCGCGTCCGAAGATGGGATCGAGGCGTCACGATGGGTTCGTTCAGCATCTGGCACTGGCTTGTGGTGCTGCTGGTCATTCTGCTGCTGTTCGGCAGCGGCAAGATCAGCGGGCTGATGGGCGACCTTGCCAAGGGCATCAAGTCCTTCAAGCAGAACATGAAGGAAGACGACGTGAAGGACGCCTCCATGGCGGCCGACGCCGCCGCGCAGACGCCCGCCCAGCCGGCCGGCACCATCTCCGGCCCGCAGGGTGCGACCGCGCAGGCCGCCCAGGCGCAGCCGGCCAACCCGACCCGCCCGGCGGCCTGACGGGGAACGCCGGTCCCGCGCGGGACCGGCCCCCTCATCCCGCCCGACAACGCGCCGACCCCGCCCGGGGCCGGCGCGACGCGTTTAGGAGAGGCCTGGCTTGGGCGTCCCCCCCGATGTGGCCGAGGCGACCGTCGCCGCGGGGCGGCGCATGGATGCGCTCGGGCTCGTGCCCGCCACCGCCGGCAACTTCTCCATCCGGCTCGACGCGCGCCGCCTCGCCGTCACCGTCTCCGGCCGGCACAAGGGCTTCCTGACGCCGGACGACGTCATGGTCGTGGACCTCGACGGCGTGGCGGAGGACCCCGCGAAGCGCGGCTCCGCCGAGACCCTCCTCCATTGCGGCATCTACCGCCGGTTCCCCGAGGCTGGCGCCGTGCTGCACGGCCATTCCGTCGCCAATACCGTGCTCTCGCGCCGCGCCGGCAACCGCCTGCTGCTGGCCGGCTACGAGCTGCTGAAGGCCTTCCCCGGCCTGCCGACCCACGACGCCGAGGTCGCGCTGCCGGTCGTGCCGAACGACCAGGACATCGCGCGCATGCAGCGTGGGCTGGATGCGCTGTGGGACGGGCTGCCCGCCACCCCGCCGGGGTACTTGATCGCCGGCCACGGGTCCTATGTATGGGCGCTCGACATGCCAGGCGCCCTGGCGCGCATGGAGGCGCTGGAGTTCATGCTCCGCTGCGAGCTGGAGGAAGGGAGGGGAGGGCCATGAGCCGCCTGACGGTCTGGGACGCCGACACGAAGGAGCAGCTCCTGCTCACCGAGGATCCGCAGCGCATCGCCGCCGAGCTGAAGGCCGTCGGCGTCCGCTTCGAGCGCTGGCCGCTCGCCGCCATCCCCGCCGATGCCGAGGCCGACGAGATCCTCGCCGCCTACCGCCCGCATCTCGACGCCTTCCTGGCCGCGACGGGCGCGGGCACGGCCGACGTCATCAAGCTGACGCCCGACCACCCGCAGAAGGACGCGCTGCGCGCCAAGTTCCTCTCGGAGCACACGCACACCGAGGACGAGGTCCGCTTCTTCCACGCCGGCAGCGGCAACTTCGTCCTGCACATGGGTGGCCGCGTCTACGACGCGCATTGCGTCGCCGGCGACCTGATCAGCGTGCCGGCGAATTCGAAGCACTGGTTCGACGCCGGCGAGAACCCGCGCTTCGCCGTGCTGCGCGTCTTCACCGACACCACGGGCTGGACGCCGCACTACACCGGCACCGACATGGCCGTGCGCTTCCCCGCGAAGACGGCTTGATGCCTCGCACGTCGGCGCGACCTCCGGTCGCTTGGCTTGCGCGCAGGCTGCTGGTGCGCCGGCGGTGAGGGCGGGTGGTGCGCGGGCCGCCTTCGCAGCCTCGGCCCGCTGCGCGGGCCGCCCGTGAGGGTTGTCCGATGATCCGCGCCGTCCTCACCGACATCGAGGGCACGACCAGCGCGATCGCCTTCGTGAAGGAGACGCTGTTCCCCTTCGCGGAGGCCGCGCTGGACGGTTTCCTCGATGCGCAGGGGGACGCCCCCGCGGTCGCCGCGATCCTCGCCGAGGTGCCGGGTTCCGATCGCCGCGCCACGCTGCGCCGCTGGATGGCGGAGGATGCGAAGGCCACGCCGCTCAAGTCGCTGCAGGGCCTGATCTGGCGCGCCGGCTTCGAGGATGGGCGGCTCAAGGGCCATCTCTGGCCCGACGTGCCGGCGTGCCTGCGTGCCTGGGCCACGGCGGGCCTGACGCTCGCGGTCTATTCCTCCGGCTCGGTGGAGGCGCAGCGCCTGCTGTTCCGGCACTCCGTCGCGGGCGACCTCGAAGGCCTGTTCGGCGGCTTCTTCGACACGCGGGTCGGCGCCAAGCGCGAAGCCGCGTCCTACGCCGCCATCGCGCGGGCGCTCGACCTCCCGCCCTCCGCCATCCTCTTCCTCTCCGACGTCGCCGAGGAACTCGACGCCGCCACCGCCGCTGGCCTCGTCACCTGCCAGCTGGTGCGGCCCGCCGACGGCACGCGCCCGTCCGGACGGCATGCGGAGGCGCCGGACTTCCCCTCCGTCGCGGCCCGCTTCGGCCTGCCCGCGCCGGGGTGACAGGGGCGCCGCGCGCGGGCTAGATGCCCGCGATCCCGTGCCGGGAGGCAAGCGACATGCTGACATCCTACACCCTCGCCGAGGGCCGCATCGTCGTGCGCGACGGGATCGGCGCCGAGGACGACCTCGCCCGCGCCGTCTGGATCGACCTGCTCAACCCGACCGCCGAGGAGGAACGCGCTGTCCAGGCCGCGCTGCGCGTCGAGATCCCGACGCGGGAGGAGATGGAAGAGATCGAGAGCTCGTCCCGCCTCTACCGCGAGGACGACACGCTATTCCTCACCGCGAACTTTCTCTACGGCGTCGAGGGCGGCGAATACGGCTCCACCGCGATCACCTTCGTGCTCGGCGCGCAGTCGCTGGTGACGGTGCGATACCAGACGCCGAAGGCCTTCTCCGTCTTCAGCGTGCGTTGCCAGAAGAACCCGGCGCTGGTCGCGACACCCGACGGCGTGATGCTGCACCTCTTCGAGCAGATCGTGGACCGCCTCGCCGATATCCTCGAGCGCGTCGGCAGCGACATGGACCGCGCCTCCTCCGCCGCCTTCCGCAGCGCGCGCGCGGACATCAAGGCGAACAAGCGCGACGCCGACCTTCGCGGCACGCTGATCACCCTCGGCCAGGTCGGCGAGGTGACGACCCGCGCCTCCGAGACGCTGCTCGGCCTGACGCGCATCCTGACCTTCGTGGGTGCCGAGAAGGCGACGGCCGTGCGGAAGGAGAACCAGGTGCTGATCAAGACCCTGGTGCGCGACGTGCGCAGCCTGGTCGATCACGCCGGCTTCCTGAACAACAAGGCGAACTTCCTGCTCGACGCCGTGCTCGGCATCATCAATGTCGAGCAGACCAACATCATCAAGACCTTCACCGTCGTGTCGGTGGCGCTCATGCCGCCGACCCTGATCGCGAGCATCTACGGCATGAACTTCCAGTTCATGCCGGAACTCTCCTCGCCCTGGGGCTATCCCGCCGCATTGCTGCTGATGGTGGGGTCCGCCTTGCTGCCGATCTACTACTTCCGCCGCAAAGGCTGGTTGTGACGCCTCGCGCGGCGCTGCTCTGCCTCGCCCTGTGGCCTGCCGGCGCGCTCGCGCAACCCGATTGCGCGCCGCGACCCGCACCCGTCGTGACCCTCGACCTCGTGGATCCCGAACCGCGCCTGCTGCCGCCGCTGCCCGCGCGCCAGCTCCGCGCCGAGGCGGGCGGGGCGTCGGACGGCCTCTTCCCGCATCACCTCGGCCTGACGGTCTCGCGCGTCGAGTGGCGCAGCGAGGTGACGGCGCGCGGCCGCGGCCCGGCGGAGGGCCCTGTCTGCGCCGTGCCGACCGAGGTCCGCCTGCGCCTGCGCCACGCCGAGCACAGCATCCGCCTGGCGCGCGAGATCCCGCCCGGCGGCTGCCTCGCCGAGGAGGTGCTGGCGCATGAGCGCCGCCACGCCGAGGTCAATCGCCGCACCCTGCGCGAGGCCGCGGCGGAGCTGCGCGGCATCGCCCGCAACTGGGCCGCGCGGGCCGAGGCGCGCGCGGCCGAGGTCGGCACCGCCGCCGCCGCGCTGCAGGAGGAGCTCGCCGCCCTCGTCGAGCCCGCGCTCGACCGCCTGCGCACGGCGCGCGAGGCGGCCCATGCCGCGATCGACGCGCCGGAGGAGTACCGCCGGCTCAGCCGCGTCTGCCCGGAGGACCAGCGCCGCCTGCGCGCCGCGCTGCGATCCTGACCGGCGCTGCCCGCTTGCCGGGCAGTCCCCCGTCGTTCTCCACGAAATACCGCGCTGCGCCGGATTGACCGCGCGCCGCGCGCGCGATCATGTGCCCGCGCCCTTCGCCATGGGAGCCGACATGCCCGCCACGCACCGCATCGCCGCGACGCCCGAGACGACGCGCTTCGGCGCCTTCGACGCGGCCTTCCCGCCGGTCGCGAGCGTGGCGAGCGGCGACCTCGTGGTGCTCGAATGCGTCTCCGGCGCGAAGGAGATCATGCCCGCGCCCGAGACCGGGCTGCGCGTGCCGCCGGCGCTCGCCGCCATCCATGCCGCCGATCCGCCGCGCATGGGCCCGCACATCATCACCGGCCCCGTCGAGGTGAAGGGCGCCGAGCCGGGCGACGCGCTGCGCGTGGAGGTCGAGCGCATCGAGCTCGGCAATGACTGGGGATTCTGCGGCTTCCGCCCGCTCTTCGGCACGCTGCCAGAGGATTTCCCCTATGCCCGCATGCTGCACATCCCGGTCGACCGGGAGGCGATGACCTGCCGCGTCCCCGTCGGCCCCGGCGTGACCCTGCCGCTGAGCCCGTTCTTCGGTGTGATGGGCGTGGCGCCGCCGCGCGAATGGGGGCGCCTCTCGACGAAGGAGCCGCGCGCGCATGGCGGCAACCTCGACAACAAGGAGATCGGGGAAGGGGCGACGCTCTGGCTGCCTGTGCATGTCGCGGGCGCGCTGTTCTCGGCCGGCGACGGCCATGGCGTCCAGGGCGACGGCGAGGTCTGCATCAACGCGCTCGAGATGTGCCTCACCGGTCATTTCCGGCTGACGCTCGAGAAGGGCGGCGGCGCCGCCGACCCGGCGCTGCGCTTCCCACGCGCCGAGACGCGCACCCACTACATCTCCATGGGCCTGAACGAGGATCTCGACCTCGCCATGAAGGGGGCGCTGCGCGAGATGATCGCCTTCATCGTGGCGCGCATGAATGTCAGCCCGGCGGATGCCTACCAGCTCTGCTCGCTCGCGGTGGATTTCCGCGTCACGCAGACGGTGAACGGGGAGAAGGGCGTGCACGGCATGCTGAAGAAGGGGTTGCTGTTCTGAACGGGCAGCAACCGCTCCGGTCGTATTCTGTCCACAGCTTTTCGCTTGCGCGTCGAAACCAGAACTTGTGTCCCGGCCCCGCGTTGCCCTACCGTATGTGGTAGGTCGGGGGGCCTGAGGGAGAGCGGGCATGGACTGGACGCCGGAGGCGATCGAGCGGCTCAAGGCACTGTGGGCCGAAGGGCATTCGACGGCCGAGATCGGCCGCCGCATGGGGATTTCGAAGAACGCGGTGGTGGGGAAGGCGCACCGGCTGAGCCTGCCGGCCCGGCCGAGCCCGATCCGGCGGGAGGCGAGCGGCGCCGCGGCACCCCGCCCGGTGCAGCCGCGCCCGGTGCGGCCGGCCGGCCTCGCGCCGCGCACCACCTTGCCGCCTGTCATCCCCGCGCCGGTGGTGGCGGTGCCCGTCGCCGTGGCGCCGCCCGCCCCGGCGGTGGTGCGCGCCTTTCCGCGGCTTTCGGCCGCGCGCTCCTGCTGCTGGCCGATCGGCGAGCCGGGCCAGCCGGGCTTCCGCTTCTGCTCGGCCGATGCGCTGACGGGCAAGCCCTACTGCCCCGAGCATGCCGCCGTCGCCTATGTGAAGGCGCGCGACCGGCGGGAGGACGCGGCGTAGATCCCCACGACGTTGCCGCGCGTCGCGCCTGCGGCGCTTTGCGCGGCACCGCCGCCGGGGCCCCGTGCTGGTGCTGATCCTGGGCTGACGGCTCATCCTGCCGTGGCGAAGCCACGGCAGGGCGCCGGGGGGCCACCAGAGCGGGGTAAGGGTCGTCTGCTCCGGTGGGCGAAAAGGCTTTCCGTCCTCCGCCTGATCCCCCATCTTCGCGGGACGTCTTCGGGGGTCTGACCGCGACCATGCGTATCCTGCTGGCCGAACCGCGCGGCTTCTGCGCCGGCGTCGTGCGCGCGATCGAGATCGTGGAGCGCGCGCTCGCGATCCACGGCGCCCCCGTCTATGTCCGTCACGAGATCGTCCACAACCGTCACGTCGTCGAGGACCTCCGCGCCAAGGGCGCCGTCTTCGTCAACGAGCTCGACGAGGTGCCGGAAGGCGCGCTGACCGTCTTCTCCGCCCATGGCGTCGCCCGCGCGGTGGAGAGGGACGCGACCTCGCGCGGCCTCGACGTGCTGGACGCGACCTGCCCGCTGGTCACCAAGGTGCATGTCGAGGGAAGGCGCTACGCGAAGGAAGGCCGCGCCGTCATCCTCATCGGCCATGACGGCCATCCGGAGGTCGAGGGCACGCTCGGCCAGATCGACGGCGAGGTCCACCTCGTCGCCGACATTGCCGACGTCGCAGCCCTGCCGATCGAGCCCGGCCGCAAGGTCGCCTACGTCACGCAGACCACGCTCTCGGTGGACGACACGCGGGAGGTGATCGAGGCCATCAAGGCCCGCTTCGCCGACGTCGTCGGACCGGGGACCCGCGACATCTGCTACGCCACCCAGAACCGCCAGACCGCGGTGCGCGACCTCGCCAAGGTCTGCGACGTGGTGCTGGTGGTGGGTGCTGCGAACAGCTCCAACTCCAACCGCCTGCGCGAGATCGCAGAGGAATGCGGCGCGCGCGCGTACCTCATCGCCGACGCCGGCGCGCTCACCGCTGCCATGGTGCGCGGCGCCAAGGCCGTGGGCATCACCGCCGGCGCCTCCGCCCCGGAGCGCCTTGTGGAGGAGGTGGTGACGACGCTGCGCGCCCTCGGCGCCGGGGACGTCGCCGCGCTGCCCGGCATCATCGAGGACGTCACCTTCCGCTTGCCCGCCCGCCTTCAGGCCGCGGAGTAGCTTTCCTTCATCCGCGCCCCGCATTAGGTGTGGTCGAAACGTCATACGGGAGACGTCCGATGATCACGCGCCGCCGCATGGCCGGCCTGCTGGCCACCGCGCCGCTCGCCGCGCCGGCCCTGGGCCAGGGTGCCTGGGTGCCGGACCGGTCCATCACCCTCGTCGTCGCCTTTGCCGCCGGCGGCGGCACCGACCTCGCGGCGCGGACCATCGCCCGCTTCATGGAGCGCGACCTCGGCGTCTCCGTCGTGGTGCTGAACCGGCCCGGCGCGGGGGGTGAGATCGGCTTCACCGAGCTCGCCCGCGCCCGGCCCGACGGGCTGACGATCGGCTTCATCAACACGCCGCACATCGTCACCCTGCCGATCGAGCGGCGCACGCGCTTCCAGCTTTCGGACTTTACGCTAATCGCCAACATCGTGGACGACCCAGGCGGGCTCTGGGTGATGGCCGACAGCCCCTACCGCACGCTGCAGGACCTGCTGGCTGCAGCGCGCCAGCGGCCGGAGACGATCGGCTACGGCACCACCGGGATCGGCTCCGACGACCACCTCGCCATGCTCGCGCTCGAGCGTAAGTCGAATGCGCGCTTCCTGCACGTGCCCTTCGCCGGCTCCGCGCAGGTGAAGCAGAACCTCATGAGCCGCGCGATCCCGGTCGCGGTGATGAACGTCGCCGAGGGCGTGATCGAGATGCGCCAGGGCGTGCTGCGCCCGCTCGCGCAGATGGGCGAGACGCGCTGGCAACCGCTGGCGGAGGTGCCGACGCTGCGCGAGCTCGGCTTCGACGTGGTCGAGGGCTCGATGCGCGGCATGGCCGCCCCTGCCGGCATGCCGCCCGCGGTGCTCGAACGGCTTGCGCTGTCCGTGCGCCGCACCGTCGAGGATCCGGAATTCCAGGCCGCCGCGGTGCAGCAGAACCTGCCGTTGCGCTTCCTCGGTCCGGACGCCTACGCGGCGGAACTGCGCGCTTTGCAGGCTCGCTACCAGGCGCTCTGGAACGAGCATCCCTGGCGGGAGTCCTAACGCCTCCACGAGCGTGGATGGCGCTGTAGGCCCCGCCCTTCCGGCCGGCGCATCGCCTTCCTACACTGGGCACCAAGAACCCGATGGAGGAAACGATGCGCCGCCGTAGCCTGGCTGTTGGCTTGCCCGCCCTCGCGCTTGCCGGACTCCGCCCGGCCGCCGGGCAAGGCACCGGCGACTGGCCGAACCGGCCGATCCGCATGATCGTCGGCTTCGCCGCCGGCGGCGGCACCGACCTCACTGCCCGCACCATCCAGCCGAAGCTGCAGCAGCTGCTCGGCACCTCCATCATCATCGACAACCGGCCCGGGGCCGGCGGCAATCTCGCGACCGAGATCGCGGTGCGCGCGGCGCCCGACGGCTACACGCTGCTGATGGGCACCATCGCCGCGCTCGCGATCAACCCGACGCTTTACCGCAACCTGCCCTTCGACCCGGGCGCGGACCTGACGCCGATCAGCCAGTCGGGCTCGATCCTCAACGTGCTGGTGGTGCCTGCGGACCGGCCCTGGCGCAGCCTCGCGGACCTCGTGGCCGCCGCGCGCGCACGGCCCGACACGATCACCTACGGCTCCTCCGGCATCGGCAGCGCAGGCCATCTGGCCGGCGCGCTGCTCGACCAGATGGCGGGCATCAAGACGGTCCATGTGCCCTACCGCGGCGGCGGGCCGCTGATGACGGACATGGTCGGCGGCAAGGTGGACTACGCCTTCGCCACCGCGCCCACCGCCCTGCCGCAGGTCGAAGCGGGCCGCCTCCGCGCGCTCGCGGTGCCGACCGCCGCGCGCTCCCCGCTGCTGCCGAACGTGCCCACCGCGGCGGAGACGCTGCCGGGCTACGAGGTCGGCAACTGGTACGCCCTGCTCGGCCCCCGCGGCCTGCCGCGCCCGATCGTGGACCGATTGGCGACGGCGATGCGCAACGCCCTCGACGACGCAGAGGTGCGCCGCCACTTGGCCGGCCACGGCGTCGAGCCCACCCCCTCGACGCCCGAGGAGCTGGCGCGCTTCATCCGCGACGAGACCGCCAAATGGGCGCCGATCATCCGCGCCACGGGCGCCACGCCCGACTGAGGGCGTGCCGGGCCGGGCGGGGGCCAGCCTTCCGCCCGCCCGGCTTCCGCGGTAACACGCCCGCGACATGCGGCACTTCCTGGAATTCGAAAAGCCGATCGCCGAGCTCGAGGGCAAGATCGAGGAGCTGCGCCGGACCACCGACGCGGGCGGCATCGACGTCGCCGACGAGGTCGGCAAGCTGCGCGACAAGGCGGAAGCCCTGCTGCGCCAGACCTACGCCAAGCTCAGCCCCTGGCAGAAGACGCTGGTCGCGCGGCACCCTGAACGCCCGAAGGCGCTCGACTACGTCCGCACGCTGATCGCGGAGTGGACGCCGCTCGCCGGGGACCGGGCCTTCGCCGACGACGCCGCGGTGGTCGCGGGACTCGGGCGCTTCCGCGGCCATGCGGTCGCCGTGCTCGGCACCGAGAAGGGGCGCGACACCGAAGGCCGTGTGAAGCACAATTTCGGAATGGCGCGGCCCGAGGGCTACCGCAAGGCGCGCCGCATCATGGAGATGGCCGGCCGCTTCGGCCTGCCGATCCTCTCCTTCGTGGACACCGCCGGCGCCTTCCCCGGCATCGAGGCCGAGGCGCGCGGCCAGGCGGAGGCGATCGCGCGCTCCATCGAAGCGGGCCTCGACGCGCCGGTGCCCTTCGTCGCCACGATCATCGGCGAGGGCGGGTCGGGCGGCGCCATCGCGCTCGCCGCCGCCGACCGCGTGCTGATGCTGGAGCATGCGGTCTATTCGGTGATCTCGCCGGAGGGCTGCGCCTCCATCCTCTGGCGCGACGCGGCGCAGGCGGCCACGGCGGCCGAGGCGCTGCGCCTGACGGCCGAGGACCTGCGCAAGCTGAACCTCGTGGACACGGTGGTGCCCGAGCCGCTCGGCGGCGCGCATCGCGAGCCGGAGCGGATGGTCGAGGCGGTGGGCGACCGGATCTGGTCCTGCCTCGAGCCGCTGCTGCTGCTGGACGGCGCGACGCTGCGCGCCCGGCGGCGCGAGAAGTTCCTCGAGATGGGCCGGGCCGGCGTGATGTAGGGCCGGCCTCGCCCGCCCCGGCGGGCCGCGTTAGGCTGCCCGCCACATGCCCCCCGACACCGCGACACCGACCGAGGCCGAGCTCCGCCGGCTGTTCTTCCGCGTCTTCCCGGCTGTCGGGCTCGCCATGTTCGGCGCGGCGCTCGACCAGACCATCGTCGCCGCCGCGCTGCCGGCCATCGCACGCGGCCTCGGCGAGGTGGAGCGCATCTCCTGGGTCGTCGTCGCCTATCTCGTCGCGACCACCGTCGCCGCACCCGTCTATGGGCGCCTCGGCGACGCCTTCGGGCGGCGGCGCATGCTGCTCGTGGCGCTCGGCATGTACGCGGCCGGCGCCGCGCTGTGCTCCGTGGCGCCGAGCCTCGACGCCCTCGCCCTCGCACGGATAGTGCAGGGCTTCGGCGGCGGCGGGCTGATCTCGTTATCGGTGGCGCTGATCGCCGAGGTCGTGCCGGCGCGGGAGCGCGGGCGCTTCCAGGCCTGGATCGCGGCGGTCTTCGCCGCCTCCAGCGCGCTCGGGCCGGTGGCGGGCGGGTTGCTGACGGAGTGGTTCGGCTGGCGCGCGGTCTTCCTGCTGCAGCCGCCGCTCGCGCTGCTCGCCGCCTGGCTCGCGGTGCGGCGGCTCGGCGGCGCCGAGCCCGGCAACCCGAAGGGCTTCGCCTTCGACTGGGCGGGGCTGGTGCTTTTCGCCCTCTTCGTGGCCCCCGCGCTGCTTGCGCTCGACCAGGTGCGGCGCCTCGCACCGGCCTCGCTCGCCATCGCGGCGGGCTGCGCTGCGCTGGCGGCGCTCGCGCTCTGGCTGCTGTGGCGGCAGGAACGCCGCGCGCGCGACCCGCTGCTGCCGCTCGACGTGCTGGGCGAACCGTCGGTCTGGCGCGCGAACCTGCTCTCGGCGCTCGTCTCAGGTGCCTTCGTCGGCTCGATCGCCTTCCTGCCGATCTACTTCGCCGCGGTGCGAGGCATGTCGCCGGCCGCCTCCGGCATCGCACTGCTGCCGCTGGCGGTGCTGGCCGCGGTTGGCGCGATGCTGTCCGGCCGGCTGCTGTCGAAGACCGGGCGGACGATGCTCTGGCCCGCCTTCGGGCTGGCTGCCGCGGCGGTGGTGATGGCAGTGGTCGCGATCGGCACGGGGCGGCTTTCGGTACCGGTGATGTCGCTGCTGCTCGGCCTAGTCTCGGTCGGCCTCGGCACCTCCTTCCCGATGGTGCAGGTCACGGTGCAGTCGGCGGCCGGGCGCGACCGGCTGGGGTCGGCGACGGCGTCGGTGCAGTTCACCCGCGCGCTCGGCTCCGCCGTCGGCACGGCGCTGCTCGGCACGGTGCTGTTCGGCACGCTGGCGGCGGGCGGCGGGGACGCGGCGGGCCTCTTCGTCGCCCTGATGAACCGGGGGCCGGAGGCGCTGGCCGGGATCAACGACGCTGCACAGGCCGCCTTCCGCGCCGAGATGACAGCGGCCTTCCGCGCCGCCTTCCTCACCGCCGCGGCGATGGCGGCGGTGGCGGCCTGGCTCTGCACCCGCGTGCCGCTGCAGCGGGTGTAGCCTCTACATGGGGCAGTTGAGCGTGAGCCCCGCGGCGACCGTCGCCGTCGGGATCGGGCGCGGGCCGGGGCCGGTCGGCACCACCACCGCGTCGCGGCCGGCAACGCGATAGGGCTGGCCGGCCGTGCGTGCGTATTCGCGTCCTCCGACGCGCAGCGACAGCGTGAAGACCAGTTGCCGCGCACCGGTGTTGCGGATGTGAAGCAGGTAGTTGAACTCGCCATCCGAGCGCCGCTCCGCCTGCACGCGCTCCAGCACGAGCACGCTGCAGGACCCGCCAACGCGCAACGCCCCCTCGGCCCCGGCCGGCGCCCAGGGCACGATGAGGCCCGCAGCGCAACCGAGTGCAAGCCGGGCCGCGCCGACGCGCCCAATTGGGCGTGACGGAAAACGTTTCGCATGGTGAGATGCGCGACGGGATCGTTCACGGACGTTGGTCATGAAACTTCCGCTCAGTGGATTCGGCCAGTTGAGTCCAAGGCGACGGCGCGTCCTGCAGCAGATCCTTCCGCAGGTGGTGCCGAGCGTCTACGGAAGCGAGACCTTCAAGCGCGTGGATGCGAACTGGAAGCCAGGATCGGGCTACACGACCTGTGGCGGCCTGCCCGCTTTCGTGGCCCAGGCGCTCGGCGTCACGCAGCAGATGAAGAGCGAGGGGATCGGCGCCTATGGGCTGACGGGCATGCGGAACGGGGCGATCCGACGCGGCTGCTGGGTCCATACCGGGCGGACGTCGTCCGATCCGGATGGCCCGGACCGGCGCCCGGTTCCGAAGCCGGGCGATCTCTACGTGCTGTGCAGCGGCAAGGGGCACGACTACGGCTGCTGCACGATCCAGCGCGAGAAGGACACCGATCCCTGGCCGAAGGTGCTCGGCGCGAAGGTGGAGCATGTCGGCGTCATCATCGACACGACAGGCACGTTCTGGACCACGGCGGATGCCGGACAGTCGGTCGGGACGTCCCAGGCGGCCCTGTACGTACGCCGCCACTACAATCCCGCCACCGGCTACCTGACGGGCGAGCAGGGGCCGGCAGGCCGCCCGCTGCGCCGCCTTTGCGGCTGGGTGGACCTGGACCGCTACCCCTTCCTCGACGGCTACGGATCGCGCGGCGCGCGCGTCTGATGTCGCAACCCGGCCGTGCGGCCGGAGGGCCTCAGACGCGACCGTGGCAGTGCTTGAACTTCTTGCCCGAACCGCAGGGGCAGGGCGCGTTCCGTGGGGTCTGCGCCCAGGTTCCGGGATCGTCCGGATCCACCGCGCCCGAGACCAGCGGCGCGCGTGCCGCCTGCGCCGCGGTCCCATAGGCCGGCGCCGGCTCGGCGTCTGCATATTCCAGCTCGCCACCAGCCGCGTTCGGATCCGGGTGGCGCATGTCCATCACGCGCACCGGCTCCGGCATCGGCGGCGGCGCGTCCTGGCGCAGCTCGATGCGCATGAGCACGCTCGTCACCCGCTCCCGCAGGTCGCCGAGCATCGCGTTGAACAGGTTGAACGCCTCGCTCTTGTACTCGTTGAGCGGATCGCGCTGGCCGTAGGCGCGGAGCCCGATGCCCTGCCGCAGGTGGTCGAGCGCCAGCAGGTGCTCCTTCCACACCGCGTCGAAGATCTGCAGCAGCAGGCTCTTCTCCACCATCCGCATCAGGTCGGGCCCAAAATTCGCCACCCGCGCGGCGTAGGATTCATCGGCCGCCTTCAGCAGCCGTTCGCGCACCTGCGTCTCGTCGATGCCTTCCTCGCGCGCCCACTCCGCGACCGGCAGGTCGAGGCCGAGCACGTCGAGCACCTTCGTCTGCAGCCCGTCGAGGTCCCACTGCTCGGGATAGGCGTTCTCCGGGATCGCCTTGTCCACCATCGCGCCGACCGTCTCGCGGCGCATCTCGGCGACCGTTTCCGACACGTCCTCGGCGGTCATGAAGGCCTTGCGCTGCGCATAGACCTCGCGGCGCTGGTTGTTCATGACGTCGTCGTACTTCAGCAGGTTCTTCCGCGTGTCGAAGTTGCGCGCCTCGACCTTCTTCTGCGCCTTCTCGAGCGCCTTGTTGATCCAGGGATGGATGATGGCCTCGCCGTCCTTGAGGCCGAGCTTCTCCAGCATCCCCCCCATCCGGTCGGACCCGAAGATCCGCATCAGGTCGTCCTCGAGGGACAGGAAGAAGCGGCTCGCGCCCGGATCGCCCTGGCGGCCGGAGCGGCCGCGCAACTGGTTGTCGATGCGGCGGCTCTCATGGCGCTCGGTGCCGATGACGAGCAGGCCGCCGGCCTCCTTCACCTTCGGCCGCACCGCCTCGACCTCGGCCCGGTGGCGGGCCAGCGCAGCGTCGTAGTCCGGGCTGTCGGCATTGCCGATCTCGGCGCGCGCCAGCATGTCGGCATTGCCGCCGAGCTGGATGTCGGTTCCCCGCCCGGCCATGTTCGTCGCGATCGTCACCGCGCCGGGCCGGCCGGCCTGGGCGATGATGCCCGCCTCCTGCTCGTGGTAGCGCGCGTTCAGCACCTGGTGCGGCACGCCCTTCTTCGTCAGCAGGGACGAGATCAGCTCCGACTTCTCGATGCTGGTGGTGCCCACCAGGATCGGCTGACCCTTGGTGCGGCACTCGTCGATCAGCTCGATCACCGCGTCGTACTTTTCGCGCGCGCTGCGATAGACCTCGTCGTCGGAATCGATGCGCGCGACCGGTACGTTGGTCGGGATCTCGACGACCTCGAGCTTGTAGATCTCCATGAACTCGTCCGCCTCGGTGGACGCCGTGCCCGTCATGCCCGAGAGCTTCGGATAGAGGCGGAAGTAGTTCTGGAAGGTGATCGAGGCGAGCGTCTGGTTCTCCGGCTGGACGGGCACGCCCTCCTTCGCCTCGAGCGCCTGGTGCAGCCCGTCCGAGTAGCGCCGGCCCTCCATCATGCGGCCGGTGAACTCGTCGATGATGATCACCTTCTCCTGCGTGACGCCGTACTCGGTCACCTTCTTCACGATGTAGTCGACGTCCCGGGTGAAGAGCGCATGCGCGCGCAGCGACTGGTTGGCGTGGTGCACCAGCGTGACGTTCTCGATGTCGTAGAGCCCGCCCTCGGTCAGCAGCCCGGCCTCGCGCAGCGCGGCCTCCAGCCGCTCGGTGCCTTCCTCGTTGAGGTGGACGGTGCGGAACTTCTCGTCCTTCTCGTAGATGGACTTGTCCTTGACGAGCTCCTTCATCACCGCGTTGACGCGGTTGTAGAGGTCGGAGGTGTCGTCGGTCGGGCCGCTGATGATCAGTGGCGTCCGCGCCTCGTCCACCAGGATGCTGTCCACCTCGTCGACGATCGCGTAGTTGAACTCGCGCTGCACCATCTCGGTCAGCGCGTATTTCATGTTGTCGCGCAGGTAGTCGAAGCCGAACTCGTTGTTGGTGCCGTAGGTGACGTCGCAGGCATAGGCTCCGCGCCGTTCCTCGTCCGTCAGCCCGTGCACGATCACGCCGGTGGTCAGGCCGAGGAACCGGTAGATCCGCCCCATCCACTCGCTGTCGCGCTTCGCGAGGTAGTCGTTCACCGTGACGACATGCACGCCCTTGCCGGACAGCGCGTTGAGATAGACCGGGAGCGTCGCGACGAGCGTCTTGCCCTCGCCGGTCTTCATCTCTGCGATCTTGCCCTCGTGCAGCACCATGCCGCCGATCATCTGCACGTCGAAGTGCCGGAGGCCGAGCACGCGCTTGCCGGCCTCCCGCACGGTGGCGAAGGCCTCCGGCAGGATATCGTCGAGCGAGGTGCCGGCCGCGATCCGCGCCTTGAACTCGTCGGTCTTGGCGCGCAGCGCGTCATCCGACAGCGCTGCCATCGCCGGCTCGAGCGCGTTGATCGCCGGGACGCGCGCCTGGTAGCGCTTGACCGCGCGGTCGTTCGAGGTGCCGAGGATGGCGCGGACGAGGCGTTGGAACATGTCTTCCTGTCGTCTCCGGCCGGTGCCCGGGCCCGGGGCAGGGCCCAGCGGGCAGGCGGGACGACGGCCGGGCAAGGGGGACGCGAGCCGGGCCGTGGCCCGGGCTGTGCCAGCGGTGGCGCGGCCGGGCAGAGATAGGCGCGGCCCGGGGACGCGTCAACGCGATCGGGCCGGCCCGCTCCTTGTGGGGCCGGCAGGCATCGGCCATGTTCCGCGGCCCCCCTCGGAGTGTGATGGATGCGCCGTCCGGCCCTGTTCCTTGCCGCCCTGCTGCTGCCGGCCGGTCCCCTTCTTGCCCAGGCCCCGGCCCCGCCGGCTCCGCAGGTCCCTGCTGCGCAACCGCCTGCCGCCGCCGCGCCTGCCGGCGACCCGGTGCTGGCCCGGGTGGATGGCGTCGAGATCCGCGAATCCGACCTCGAGGCGGAGATCCGCCGCCTGCCGGACGAACTCCGCAACGTGCCGCCGCAGATGCTGCGGCCGCTGCTGCTCGACCAGATCATCACCCAGAAGGCGATTGTCGCCGCCGCGCGCGCCCAGCGCCTCGACCGCGAGCCGGAGGTGCAGGCCCGCATCCGCCGCGCCGAGGAGGAGACGCTGCAGCAGGCGCTGTTGCTGCGCGAGGTCCAGCCCCTGATCACCGAGGAGGCGCTCCGCGCCCGCTTCACGCGCGACCTCGCCTCCCGCCCGGCCGAGGAGGAGATCCGCGCCCGCCACATCCTCGTCCCCACCGAGGCGGAGGCGCGCGCCGCGCTCGCCGAGGTCCGCCGCCCCGGCGCCGATTTTGCGGAGGTGGCCCGCCGCCGCTCCACCGGCCCCGGCTCCCGCGAGGGCGGCGACCTCGGCTTCTTCAAGCGCGGCGACATGATCCCGGAATTCGAGCAGGTGGCCTTCACGCTCGCCTCCGGCGAGATCGCGGCGAACCCGGTGCGCACCCAGTTCGGCTGGCACGTCATCAAGGTGGAGGAGCGCCGCCCGGTGCCGCCGCCCTCCTTCGACGACAGCCGTGAGCAGCTGCGCCAGCAGGCCTTCGAGGAAGGCGTGAACGCCGCCGTGGAGCGCATCCGCGCCGCGGCGAATGTGGAGCGCCTGGCCGGCGGCGAGGCGCCGCGCGCGCCGACCCTGCTCGACGGCGCCACGCCGCCGCCGGCCCAGCCGCGCCGCTGAGGTGAATTCACCCTCCCCGGCTTGCAGGGGAGGGTTGGGTGGGGGCAGACAGGTCCTGCCCTTCACACCGCCTGGACTCGCGCGCACATGGCTTCCGGCAAGGACCTGCCCGTCTCTCCCCTGATGCTGCCGCTGCCGGAGATGCCGCCCGTGCCGGGCGTGCGTCTGGCCACCGGCCAGGCCGGCATCCGCTACAAGGCGCGGGAGGACGTGACGGTGATGGTCTTCCCGGCGGGGACGACCGTCGCCGGCGTCTTCACCAGGAACAAGTGCCCGGGCGCGCCGGTGGATTGGTGCCGCGGCGCGCTGAAGGGCGGCAAGGCGCGCGCCCTCGTCGTCACGGCCGGCAACTCCAACGTCTTCACCGGCAAGGCGGGCCGCGCGACCTGCGAGGCGACCGCGAAGGCCATGGCGGGGCTCGCCGGTTGCAGGCCGAACGAGGTCTTCCTCGCCTCCACCGGCGTGATCGGCGAGAAGCTTCCGACCGAGAAGCTCACCGCCGCGCTGCCCGGCGTGCATGGCGCGCTGGGGGACGACCTCTGGGCGCACGCCGCGCGCGCCATCATGACGACCGACACCTTCCCGAAGGGTGCGACCCGCACCGCGCGCATCGGCGATGCGACGGTGACGGTCAGCGGCATCGCCAAGGGCAGCGGCATGATCGCGCCCGACATGGCGACGATGCTCTGCTTCCTCGCGACCGACGCCAAGGTGCCGGCGCCCGTCCTGCAGGCGATGCTGAAGAAGTCCGTGGACCGCAGCTTCAACTGCGTGACGGTCGATTCCGACACCTCCACCTCCGACACGGTGCTGCTGTTCGCCACCGGTGCCACGCAGCATCCGCGCGTGCCGGCGATGGGCGGCGCGATGCTGAAGGACTTCGCCCGCGCGGTGGACGAGGTGCTGATGGACCTCGCCCTCATGGTCGCCCGCGATGGAGAGGGCGCGCAGAAGCTCATCCGCATCGACGTGACCGGCGCCGTCTCGGCGAAGTCGGCGCACCGCATCGGCATGACCATCGCCAATTCCCCGCTCGTGAAGACCGCGATCGCCGGCGAGGACGCGAATTGGGGCCGCATCGTCATGGCGGTCGGCAAGTCCGGGGAACCGGCCGACCGCGACCGGCTTTCGGTCGGCGTCGGCGGCGTCTGGATGGCTCGGGAGGGGGAGATCGTGCCGGGCTATGACGAGGCGCCGGTGGTCGCGCACATGAAGGGTCGCGAGGTCGCGATCAGCGTGGACATCGGCCTCGGCCGCGGCAAGGCCACCGTGTGGACCTGCGACCTCACCCACGGCTACATCGACATCAACGGGGCCTACCGCTCCTGACCGCGGACACCGACCCTCTCGCGGTTCCGACCTTCGAGCCGCTGCGGACGGAGCGGCTGACGATCCGTCCGCTGCGTGCCGAGGACGCGGCCGACCTGCACCGCCTGGTGAACGACTGGGACGTGGCGAAGACCCTCGCCCGCGTGCCCTTTCCCTATCCGCGCGACCTCGCCGACGAATGGATCGCCTCCACCCGCGACCAGATGGCCGAGGGCCGCGCCTGGCACCTCGCCATCGTCGGCGAGGAGGCGGGGCGAGAGATGCTGATCGGCTGCGTCGGCCTGACCCTCGACGCGGCGGCGAAAGAGGCCGAGCTCGGCTACTGGATCGGCCGCCGCTTCTGGGGCCACGGCGTCGGGCCGGAAGCGGCCGGGCGCCTGGCGCGCTGGGCGCTCGCCAATCTCGGCATCGAGAAGCTTGTCGCATCGGCGCTCATCGAGAATGCGCGCAGCCAGGCGGTGCTCCGCCGCGTCGGGTTCCGTCAGGTGGGCGAGGGCGCGCAGGACTTCCTCTCGCGCGGCGGCGCCATGCCGGTGCTGCTCTTCGAGATGACGCGCGCCAACCTGCCCGCTGCGGCGCCCGCACCGCAGCCGGCACAGGCGGAGCCGCCGCCGGGTGGCACGCGCATCCTGCTCGTCGCGGCCTGCGCGCTGATCGACCCGGATGGCCGCGTGCTGCTGGCCCGCCGGCCGGAGGGCAAGCCGCTCGCCGGGCTGTGGGAGTTCCCCGGCGGCAAGGTGCATGCGGGCGAGACGCCGGAGGCCGCGCTGATCCGCGAGCTGAAGGAGGAGCTGGCGATCGACGTCGCCGAGAGCTGCCTCGCCCCCTTCGCCTTTGCTTCGCATGGCTACGAGGCGTTCCACCTTCTGATGCCGCTCTATCTCTGCCGGCGCTGGTCGGGGACCGTCACGCCGGTGGAAGGGCAGGCGCTGGCCTGGGTGCGTCCGGGGAAGCTGGCCGACTACCCGATGCCGCCGGCCGACAAGCCGCTGGTCGCGCTGCTGCGGGATTTCCTCTAACGTCCGGCCCGCGATCAGCCGATGCGTGGCCGCCGCAGGCGGGCGCGTGCCGGGCGTGAATCGCCGGCCGAGCACGCCAAAGCCGCGGAGGATGCATGACGGAACGCTCCCCCATCGCCTGCCTGCTGGTGATCGGCAACGAGGTGCTGTCGGGCCGCACGCGCGACGCCAACATCCAGTTCCTCGCCACCCGCCTCGGTGAGATCGGCATCCCGATGCGCGAGGTGCGCGTCATCCCCGACGTGCGCGAGACCATCATCCGCACCGTCAACGAGGTCCGCGAGGCCTTCGACCACGTCTTCACGACCGGCGGCATCGGCCCGACGCATGACGACATCACGAGCGAATGCATCGCCGCCGCCTTCGGCCTGCCCTGGGAACCCCACCCGGAGGCATGGTCGCGGCTTGAGCGGCACTATGCGCCGGGCGAGTTCAACCCCGCGCGGCAACGCATGGCGACGATGCCGCGCGGTGCGACGCTGATCGACAACGCGATCTCCATCGCGCCCGGCTTCACCATCGGCAACGTGCATGTGCTCGCCGGCGTGCCGCGCATCATGCAGGCGATGTTCGAGAGCCTGGCGCCGAAGCTTCGGGGCGGCCCGCCGGTCGCCTCGCGCACCGTGCACGCCGACGGCGTGATGGAAGGGCGGATCGCCGAGGGCCTCGCCGCCATCCAGGCGCGCTGGCCCGCGCTCGATATCGGCAGCTACCCCTACTACCGCATGGGCGGCGGCGGCGTGGCGCTGGTGGCGAAGGGCGTGGACGCCGAGGCGGTGGAGTCGGCCTCGCGCGACATCACGACGCTGCTGCGCGCGGTGGGCGGCAAGCCGGTGCAGGGCGAGCCGCCGGGCTGACGGGGCTTTCAGGGCGTCCTCGGGAGGGGCGTTGCCCCTCCCGAACCCTCCCCACCCGAAAACAAACGCAGGTCCAGGAGCCTCCAGGCTCTTGGCGGGAGGGGTCCGGGGAGGGCAGCGCCC